>WBZN01001105.1_pt1 | contig 17051 bp, 16 predicted proteins | sample 5204281 | NCBI WGS metagenome assembly WBZN01 (sample SAMN12344347, study PRJNA552823) | activated sludge metagenome | biome: Activated sludge suspended growth; feature: Nitrification reactor; material: Wastewater; isolation source: activated sludge from nitrification reactor of wastewater...
CGTGCAGAACCGCGACCTCGCCAATGCGCCGAACAACGGCCGCCTCCGCGTCGCCGGGCTGGTGCTGGTGCGCCAGCGTCCGGGCACGGCGAGCGGCGTCATCTTCATGACCCTAGAGGACGAAACCGGCGTTGCCAACATCGTGGTCTGGCCCAAGGTGTTCGAGGAGTTCCGCCGCGTCGTGCTGACCAGCCGCCTGATCGGCATCGAGGGCAAGCTGCAGCGCGAGGGCTTGGTGATCCACGTGATCGCGGAAAAGGCGCTCGATCTCTCGCACCTGCTGAGCGACCTGGCGCAGGAAGACGGCAACTGGGATCGCGCCATCGCCAATGCCGACGAGGTCAAGCGCGCCGTCACCGGCGACCAGCGCCTGATGCGGCTGAGGAGCCGGGACTTCCACTAGACCATCCGACCGGGTGACAGCGCAGCCGGCCTTTGCTAAGGCTGGGATCCCGTCCTTCTGCCGGAACACCCATGCCAGCCAACGCCATCCGCGACGCCGCCGAACTGCTCTGGACCACGCGCCTGCGCCAGGAACGGATCGACGCCCTGCCGCCCGATCTGCGCCCCGCCACGCTGGCCGAAGGCTACGCGATCCAGGATGCCATGGTCGCCTGCGCCAGACAGCCGGTGGCGGGCTGGAAGATCGCCGCCACCAGCAAGGCGGGCCAGGAACATATCGGTGTCACCGAGCCGCTGGCCGGCCGGCTGTTCGCGGACTTCGTGCTGAAGAGCGGCGCCTCGCTGCCGGTGAAGCCCCTGCACATGAAAGTGGTCGAGGCGGAATTCGCCTTCCGCATGGGCCGCGACCTGCCGCCGCGGCCGGAACCCTACAGCGCGGCCGAGGCTTGCCGGGCCGCCGAAGCACTGCACCTCGCCATCGAGGTGCCGGATGCGCGCTACGACGATTTCGCCCATGTCGGCGCGCCGCAGATCGTGGCCGACGACGCGTTCGCCTCCTGGTTCCTGCTCGGCCCGCGCCTGTCGCACTGGACCGACCTTGACCTGCCGAAGCAGCCGGTCCGCGTGCTGCGCAACGGCATCGTCGTCGCCGAGGGCAGTGGCGCCAACGCGCTGGGCGACCCGCGCCTGGCGCTGGGCTGGCTCGCCGAGCATCTGTCGAAGCGCGGCATCGGGCTGAAGGCCGGCGAACTGGTCACCACCGGCACCTGCATCACGCCCGCCACCATCGGTCCGGGCGATCTGATCGCCGCGGAATTCACCGGTCTCGGCCAGGTCCAAGCCGCCTTCAGTTGACGCGCGGCGTGACCGCGATCCCGAGCCGCTTGAGCTCAGCGCGCAACCAGGCCTGCCCCTGCCGCACCGCCTGGTCTTCCAGCGCGCACAGGCGTTGCGGGTCGGAAGACGCCAGCGCAGCGGCGTCCCACGGCCGCTGCAGCGGATCGTAGGGGCCCGGCTCCGGCCGGAACACGCCCTTGCCCCACTCGCCGTCGGCGCGCCAGTCGCGCACCGGCGCCTGGTAGGCCCAGACGCTCGACATCAGGATGCGGTCAAGCCCGGCATCGACCAGCCGCCGCGTCGCCTCGGCGATCGGCAGCACGCCGGAACCGATCGGCACGCCGAGAATCAATTTCTCGCCCGCCGACGTCTCACGGCAGGCATGGTCCTTCAGATGCACCGAGCGGACATAAGGCAGCATGGCGGCAAGCGCCGTCAGCGGCTCCTCGCCCACCATCATCGAGTTGCCGTAGTCGTAAAGCCCGCCGATGGCCGGATGCTCGACGGCCGAAAGAATCTGCACCATCTCCGCGCCGGTGAAATCCTCGTGATTCTCCAGCAGCAGGTTGAGACCCGCGCGCGCGAAGTGCGGCGCCGCCACGCGCAGATCGGCGGTGGTGCGCGCGACCGTCTCCGCCACCGTCCCACCGTGGCGCATATAGGTGCGCAACTGCTCGGCGCCGAGCCGCTTGCACAGCTCGATCATGGTCTGCAGGTGCGGCAGATCGGTGCCGCTGGTCTCGATGTCGCAGCGCAGGGACAGCTCCCGCAGCTTGCGGCCGACGGCGTTCTGGTGCTCGATCGAGGTGCCCGAGAGCTGGCGATAATTCGGGCCGTTCAGGTTGATGCTGACGCCGGTGAAGCCGTCGGCCGCCGTCCGCTCCAGGAAACTGAAGACGTCATAGCCTGGCGCATGCAGGTAGTGATGCTTGTAGCAGTAGCTCTGCAGGAACAGGTCGATCTGTTTCATTCTCTCGTCTCCAGACGGGCGAACAGCGCGGCTTGCGCCGCGCGATAGCGCGCGGCCGCCTCCGGCCGTGTCGCCGCATATTGCTCCGAACGCATGGCGCAATAGGCCGCCATGCGCCAATCGAAAAACCGGCGCAGAATGCCAAGCCGTGCAACGGCCTCATCATCGCCGTACTGAATCAGCAGCTCCCGCTCCTCCGCGGCGCCGAGCGGGGCGCGACCATAGAGGATCTGGAAAGCCGGCGACAGGAAGGCGGCAAGGTCTTCCACCGGATCGCCGGCCGCCGGGCACTGCCAGTCGATCGCGACCAGCCCCTGCGCGCCCGCGATCAGATTGCCGGGACCGAGATCGGTGTGGATGACGCCGCGCGCCACATCCGGCACCGCGACCGGGGCTGGACGGGTCGCCCGCAACCGGCTCTGGAATTCTGCACTGCAATGGGCGGCGAAGATTTCGGCCTGATCCAGGATGTCGCGCGGCTGCATCGGCACATTGCGGAAGCCGGAAATGTCGGCGCGGCGAATTCGCTGCAGCAGCGCGGCAACCGCCGCCAGATCGCCGTTCCACTCCTCGCCGGCGAAGAACTCATAGACCAGCACCGGCGCATCGCCGGAGAAAAACGCGATCGGGTGCGGCGCCGCGCGGAGCGGCGACAGACGCTGCAAGGCCAGGTGCTCGGCCTCCGGCAGATTGGGAAAAAGGCTCGGCGGCAGGTCGACGGCAAAGCGCTTCACCACCCAGTCGACGCCGTCGCCGCGCACACGGAAGACCGCATTGAGATAGCCGCCCGCCAGCGGCTTGGCGCGCAGGTCCCCGCCCGGATGCAGGCTGGCGGCACGCAGAAATGCGATGGGCTCGAACGCCTCGGATGCCATCGCCGTCCAGACCCTTCCCGCGACCCGCGCATCTATGCACAACCGCTTGAAATCAAGGAGGATTTGCCCCTGGACAATGGTCGCGCCTCGGGTAGTCTAGCCGTCGTCGCCGCACGGCCGCAAGGCGTGCCTGCCCCTTCCAGACATGATCGTCCGTTGATGCGCCGCCTTCTCGCCTTCCTTCTGTTCGCCGTCTCCTGCCTGACCGCCGCCTTGCCGGCGCGGGCGCAGGATTCGCCCGCCGAACAGCTGCAGGCCTGGGAAGCCAACCTCGCGGTGATCGAGAAGGAGCTGGCCGACAATCCCGATCTGACCCAGGAGCGCTACGACAACATCCTGCGATCGGTCACCCTGCTCATTGCCGAGGCGCGCGCGCTCCACGATGCCCAGCAGGACCAGGCCCAGCCGCTGCGCGGCCAGCTTGCCAGCCTGGGGGCACCGCCAGGTGAAGGCCAGCCGCCGGAAGACCCCGACATCGCCGCAACCCGCGCCCGGCTGACCGAGGACTTGAGCAAGCTCCAGGGCAGGATCACCCGCGCCGAGCTGGCAATCACGCGGGCCCAGGGGGTGCAAGGCGAGATCGGCCGGCGCGAGCAGGCGCTGACCCAGCGCCGGCTGGCCGTGCGCGGCCCCTCGCCGCTCCTGCCAGCGACCTGGCAGGATGCCTTGACCGATCAGAACGTGGTCTACCGCTCGCTGCAGCCCTCCCTCATGCAGTGGTGGCGCAACCTGCAGATCGCGCAGATGGACACCCTCACCATCTTCAGCGCAATCGGCATTCTGGCCATCGCCGCGGTGCTGGCCTTCCCGCTGCGGCGCTGGGTGCTGTCGCGCTGGGGCCCGCGCGCCGAGATCGCCGAGCCCAGCTATGCCCGCCGCATCGTCGCCGCCATCGCCGGCACCGTCGCGCGGGTCCTGCTGCCGGCCCTGGCGATCATCGCCCTGCATGGCCTGTTCGTCATCACCCTGCCGGCGCAGATCGAGGACACCGCTTTCCCGATCTTCGTGCTCGCCAGCGGCGGCTATCTGGTGCTGTTTTTCATCGTCTCCGGCCTGACCATCGCCTGCCTGTCGCCGGACTATCCGGCCTGGCGCCTGGTGCCGGTGCCGGCGAAGGCGGCGATCAAGCTCGGCCGACGCGTGGTGACCGGCGCGCTCTGCTTCCTGATCCTGTCCGTCGTCGTCAACGGCGTATCGGACCCACGCAGCCTGACGCCGGCGCCGAGCTTCACCTCGATCCTCGCCTTGGCCGCGAGCCTCATCGCCGTGGTCGTGTTCCTGCCCGGCCTGCGAGCGAAATACTGGATCAGCGACACCCATTTCAAATCGCGCCTGTCGTGGATGCTGCGCGGCCTGGCGGCTCTCGCCATCCTCGCGTCGCTGGTGGCGGCGCTGTCCGGCTACGCCTCGCTGGCCAAGGACCTGCTGATCTCGCTTTCGGTGACGGCGACCCTGATTGGCGCCGCCCTGCTGCTGCGCGAGATCATCGGCGAAAGCATCCGCGCCCTGATGACTCCCGGCAGCCGGCTCTACGACGCGGTGTCGCGCACCACCGGCCTGGCGCCGGAGACCGGCCGGCGCCTCGCCTTCTGGCTGCGCCTGATGGCGGACGTGGTGCTGTGGCCGCCGGTGGCCTATGTCGTGCTCATCGCCTGCGGTCTGTCGCCCACCCTGCTCAACGCGTGGACCGTGCGGTTCTTCACCCAGATCCGCCTGGGCGACCTCAACCTGTCGCTGATCGACATCGCCGCGGCGATCGCCACCGTCATCATCGGTTTCCTGCTGGTCGGCGCCATCAAACGCTGGGTGCGCGAGCGGGTGATGCCCAACACCCAGCTCGACCTCGGCATGCAGAACTCGATCGCCACCGGGGTCGGCTATGTCAGCGGCCTGATCGTGCTGATGATCGCCATCATGGTGCTGGGGATCGACTTCTCCTCCATCGCGCTGGTCGCCGGCGCCCTCTCGGTCGGCATCGGTTTCGGGTTGCGCACGGTGGTGGAGAATTTCGTCGCCGGCCTGCTGTTGCTGATCGAGCGGCCGATCAAGACCGGCGACTGGATCGTGGTCGGGCCGACCGAGGGCATCGTGAAAAGCATTTCGGTCCGCTCGACCGAGATCGAGACCTTCGACCGCGCGTCCGTCATCGTGCCCAACTCGGCCCTGATCGCCAGCCCGGTCATCAACTGGACCCACAAGAACCGCATCGCCCGGGTGATGGTGAAATTGAGCGTGAGCCCCGGCACCGATGCCCAGGCCGTCCGGCGCATCCTGCTGCACTGCGCCGGGAAGGCCGAGCATGTGATGAAACACCCGGCGCCCAGCGTCATCTTCCGCGCCATCGGCGAGGAAAAGCTTGATTTCGAGCTGCGCTGCTTCGTCTCCGACACGGACTACTACCTGCCGACCTTGAGCGACATCAACTTCGCCGTCGACGCCGCCCTGCGGCATGAGCAGATCAGGCCGCTGGCGCTGCCGGCCGAGGGTGGCCCGGCCGCGCCCGCCGACCCGCATCAGGGGCAATCCGCCGCCGAGCCCCTATAAAGACCGTTTCGGCCGGACGCGGTAAATCCATTGTTAAGAGTCTTTGGCCTGGGATAGCGGCGGGACGGATCGGCCGGGACGGAGCCAAGGGCCATGACAGCCAAGATCAAGCGTATCCTTATCGTCGACGACGAGCCGGAAGCGGTGGCCGCGGTCGAGCGCGCCGGCATCGACCTGCTCTGCGAGGTGACCACGCTGGAGCAGACCAAGCCCTTCGAGCACGTGGTATCGGAATGGCGCCCCGACATCGTGGTGCTGGATGTCGGCATTCCCGACCGCGACGGCTACAAGCTGCAAAGCGTGCTGGCCGACCTCAAATACCGCGGCGCCGTCGTGATGATCTCCGGCATGCCGCAGCAGGACCTCGATGCCGCCGCGCGCATCGGCAAGATGCGCGGCGTCAATGTCATCGGCACGGTTCGCAAGCCCATCGCCCACGACGAGATCCACGCCATGCTGAAAAAGGCGAAAGCGTAGGAGCAGCCTCCCGGCCGTGCCGATCGCCTGATGTCGCCGCGCAAACACCGGCGATCCGGGACGAGCCCGCGGACGAACCAACCATCGCGATGAAGCCGACAGGCAGCACCCAGAGCCTGGCGAGGGGTGCCGGCGGGACACCCGCGACACGACGCTTCAAGGCACGGGCGCGGAGTTCATGGAGAATGGTGCCCAGGGCCGGAATCGAACCAGCGACACCGTGATTTTCAGTCACGTGCTCTACCAACTGAGCTACCTGGGCGCCAGGCACGACCGACGGACGCCGGCCGCAAAGGCAGGCGGTCTTTTAGCAGATTCCCCGCCCCTGTCCAGCCCGGAATTGGCCCTGGGAAAGGCGGCTAATCATCGGATTCGGATTGATTTTCGCTGCTTTCGTCGCGTGCCGCGGCGGGAATGCGATAGGCCTCGCTGAGCCAGCGGTTGAGGTCGACCTTGCGGCAGCGGTCGGAACAGAAAGGCCGATGGGCCGCCTCCGCCGGCTTGCCGCAAACCGGGCAAACCGCACCCTTGGCAGCCCTTTGCTTGTGTCCGCCGGCGTTGCCGTCAGCTTCGCTCATCCCTCGCCGTCCCGCGCAGGTTCTCCGCTTCGCCACATCTCGGCCAGCGTGCGGCCCCGCCGCCGGCGGAGAATTTCCACCAGGCCCAGGCGCGACATGTTGCCGATCCATTCGATCGCCGGATCGATCGCGGCCGCCTCGCGCAGCTGATGCAGAATCTGCTCGCGCTTGCCGCGGTTGTCGATATCGATGAAATCGACCACCACGATGCCGCCGAGATTGCGCAGCGCCAGTTGGCGCGGCACTTCCGCGGCCGCCTCAAGATTCACGGTCAGAGCCGTCAGGTCGATCCCGGCGCGCCGCGTGGCGGACGCGGAATTGACATCGATGGCGGTCAAGGTGCGCACCGGCTCGATCAGCAGGTTGCCGCCACAGGGCAAGGTCACCGTCTCCTCCAGCGCGGCGGCGACCTGCTCTTCCATTTCGGCCCGCTCCGGATCCCACTCGCGTTGCGGCTGGTGCCGTACGCGGTCGGACATTTCCGGCGCGTGCATCGCGCACCAGGTCTGCACCGTGCCGACATCGACCCGGCGGTCGCAGATCACCGCCTCGACGCTTTCCGGGCTCAACGCCGCGAGGCAGGTTTGCCAGGCGGCAGGCGCCGGCACCAGGCAGGCCGGCGCCACTGCCTTTGCCAGCTTGTCGGCATAGGCGGTTTCGCTCTGGATCGAGCTGGACAGGCGCACCCCCTTGCCGTCCCGCTCGTCGCGGCGGATCTGCACGACGATGCTTTCGCCCTCGGTCGGTTGCCTGCCCTGCTTCTTCAGGGGCAGCAGGCCGGGCCGGTCTAGGCCAAGCTCGACGAACGCCGCCTGCAGGCTGGGCTCGATCTTGCCGACCTTGCCGAGGTAGATCGCCCCGGCCAGGGGCCGCGTTGCCGGGGTCTCCCGGATGGCCTGGGCCAGGCGCCCATCCGACCAGCGGAAGACCTCGAGCCTGCCCTCGGGCGCGGCGATGAAGATCCGATGCTGCATGTCAGGGCCGCCAGCCGAGGCCGGCCAGCATGCCGGCGACGTCGCTGAGCGACAGGCCGACGACATTGCTGTAGGACCCGTTGATCCAGGGAATGAAGGCTGCGGCGCGGCCCTGGATGGCATAGCCGCCGGCCTTGCCGTGCCAGTCGCCCGTGGCGAGATACGCGGCGATCTCCGCCGCGGTCAAACGCTTCATGGCGACGCTGGTGGTCGCCAGCCGCGTGGCTGTCCTGCCGTCGGGCGCTGCCAGGGCGATACCGCCAAGCACCCGGTGGCGCCGGCCGCCCAGCAGTTTCAGGCAATCGCGCGCCAGCTCTTCGGTCTCCGCCTTGGGCAGGATGCGGCGGCCGCAGGCGACCACCGTGTCGGCGGCCAGAACCCAGGCGCCGGGGTGACGCGCCGCGATCGCCGCCAGCTTTTCGCGCGCCATGCGGCCGGCATAGGCCTGCGGCGCCTCGGCCCGGCGCGGGGTTTCGTCGATATGAGGCGGATCGATCAGGTCGGGATCGATGCCGATCTGCCGGAGCAGTTCCAGGCGTCGGGGCGATCCGGAGGCCAGCACCAGAGTCCGCGGACCCGTCTGGCCCTGTGGCATGAGGAGGCTGCGACGCTTACTTGAAGCGGAACGTGATCCGCCCTTTGGTCAGATCGTAGGGCGTCATTTCAACGTTCACGCGGTCGCCGGCGAGGACTCGGATGCGGTTCTTGCGCATCTTGCCGGAGGTGTGGGCGAGGACTTCGTGGTCATTGTCCAGTTTCACGCGAAACATCGCGTTGGGGAGCAGCTCGGTGACAGTCCCCGAGAACTCAATCAGGTCTTCCTTGGCCATGTAGCTTCCTTGGTTGCCGGGGCCGTCCCACAGATGCGGCGGCCTCGGATTGCGCGGGGGTATAAACCTTTTTGCCGGATTCCTCAATTGCCGCCACGGCATGGCGTCCCTGCGACGGGCCCGAAGTGCCGGCCACCCGTTTCCCGGCTGGCCGCCCTGGGTGAAAGGTGCTTGCGGCAACGCGCGGCAAAGATCATATTCCTACTGCAATTCTGACGAACGACTTTCTCGTTGCGGTCCTAAGCTCGCATAGCGGAGTGTACGCCTCGCATGCGGGTTTAACGGCCAAACATCGGAAATTTCGGCCACGTCCCAAGGGGCAGGTACGGGGTCTGTTTCAACCGCTCAAATCCATCGGCGGCGTCAAAACGACCATGTCGGATTCAGGGGGAAGCATAGCCATCCTACGCCGCGCCGCGGTGTTGTTCGTGCCGTTCGCGGCGATCGCGCTGTGCGTCACGTATCTGCTCTATCAGAGCCAGGCGACTGCCATCCGGGCCGGCGCTGAAGGCGTGGCGCTGCGGGCCGCCGGGTCGGCACAGCAGCATATCGCGCAGACGCTGACGGTGCTGCTATCCGATCTCATCTATATCGCCAACCAGGACGCGCTGCGGACCTGGCTTGAACGGGGTGACGCGGAGTCGCTGCGTCACCTGCGGAACGAGCACCTGGCCTTCGCCCGCAGCCGGGCCGCCTACGACCAGATTCGCCTGGTTGACGCTTCCGGCCTCGAGCTTTTGCGCGTCCAGTGGATGGATGGCCAGGCCGCGGCGGCCCCAACCGGCGACTTGGCGAACATGGCCGACGATCCGATTGTCACCGCCGCTCTCAAACTGGGCCACGGCGAGTTGCTGGTGAGCGATTTTTCCGGCACCAGCCAGACGGCCGCCGGCATGCCCCCAGCCCCATCGCTCTGCTTCGCCGCGGCGGTGTTCGATCAGGCGGGACACAAGCGCGGCGTCGTCATCCTGAAGTATCGCGCGGAGCGTCTGATCGGACGACTGAGAACACTGGTCTCGAATGCCCCAGGCATATGGCTGGTGGATCAAGGCGGCAACTGGGTCATCGGGCCGACCGCCGACGACCAAGGCACCGAAGCGGGCGGCGCGCCATTTGCCGCGGCCTACCCCGACGTCTGGCGGCAGATCGAGAGCGGCGGCGCCGGCGCCCTGTTCAACGACGCGGCCGGCCAATTCGCCTATGCGAAGATCGTTCCCGTCGACTATCACCCCCGCGCGACAATTCCCGGCGTCGAAGCCCCGAACGTCAAGGGGCCAGCTTGGATCGCCGTCGTCTACACCCCGCGCAATGACCTTTCCTCGCAGACCGCCGAACTCCGCCGCACCATCGTGCTGGCTACCGCTGCTCTGCTCCTCCTGCTGGCCGCCGCCGCCTGGGGCCTCGCCCGCCAGCAGTTGCAGCGGCGGGACTCGGACCAGCGCATCCGCCTCAGCGAGGCGCGCTTCCGCGACCTCGTGGAATCCGCACCCGACGGCATCATCATCACCGACAAGGATGGCCGCATCGAGCTGGTCAACGTCCAGGCGGAGCGCCAGTTCGGGTATCCGCGCCATGAGCTGATTGGACAGGCGATCGAGATGCTGATCCCCGAGCCCGCCAGGCAGGAGCATCCGCAACGGCGCGAGTCCTATGTGGAGAAGGCGCGCACCCGGCAGATGGGTCCCGCCATGGACATCCGCGGCTTGCGCAAGGACGGCAGCGATTTCCCCGTCTCGGTCAGCCTCAGCCCGACCTGGAGCGGTGGCGGACCCGGCGTCTTCTGCGGCATTCGCGACATGACCGCCCAGCGCGAGACCGACCGCAAGATCCAGGACTTGAACCGCCGCCTGCTGCAGGACAACGCCGAGCTCGAGGCGCTCAACCGGGAACTCGAGACTTTCAGCTATTCGGTCTCCCACGATCTGCGCGCGCCGCTGCGCGCCATCGCCGGGTTCGCCGAGGCGATCGGCGAAGACGCGGGCGACCGGCTTGCGGAGCAAAGCCGCTCCCACCTCGAGCGCGTGCGGCTGGCCGCGCAACGCATGGAGCTGTTGATCGACGACCTGCTGAAGCTGGCCAGCGTATCGCGCACCGAGATGAACAAGAGCAGCGTGGACGTCAGCCGGCTGGCTGGCGAGATACTGAATGACCTGGCCGCCGGAGAGCCGCAGCGCGCCACCCAGGCCGATGTCGCGCCCGGCCTGCGGGCCAGCGCCGATCCGCGCTTGCTGCGCATCGCGCTGGAGAATCTGCTGAGCAACGCCTGGAAGTTCACCGCCGAGGCGTCGCCGGCGACAATTACGGTCGGCCAGGAAAAGACGCCCGCGGGAACGGCGTTCTATATCCGCGACAACGGAGTTGGCTTCGACATGTCCCGGGCGGGCGGCCTGTTCCGGCCGTTCCAGAGATTGCAGGAAGCGCGCCATTTCCCCGGTACAGGCATCGGCCTGGCGACCGCGCGCCGCGTGATCCGGCGCCATGGCGGCGAGATCTGGGCCAGCGCCAAGCCGGGCCAGGGCGCGGTCTTCTACTTCACTTTGCAGTAGATGCAGGAATGAGCAGCCGCGAGAGCAAACCGATCAACGACAGAGCGCCGCAATGACAAGCCAGTTGCGGGTACTGGTCATCGACGATTCGACCGACGACACCGAACTGCTGCTGCGGCAGCTGCGGCGCGACGGATTCGATCTCACCGCCGAACGCACGGAATCGGTGGAAGGCTTGAAGGCCGCCCTTGATGCCCAAGACTGGGACGTCGCCTTGTGCGACTACTACATGCCCGGATTCTCCGGCATGGACGCGCTGGCGATCGTGCAGGAGCGGCGTCCGGATCTGCCCTTCATCTTCGTCTCCGGCGTCATGGGCGAGGACGTCGCGGTGGCCGCGATGAAAGCGGGGGCGCAAGACTACATCACCAAGGGCAGCCTGAAGCGGCTGGGACCCGCCATCGCGCGCGAGCTGCGCGATGCCATCCTGAGGCGGCAGCACGCCCGGGCGGAGGCCCGGCGCAGCGCGATGGAAGCACGCTACCGCCAGATCCTCTCGCTGGCGCCCGACGCCATCGTCACGCTGGACGAGGCCTTCCGTATCACCCTGTTCAATCTGGCCGCGGAGCGCCTGTTCGAGTGTTCGTCCGAGATGGTGATCGGCCAGAGCATCGATGTCCTGGTGCCGCCGGAGATCGTGCCTGTCGTCCGGCGGCAGCTCATCGCCTTCTTCGGTTCCGGCGAGAGCGCGATGCAGATCGCCCTGCCCGGAATGCCGCGATTCCAGCGCAGCTCTTCCGCGGTCTTCCCGGCCGAGGCCTATGTCTCCCGCCTGATCGAGGAAGGCCGCACCATCTTCACCTTGATCATCCGCGACATCACCGACCGCGAGAACATGATCGCGACCCTGCAGCAGACCAACCAGGCGCTCGACGCCGTGGTGCAGTCGTCGCCGGTCGCCATCCTAGGCATCGATTCGTCGCGACGGATCATCGTCTGGAACAAGAACGCCGAGAAGATCTTCGGCATGCCGGCGGCGAGCATCGTCGGGCAGCCCTACGCCTCCCTCCTGCGCGACGGCACCGAGCAGCTGGATCACACCTTCCAGCGGCTGCTGGCTGGCCAAGCCCTGCGCGACGTCGAAGCATCGTATCCCGGCGTCGACGGATCGTCGGACCTGCGGATCTCGGGGGCGCCGCTCTATGATGCGGAGGGCCGCGTGCGCGGCGCGGTCTGCATTGTCGAGGACACCACCGAGGGCAAGGTCATTCAGCGTCAGCTCGAGCATGCCCAACGCATGGAAACGGTCGGCCAGCTCACCGGCGGGTTGGCGCACGACTTCAACAACCTGCTGGCGGTCGTCATCGGCAATCTCGACCTCCTGCAGACGCAGATCCGCGGCCTGCCCGCGGCGCAGGAGCCTCTGGACCTGGCGCTCAAGGCGAGTCTGGGCGGCGCGACGCTGATCCGCCAGTTGCTGGCTTTCTCGCGCCGCCAGGCGCTGTCGCCGCGGCCCTTGGATCTTGGCGCCGTGGTGACGGCGACGCGCGAGCTGTTCGGCCGCACGATCGGCGAGCAGATCGAGGTGCGCTGTCGCGTCCCGGACGACCTGTGGCCTGCCCTGGCCGACCCGGCTCAGCTTGAATCGGCCATCGCCAACCTCGCCATCAATGCCCGCGACGCCATGCCCGACGGCGGCGTGCTGACGCTGGAGGTCGCCAACGTGCACCTGGACGAAGCCTACGCGGCTGGCAACGTCGACGTCACGCCCGGCGACTACATCATGGTCGCCGTGTCCGATACGGGCCAAGGCATTCCGCCGGAACTGCTGAGCCGCGTGTTCGAGCCGTTCTTCTCCACCAAGGAGCTCGGCAAAGGCAGCGGCCTGGGTCTAAGCATGGTCTACGGCTTCGCCAAGCAGTCCCGCGGGCACGTGAAGATCCACAGCGAGGCCGGCGACGGCACCACCGTGCGGCTCTATCTGCCGCGCGCGCAGAATGTGTCGACGGCCGCCGCACAGACGGTCCACGACGAGCCGGGGGCGGCCGATCTCAGCGCCGCCATCCTGGTGGTCGAGGACAATCCCGATGTCCGCAAGGTGGTCTGCCAATTGCTGAGGGACCTGGGGTGCGAGGTGGTCGAGGCGGCCAACGCTTCCGCCGCGCTCGCCATCCTAGAATCCGACCGCGCGATCGATCTGCTGTTCAGCGACATCGTCATGCCCGGCGGCATGACGGGAACCGAGCTCGCCCAGGCGGCGCGGCGGCTGCGCCCGGGCCTGAAGACGCTGCTCACCTCGGGTTTCGCGGAACACTCGATCTCCGCCGCGGCGCCTGCGAACGAGTTCGAGATTCTCAGCAAGCCCTACCGGCGCCAGGACTTGATCCAGAAGATGACCGAGCTGCTCGGTCGCGGGGCGAAGCTCAGATCTGCGGAGCGCCGCTAGGCGGAAAGCGCTCGCGGATACGCTCCATCAGGCGGTCGCGCACCTCCCGGTAGGCTTCCAGCCGCTCCTCGCGACTGCCCTCCACCACGCTCGGATCCATGGTCGGCCAGAACTCGACGTCGCAGGCCATCGTGCGGGTCATCTCGACCGCCTTGTGCTGCGCCTCCGGCGACAGCGATATGATGAGATCGAAGGACGTATCCTCGAGATCATCGAAGGTCTTGCCCCGGTGCTTCGACAGATCGATGCCGATCTCGTCCATCACCGCGACCACGAAGCCGTCGACCTCCTGCGCGCGCACCCCCACGGAATCGACGAAGATGCGCTTGCCGTGCAGGTATTTCAGAATACCTTCCGCCATCGGCGAGCGGATCGCGTTGAAGGTGCAACAGAACAAGACGCTGCCGGGCGTTCCAGGCATGCCCGCCTCAGGTCTTCATGTGCAGCGCGCAGATCAACGTGAACAGCCGGCGGGCGGTGCCGAAATCGACCGTCACCTTGCCGGCCAGGCGATCGCGCAGGATCTCGGAGCCCTCGTTGTGCAGGCCGCGACGACCCATGTCGATGGCCTCGATCTGCGACAGGCTCGAGCTTTTGATCGCCGCGTAGTAGCTCTCGCAGACGTCGAAATACTCCTTGATGATCCGGCGCAGGGGCGAAAGCGATAGGATGAACTTGTAGACCGGCGCGTCACCGGTATCCCGGATGTCGAAGACCAGGCGGTTGTCGGCGATCGCCAGGACCAGATGGTAGGGCCCGGGATGGTCGATCTCCGGCGTGAATTCGTTCTCCTCGATCAGATCGAAGATGGCGACGGCGCGCTCCTGCTCCGCCTCGGCCGATTGCCGCAGCGATGCCGCGTCCTCCAGATCGATGCGAACGACGCGCCGGCTTTGCCCCTGCCCGGTCATGCGCGACGGCTCAGGCAGCGCCGGCCGCTTCGCGCAGCCCTTCGATCCAGCCGCCGATTTCCTCCGGATGGGTCTTCCACGCGGTACGGTTGACCACCAGGCGCGAAGTCACGTCGGCGATGTGCTCGATCTCCACCAGGTTGTTCGCCTTCAGCGTCGCGCCAGTCGAGACCAGGTCGACGATGCGCCGTGTGAGCCCCAGGGTCGGCGCCAGCTCCATGGCGCCGGAGAGCTTGATGCACTCCGCCTGCACGCCGCGCGCGGCGAAATGCGCGCGGGTGATGTTGGGATACTTGGTGGCGACCCGGATATGCGACCAGCGGTCGGGGTCGTCGCCGCCCACCATCTCGGCCGGCTCGGCCACCGCCAGGCGGCACTTTCCGATGCCGAGATCAACGGGCGCGTAGATCTCCGGATAGTCGAACTCCAGCAGCACGTCGTTGCCGGCCACACCCAGATGCGCCGCGCCGAAGGCGACGAAGGTGGCCACGTCGAAGCTGCGCACACGGATGATCTCCAGGCGCGGGTCGCTGGTGGCGAAGCGCAGCTTGCGCGAATCCTCGTTGTTGAAGTCCGGCTCCGGCACGATGCCGGCACGCTGCAGGAGCGGCGCCAGTTCGCGCAGGATCCTGCCCTTCGGCAATGCCAGGACAAAGCTGGACTTCGTCTCGCTCCGGCTCATCCGCCTGCCGCCTCGTCCTCGGCGCGGGCGACGGCGTGCTCCGGTTGCCATTGCGTCGGCCAGGCGGTGCCCAGATCGTGCAGATAGAGCGACAGCGCCTCGATATCGAGCTGTATGACCCCGTCCCCGGCGAACACCAGGTTCAGCCTGTTGCCGTCGAGGTGCAGAGACAGCAGAGACAGGAACTCGTCCGGCTTCGACTGGGTGATGCCGCGGCTGCGCACCGCCAGCACCCGGTCGATGCAGATGCCGCAATTGATGCGCTGCAGGTTGCCGAAATCCTCGTCGTCCTCGAACGTTGCATCCCCCAGGGCGCCGGACCGCCGGCCGGAGGCGCGCTCCCACCGGAAACGGTTCACCACCATGATGAAGCGCCGTTCCTGCGCCAGGTAGCGCGTCTCGGTCAGCGGCACCAGGGCGTCCTGCAGGCAGGCGGAGACGACAACCAGATCCTCCGCGTCGCGCGCGATGATCTTGAGCGCTCCCGTCATTCCGCCGCACCATCAGCCAGCCGCTCGATCTCGGCGCCGCAGGCCGCCAGTTTGTGCACCAGCCGCTCATAGCCGCGATCGAGGTGATAGACACGGTTGAGGATGGTGTCGCCCTCGGCCACCAGGCCGGCCATGACCAGGGAGACGCTGGCGCGCAGGTCGGTTGCCATCACAGGCGCGCCGGTCAGCCGCTTCACGCCCCGCACCATGGCGGAAGCGCCGTGCACGTTGATGCTGGCGCCCATGCGCAGCAGCTCCGGCACGTGCATGAAGCGGTTTTCGAAGATCGTCTCCGTGATCATCGAGGCGCCCTGCGCGGTGGTCATCAGCGCCATCATCTGCGCCTGCAAGTCGGTCGGGAATCCCGGGAACGGCTCCGTCATCACGTCGACGCCGAGCAAGTCCCCGTTGGTGCGGCTGACCTTGAGTCCGCGCTGCGTTTCGGCGAACTGCACGCCGGCCTGCTGCAGCGTCGCGCAGACCGCCGCGATCAACTCGTGATGCACGCCGACAAGCTCGACCTCGCCGTTGGTGATGGCGGCCGCCATGGCATAGGTGCCCGCCTCGATGCGGTCGGCGACCACGCGATGGGTGACGCCGTGCAGGCGCTCCACGCCCTGGATGCGCAGATGGTCGGTTCCCAATCCTTCAATCTTGGCGCCCATGCCGATCAGGCACTTGGCGAGATCGGTGATCTCCGGCTCGCGCGCGGCGTTGATCAACTGCGTCTCGCCCTTGGCGAGCGTCGCCGCCATCAGCAGGTTCTCGGTGGCGCCGACCGAGACCTTGGGGAAGTTGACCTCGGCACCCACCAGCCCGCCCTGCGGCGCGCGGGCGAACATGTAGCCTTCCCGGAGTTCGATCTCGGCGCCCAGCTGCTGCAGCCCCTTGATGTGCAGATCCACCGGGCGCGTGCCGATGGCGCAGCCGCCGGGCAGCGACACCTTCGCCTGGCCGTGGCGGGCGATGAGCGGCCCCAGCACCAGGACCGAGGCGCGCATCTTGCGCACCAGGTCATAGGGCGCGGTGGTGTCGGTGATGTTGGCGCCCGAAAGGGTCACCGAGCGCTCCTTGCCGGAGAGCTTGGTCGTCACCTCGACCCCGTGCTGCGCCAGCAAATTGGTCATGGTGGTGATGTCGGCCAGGTCCGGCACGCTGTCCAGCCGCACCTCGCCGTCGGTCAGCAGCGACGTCGCCATCAGCGGCAGCGCGGCGTTCTTGGCGCCGCTGATGCGGATCTCGCCCTTCAGGGTCTTGCCGCCGCGAATGCGAATGCGATCCATGGATCAGGTGTTCCTTCGGTGGACTTAGAGACGCGGCAGGGTAACGCCGGTCTGCTTCATGTATTTGCCGGCGCGGTCCCGATACGAGGTCTCGCAGGCTCCCTCGCCCTTCAGGAACAGGAACTGGCAGGCGCCCTCGTTGGCGTAGATCTTCGCCGGCAGCGGCGTGGTGTTGGAGAACTCCAGCGTCACATGTCCTTCCCATTCCGGCTCCAGCGGCGTCACGTTCACGATGATGCCGCAGCGGGCATAGGTCGACTTGCCG
>WBZN01001070.1_pt2 | contig 17049 bp, 10 predicted proteins | sample 5204281 | NCBI WGS metagenome assembly WBZN01 (sample SAMN12344347, study PRJNA552823) | activated sludge metagenome | biome: Activated sludge suspended growth; feature: Nitrification reactor; material: Wastewater; isolation source: activated sludge from nitrification reactor of wastewater...
AACATATTCGACCCACATATCCGATAAGTCTGAATCTGAAATCCGGGCCATGGCGGCTTAGCCGTCACGCGTAATTCCAAAGCGAATAGGCCTGAGGATTTCCGTGGCCGAACCGGTTGAAACCCGGCTGCATTCCGGAGGCCAGCAGATTTGTACGGGCAACCCCCTGCCTCAGGCGATGACGGCCTGCGCCGGCCCAATGGCAGGTTCGTGTGCTGCCGTGGTTCTATTATGTTCGGCGGCGAGGACCAGATAGATGACCGGCAGGATGAGCAACGTGAAGAGCGTGCCGATCGCCATGCCGCTCACTAGCATGATGCCGATGCTATTGCGGGCCTCTGCGCCCGCTCCGGTGACAAAGACCAGCGGCAGATGTCCAAAGACCGTCGCCGCCGTCGTCATCAGGATCGGCCGAAGCCTGGTCATGGCGGCTTCCTTGATGGCGTCGAATTTCTTGCGGCCTTGCAACTGAAGTTCGTTGGCAAACGCGACGATCAGGATGCCGTTTTTCGCGATCAGGCCGACTAGTGTTATGAGGCCGATCTGGCTGTATATGTTGACGGTCGTGAAGCCGAAAAACGTGAAGACGAGCGCGGCGCTGAGCGCGAGCGGGACAGAGCCGAGCAGCACAACGAGCGGATCTCGGAAGCTGCCGAACTGCGCCGCGAGCACGAGATAAATCAGCATCACCGAGAAACCGAGCGTGCCCGCAAGTGTCGTGCCCTCCTGGCGGATCTGTCGCGATTCACCCGCGTAGTCGACCGTATAGCCGGCCGGCAGGATTTTTTTAGCCGCCGCTTCTAAGGTGGCGAGTCCCGCCGATTTCGTAATGCCCGGCTTCACGCCGCCGAATACGCGAAAGCTGTCGTTCTGCTGGAAGCGCGCGAGCGTACGCGGCGCTGTCGCCGTCTCAAGTGTCACCATTGCCGAGATCGGCACCTGCTTGCCGTCGCGCGTGCGCACCTTGTAGTCAAGCAGGTTCGCCGCCGTCTCGCGCGCGTGCTTGCCGACCTGCGGGATTACCTTGTAGGCGCGGCCGTCGAGCGTAAAGCGATTCACATAGTTGCCCGAGATCATGATGCCGAGCTGGCGGCCGATGTCCGCCAGATCGAGGCCGAGGTCGGCGACGCGTTCGCGGTTCACGACAACTCGCACCTGCGGCAGGTCGATCTTCAGGTCTGTGTCGGCGAACATGAACTGGCCGCTGTTAATTGCGGCCCCGACAAGTTGACCCGCATAGTCCGCCATCTGCTCGGGCGTGCCCGGTCCCTTCAGAACCAGTTCCACGTCGAAGTTGCCTGCGCCCGGTAGAGGGGGCGGAAGCACGGGATAGATCTGCAGCTCCTTGATCTGCGAGACGGCGTTGAAAACCTCCGGCTGGATCTCATGCGCGGTGCGTGCGCGGTCGTGCCAGTTCTTGAACATGTAGCCCCCGAAGCCGTCCGAGGGGAACACTATCTCGAACATGGACTCGAACTCAGGCAGGGATTTTCCGATCTCATGCACCTTGTCCATGTTGCCGGAGGTGTAGGCGAGCGACGCGTCCGGCGCCGAGTTGACGATCAGAAGCACAAAACCCTCATCCTCGATCGGTGCAAGCTCCTTGCCTGAATACATATAGAGAGGCACCGCCAGCAGGCAGATGAAGGCGGCGAAAGCCAGGACCTGGACCTTCAGATTGAGGATGACGTCGAGCACGCGGCCGTAGCCGGCAGATACGCGATCCAGCGCGCGGCCGATGAAGCGCGCATATCGGCTCTCGTGGCCGCCTTCGGCAACCGAATAGGCGCTCATGATCGGCGAGAGCGTCACGGCCACAAAGCCCGAGACGATGACTGCGGTTGCGAGCGTGAAAGCGAATTCCTTGAACAGTACGCCGGTAAGGCCAGAAAGAAAGCCGATTGGCGCGTAGACGACGGCGAGCGTAACCGTCATCGCGACAATCGGGCCGAAAAGCTGACGGCTGCTCGCAAGTGCTGCATCGATGCGGCTCATGCCGTCGCGCATATGGCGCGACACGTTCTCGACAACGACGATGGCGTCATCGACCACCAGGCCAACCGAAAGAACGATGGCGAGCAACGTCAGGAGATTGAGTGAGAACCCCATGAGCGACATCAATGCCATCGCCCCGATCAGCGAAATCGGGATCGTGACGAGCGGGACGAGAGCGCTTCTCACCGAGCCGAGGAACAGGAACACAATAAGGCCGACGATCGCGACCGTCTCGGTGAAGGTCTTCGCGATCTCCTTGAGCGAGTTCTCCATATAGACCGTGCCGTCGTAGGCGAGCGCGATCTCCATGCCTTTGGGAAGTTGCGGCTTGGTTGCCTCGAGTTCCGCCCGCAGCGCCTGCGCAACACTGATCTCGTTCGTGCCCGGCAGGGGCCAAACCGCCAGATAGACGGCGTCCTTTCCATTGTGGCGCACGTTCGAGGTTTCTTCTTCAGATCCGAGTTCGACGCTGCCGATGTCGGAAATCCGGATGATCTGGTCGCGGTTTTCGCGAACGATCAGCTTCTCGAATTCATCAACACTTCTGAGGTCCGTATCTGCCAAAAGGTCGACCTGAACCTGATCGCCCTTGGCCCGGCCGACGGCCGCGACGAAGTTGTTGCGCGCAAGCGCATCCTGGACGTCGACCGGGCTGAGGCCGAACGCAGAGAGCCGCTCGGCGTCGAGCCAGATGCGCATGGCCTGCGGACGGGCGCCTTCAAGGCCGACATTCTGCACGTTGGGAATCGTGCTCAAACGGGGCTGGACGTTGCGCGAAAGGTAATCGGTCAGCTGGGACGGCGTCATGTCGTCCGACGTGACGCTCACATAGAACGTCGCGTAAGGCCGGTCGGCGCGCTGTACCTCGACGACGGTAGATTCGATCTCGGACGGAAGCTCGTTCTTGATCTGGTCGAGGCGGTTGCCGACCTCGGCGAGGGCGACTGTGCTCGGGTGATTGAGCTTCAGGCGCGCGGTGACTGTCGAAAACCCGGGCACGCTGCTCGATTCGACATAGTCGATGCCGCTCACGGAGGACACAGCGCGCTCGATCGGGGTCGTCACGAACCCGCGAATGCTGTCGGCGGAGGCGCCGACGTAGGTCGTCGTGACGACGATCGACGAGCTTTCGATGCGGGGATACTGCTGCACGGGCAGCTCTGTCGCGGCGCGAAGCCCGATCAGCACCAGCGCCAGGTTGACGACAATCGCCAGCACCGGCTTGCGCACAAAAATATCGAATGCGTGCATCGCGTGTCGCCTTGTTACCTAGTTCAGACCAGCGGCCGCGCCGTCCGCCTTCAGCGACTGGGTGTTCACGAGCGCACCGTCGCGCAGCTTGAAGGAACCAGACGTCGCAACGAGTTCGCCTTCGGATATGCCCTTCTCGATGCCGATTTCGTCCTTGTCCACGACGCCGGTTTCCACCGTTCGCGTGCGCGCGCGAAGCTTACCCTCCTCCTCGACGATGAGAAAAACGTGCTCGCCATTCGCTGAGCGGCGGACTGCGGAGAGCGGGACCAGAACCGTATCGCGCGGCTCGGAGACCACAGCAATGACATCAACGAAGGCGCCGGGGCGCAGCAGTTCTCCAAAGCCCGCGGCGGATGCGCGGAAGCGCACCGTGCGGTTGTTTGCGTCGACGCTGTCGTCCTCGGCAACGATCGTCGCGGAGTGCGTTTGGCCGTGCGATCCTGGCATCGAGAACGAGACAACCGTCCCCTTCCGTATCAGCGCGGTGCTGTCCTGGGGCAGGGCGAAGTCGATGTAGGCGTCGGCGTCGATGCCTTGCAGGCGCGTCATCAGGGTTCCGATTTCGAGATAGCTGCCGGGCTGCAGATCGGTGATGCCGACGCGGGCGCGGAATGGAGCGACGATCTTCTTCTTGTCGATCGCAACCTGAAGCGCCCGTGCGCGCGCCTGGGCGCCCGCGAATGCCTCACGCGCGTTATCGAGTTCCTGGGCGGAAAATGCCGCGCTGTTTTTCAAGGACTCGCGGCGCTCGAGTGTCAGTCTGGCGAGCCGGGCCTCGGCCTCGGCCGACGCAAGCGCCGCCTCCTCCTGGCGCGTATCAAGTTCGACCAGCATTGCGCCGGCCTCCACGATATCGCCCGACTTGAAGCCGAGCTTGGCGATCGTTCCGGCGATCTCGTTGCGCAGCTCCAACTGCCGCGTGGCAACGACGGTTCCGATCGCGCGTTCGCGGGCCACCCATTGGCCTTTGCGCGCGCGCGCCGTGGCGACCGCTTCCATCGGCTCAGGCGAGGCTTGCGCCGCAGCATCCGCGTTCTTGATCTCATTGAACTTGTAGTATCCGAGGCCGGCCGCGATCCCCGCCATCAGCGTCAAGACCACGAACCACGCCAGCAATCGTTTCAGCATTTGTTCCTCTGGAACTGATCGACGTGCGCAAAGTCTAATTCGATAATCACATAAAGGGAATGATACGCCCCCCGGGCTCACCTTGCGGGTTTAGATGCCAAGGGGCTTACCGGCCCTTTGAGGTGATCGCGTGATCAGCCAAATACGGCCATAGATCGCCGGAAGAAGGGCGAATATCGAAGGCAGCGGCGGCCTGGCATTCTTCAAACTCGGTTAAACACCCCCGCGGGCCGCCGCATGGCGCACAGGCGCTATCGGCTGGCCCTGCTTCAGCCGGGCAAGCTGGACGAACGTATGGCGCGGGCCCATCGTTGCTTTGGAAATCCATGGGAAGGGGCGGGCCAGGCGCGAGAACGAAACTCTTGCAGCCTGGACAGCGTTAAGGATCGGCCCGGGCGAGCCGTCGGCACGGACCGGCCGCGCCTCAGTCCGGGCTTTCCGCCGCTTGCGCGGACCAAGTTCATCCCTTGATCGTTACGATGTCCGTCTCACCATGTCCCGAGTGATTTGACATACGCGACCAGCTCCCACACCTCTTCGGCGGTGAAGATATCACCCCAGGGGGGCATGGGCGTTGCGCCTTTTCCGCCGTCCCTGATCGTGTTGAAGACGTATTCGGCTTCAAGATCGCTACGGCCGATGAATAGCGGTGGCTCGCTGCCATGGCAGTATTGGGCGCATGTCGAGTTGAAGCGCTTCTTGCCGGCCTCTATCCGGGCGGGATCCTTAAGTTCGAAGGGAGGACCGCCCTGTGCATCGTAATGAGCGGCCGGGGCCTGTCCTGGCGGCGGGCCTTTTTCAGCATGTGCAGGGCCGAGTGCCGGGATCATGACAAGTGCTATCCCGGCGAAGGTAATCGTCAGTTTGGCATTCATTGATTGAGGTCTCTTGGTCTGAACGAATTGTGCATGGCGCGAAGGCGATGCAGAGAGAGGGCGCGCGGGGGACGTGCCGCGCGCCCTCTTGCGAGCGGCCTGCTCAGTCGACCTGAACGGCCACGAGTTCCGCCGAGAGGCCCCCGCCGCCAATGGGCGCAACCACGAACTGCCGGCCTCCGGCCCTGTACGTCATGATCCCGCCGAATACGCCGCCGGGGAGTTTGACTTCGCCCAGCACGGCGCCCGTCTTTGCATCATGCGCGTAGAGGAAAGGTTCGGGTTCGTCCTTGGTCGCCTGGGTAATAAGAGCCGTCCCGCGCGTCGAAAGGCCGATGACGCTGTTTGTACCTTCAGGCGCCACGAACAACACGTTGTCGGTCAATGCGATGTGACTCTGCCGCGGCACGCCGACGCGATCCAATTTCGCCGCCTTGATTGCGGGATGATCGATCGGCCCTTTTCCGGCTGGAACGCGCCAGAGCTGATCGCCCGTGTTCATGTCAATGGCGGTGATCGTCGAGAACGGCGGTTTGAACAGCGGCAGGCCATCGGGCCCGCCGACACCGGCCCAGGTTCCGGTGTAATCATAAGCTGCACCATTCTCCTTCTTGAGCTTGATGGCGAACGGAATGGTGAAAGAAGGAACGTAGAGCACGCCCGTCTTGGGGTTGTGCGCCGGACCTGCCCAGCTGCCGCCACCCAGAACGCCAGGCACAAGAAGCGTACCGGCCTTTTCAGCACTCGGCGGCGTGAAGAGAGAGCCGTGAACGTAGCGCGCGAGGATCTTTTTTGCCTCCTCCTTCAATTCAGGCGTGAGATCGATGAGATCGGCTTCGCTCGCGCCTTGTTGCACAAAGGGTGCAGGCTTGCTCGGGAACGGTTGGGTCGGTGAGTACTTCTCGCCCGGGACGTTGCCTTGCGGAACGGCCTTCTCCTCGATGGGCCATACCGGTTTTCCGTTGGTACGGTCGAAGGTGTACACGAAGCCTTGCTTGGAGACTTGCGCGACCGCCTTTATCTTCTTGCCGTCTACGGTGATGTCGATCAGGCTTGGCGATGTCGGAAGGTCATAGTCCCACAGCCCGTGATGCACCATCTGGAAGTGCCAGGCGATCTTGCCGGTCGCGGCGTTCACAGCAACCAAGCTCTCGCCGAATAAACCGTCACCCTTGCGATGGCCGCCGTAGAAATCGTTGGTCGGCGTCGAGAACGGCATGTAGACGATTCCCGCTTCGTCATCGCAGCTCGGACGAGCCCACATATTGGATGAGCCTGTGGATTCGAGTGATCCGCCTTCCCAGCTATCGGCGCCGGTTTCATTCTCCTTTGGAGGATTGTGAAAGACCCAGTTGCGCTTTCCGGTCTTGATGTCGAACGCCGGCACATCGCCAGGCGGGTGATACTTGAACGGGGGACGGCCGATCGCGAACGAGTCGAGCACGGCGATGCTTGGAATGATCTGTCCGCCGCAAACGATGGCGGGCGAGTTCAGGGTAATGATCGAGCGGTCAACAGGCCGGCTCAGGTTCTTGGTGATGTCGACACTGCCGTGATCGCCCCAACTCTCGACGGGCTTTCCGGTCGCGGCATCGAGCATGACCAGATAGCCGTTGGCCGTGTTGGCGATCAGCCGTTTCTGGTCCCCGTCCTTAAAAAAGGTGATGCCGCGGCTGATGAAGCCCAGGTTGGGAGGAGAACCGTCCGCGTAACCTTGCGGATCATAAGTCCACAAGCTCTTGCCGGTCTGACCGTCGATCGCCGTTACCAGACCAAGAGGCGAACTTGAGTAGAGGACGCCGTCGACAGCGATGGGCGTCGATTCATTGACCCAGGTCCGCAGATCGGGGTTATCTGCTGCAAGATCGTTTCCGGGCAGCGGAGCCCGCCACGCGACCTTCATGTTCTTGACGCTATCGGCCGTCACCTTGCCGCCGGACAGGAAGCGTGAACTGCTCGTGTCGGCGCCGTACTGCGCCCAGTCGCCATCGCCGGCCATTGCCAACGAGGCACACGCCGGAAGCATCGCGCAGATCGCTCCCAGCGTCGTTGCCTTGTTAAACCTCATCCTTACATTCTCCCTTGAAATTTTCTTGATCTCGGTGGAGCCGGAAATATCGGGAAGTTTCCCGCTGCTCGCGCAGCAAGCGCCATGCCATGGGTGTCGCGAAAAAAGATTGCCCGCTTCCGGAAACTCCGGTTCCGGAATAAACAAGCCAGTTATTTGCCTGCGATTGAGAAATACGGGAAGAATTAGACGAATATGTCAGGAAGAAATGAGTGGCGCCTTGGGTGCACATGCCAGCACAGCGTTTGCTTCGGGAAATGGACGCCGCCAGGCCTGCAAAAATTCTCAAGCAATTCAGGAAGTTTCGAAGCGCCTACCTGTGCACGCGGACCCGGATTTGCGTCATGTGTTGCAGACCGCGTGCGACACATGTGATCAGTCTGATTTGTGTTTATCCGGCCGGTCTTATCCGGCCAGAAGGCAAGGGGATTATTCCCGAAGTTATTGGGAATAAATTACGGGATGAATCGCTTTAGTCCTGAAACTTCTTTCAGCAATCGCTATGATTTGCGCTCAGGCGGAACGAGCTATTGCAGTATTGGGCGGCGCGCCTTAGGCGCGTAGCAAAGAGATCGAACGATGAAGCCGTTTCTGGATCGATTGATTGCCGCTGCATTGGCGTGTTGCGCGGCTGGGCCCGCGCAGGGCGAGATCAAGGACTACGAGGTCCGCCGCTATCTCTATCTCAAGACGTCATGCGGCAAGTCGAGCATCGTCAACGTTGAGCGGCGCGACGGTGCGATCGAGTTTCACGCCGATTGCCAGAACAAGACCGATTTTCCCGACGGAGCCGTCGTCATCTGCAGCGACCCCGAGAGCGATCTGTCGTGCTCCCTGAAGAACCCTGGCGCCAATTTTCACTCTCTGAAGCTGCTGCAGGGCGACACCTCGAAAGCGCCCTCGCCCTAGGGTCCCTCCGGAAAATCTGCCTTCCAAGAACTATCGAACGGCATTGCGCGCTCCCGCCTTACCTATTTTGCTTCGAGGTTATTCGACGATTTGTTGCTGGAACCTCAGCCCCTTCGTCAGTCCACGCTCGATCAATCGGTGATAAAGGTCGCCGGACATTAAATCGATACCTGCTTCTCTGTTCGCCCACAGATGCTTTCCCTTGATCGACGAAGCCGGCAGCACGAGGGGCGCCTGCTTCTTCGACCATCTACGGATGGTCGGTGCGCCTTCGAACTCGTAGGCGCGCCACTCCACATCGGATTTCTCGACGAGCACATCATCGATGCGCTGGCAGATGCGGAGCGAGAAGTAGGGATAATCGACATGTTCGGCGCGGGTGCCCGATTTGACCGTGAGCGGGATGAACTGGTGCACGCCGGATTCCAGCTCTTCAATCGTGGCTTTAACATCTGGCGAAACGCTGAATGCAGCAGCGGCGAGCCAACTTGTGGGCGGCCTTTTGCGGGGAGGTGCCCATGCTTCAGACGGATAGTGGGCAAACATTTCGATGGGGATCGGGGCATTCCAGTCATACTGTCGAAGTGGCATCGACGTGATGTCCCGGTTGGGTTTTGCGACGGTCATTTCCCCATCCTTCATTGCGAACCAATAGGCTTCCATGGTGTTTCTCCTTTCACGTCACATCACCCTCACCTGCTTCCCATCTTTGGTGACGGCGAGAAAACTCACGGGCCGCGACGGAAACACCTTTTCCTTGAGGTCCTTCACCATCTCCTCCGCGCCACCGAACGGCGCGATGACCTCGAAAGGCCCTCGCCCTAGGTTCCCTCCGGAAAATCTGCCTCAAAGCAGAGTTGAATCCGTCCATGATCTGTACCTTCGACGCGCGTCGAAGCCCCTGCGTTACAGCTATCCGACGACGATTTGTTTCTGGAACTTCAACCCGCTATCTAGACCGCGCTGAACCAGGAGGTCGTGAAGCTCGCCGGAAACGAGCAAAATGTTGCATTTTGCGGTTACACCAGAGACTCTCCCAATGCGTGGAGGAAACATGGGGCTCAGACCAATGGCAAAAGCTCCGACCTTCCTTCGATGGCTCACGATATCGGCTCTTTGCGGAGCCATTGTTCTCGCGCTTTGCTTAAATGGTTTTCTGAATGACCGCGCAGATAGGAAGTATTTTCAGATGATGTGTCCTGAATGGACTAAGCAACTCTCCGAGTTCGGCGGCGACCTGGCGTTACGTGAGGAGTTGAACGCTATCAATAGCTGCAAACTTTTATTCACAGATGCTGATGGACTATTCCAGACCTCGTACGGGTTTGAAGTGTTGCCGATGTTAGAACTTAACGTGAATGCGCCTTCGCCACTTTTGCGACTACCCGCGGCCCTAATTGGAATAACACCTCGTACGGTCCACTTAATTGGCAGAGGTGTCCGCGCAGAAACCGCGATAAACATGCCCGGAAACATGCTTAGAGGTTCGGGCGAGTAATAGTCGTTCAGTTGGGAGGGGAATGGAGCACTTCCACCTTTTCCTTGAGGTCCTTCACCATCTCCTCCGCGCCACCAAACGGCGCGATGACTTCGACGATCCAGAGCTTGTCGCCTGATTTCCAGTCCTGCGGACGCAGCTTCGTCGTGCCTTGCGCGAGGCGCTCGGCAACCTCGTCGGACACGCTCGCCCACAACACCACGCCAACCGGCTTGTCGGTCGCGTAGTAGGTGCGGAACTGCTGCAGCAGCACCGGCGTCATCACGAACCACTCCAGGTCCGAGATGAAGAACTGCTTATGCAGCGAACTCTGCGACATCAGCCACACGATCTCGCCCAGCACGGCCGAGATCGTTCTTGCGTGCCCCTCGGGCGGCGTCACGCAAACAGATCCCTAACCCGCGGCAACCACGGACAACGTCCGAACCTCGCCCCAAGACACAAAGAATTTAAATATCAATAAGTGGTGGCGGTGGAGGTAGTCATTCGCGAACTGGTCTCCCCGGTGAAGTGGGCGAGGAGCCGGGAAAATTCGGCGGTTTTGGCGCCTGAGAGGGGTCGGAAAAGGCTTTGTTTCCGGCCGGAAATTGCGCTTCGTTTGCGAAGGGCTACCTGCAAGAGAAGCCTGCCGGGCAGTCCTGGCTGCGTCACCAGGTTCAACCGCATGTATTCGGGTACTTACCGCGCGGCGACAAGCCCTCGGCCTATTCGGACCAACTGGATCACGATCATATTTCCCGTACGTAGATTAAGGAGTAGCGCATCATGACCTCCGAATCCGCTCCCGATCTCATTCTGCACCGCGGCCTCTTCACGACGCTCGACAGGAGAAAGCCTTCCGCCAACGCCGTTGCCATCAAGGACGGACGGGCGGTTCGTCGCCGTCGGCACCGACAAGGAGGTGACGGCGCTCGCCAGCACCGATACCCGGATGATCTATCAAGGGTCGCCGCGTATTACCCGGCCTGATTGACAACCATACCCATGTCGTCCGCGGCGGTCTCAACTTCAACATGGATGCTCGACAACGGTGAAGCCGCCGCGGCGCGCGGAATGATCGTTCGGGCGGCTGAAATCGTCATGAGAACCTCCAATTGACTGAAGGCAGAATATCGGCCCTGATGTCGAGACAATTCGGGAGTCGTGCGAATGGCTTCGGAGGCCGCAAATGACAGGCGAGAAAGCCGGCGATCCCGGCGACACCACCAGTGCCGAGTTCGGACCGTGGCTGGCGCAGGCGTCGATCCTCATCGTGGACGACGAGCCCGGAATGCGGAACTTCCTGGCGCGCATCCTCAGGCCACGCTGCAAACGGCTTGAGGAGGCCGAGACGGCGCAAGAGGCGTCGCGCAAGCTCGACGAAGGACATTTCGACGTCGTCATCCTCGACAACATGATGCCGGGCAGAAGCGGCCTGGACTGGCTGCGAGAGCAGAGGTCGGTCGGCCTGTTCACCGACGTCATCCTGATGACGGCCTACGCTGATCTCGACACCGCAATTCAAGCCTTGCGCGCAGGCGTCGTCGACTTCGTCCTCAAGCCGTTCCGCTCCAACCAATTGCTCAATGCGGTGGCGCGCTGTCTCGACCGGGGGCGGCTGCAGCGTGAAAACGTCGTGCTGCGCCACGAGCTGAAATCGACCTCCGACCGCATCCTGACGGACAAATTCTTCGGAAGCTCCACGTCGATCCGTCAGGTGCGCGACGCCATCGCCAGGGTGGCGCCACTGCCGACGACGGTGCTTCTGACCGGCCCCTCGGGCACCGGAAAAGAGGTCGCCGCGCGTTCGATCCATTCGCTTTCCCCCCGGGCCGACAAGCTCTTCGTCCCTGTCAACTGCGGCGCAATCCCCGCCGACGTCATCGAAAGCGAGCTCTTCGGTCATGTGAAAGGCGCCTTCACCGGCGCCGACACCGCGCGGCAGGGGCTGTTCATGCACGCGCAGGGCGGGACGCTATTCCTCGACGAGATCGGCGAGTTGCCTCTGTCCCTGCAGAGCAAGCTGTTGCGTGTCCTGGAAGACCGCAAGGTGAGACCCGTCGGCTCGGAGCGGGAGTTCCCGGTCGACGTTCGCTTGATCTTCGCCACCAATGCCGCGCTGCGGGCCTGCGTCGACGCGGGAACCTTTCGCGCCGACCTCTACTTCCGCATCAACGTCATGGAGATCCGCCTGCCGCCGCTGCAGGACCGTGGCGGCGACGTGCTCGAGCTCGCCGCACTGTTCATGCGCCAGCTTTCGCAGCAACTCGGGATGCCCGCCGTGCCGATGAGCGAAGCTGTGCGCGCATCGCTGATGCGCTATGGCTGGCCGGGCAACGTCAGGGAGTTGCGCAACCTCATCGAACGTACGCTGATCCTCGGCCACTTTCCCGATGATTTCGAGCGAACGGAAGCAACGTCGGCGGGGACCGGCGAGAGCCTCGCGGACATCGAACGGCGGCATATCCTGGCAGTCCTTTCGCATGCCGGCGGCGATCGCGAAGAGGCCGCGCGACGGCTTGGCATTTCACGCAAGACCATCGATCGCAAATGCGCGTCATGGGGGGTGTGAGGCGGACGCCGTCCCTCGCGCGCGCCGCGCGGGCAAGGACAGATTGTCCGGGCGCGTCTGGACAAGGTGTCCATCATGCCGCGGGCGTATACCCGTAACGCATTGAAATCCCTATCGATCGAAATTGGCCCGACAGTTGCTATGGGCTTCGCAGAGGCAGAAGGCTCGCGCATCCGTTTTCGAAGACGAGCCGACCTCTATGGCGCAGCCGAACACGCACGTGTTCGCGACCAATAGGGAGAAGGCATGACTGTGACAGTATCAAATCCTGGTTTGTCCGCACGCACCACGACCGGTCTGCTCGACCGCGAAAGAATCGTCGCCGGAGCCGGCTTCAATCGTTGGCACGTTCCACCGGCCGCGCTCTGCATCCACCTGTGCATCGGCATGGCCTACGGCTTTTCCGTGTTTTGGAAACCCCTGGAAGGGGCGCTCGTCGGAGCCGATGGCAAAGCGCTGCCGAGTTGCTCGGCCGGCGCAACCACGTTCAGCGAGAAGGCGCTCGGCACTCTGAGGGCCTTGACGGCCACGGACTGCAACTGGAGCCAGTTCGACCTCGGCTGGATGTATACGTTCTTCTTCGTGATGCTCGGTGTCTCCGCCGCGATCTTTGGCGCCTGGCTGGAACGGGCGGGCCCCCGCAAGGCAGGGCTCGTCGCGACCCTGTGCTGGTGCGGCGGCTTGCTGTTCTCGGCGCTCGGCATCCACCTGCACCAACTGTGGATGCTGTGGCTCGGCTCCGGCATCATCGGGGGCATTGGCCTCGGGCTCGGCTACATCTCGCCAGTGTCGACGCTGATCAAATGGTTCCCCGATCGGCGCGGGATGGCCACCGGCATGGCGATCATGGGCTTCGGCGGCGGCGCCATGCTCGGCTCGCCACTCGGCACGCTCCTGATGAATACTTTCAAGACGAACAGCGATCCGGGCGTCGCCGCGACGTTCGTCGCCATGGCCGCGATCTACGTCATATTCATGCTGATGGGCACGTTCGGCTACCGCGTTCCGCCGAACGGCTGGAAGCCGGAAGGCTGGACACCGCCCGCCACAACCAACGCCATGATCACGTCGAAGCACGTGCACCTCAACAACGCACACAAGACACCGCAGTTCTGGCTGTTGTGGCTGATGCTGTGCATGAACGTCTCGGCCACCATCGGCATCATCGGCGCGGCATCGCCCATGCTGCAGGAGACGTTCGGTGGCTTGCTGGTCGGCGAGCCGGGGGTGGGCTACAGCGAGATGATGACGAATGGCGCCTTGGCCAGCGCCGCCGCAGCGGTCGCGGCGGGCTTCGTCGGTCTCATTTCGCTGTTCAACATCTTCGGACGTTTCGCCTGGGCCTCGGGCTCCGACCTTCTCGGACGCAAGTACACATACTTCCTGTTTTTCGTTTCTGGAATCGCGCTTTACCTGCTGGCGGCCTTCGCTGCCGAAGGCAAATGGCTGGCCGTGTTCGTGCTGGCGTTTTGCGTCATCGCCTCGACGTATGGCGGTGGCTTCTCCACCATCCCGGCGTACCTGGCCGACATTTTCGGCACGCAGTTCGTAGGCGCCATCCACGGACGGCTGCTTACCGCGTGGTCGACGGCCGGCGTACTCGGACCGGTGATCGTCAACTACCTGCACGACACGCGGGCCGCAGCCGGCGTACCGCCGGACCAGATCTACGGCGCTATTTTCTACATCCTGGCCGGTCTCCTCGTGATCGGGTTCATCGCCAACCTGCTCGTGCGGCCGGTCAATCCGAAGTGGCACATGAGCGATAAGGACGTCGCGGCGGAGCGGGCTAAGCTCTCTCAATCGCCGAGCGCGACGACTGCGACCGGCTCGTTCGGGATCGGCAAGGGCGGTCTCGATGCCAAGGGCGCGTTGCTGTGGATGCTCGTCGGCGTGCCGCTCGCGTGGGGCATCTGGAACACGTTCGTCAAAACGCTGACCTTGTTCTAGGCGTCATCGCAGGCCGCAAGGCAAATGGGGGTGGCCCATCGGGCCGCCCCCCACCCTTGGCTCCAGCCTCGGAGCGGTGACAGCATGGCTCAAGCTGCGATCCCGCAATGCAGCAGCGATCAGGGTCGCCGCCGCGAAGTTCTGACGGCGCAATCCCAGCCAGGGTCCGTGGAAGCCGGCTCGGCGATGAACGGCCGCTATTGACCGGATAGGGGCGAGACTGAGAATGCAGCACGACGTTTGCTTCGAACCGGCAGCTTGCCATGTCCAACACCACCGAACAGCACGCCATACGGCCATCCGTCCGCTTCCGCCTGCTGGCCATAGCGCTCTTCCCGACCCTGGTAGCGATGCCGCTGTTGCTCGGCATCGCCACCTATCGATGGAACGCGAACCTCAACGCGGCCCTGGTCTCCAAGGCGAGCGGCGACCTTACCATCGCGCACCAGTATCTGGCCCGCATCCTGGCCACGACCCAGGAGAAGGCTGCCGCATTCGCGGCGTCGACTCGCTTCCGTGATGCTGAACAGTCCGGCACACCGCTCGACGGTCTTCTCGAGGAAACCCTCACGGCCCTCGGCTTCGACTTTCTCTACCTTATGGATGACAACCTTCGGCCGATCGCGTCGGCCCGTCCCTTGACGGGTTCGCCGATGGTAGACTGGCCGGTCGTGACTGCGGCACGGAAGGATAGGCCGCTCGCATCGATCGATGTCTTCGACAGCGATGATCTCGCCGTGTTCGGACCGGATCTGGTGCAGCGCGCGCGTCTCAAACTCGTGGCGACGCCCAATGCCGTCGCAACGGATCGCAGTGAGGAAACACGCGGGCTGGTTGTGCACGCGGCGACGCCGGTAACGTTGGCCGGCGGACACCGGGGGGTTCTGGTCGCTGGGCAGCTCCTCAACAACAACCTCGACTTCATCGACACCATCAATGAACTCGTTTATCGCGAGGGCAGCCTGCCCGAAGGCAGCCGGGGCACCGCCACGATCTTCCTCGACGACGTGCGCATCAGCACGAACGTGCGCCTGTTTGAAGGGTTGCGCGCCGTGGGAACACGCGCATCTGCATCGGTCCGCTCTGCCGTGCTCGACCGGGGCGAGACCTGGCGCGACCGGGCCTTCGTCGTCAACGACTGGTTCATCTCGGCCTACGAGCCGATCACGGATAGCTTCGGGAAACGCGTCGGCATGCTCTACGCTGGCTTTCTGGAGGCGCCCTTCGTCGAGGACCGGCAGAGAACGCTCCTTATTATCGCCGCCGCTTTTCTCGCCGTTGCCGCTTTGAGCATTCCGATCTTCCTGCGTTGGGCGGGGGCCATCTTCCAGCCACTGGAACGCATGACGAAGGCGATCGGCCGCGTCGAGGCCGGTGATTTCGACGCGCGGACCGGAGCCGTCACGACCGGCGACGAAATTGGCCGCGTCGCGACGCAACTCGATCGTCTGCTCGATCTGCTACAGCAGCGCGATCGTCAGCTCCGCGGCTGGAATGAGGATCTGAACACCCGTGTGGCAGAGCGCACGCACGAGCTTGAGGCCGCCAACCGCCAGCTCGAGGCGACGATGCGACAGCTCGTGATGTCGGAGAAGTTGGCGACGATCGGCGAAATCACCGCGGGCGTTGCCCATGAGATCAACAATCCGATCGCGGTGATGCAAGGAAACCTGGAGGTCGTGCGCGCACTCATGGGCAGCAAGGCGGCGTTAGCTGAAGCCGAGTTCCGTCTGCTCGACGAGCAGATCCAGCGCATGAGCCAGATCGTCATGCGCCTGCTGCAGTTCGCCAAGCCCGAGGAATACGCGGGCTATGTCGAGCGCCATGCGGCGGATGACGTCATCGCGGATTGCCTGCCGCTGATCCGGCACCTCCTGAACAACGCCAGCATCGACGTCGTGCGCGAGGGCGGCGCACGGCGCACCGTGCTCATGAACCGAACGGCCCTGCAACAGGTGCTGGTCAATTTGATGATCAACGCCATCCATGCCATGCCCGACGGCGGACGCCTGATCTTGCGAACGCGTGACGAGGATCGCGAGGGGTGCGCCGGCGTTGCGATCGACGTGACCGATACCGGCATCGGCATGAGCGAGGACGTGAAGGCGCGCATCTTCGACGCGTTCTTCACCACCAAACAACGGAGCGGCACCGGACTGGGCTTGTCCATAAGCCGGGAACTGGTCGCGCGACAGGGTGGCACGATCTCGGTCGAAAGCGAGCCCGGCAAAGGCACCACCTTCACGATCTGGCTCCCCGAAGCCGCCTGAGCCGGCGCACTGAGCGATCAGGGCGGTCTGGTGGCGGCGAACTCATGTCACCGACCCATGCCAACAAAACGGGCGTGCGCACGCCGCATCAGCCAGTCTCTCATCAAGCGGAGCCGCCGCTCCGCATCGAACGCAGCTTATCTGTCACATCGCAACGACCCGACGAGGCTGGGCTGAGCCGATCCCACTTCACCCGCGTGCTACGCTTGATTCCTCGCACCGGAAATCACCAATGCGATTATCCAGGGACGCCAGCCCCGCGAATTAGCTGCCATCCTCGACGGCGCGTAACTATTTCCGGCACAGCCATCCACGGAAGTCCGGCGCTCGGACGCCGACAACGGTACCACTCGAAACTTGATAGGAGACTTTGGCTGGCGCAGCACCACCAAACCGGCACCAAAGTGGTCTCTGCGTCGGGCCGCACTGTTCGGGCCGGTGTAACTCGCGGGAATTACGGACAGAGTTCGGATCTCGCCCAGAATCACGAAAAAGCGTTTAAAATCAATATGTTGTGGCGGAGAGAGTGGGATTCGAACCCACGAGACCCT
>WBZN01001106.1_pt1 | contig 17032 bp, 10 predicted proteins | sample 5204281 | NCBI WGS metagenome assembly WBZN01 (sample SAMN12344347, study PRJNA552823) | activated sludge metagenome | biome: Activated sludge suspended growth; feature: Nitrification reactor; material: Wastewater; isolation source: activated sludge from nitrification reactor of wastewater...
TGGAGAGTACCAGCAGCTCGGCCAGGCGCATCATGTCGGTCTTGTCGAGGCCGAACACCATGGCGCCGGAATCCTCGATCACCTCCGGCTCGGCGAACTGCATGTTGACGATCTGCACCACGTCGCCGCGCGCCTCGTTGAAGCCGACATTGGCCTTGACCAGCTTCTCGATGTTGGCGAGCTCGTCGGCGGTGCGCGGCTTGTAGGTCTTGGTGCCGTCGGCGGCGACGTCATAGGTGCCATCGACCAGGACGGCGGCCGAGATGCGCTTCACGTTGCCGCTGGCCTTGATCTCGGTCTGCACCTTCTTGGAGATCTCGTAGTTGACGGTCTCCTCGTTGCGGGTGTTCTGCGACTGCGAACCGGTGCCGCCGCCGGCCTGCTGGCCCGGCGGGTTCGGCGTGTTGTTGGCGGCGCTGACCGCGTTGGAATTGTCGGATTCCTGCGACTTGCCGGTCTCCTCGACGGTCTGCGTCGAGCGCACGACCTGGCCGTCCGGGTTGAAATCCTCGATGTTGGTGGTGACCTGGTTGAAGTCGAGCTCGGCGGTGACTTCGGCCCGGATCTTGCCGGCGCCCAGGGTCTGGGCCAGCATCTGCTCGATGCCCTGGCTGATACGCGCCTCGTAGGAGCGGCGCATGTCTTCGGAATTGGCGGCGTCGAGTTCGCCGTCGTCGGCGCCCCGGGCCAGCAATTCGCCGTTGCTGTCGATGACCGAGACGTTGTTTGCCTTCATGCCGGGCACGGCGGAAGAGACCAGGTGCTGGATCGCGGAAACCTGGCCCTTGTCCAGGCTGCCGGCCATGGTGAGCACGACGGAGGCGGTCGGCTCGGCGCGGTCGTTGGAGAACAGCTCGCGCTTCGGCATCACCAGGTGCACGCGTGCGGCGCGGACCTGGCGGATCGACCGGAGGGTGCGCGCCAACTCGCCCTCGAGGGCGCGAATCTGGTTGATCTGCTGCACGAAATTGGTGGTGCCGAGGGCGTCGGCGCGATCGAAGATCTCGTAGCCGATCGAGCCGCCGGAGGGGATGCCTTCCGACGCCAGCGCCAAGCGCATCTTCGCCACCTGATCGGCGGGGACGTAGATCTGCGAACCGTCGCCGCGCAGCTCGTAGGGGACGCCCTGGGCATCCATGCGCTGGACGATCTGCCCGCTGTCGGCCGGGTCGAGGCCGCTATAGAGCAGCGTCATGCCGGGCGAGGCCAGGCGCGTGACGATGAAGGTGAAGAACGCGATCAATGCGAAGGCGACGGCGCCGAGCGCCACCAGCCTGGTCGGTCCGAGATTGCGGAGGGTCTGCATCAAGCCATTCACGAGCGTCACCGGTAAAATGTCTTCGATCGCAATCGCGCCGGCCTGTGGATCGCGCGAGTTCGCCTAAAATTTTCCGCAAATCGGATGAATCTGCGCGCAACTCGGGCCGGCGATGGGTTGACGCTACGCCGCAGACCTTAACAAGGACTTAAGCGGCGGCAAAAATTGCCTAGAACTGGGAAAACTCTGCCGGGCGGGGCCGGCGAATCGGCGATGCGGCCGGCCTATTCGGCGGTGCGCATGCTGCCGTTGCGGCGGGCTGCGGCGCGATAATCCTGCAGCCGCGTGGTGCGCAGGCCGCGCATGCCGTGGCGATCGATCGAACGCTGCCAGGAGAGGAACTCCTCGACCGAAAGCGTGTAGCGCGTACAGGCTTCCTCGAGGCTGATCAGGCCGGCGCGAACACCGGCGACGACCTCAGCCTTGCGACGAATCACCCAACGCTTGGTGCCTGGCGGCGGCAGGTCCTCCATGCGGAGACGCCGGCCGTCGATGCCCAAGACCACCATGCTCTTGCCTTCGAATTCGGCGTCCATCGACTCCTTCCCAGGCGTGGCCCGATTGAGGTTCAAGCCTATGACCCACGGCTTAAGGAATCGCTAAATCGAGGCATAAAGGCAGCGACGCTAAAGGCCGCAATTTTGCATCAAATTTTATCTATCAAGTATTCGATATGTGTTCGCCGCAATGGCCAAGTAATCCATGTTCAGCTGGCCGTGCCCTTCGCGACCTTGACGACCTTGTCGATGGGAAATCCAACGGAACCGATGAACAGCTTGACCTCGCCGTCCTTGATTTCGGTCGAATCCACGACGCCGAAGCTGGTGATCTTCGAGGAATAGATCTTGCCGGCCTCGTCGGAATAGCTGACCGAGACCTGGTACTCGCCATCGGGCAGCTGATTGCCGAAGGCGTCCTTGCCGTTCCAGTCGACCTTGTAGCTGCCGACGTCGCGATTGGCTTCCTGCACCAGGACCGTATTGCCGCGCGCGTCGGCCACCCGCAGCACGGCACGGGTTGCGTTGCGATCGATGTCGTACTGGAAGCTGGTCTTGCCGCCCTTGAGCGAAACGTGGTCGCTGTCGACCGCCACCGTGTTGCCGAGGAAGCTGACCGCGCCGAAGGCGTTGGTCGAGGATTGCAGGTTGATCAGCTTCTCCAGCCGCTGGTTCGACTGGATCATCTGCTCGACGGAGCTGAAGGACACCAGCTGCTGGGTGAACTCCGAGGTGTCCATCGGCGACAGCGGATCCTGGTTCTGCAGCTGCTTGGTGAGCAGCAGCAGGAAATTGTTGTATTTGTTGTTGAGATCGGCGCTCGGATCGGTCGCCGTGGCATCGCTGCTGCTGTTCTTGGCGCTGGACTGCGACGCCGCCAGAAGCTGCTGGATATTGGGGATTTCCATGGTCTCCGCTCCCAACCCCTAGGGGTCCGATTCTAGACTTCCACATTGACCAGGCCGGAGGCGGTATCGACCGCCTCCTGCGCTGCCACCGGCACTGCGGAATCGGCCTCACCGACGGCCGAGCCTTGGCCGCGCATGGACGAGTCCGACTGCCTCATGTTCCGGGCGAATTCCTGGCTGTCCTGACGCCCGAGGCTGAAGGACAGGTCATTGCCGTCCATCTTCAACCCGGCATCATGCAAGGCCCGTTCCAACGCCTTCACGTCGCGCTGCAGCAACTCGAGGGTGCTCGGCTTCTCCACCGTCACCGCTGCCGTCACCCGTTTTTCCTCGTCAATTTCGAGCTTTACGTGGATCTGGCCAAGCTCGGCCGGGGAGAGCTGGATCGACAGCCGGCCAGTTCCCTCGCGGATCGCGCGCTGGATGTTCACGGCGACCTGCTCGTGGGCCGGCAAATCCTGCAGGTGCTGGCGCAGCTGGGCGATGAAATCGGGTCGTTTGGCTGCCGCGCCCTGGGCCAGGTGAAGCGCCCACCCTGGGACCGTGGCGCCCTCGCCGTCGTTGGCTGTGTCGACCGCGGCCGCCGTGCTCTCGGCACCGACGGAACCCGTCGATTGTGCCGCTGGCTGGATCGTCGCCGCGGCCTGCGGCGCCTGGACCGGGGCGGTTTGCTGCGGCCTGATCTCGGCCGCGGGAGCCGGACGCGACGACGGGCGCGGCTTGGCCGTTTCGGTGGCGCGGGGCACTTCGGGCGTCAGCTTGATCGCCAGTTCGTCGGTCTCCGCCGCCGGCTCGGTGCCGGCCTCGGCTACCGGCTTCGCGGGGATCGGCGTGCCGGCCAAGGCCGCCAAAGTGGCATCGCTCGAGGCTTGCGCGTCGGCAATCTGGGGCGCGTTCTCCTCGTTAGTGCCGATCGTCGCCGCCGTTTCGGCCTGGCTCGCGGCCAAGGCGGCGGCGAAGCCTGCCATGTCGGGAACGGTATCGCCGACGGTCTCGGCCGTTGCCGGCTGCGCCGGCGTGGCGTCATCCGTGGCCGCTGGGCGATCCGGCGCCGGGGTGGCCGCCTGGCCGTCCGCGGAAGCGGTCAGGTCACCGCTTGCCGGAATCTGCACCACGGCCACCTGGAGGGTGGGACCGTCGGCTGCGGCGGGCGCGGCCGGCTCGGCCGGCTCGGCCTGTTTGGGCTGTGGCGCCTGATCCTCGCTGTCTTGACCCGGCCCATCGGCGATGATGATCGGCGTGTCCTCCGCGCAGGTGGCGGCGGCTTCGTCGTCCTGCTTGCGGACTTCGATCGCCTTCTGCCCGTCGCCGGCCGGTTTGGCCTCGCCGCGCAGAGTGTGCGGATGCTTGATGACCGCGCGGACCGGCCGGCCCTGCGCGGCTGGCGATTCCGCATCGGACCGCCGCGCGACCGGCTGGCGGCGGGGGATGGCGGTCTCCAGGCGCTCGCCCTCGCTGCGCTTCTTCAGCTGCTCGCCCAGCATGTCGGCGAACATGTCGCCGCCGCCGGCACCGCCGGGGCGACGATCGACCAGCAGGTCGGTGCTGATGCCGGGTTCGAAGCGGATTGCGTCCATGATCGTGTCCTAGGCGATGAAATTGACGAGCGAGAGCTTGGAAATCTGCGCATAGGCGCCAAAACTCGCCTGCAACTGCAGTTCGACCGCCTGCAGCTTGGCGGCCACTTCGTTGGGGTCCACCGCCTCGATCTTGTCGGTATCGGAGACGTTGGCGTTGATCGTGGTCTGGTGCGACAGCGTGGTGGCGGAAAGCAATGCGTCATTGACCGTGTTGTCGGCGGTCAGCTTGCGCACCCCTTCCAGCGATTCCTTGGCCAGCTGGCGCGCCACGTCCATGATCTTGGAATAGTCGTCCGGATTCTGGACCGCTTCCTGGGCATAGCGCAGGGCGAGGGACAGCTTCTGGAACGCCACTTCGTTGGCGCTGAAGGTGTATTTGAGCTGCACGTTGTCGGCGGCGACCACCGAGGACCGCTGCCACGCCAGCGCGGAATCGGTCGGCTCCTGGTAGACGCTGTAGTCCGGCGGCGTCGGATCGGGGACGGCGCTGGGCTTCACCACCGTCGCCTCGGTCTTGAGCTCGACGCCGACCGTGGTGGCGGTCAGGATGATCTTGCCGCTGCCGGTGGGGCCCGGAACGGCCGAGGCCGGGAAGGGCGGGGTCTGCGAACTCATCACCGCGCTCAGGTTGATGGCGATGGCGTCGATATCCTTCTCGGCGCCGGTGGTCACATAGCGCGCGGTGCGGCCGTTCACCGTCACCTCATAGACATCGCCCTTGCGGCCGACCGGACCGCTCAACTGCACGGTGTCGATCTGGGCCAGCGGGCCGGCGGCCAGATTGGCGACGGTATTGGTGATGGCCGGCGCCGGCGTGACGTTGGGACCGGCATCCAGCGAGAGTGTCGCCGTATAGGTCATCGCGCTGCCGGGCGTGTCGGAGCGGATGGCCAGCCGGCCGCCCTTCACGAAGGCGGTGACGCCGATGCCGGCCGCGTTGATGGCGGAGACGAACTTGGCGGCGATGGAGGCTTCGTCGTCGTTCTGCGCCGTGGTCACGGTGAAGGGGCCGCCGGCCGGGGCGGTGAAGGTCATCGTATACTGGTCGCCGGCATCGAGCGGGCTGGGGAAGGCGACCGAGTCCTCCTGCGCCACGGCGACCACCGTGCGCTGGGTGGTGGCGACGCTCGGCGCGTTCTGCACCGCCGCATGCGAGGTGAAGGCGGTCGCCGAGCTCAATTGCAGGACGCCATTGCCCTGGTTGGTGGGCGTGACGGTGAACGGCGGCTGATAGTTGTTGATCTTGGCGATCAGCTTGTCGACGATCTCGTTCAGGTCCGCCTCTTCGCCCGTGGTGCGATAGCTGACCGTCACCGGCGCGGCGTGGGCCGGCGGGTCGGTGATGGTGACGCTGAAGATCTCGCCGATGGTGCCGACCGGGCCCGACAGCGCGATCCGGTCGACCTGGGTGGCGCCAATCGGCACGTTCGCCTGCACGGTGGCGAGCGTGGAGGGCGTCGGGTCGGTGCCGGTGATCGCGGCGGTGAAAGGCACGCCGGGCGAATCCGCGGTGATGGTGAAGCCGTTGGCGTCGATGTCCTGGACCGAGACGTTGGCCAGCGGGCCGATCGCGGCGGCCATGGCGGCGGCGAGCTGCTGCGAGGTCTGCGGCCCGCTGAAGGTGAACGGGCTGCCGTTGACGTCGATGGTCTCGCTCTGGCCCTGGCCGAGGCGGTCGGTGGTGACGCGCACAACCTGGCGGATGGTGCCGGCGGCGAGCTGCTGCGCGGTGGCGCTGGCGGCGGAATTGTCCGAGGCGATCGGATTCGGCAGGCGCGCGAGGTCGATCACCGGCGGCTGCTCGTTGGCGTTGATGCCGCCGAACAGGTAGCGCTCGTTCATCTGCTCGTTGAGCAATGCCCGCAACTCGGTCAAGGCGGTTCCGACCTGCTGCACGATCGGTGAGACCTTGCCGGCGCGGACCTGGGTGGCCTCGATCTTGTTCTCCACGCCGCTGCCGATGCCGACCTGGGCAACGGTGACGTTGAACAGCGGGCCGGGCTCGGTTCCGGTGATCACCAAGTGCTCGCCGTCGGTCCGCGCCTTTGCCCGGATCGCCGGGGAATAGGCGTTGATCTGCGCGGCGAGGTTGCCGGCGATCTCGTCATAGCTGCCTTCGTTGCCGTTGGTGACGTAACTGAACAGGACGCCATCGACGATCACCTTGTAGATGTCGCCGGTGTCGCCCAGGTCGCCGGAGAACGTGACCTTGTGCTGCTGGGTCACCGGCGGATCGGTATTGGGCGAGGTGAAGGCCTGCAGCATGGTCGCGTTGATGTCCTCGATGCGGCTGAGGACGCGGTCATAGGCCTTGACGTCGGTCTGCGCGCTCTTGATCGACTCGATGTAGCCCTGGCGGCGCGCGATCTCGGCGCGCAGGTCGACCAGGCGCGTCGCCTCGACGCCATAGGAGGTGAGGTCGCTGGACTTCTTCTGGCTGTTCAGCTGCTGGGTCAGCTGCGCCAGGGAAGTCTGCATCTTCTGGAAGCTGCCGACATTCGCCAGATAGGCCGCGTAGGTCGAATAGCCGCTGACCGGCATGGCATTACCCTCGTTCTACCGCGACACGGCCGCTTGCAGCGTGTCGAACAATGTCTGGATCACGGTCATCAACCGGGCGGAGGCGGCATAGGCGTTCTGCAGCGTCTGCAGGTTCGCCAGCTCCTCGTCGAGGTTGACGCCGGTGTCCTGCAGATAGCGCTGTTCCGTCATCTTGAGCGTGTCGGCGCTCAATTCCGCGTTGTCGGTCACCACCTTGGCGTTCGCGCTCGCGGTGCCGATGAAACCCGACATCAGGCCCTTGTAGGAGACGCTGGTGAGGCTGAGCCCGATGGCGATGAAGCTTCGTTCCGAACTGTTGATCGCCGTCACCACGTCCGGCGCGGCGTTCTTCTTCAGCTGCTGCGTGCCGTCCGCCAGCTCGCGGTTGAGCTTCAAGCTGTAGCGGTCGGTGCCGGTGAAGAAGCCCTGGGTCAGTTCCGGCAGCTGGCCGTTGACCGAGGTGACCACGGTGAACTTCTCGTTCACATTGTTGCCGACGAGCTGCAGCGACGCGATCCCGTTCAGCGCCGTGACGCCCAGTGTCGTGTCCGCATTGACCAGGGCGGCCAGTTTCTGGGCGATCTGGTCCAGGTTGGTGTCGTTCTGCGTGGCGGTGTAGGTGAAGGTCTTGTTCTTCACCTTGATCTCGAAGACGTCGCCCTCGACCAGGCTTCCGGTCAGGGTGACGGTGCCCATCTGCGGGGTCGAGTCCGTCGCGACGACCGTCGTCGCATGACTGGCCGAGACGCGCAGGGACGTGGCGCCGCTGTTGTAGGCGGCCGAGAAGGTCGGCGGGGTGCCGACGGTGGCGGTGAAGGCCCCGGCAATGATGTCGAGCTGCGAGCGCAACTTGCGGATCACCTCGGTCGCCGGATCCGAGCTCGCCGGCAGCCCGGCGCTGGTGCCGTCGGCGCGCAGCGCCAGCAGCGCCTTGAGCTTTCCCTCGCGGAACTGGCCGTCCACCACGGTATTGGTGCCGAGCGAGAGGACATGCGTGCCGTCGAAGCTGAACCGGGCCGGCGCGCCGTCCAGCAGCGACAGTCCGGACGGGGTGATCAGCGCGATGGCGCCGTTCTCGCGTTCAACCGTGCGAACGTCGACGAGCTTGGCGATCTCGCGCACCAGGGCGTCGCGCTGATCGGTGAGGTCGAGACGCTCGGCGCCGGCCGGGTCGGACGACTTGATGCGCAGGTTCACCTCGAACACCTGGCTCAGCAGGTCATTGAGCTGGGTGGTCGTGGTGCCGAGATCGGCCTGGATGTCGCTGTCGATGTCGTCGACACCGGAGGCGAGGCGACGGACCTCGTTGGCCAGCTGATCGCCGATGGCGATGACCTGGCGCTGGGCGGCGGCGGATTCGGGCTGCGTCTGGAAGCTCTGCCAGGCGGCGGTGAAGTCGCTCATCAGCCGCGGCAGGGCGGCGCTGTCCGAGCTGGCGCCGAGCAGGTTCTGGATCCGGCTCATGTAGTCGAGCTGGGTCTTGTTCATTCCGTCGCGGGACGTGAAGCTCTCGAGCTGCTTGCGCAGCGCCGTGTTCACCGCCGACTGGTAGCCGGCGACGAGGGCGCCGCCCACCTGGTCGCCGCCGAGCACGGAGGATTCCCGGATCAGCGACTTCTTGGTGTATTTCGGATCGTTGGCGTGCGCGACGTTGGCGGAGACCAGCTGCACGTTCGCCTGGTTGACCCGAAGTCCCGACAGCGCTGCGTTGAGGGCGGCGGTTAGCGACATGCGTCACCTGTTCCCGGCTACCGGATTACCGCTTGATGTTGATGACTTCCGCCAGCATCTCGTCCGCCGTCGTGATGACGCGGGTATTGGCCGAGTAGGCGCGCTGGGTGACGATCATCTTGGAGAACTCCTCGGCGATGTCGACGTTGGAGCCTTCCAGCGCGCTGCCGCGCATGGTGCCCGAACCGTTCGAGCCGGCATTGCCGATCTGCACCTCGCCGCTGTCGAAGGTCTCGGTGAAGCCCTGGGCCACCTCGCGCTTCAGCGCCGTGGGGTCATTGAACTGCGCCAGCGGCACCCGGAAGAACACCCGGCTGCGGCCGTTGTCGTACTGCAGCTCGACATCGCCGTTGTCGCGGATGCTGACATCCTTCAACAGGCCCTGCGGCACGCCGTCCTGGGTCAGGCGCGACACGTCGATCGAGTCGCCGGCGAACTGGGTGACGCCGGTGGTGGTCTGGAACTGGCCCATGTTGAGGGTGATGGTCTGTGGGCCAAGGCCGTAATCGACGACGAAGTCGACGTTGATGTCCTGGCCGCTGGTCTGCAGGGTCGGCACCGTGGCGTTGCCGGAGGGATTGAACTGGTTGGAGATCGACACGACCTTGCCGGCGGTGGTGGCGCTTTCGCCGAACGCCACGTCGATGAAGCCGGGCACCGTGCCGTTGCTGGCCGTGGCGGCCGAGGTGAAGCCGACGCCGGCATTGATCGCGGTGAGCGAGATCACGTTGCCAGCGGCCGTGGCGGTGACGCCGAGGCCGGGATTGTCGTTGATCTGCTCGGCGAAGCGGTTGGCGAGGTCGCTGAGCGAGGTTTCGGTGCCGTCGGTCACGTAGGAGATCGACTGGGTGCCGATGGTGAGCGTGTAGGTGTCGCCGATTTCGCCCGATCCGACCGTGCCGCCCAGGGTGAGCGAATCGGTCTGGGCCACGGCCGGAACGTTGGCGGTGGTGACGGCGAAGCTGCTCGGCGGATCCGAACTGACCGAGGTCGGCGCCGAGGTGCCGCCGAGCACGGCTGTGAAGGTGCCGCCGGCGGCGTCCGCCTGGACGAAGAACTGGGTCGGGTTGCCGGGGTCGGCGACCGCCGTGACGGTGGCCGCCAGGGTGACGTTGGCGTTGATCGCGGCGACCAGCGCGTCGCGCACGGCGGTGGCGCTGGCGAGCGGCCCGGTGACCGTCACCGTCGTGGCGCCGATCTGGAAGCTCGCGGTGTCGGCGCCGGTCGGCAGCGCGGCCGGCACGTTGATCAGGTCGCTTTGTCCCGAGCCGTTGCCGCTGAGCGCAACGGTGAAGGGCGTGCCGGCATTGTCGGCGACGATCTGGAAGGTGTTGCCGACGACGTTCGTCGCCGTGATCTCGGCGCTCATGCTGGCGTTGCCGTTGATCGCGGCGACCAGGTTGGAGGCCGCCTGGGTGGCGGTCCAGCCGGTCGAAGGCGCGGTGACCGAGACCGTGGCGGTGCCGACGGTGATGGTGAGGGTGCGCAGCGGCGGCACGCCGGCCGACGGCAGGGTCACGGTGTCGACTTGCGCCACCGGCGGCACGTTGGCCTGGACCGCCGCGGTGACCGCGGTCTGGTCGGCGACGCCGCTGATCGTGCCGGCGACCGGGTCGAGGGTGCTGTCCGCCGCCACGATGTCCAGCTTCCAGAGATTGTCGGAGCGCTTGGTCCAGACCAGCTGCACATTGTGCGGATTGCCCAGGGCGTCGAAGACCTGGACGTTCGAGGGGCTCAGCGGCGGCGTCGGGTTGATCTCGGAGTTGGACGGCAGGTTGCCGACGAAATTGATCTGCGACGTCGGGGTCGGCTCATCGATCACCTGCTCGATGTGGATCGGCGAAACCACGGAGGTGTCGGCGACGCCGGTCTCCGGGTCCACGTTCCAGCCGTTCAGGTAGTAGCCGCCGTTGTTCACGAGATAGCCGTCGCGGTTCACCTCGAAGTCGCCGGCGCGCGTGTAGTAGCGCAGCGCGTTGAAGGAGGTCTGGTTGGCGTTCTGGGCGTCGGCGCGGCTGACGATGAAGAAGCCCTGGCCGGTGATCGCCAGGTTGGTCTTGCTCTGGGTCTGGTTGATGTTGCCCTGGACCTGGTTGGCGAAATAGGGCGAGGCGATCACGCCGCCGGGGGCATGGAGGTTCTGGTTCGACACCGTGATCAGGGTCTCGAACCGGGTGTCCACCTTCTTGTAGCCGGTGGTCTGGGAGTTCGCGATGTTGTCCGAGATATGTCCGATGGCTCGCGACTGCGCGTTGATGCCGCTGACTGCCGTGAACATCGCGCCGAGAATACTCATTTGCCGACCTCTTAATCACAGGGGAATGACCCAGGTGGCAGCTGTGATGCAAGGCGCGGGCCAAAGCGAAAAATCAGAAATACTCGTATCTTATCAGTGAGATGATGCCAGCCACCCGGGCGCCGGCCGAGTCCGCGCTGGCGGTGGCCCGGCGAGACTTGCTGGTCTCGCCCATCATTTTTTGCCGGGACCCGGCGCGGCGGTTCCGGGCGCGCCTTCACCCCTCCTTAACCATAGCGGGCCTAATCAGGTCGGCATGGCAATGAACGTGATGGTGCTTTCGATTCTGCAGCAGATGCGGCCGCGCCTCCCGGCGCAGGCAACGCTCTGCTGCCTCGGCTACCCGGATGTCCTCGTCTCGGAAAGCCAGGCGCGGCAGATCCTGGGACCCGAGCGCGCGGCGCGGCTGCGCTACCGGGCGGATTCAGCCCAGATCCTCGCCTGGCATCGGCTGGAGTCCAAGCTCGACCGGGTGATCGACGCGGACTCGCTGTTCGAGGCCATGGACATCAAGTTCACCCCCATCGACCTGGTTGCCTCGCGCGGCACGGAGCGGGTGGTGGACCTCAACCATCCCGTTGCCGCCGACCTCAACGCCGCCTTCGACGTGGTGCTGGATGCCGGCACCATGGAACATTGCTTCAACGTCGGCCAGGCGATCAGCAACATCGTCGCCATGGCGCGGGTCGATGGCTACATCATCCATCTCAATCCGATGATGATGATCAACCACGGCTTCTTCAATTTCTCGCCCACCTTCTATCAGGACTTCTACGGCCAAAACGGCCATGCCCTGGTGTCGGCGATCCACGGTATCGTGGTCAAGGGCATCGACGTGCAGGCCTATCCGCTGGACCCGGTCAAGCGGCATGTCGCGGACGCGTCGAATGCCATGGTCATGTGCGTGGCGCAGAAGAAGCACGAGCGCGCGGCGATCTGGCCGATGCAGGCCAAGTACCTCAACAATCCGACGCTGAAGGCCGAGATCAGGCAGTCGGCGCAGGGCTGACGGGAACCCGGATCAGCCGGACTTCTTGATGATCGCCATTTCCTTGTAGAAATGGACGAAGTCGACGTCGCCACGCCGCCAGTCCATCTCCATCAGGCAGGAATCGATCAGCTCCATGAAATGGCGCCGGTCGAAGCGCTCCGCCGGAATGTCGAAGGGCAGCAGGCTGCGATATTGCGGGTTGTGGGTGCATTTCAGGTCCTCGACCACGAACAGCCCGCCCGGCTTCACGTTGCGCCAGTTCAGCCGGAAGGTGTCGACGATGTCGGCGCTGACATGCGAGCCGTCGTCGATGATGATGTCGAACGGCCCCTCGATGGATTTCTGCGTCGCGTTGGCGATGGTGATCGCGATGTTGGGATAGGCGCGGCACAGCTTGGCGCAATCCTCGCGGATGTCGACGCCGAGGATATGCGCGTCGCGGAAATACTTCGACCACATTTTCAGCGACGACCCGCAGGCGACGCCGATCTCCATCAGGCGCAGGCCCGGCTTCTCGCGCAGGGCGGCGAAATAGCGTTCATAGACCGCGGTGTAGTTGTGCTTGATCGAGCCCTTGTCGGTCTTGAAATGGTCGGCGATCTGGGTCAGCGAGGCGCGCGCGTAGTCGAGATGGAAGGGCGGCTCGTAGTCCACCGGCGCGGTGGTGTCGAGCGAATAGGCGCGATCGGCGGGTGACAGCGCCGCGGGCGCCTGCAGCGGCTGGGTGACCTGCGGCCAACGCCGCGCCTGATAGGCGATGATCTGGTCGAGGATCGCCTTGCGAGGACCCTTCAGATGCAGGACCGCCTTGACGTCGAGCTGCTTCGCCGAATAGGGCCGGTCCAACTCGATGGAGAAGTTGAAGGTCGAGCAGGGATAGTAGCGGATCTTGGCGCCGAAAACCGTGGCCGCATCCAACTCGCTCGGGATTCCCGGCGGGCAGGTCAGCGCGTTCAACGACAATTGGCCGCCGCGCCAGCGCTTCACATTGCCGTAATAGCCGGTCACCGTCGGATGCACGCACAGCCGGTCATAGGTGCCGAGATAGCCGGTGAAGAAGGCCCGCACCGCCTCCCGGTTGCGGTGATTGGCGAAGATGACGCCTTCGTTGACGGGCATCAGCCCGGGATCCGGACGATAAGTGACGCCGATATCGAACGGCGCGGCGAAGATCGGCGCCGCCGGGGCGTTCAGGAACGCGTCGCTGTCGAGGAAGGTGGTGGGTCCGCTGAATTGGCGCGAGCGGACATAGGCGCACATGGCGACGACGCGCTCGTACATCGGACTGGCACTGTCGAGCGGCAGGCGCACCACGGTCAGGTTCGGGTGCGCGATGCCCGGCAGGAACGCGGCATCGGTTGCCAGGACGAAGTGGCAGTTCGGCTGCGCCGCCAGGGCCGCCGCGATGCAGTGCCGGACGATGCGGTCGTAGTCGAATTTGCCGTGGTCGATCGCCACGTCGCGGTATTGCACCGCCGATTGCGCGGCCGGCACCGAGGCGTGGAAGGCGAAGCAGACGGCGGCCGGCGGGGTCGCCGGCAGCGGCGCCTGGTCGAAGACCGCCTGGAAGGCGGCCAGGCGCTGCTGCGTCGCCGCATCCAGCCGGTCGCTGCGTTCGTGGCGCGCCAGCGCGATCAGCGCCTGGAGGTCGATCGGCTCGCTGTTCGTCGCCGGTGCGCTCATGACTTTCGCCGTTCCGCCGTCATGCATCACAGCCTCGCCGGGAAATGCGCCGCCCATTGGCCGAAGACGATGAAGGCCCAGGCGGAATTGATGTTCTTCACCGCCGCGGCGGCTATCGCCTGCAACGCGGTCTTGCGCTCCTGGAAGAAGCGCAGGGCCGACAGGGCGTCGAGCGCGGCGCGCATCTCCTGCTGCACTGCGGCCTGGTTGTTCAGGAACACGCTGGCCGGCATGCCGAAGCCGCGCTTGGGCTGGTCGATGGCGACCGACTGCGAGATCTCCTTGGGCAGGTTGCGCGCGGTGACAGCGCGCAGCACCAGCTTCTTGATCTTGTCGTTCAGGCAATACTCGATCGGCAGGTGGCCGGATTCGCCGAGCAACCCCGGATGAAAGAACGGTGTGCGCACTTCCAGGCTGTTGCGCATGCTCATGCGGTCGACCTTGGCCAGCACCGCGCCGGGCATGTAGTGATTGAAATCGAGCTGGCGCAGCCCGTCGATCACCGAGCGACCGGGATGCTGGAACAGCGGCTGGCCGAGATCGAGTTCGTCTTCGAGCGCATTGCGCGCCTCGGGCAGCGCCGCGGCGGCGGCGTCATAGCCAAACACCGGCAAGGCCTGGTTGTAATAGGTGTTGAGCACCGCCGCCGGCGTGGCATTGCCATGCTGCGCGAAGGCTGATGCCATCTGCCCGTAGCGGTCATAACCGGCGAACATCTCGTCGCCGCCGTCGCCCGACAGGGCCACGGTCACCTGTTCGCGGGCGAATTTGCACAGCAGATAGGTCGGCACGCAGGAGCGGTCGCCGTTCGGCTCGTCCAGCAGCGCGCCCATCTTGCGGCCGACCGCGTCGAAATCCGCGGCGGTGAAAACGTGCTCGGTATGCTGGGTGCCGAGCTGGCGCGCCGTCTCGCGGGCGATCAGATGCTCGCTGTTGGCATCGCCTTCGAAGCCCACGGTGAAGGTGCGCGGGCTGATTCCCAGCTTGCGGGCGGAGAGGGCGCAGACCAGGGTTGAATCGACGCCGCTGGACAGGAACATGCCCAGCGGGACGTCGCTGATCAAGCGCCGGCGCAGCGATTCCACCATCATCGCCTCGACCCGGTCACAGGTCTCCTCGAAGCCCTTCTGGGTCGGCTCGCCGGCGGCGTCCACCTCGAAGGCGTAGTAGCGGCGCTCCTCGCACTGTCCCTGGGCGTCGACCAGCAGCATGCAGCCGGGCTTCAGCTTGCGCACGCCGGCCAGGATGGATTGCGGCGCCGGGACGTAGCGGTAGAGCATGTAGAGCGCCACCGCGCCGGCTGACAGGTTCCAGTCGAGGCCCGGCACCTTGGTCAGGGCGTGCAGCTCTGAGGCGAAGGCGACCAGGCCGGGCTCGGCGCGATAATAGAGCGGTTTTTCTCCGGCGCGATCGCGGGCCAGGACCAGGTTGCGGGTCTCGTTGTCATAGATGGCCAGCGCGAACTGGCCGTCGAGCTGCGCGAACAGGGCGGGGCCGAACTTGATGTAGCCCTTCAGCAGGACCTCGGTATCGGATTTGCTGCGGAAAGAAACGCCCGCCTGCGCCAGCTGGTCGCGCAGTTCCTTGAAATTGTAGATCTCGCCATTGAAGACGATGACGTAGCGGCCGCTGTCATCGGCCATCGGCTGCCGCCCGGCGGGCGACAAGTCGATGATGCTGAGCCGCTTGTGGCCGAGATGGCAGAGATCGTCCCCGCTCGACCAGTAGCCGTCCATGTCGGGCCCGCGATAGTGGATCGCCGCCGCCATGTCCTTGACGATGTGTTCGCCCTGCCCGGCGGCGAAGCGCCGCTCGAGGTCGAGTACTCCGACCAATCCGCACATGTTCAGCGACCGCTTCGTGCCGGGAGGGAAAACATCAATGCTGCGCCACGGCCTGCGGGTGCAGCTTGGCGACCACGCGGCCGTCGGTCGTGCGCGCGGAATGGACCGAGCGTGCCATCAACTCCTGCCACGGCTTGGTGGTGTTGCTGGCCTCATGCTCGGCGAGCCAGTGGTCGCGATACTCGCTGCCCGTGGTTTCCTCGTAGACCGGCATGCCCTGGGTGTAATGGACGAACTTGGCATCCGGGCGCGGCGCGTCGTAGCCGACCAGGTGGTTCCACTCGGACGGCAGGCCGCCGACCAGATCCGGCGCCAGCCAGTCCATGGTGTGCGGGCTGACGCAACGCTGCGGGTCGTCGATGTAGTCGGGGGTGAGCACGCGGTTGGCCGGATGGCCGCAGTTGTAGAGGATCATGCTGGCCCATTCGAACTTCTTCGGGTTCTTCACCACCATCGCGGCGTAGCGGTCGTCGGTGAGGGCGAAGACCTCCGCCAGGTCGCTCAGCGCCAGGAAGTCGATGTCGACGAACATGGCCCAGCCCTGGAAGTCGCAGAGCCACGGCACCAGGAAGCGGCTATAGGTGAAGGGAGTGAGGCCCTGACGCGCGATCGGCAGGGTCGGCAGCACCAGAGGGGTGATGCTGACCGGCTTCGAGCAGCGGCGGAAGATGCTGAACTGCAGGACGTTCATGGCGACCGCCTGGCGGTGGTCATAGCCGATGAAGATGCGCAGCGGTTGGTTGCTTTGGGTTTGGGACATGGTTCACTCCAGGGTTTCCTAAAATTTGAGCTAAAGTCGTTAAGGAATGGTTCACCATGACTTCAGCTCCGGCGTTCTCGCCTGCGAAAACCGTTGCATTCCGGGTGCCAGGAGACATGAAAAAGGCCGCGACAGGGTGCCGCGGCCATTCCGACGGCATCGCCCGCGACGCTAGGCGACCGAGCTGATGAACAGGCCCATGAGCTTGTCGGTGGCGCTGGTGCCGATCTTCGGCAGGTTCTGGATGAAGGAGACGCTGCTGGCGATGGAGGAGGTGAGGCTGGTGGTCGCCTCGCTGACGCCGGTGCCGCCGAACGGATCGTCGGTGTCGCGCGCCGCGCGCTCGATGGTGTCGTAATCGTTCTTGTAGGTGCCCTGGCTCAGCTGCAGGGCATACGAGAATTCCGTGTCGCGGTCGGGCCCGACATTGCTGGCACGCGATACCCGCAGGACGTAGTCGCCGCTGCTGAGCTCGAATTTCCCGTCCCGCAACGCGTCCCAGTTCGCCCGGGTCTCGCCTTCCTTCTCGCCGGAATCGGCGACCAGGCGGCCGGTGGCCTTGTTGAAGATCTGGAAGCGGAGCTTGTCTTCCTGCTCCTGGTTTTCGTTCAGCACGCCGATGGTGGTCTCGGCGGTGGTCACCACCTTGAAGCGATAGATATCGACCGTGTCGCTCTTGCTTAGCGAGCTGAACAGGTTGAGCCGCGAGGTGTTCGCCTGCAGCCGCCCGATGTCGCGGGCGGTCGCGTTGGTGTCGACCTTCACGTCGCGCGTATCCTTCTGGAACTCCTGGATTTCGCGACCGCTGTTCTTGAGGTCGATCTGGGCCTGGATGCGCTTCACCTCGCGCTCAATGCGCCGCAACTCCGACGAAGCGTCGTTT
>WBZN01001107.1_pt1 | contig 17027 bp, 20 predicted proteins | sample 5204281 | NCBI WGS metagenome assembly WBZN01 (sample SAMN12344347, study PRJNA552823) | activated sludge metagenome | biome: Activated sludge suspended growth; feature: Nitrification reactor; material: Wastewater; isolation source: activated sludge from nitrification reactor of wastewater...
GCCGGCGGTGCGGGCGATCAGGCTCATACCCTGCGGCACGTCGAGCTGGTCCATGGCCTCGCGCAGCTCGTTGCGATCCTCGCCTTCGATGCGGCGTGAGACGCCGCCGCCGCGGGGATTGTTGGGCATCAGCACCAGGTAGCGGCCGGCCAGGGAAATGAACGTGGTCAGGGCTGCGCCCTTGTTGCCGCGCTCGTCCTTGTCGACCTGGACGATCAGTTCCTGGCCTTCCTTGAGCGCTTCCTTGATGGTGGCGCGGTTCGGCTCGACGCCTTCCCTGAAATAGGCGCGTGAAACTTCCTTGAAGGGCAGAAACCCGTGTCGCTCGGCGCCGTAATCGACGAAGGCCGCTTCGAGGCTGGGCTCGATGCGGGTGATAACGGCCTTGTAGATGTTGCTCTTGCGTTGTTCCTTGGCGGCCGATTCGATGTCGAGGTCAATGAGTTTTTGGCCATCGACGATCGCGACGCGGAGTTCCTCGGCCTGCGTCGCATTGAACAGCATGCGTTTCATCGTTTTGTTCTCCCGCGCGCAAACACGGGGAAACAAACCGCATCCGGTTCTGGCGGACTGTATTAGTTATGCTTGTTTGAGATCATCAAAGGCGTCAAGGGCAAACTAATTCTGGGTTTGTCTCTTTCGTCCTGAAGAACGTTCAGGACGGCATGTTCCGCGTGTACTAAGTGCGCGCAATTCTAGTAGTATCGCTACTTGCGGTGAGCGAATTAACCTTTGTCCGGTTCGCATGAGCCGGTTCTAATCGGCTGCACCTCGGCGCGTTGTCCAATGCCACTTCGGGTCATGGGGCGCGCATCCGGAACCAACCTGAATTATTCATCATGGCAGGTCCCCAAGGTGGGCAAACCAGCCGACAGTATATTCAAAATGAAGGGGTTAAGCAAAGCTTCCGTTACCCGCCAGCGGATCGGCGAGGAAGCGGAAGGCCAGCGCATAGACAACTACCTCCTGCGCGTCTGCAAGGGGGTGCCGAAAAGCCATGTCTATCGCATCCTCAGAAGCGGCGAGGTGCGTGTCAACAGCAAGCGGGTCGGTCCCGAATACCGGCTACAGCCGGGCGATGAAGTGCGGATCCCCCCCCTGCAGTTTGGCGCCGAGCGGAAACCGGCGGTGCCGGCCGGGCGGGAATACCGCATTGTCCATGAAGATGACGGCTTGCTGGTGGTCGACAAGCCGTCTGGCATGGCTGTGCATGGCGGCAGCGGCGTGAGTTTTGGCGTCATCGAGCAATTGCGACGACAAAGGCCGCAGGCCCGCTTTCTCGAACTCGCCCATCGGCTCGACCGGGAAACCTCCGGCCTGTTGCTGATTGCGAAGAAACGCTCTGCGCTGACGGCGTTGCACGGGATGTTCCGTGCAGGACGCATCGAAAAGCGCTACCTGGCCCTCGTCAAGGGGCGCTGGCGCGAACCATTGAGGCACGTCAAGCTTGCTTTGCGCAAATTCCTGACCGATGAAGGCGAGCGGCGGGTCAGCGTGTCGGAGGATGGCAAGGCGGCGCACAGCATCGTGCGCCTGATTGCCCGCTGGGAAAATTTCAGCCTGCTCGAGGTGGAACTGGAAACAGGGCGGACACACCAGATTCGCGTGCATCTTGCCCACTTGGGTTACCCAATCTGCGGCGATGATAAATATGGCGATTTTGCCCTGAACAAGGCCTTGCAAAAACAAGGCCTCGGACGCATGTTTCTGCATGCTGCGAAGCTAACACTTGAACATCCGGCTACCGCAGAAAAACTGGACCTTGCGGCGGCGCTGCCGGAAGAGCTGCTGGCTTTTCTGCGGCGAATTGAAGAAAACGAGAAGCGGGAATATGGGACGGAATTACCGTTTGGTGGTGTTTGACTGGGATGGCACGCTGCTGGATTCTGCCGGCGCGATTGTCGCCTGCATACAGGCGGCGGCGTTTGATCTCGGACTGCCCCCGCCCGACGACAAGACCGCCAGACAGGTCATTGGCCTGGGCCTGCACGATGCCTTGTCGCAAGCTTTGCCGGGAGTGCCATCAGGAGAATACCAGGCGGTTGCCGAGCGATATCGCCACCACTATCTCTCCCGGGACCATGAGTTGGCCCTGTTTGCCGGTGCCCATGAACTGGTGGAAGAACTTTACGCGGCTGGTTGCCTGTTGGGGGTTGCCACCGGCAAGAGCCGGCTCGGCCTCAACCGGGCGCTTGAAGCCTCCGGCCTCAAGCGTTATTTTCATGCCACACGCTGCGCCGATGAATGCAGTTCCAAGCCTGCGCCCGACATGTTGCTGGAAATCATGGACGAACTGGGCGCGTCACCCAAACATACGCTGATGATCGGGGATACCACCCATGATTTGCAGATGGCGAGAAATGCTGGTGTCGGCGCGCTGGCGGTAGGCTATGGCGCACATCCGCGCGAGGCACTCGAGGCAGAACAGCCGCTAGGACTTTTTGACGAATTCACCGAGTTGACGGCATGGCTGAGGCGGCACGGCTGATTTGCGCCAGCACCGAACTGGCCAATGGCGGCAAGGGCGTGCGATTCGAGATCCAGACCGCTGCCGGAATGCAGGCGGCTTTCGTTGTGCGGTACGGCGGCAGCGTGTTCGGTTTCCTCAATCGTTGCGCGCATATCGGCATTGAGCTGGACTGGCAACCCGGGGAATTCTTCGACGAATCCGGGCTATACTTGGTTTGCACGTCGCACGGAGCGACCTATCAGCCGGACAGCGGACAGTGCATCGCAGGCCCATGCCGCGGCGCCAGGCTGATCCGGCTGGATATTTCCGAGCAGGACGGTGGCATATACCTCTTGAAATAAAGACCGAAACATCATGCCTGATACAACCGAAAGGGATCCCGTTTGGGAGCGCCGGATTATTGAAAAGCTTGCCCTTGAATCACTGGCGGAACAGAAGCGCCGTCGCCGCTGGGGCATCTTCTTCAAGATCCTCGGCTTTGCCTACCTGACTTTCCTGATTGTGGCGCTGGGCGATTGGGGTGACACTGCCGAAAAGCTGGGCGATGGCAAGAGGCACACGGCGCTGATCCAGTTAAACGGGGTCATCAAATCGACGGGCGAGGCGAGCGCGGAAAAGATTACGGAGGCGCTGCAGGCTGCCTTCAAGGATCGCGGGACGCAGGGCGTGGTCCTGCGCATCAACAGTCCGGGCGGCAGTCCGGTCCAGTCCGGAATCATCAACGACGAGATTCGCCGCCTCCGGTCAAAGCATCCGGAGATTCCCTTGTATGCGGTAGTGGAGGATGTCTGTGCCTCGGGTGGCTACTATGTCGCGGCAGCGGCAGACAAGATCTTCGTGGACAAGGCCAGCATCGTCGGTTCGATCGGGGTGTTGATGGATGGCTTCGGGTTTACCGGGACAATGGACAAGCTGGGGGTCGAGCGGCGCCTGCTGACCGCCGGGGAGAACAAGGGCTTTCTGGATCCATTCTCGCCGCAGGATGCGCAGCACAAGGAGCACGCGCAGATATTGCTTGACGACATTCATAAGCAGTTCATCGATGTCGTACGCAAAGGAAGGGGAAAGCGCCTGAAGGAATCCCCCGAGCTGTTCACCGGCCTGATGTGGACCGGTGCCAAGAGCATCGAGCTTGGATTGGCTGACGAACTGGGCAGCATCGAGTATGTGGCGCGGGAGGTGATCAAGGCCGAGGATATTCGCGATTACACGATGCGGGCCAGTCTGACCGAGCGCTTCGCCAGACAATTCGGCACGGACGTGGCCGAAGGCATTATGAATGCTATCGGAAAAATCGGAATCAGGTAGTCAGCCGGCCAGCAGCAGGAATACCGTCGGTTTTTTCTCTATCGAGGGGGGCGGGTTGGCGCGCCAGGCCGATACCGGCATGGTTGCGATGCTTTCCCTCTGAGTCGTCAGTTCAGTGGCTACGCAGAGAAGCGTATCGGGCCGGCAGGATGCCAGGAATGCAGAAAACAGCGAAGCGTTGCGGTAGGGCGTCTCGATGAACATTTGTGTGCATCCTTCCCGATGGGATTCACGCTCAAGCTCCATGATGCGCTTGCTGCGTTCGGGTTCGCGCACCGGCAGGTAGCCATGAAAGGCGAAATTCTGGCCGTTCAAGCCCGAGGCCATCAGTGCCAGAAAGAGACTGGAAGGGCCCACCAGCGGTGCAACATGAATGTTATTGGCATGGGCCGCGCGCACCAGCAGGGCGCCGGGGTCCGCCACAGCCGGCGCACCCGCTTCGGACATCAGTCCGGCAGAATCTCCTGCGATCAGGGGGGCCAGCAGAGCGTCCAGATCGGCCTGTCTCAAATTGCGCGGCAGTTCGCGGAGGACGATTTCCCGGATCGGGGGCCTGATTCCTAGGCGCTTGAGTTCGGCGCGTGCGGACTTGGCGTTCTCGACAATGAAATAACGCAAATCCCGCGCGATGCGCAGGACTTCCGCAGGCAGCATGGCATCGGGCCTGCTTTCACCGATTGAAACGGGGACGAGGTAGAGCGTGCCCTTGCGCATCAGGGAAGTTGCATGCCCTCGGCGCGCAGCATTCCGCACAGGGCGATCAGCGGCAGGCCGATAAGGGCATTTGGATCATCTCCTCGTATGCTGGACAGCAGGGCAATGCCCAGCCCCTCGGATTTGGCGCTGCCGGCACAGTGGTAGGGTTGTTCTTTCTCCAGGTAACGCTCGATCTCTGCATCGCTCAGCTGCCGAAAGGCCACTTCGGTGGGTACGCCACATACCTGACTGCGCCCGGTGGCGCTGTTATATAGGCACAACCCGGTATGGAATATCACTGTTCGGCCGCGCATGGATCTCAGCTGTTCGATGGCCCTATCGCGTGTCAATGGCTTGCCGAAGCGCTGGCTGCCGAGAAAGGCGACCTGGTCACTGCCGATGATCAGGGCTTCGGGGAAGCGGTTGGCGACAGCCTTGGCTTTTGCGATGGAGAGTCTTTCAGCCGTGGCTGCCGGGCTTTCCCCTGCCAATACGGATTCGTCGGTTGCCGGATCGGCAATCTCAAACGGGATCTGCAGGCGGGTCAGCAATTCGCGGCGGTAACTTGATGTGGAGGCAAGAACGAGGCGGGGCATCGGGTTCGTCCGGATTGCGGATGTTATTCTTTTGACAGGAAAAGTCGCGGAATGATATCATTTAAGGCTTATGTCGCAACTGGGCCTGGTCATCGACAGCCTTGAGTTCGCACAACGGAACGGAGCGCTATCCGGACGTCTGCGACTCAATGCCCTGCCAAGGCTGGCCGAAGTGCTGTTTGATACCACCGGCGACCTGGCGTACGAGGTGTCGGGAGAAACCGCGGGGGAAAGAACCTTCCTGGTCCTGATGCTTGCCGGGTTGCTGAGGCTGACATGTCAGCGTTGTTTGGGCGCAATGGAGTTTGCGTTAAACGTCCGCAATCGGGTAATGCTGGTCGAGCCGGGTTCGCCTTGGCCTGATGACGATCAGGTCGGCGGACTGGTGGATGAGGCCTGCGATGCGATCGAGGCACTGCATGAACTGGATCTCGTTCCTCTGATGGAGGAGGAAATCCTGCTGGGCTTGCCGATCGCTCCAAGGCACGAACGCTGCGAGCCACCGGCGACAGTGGCTGCATCAGCAGGGGCAACGCCATTTGCGCAGTTGGCCCGGCTCAAGCGCAACTGATTTTTTCGATACCTTTTAAGGAGTACAACATGGCTGTCCAACAGAACAAGAAGTCGCCTTCAAAGCGCGGCATGCACCGCGCTCATGACTTCCTGGCCAACCCGCCGCTGGCCGTCGAGCCGACCACCGGGGAAACCCATTTGCGCCACCATATCAGCCCGAGCGGCTATTACCGCGGCAAGAAGGTCGCAAAGTCCAAGGGCGAATAATTCCTGTCAGGCGGCGTCAACCCGTTGTGGCATTGCCGTCGCCGGCTTCCACCTGAACCAATACCGCGTCGATGGACGTCACCATCGCGATCGACTGCATGGGCGGCGATTTTGGCCCGTCCGTGACGTTGCCTGCCGCCATCCATTTCCTGGAACGGGACGAACAGGCGAAAATAATCCTGATTGGTCTGCCGGCGGAGGTGGAAGGAGCCGTGGCGAGGGAGAAGCCGCGGTTTGGCGACCGCTTGCGCTTCCGGGCCGCCAGTGAAGTGGTCGGCATGGATGACCCGCTTGCCACGGCACTGCGCATCAAGAAGGATTCGTCGATGCGGGTGACGGTCGATCTGGTAAAGGCAGGCGAGGCGCAGGCTGCCGTTTCGGCCGGTAATACGGGTGCGCTGATGGCGATTTCCAGATTTGTGCTGAAAACCCTGCCCGGCATCGACCGGCCGGCCATTGCCACCGTCCTGCCCACCCTTCGTGGCTACACCTATGTCCTCGACCTGGGTGCAAACGTTGATTGCGAGCCGCAGCATCTCCTTCAGTTCGGCATCATGGCCGACCTGCTTTATTCTTCCGTAGAGCATAAGGACCGGCCGACTGTCGGCCTGCTCAACATCGGCGAGGAGGACATCAAGGGCAACGAGGTGGTGAAGCAGGCCGGCGAGCTGTTCAAGCAAAGCGACCTCAATTTTTTCGGCAACGTCGAAGGCGACGATATATACAAGGGTACGACCGATATCGTTGTTTGCGACGGCTTTGTCGGCAACGTTCTGCTGAAAACCTCTGAAGGGCTGGCGCATATGCTGGCCACCTTCCTGCGCGAGGAATTCAGCCGCAATCCATTCAGAAAAATCGCTGCGCTTTTTGCCATTCCGGCGCTCAATGGCTTCAAGAAGCGCGTCGATCCGCGCCGTTACAACGGGGCCAGCCTGCTCGGACTGCGGGGCATCGTCGTCAAGAGCCATGGCTCGGCGGACCAGATGGCTTTTGCCAAGGCCATCGAGCGTGCAGCGGAAGCGGCCCGCAACCGGCTGGTCGAACGCATCAGCGAACGCATGGCGCGAAACGTGCCGCAAATGGTCCAGTAAATGCACGCACGCATAACCGGTACCGGCAGCTACCTGCCTCCTACAGCCCTTACCAACAACGACCTGGTTGCGCGCGGGGTGGAAACATCAGACGAGTGGATCATCGAGCGCACGGGCATCCGCAGCCGCCACATCGCAGACGACAGCCAGAACGCGAGCGATCTCGCTCTGGCGGCAAGCCTGAGGGCGATCGCGGCAGCCGGGATTCCGGCTGGGCAAATTGACCTCATCATCCTGGCAACGTCGACGCCCGACTACATCTTCCCGAGCACTGCCTGCCTGCTGCAAACCAAGCTCGGGGTCAGCGGTGCGGCCGCCTTCGATGTGCAGGCCGTATGCAGTGGTTTTGTGTATGCGCTGACGATTGCAGAGAAGTTCATCCGCTCCGGCAGCCACCGTTGCGCGCTGGTGGTCGGCACTGAAGTCTTCTCGCGCATCCTCGACTGGAATGACCGGGGTACCTGTGTCCTTTTCGGGGACGGTGCCGGCGCCGTAATTCTTGAGGCTAGCGACGAACCGGGCATTCTAGCCAGTGCGATGCATGCCGACGGTTCGCAGCACGGCATACTTGAAGTTCCAGGGAATGTCTGCGGCGGCAGGGTGGTCGGTCACCCCTTCGTCAAAATGGATGGCCCTGCAGTGTTCAAGTTTGCCGTCAAAGTGTTGGCTGAGGTCGCACAGGAAGTGCTGTGCCAGGCGGGAATGGATTCTGCCGCGTTGGATTGGCTGATTCCTCATCAGGCGAATATCCGCATCATTCAGTCGACGGCAAAGAAACTCGGGCTGCCGATGGATAGGGTCGTGACGACGGTAGATCGCCACGGCAATACTTCGGCGGCCTCGATTCCGCTGGCGCTCGATACTGCCGTCAGGGATGGGCGCATCAAGCGCGGCGACACGCTGATGCTGGAAGGCGTCGGTGGCGGCTTTACCTGGGGCGCGATTCTTCTCAAATTCTGAGTCCATACGACCCGACATGAAATTCGCTCTCGTATTCCCAGGTCAAGGCTCCCAGTCGATCGGCATGATGGCGGCCTACGGCGGCAGCCCTGTCGTCCGAGCCACATTCGACGAGGCGTCAGCTGCACTTGGCCGCGATCTCTGGCAACTCGTCACCGAAGGGCCGGGCGAGGCACTCAACCAGACTGTAAACACTCAGCCGTTGATGCTGACGGCCGGCGTTGCCGTCTATCGCCTGTGGCTGGACAAGGGCGGCAGGATACCGAACATGGTTGCCGGCCACAGCCTCGGCGAGTATTCGGCGCTGGTTGCCGCAGGGGTACTGCGATTCAGCGATGCGGTGCCACTGGTCGAATTGCGCGCCAAGGCCATGCAGGAGGCGGTGCCGGCCGGTGAGGGAGCGATGGCGGCCATCCTCGGACTCGATGCAGCCGCGGTCACGGAAGCTTGCGTGGCGTGCGCCCAAGGCCAGGTCGTCGAAGCCGTCAATTTCAACACGCCCGAGCAAATCGTGATTGCCGGGCATGCCACAGCCGTCCAGCGCGCTGCAGATGCAGCGAAAGCAAGGGGCGCCAAGCGAGCCGTCATGCTGCCCGTCTCGGCACCGTTCCACTGCTCGCTGATGAAGCCGGCCGCCGAGCGCCTGCGTCAGAAGCTTGCTGACTTGTCGTTGTCGGCTCCGCAGGTACCGGTTGTGAACAATGCGGATGTAGCCTGCCTTTCGGATCCGCAGGAGATCAAGGATGCCCTGGTCCGTCAGGCTGCCTCACCGGTCCGCTGGGTCGAGACCATGCGGACCATGGCGAATCATGGCGTCAGCCACGTCTATGAATGCGGCCCGGGCAAGGTGCTCGCTGGGCTCGTCAAACGTTGCGCCGAAGGGCTGGCAGGAGGCTCCATGGCCGATCTGGCCGGACTTGAGGCGGCACTGGCCGCGACCAACGCTTAGGGGAAGCCATGCTGAAAGGACAGGTTGCGCTGGTAACGGGAGCTTCGCGTGGCATAGGGCGGGCCATTGCGCTGGATCTGGGCCGTGAGGGCGCCACGGTGATCGGCACAGCCACAACCGAGGCGGGTGCGGCCGAAATCCAGAAGGTCCTGGATGCCGCCCATGTTCAGGGCTGGGGAGCCGTACTGAATGTCACCAATGCTGCCTCCTGCGATACCGTGATGGGGGAAATCGAAAAGCGCTTTGGCGCCGTTTCCGTGCTGGTGAATAATGCGGGCATCACGCGCGACAACCTGGCCATGCGCATGAAGGATGAAGAGTGGGATGCCGTGATCGAGACCAATCTCAAGGCGGTGTTTCGTCTTTCCAAGGCGGTAATGCGTGGCATGATGAAGGCCCGTCAAGGCCGCATCATCAACATCACTTCAGTGGTGGGCAGTTCCGGAAATCCCGGCCAGGCCAACTATGCCGCCGCCAAAGCGGGCGTGGCCGGCATGAGCCGCGCGCTGGCGCGGGAACTTGGCAGCCGCAATATCACCGTGAATTGCGTGGCGCCCGGCTTCATCGATACCGACATGACCAGGGCCTTGCCGGATGCGCAGCGCGATGCTTTGCTCGGGCAGATCCCGCTTGGCCGGCTTGGACATGCCGATGAGATTGCCGCGGCGGTGGCCTTCCTCGCGTCGCCGCGGGCCGGCTATGTCACCGGAACGACCCTGCATGTCAATGGCGGCATGTTCATGGATTGAACTCGGGTTTGGTCGGGCTAGCCCTTTCTGTTAAAATAGCCCGGTTTTTTTCTCGTCACACCCGCTAAAAAAGGGAAGGAGCGAAACACATGGAGAACATCGAACAACGCGTCAAGAAGATCGTGGCCGAGCAACTCGGCGTCAACGAATCGGAAATCAAGATCGAGTCGTCATTTGTGGACGACCTCGGTGCGGACTCGCTTGACACGGTAGAGCTGGTCATGGCCCTGGAAGAGGAATTCGAGTGCGAAATTCCGGATGAGGAAGCCGAGAAGATCACCACCGTCCAGCAGGCGATCGACTACATCAACGCCCACCTCAAGAAGTAAGCCACTTTCATTTATTTCCCCGAGCAGGAGCAGAGCGCAGTGGCACGCCGCAGGGTTGTGGTCACCGGTTTGGGCATCATTTCGCCCGTCGGCAACACGGTTCAGGAGTCCTGGGACAACATCGTTGCAGGCAAGAGCGGCATTGGACCGATCACCCGCTTCGACGCCTCGGCCTTCAAGTCGCGCATCGCCGGCGAGGTGAAAGGGTTCGACGTAACTGCCTACCTTGCTCCCAAGGAGGCGCGCCGGATGGATGTCTTCATCCATTACGGTATGGCAGCGGGAATCCAGGCGATCAAGGACTCCGGTTTGGCGGTGACTGCCGATAACGCCGAGCGCATCGGCGTCAACATCGGATCCGGCATCGGCGGCCTGCCGATGATCGAGGATACGCACCACGACTTCCTGAGCGGCGGCCCGCGCAAAATCTCGCCCTTCTTCATTCCGGGCACAATCATCAACATGATTTCGGGAAATCTCTCGATCATGTTTGGACTGAAGGGGCCGAATCTCGCCATCGTGACAGCGTGCACAACGGGGCTGCATGCCATTGGCACCAGCTTCCGCATGATCCAGTATGGCGATGCCGACGCGATGGTCTGCGGCGGCGCCGAGTCCACCGTGACGCCTTTGGCCATAGGCGGTTTTGCCTCGGCGCAAGCCTTGTCCACGCGCAACGACGATCCGGCGACGGCCAGCCGTCCCTGGGACACGGGGCGCGACGGATTCGTGCTTGGCGAAGGCGCCGGCGTCCTGGTCCTGGAGGAATACGAGCACGCGAAGAAGCGCGGTGCACGAATCTATGCCGAAGTGGCGGGTTTCGGCATGAGCGGCGACGCCTTCCACATGACGGCGCCAGACACCGATGGGCCGCGACGCAGCATGATCAACGCGCTTCGGGATGCGGAGATCAACGCTGATCAGGTGCAATACCTCAATGCCCATGGCACGTCCACGCCCCTGGGAGACAAGAACGAGACAGATGCCATCAAGCTCGCGTTCGGCGATGTCGCCCGCAATCTTGTGATCAATTCGACCAAGTCCATGACTGGGCATCTGCTGGGCGGCGCCGGCGGTCTCGAATCAGCGCTGACGGTGCTGGCTGTACATCACCAGATATCGCCGCCAACCATCAATATCTTCGATCAGGACCCTGAATGCGATCTCGACTATTGCGCCAACACGGCGCGTCAGCTCAAGATCGAGGTCGCCCTGAAGAACAATTTCGGATTTGGCGGCACCAACGGCACGCTGGTCTTCCGGCGGGCCTGATCTCCGCATTATTCCAGCCGGATGCTTCTGCCCCACCGGCTCGAAATCCGCTCCTCCCATTGGCTGGCGCTGGTACTGTCCCTGCTGCATCTGGCTGCCTTGGGGAGTCTGCTGCCGCTCCAGATCCCGGTCTGGCTCAAGCTTGCGCTGGCGGCCGCAATCGTGGCATCGCTTGGCGTTTCGGTTCGCAGACATGCGCTGCTCCAAGCATCATCTTCGATACGTGGCCTGACACTGAAGGGCGACGGTACGGTCGAAGGCCTGAGGCTTGACGGCGGACGGATTGATGCCAAGGTATCCAGGCATACGACCGATCTGTCCTTGCTGATCGTGATCCTGCTGGAGCAGCCGGAATCGCGGCGGTTGCGCCCGCTGGTGATATTGCCGGACTCCCTGCCGCTTGAAGATACCCGGGTCTTGCGCGCGTGGCTGCGCTGGAAACTTACCTGAGACGGTTTCGTAAAACGGAATTCCGAGCGATGGCAAGGGTCTCCGGGTAATCCCGGCTGGCATGAAGGCCGCGGCTTTCGCGACGTCGCTGGGCGCAACGCACGATGAGATCGGCGGTCAGGACGAGATTGCGCAGTTCGATCAGGTCATTCGTGACGCGAAAATTGGCGTAGTATTCATCGATCTCCCGTTCCAGCAGGCGGATGCGGTGGCGGGCGCGCTCGAGACGCTTGTTGGTGCGCACGATGCCCACATAATCCCACATGAAGCGCCGCAGTTCATCCCAGTTATGGGAGATGACGATTTCCTCGTCGGCATCCGTCACGCGACTTTCGTCCCAGGTCGGCAGGGAAGGGAGGGGGTGTCGCCCAGACCTGAGGATGTCTTCGGCTGCCGCGCCAGAAAACACCAGGCATTCCAGCAGCGAATTGCTGGCCAGACGGTTGGCGCCGTGGAGCCCGGTAAAGGCGGTCTCGCCCACCGAATACAGGCCGGGCAGGGCGGTGCGTGCGGAGAAGTCCGTGACGACGCCGCCGCAGGAATAGTGCGCTGCGGGCACGACCGGTATGGGCTGGCGGGTGATATCAATGCCCAATTCAAGACACTGGGCGTAAATGTTCGGAAAGTGTTCGACCAGGAAATCAGCCGGCTTGTGCGTCATATCGAGATAGACGCAGTCGAGGCCGCGCTTCTTCATCTCGAGATCGATGGCCCGGGCAACAATGTCGCGGGGAGCCAGTTCGGCGCGCGGATCATGTTCCGGCATGAAGCGTTCGCCGTTGGGAAGGCGCAAAATCCCGCCCTCCCCCCGCATGGCTTCGGTTACGAGAAACGACTTAGCATGTGGATGATACAGACAGGTCGGATGGAACTGGATGAATTCCATGTTGGCCACCGCACAGCCGGCTCTCCAGGCCATGGCTATTCCATCCCCCGTCGCCGTGTCGGGGTTGGTGGTGTAGAGATAAACCTTGCCTGTGCCTCCGGTGGCCAGCACCGTGTGCGGTGCGGAGAAGGTTTCAACATGGTCAGCCCGTTTGTCTAGCACATAGGCCCCGTGGCAGCCGCTTTCGAGCAGTCCGAACTTGGCACCGGTGATCAGGTCGATGGCGATGTGATGTTCGTACACCGAAATGTTCTGATGGGCGCGTAATTTCTGCTTCAGGGTACCCTGAACGGCAGAGCCGGTCGCGTCCGCCACATGGATCACCCGGCGGTGGCTGTGCCCGCCTTCGCGGGCGAGGTGATAGCCGGACCCGGATGCGTCGCGGGTAAACGGCACCCCTTCTCCAATGAGCCAATCGATGGCGGCCTTGCCCCGTTCCACGACGAAGCGGGTTGTACGCGGACTGCAAAGGCCGGCACCAGCGACGAGGGTGTCCCTGATGTGGGCCTCGATCGAATCGGCATCGTCCAGGGCGGCGGCGATGCCTCCCTGGGCGCGGCTGCTGGCGCTGTCCTCGAGAGACCGTTTGGTGATCAAGGCAACTTTTTTGTGCGATGCCAGCCGAAGTGCCAACGACTGGCCGGCGAGGCCGCTGCCGATGATCAGGACGTCGAATACCTGCACGGGTGGGGGGGTAGGGGATAGTTGAAGGCCCAAAACTATACCATTGCAGAACAAGGCCCGGAAAAGGCCCTTGCCGCTCCTGAACTATTTTCGCAGCGCGCTGTCTTTGGGGTGTCGACCATGCTGCAGCGAATGTGTCGGCTATACTTGCGGCTATCGGCCCGACGCCATCGGACCGAATGAACTTCCAACTATACGGCCGCTCGAATGGGAGAACGAGAAGTAGACCAGCAGCTGGTCGTCCGCGCTCAGCACGGCGATCAGCAGGCCTTTGGGCTGCTCGTGTCGAAATACCAGCGCAAGCTGGCGCGGTTGCTTTCGCGGCTGATCCGGGATCCGGCCGAGGTGGAGGATGTGGCGCAGGAGACGTTCATCAAGGCCTATCGTGCCCTGGGAAACTTTCGTGGCGACAGTGCCTTCTACACCTGGCTGTACCGCATCGGCATCAATACTGCGAAGAATTATCTGGTATCGCAAGGACGGCGTGCGCCAACCCGGACCGACTTCGACTCAGAGGAGGCGGAAACTTTTGAAGACGGCGATTTGTTGCGCGACATCAATACGCCGGAACGCATGCTGCTCTCCAAACAGATCGGGGAGACGGTGAATTCGGCGATGGAGGATTTGCCCGAGGATCTGCGTACGGCCATCATGCTGCGCGAGATCGAGGGAATGAGCTACGAGGATATCGCGAAAATGATGGATTGCCCTATCGGTACGGTCAGATCGAGGATCTTCCGGGCCCGCGAGGCAGTAGCCGAAAAACTCAGGCCGTTGCTGGATACGGCGCCAGACAAGAGGTGGTAAGGATGAAGCACGACATTTCCGCTCTTTTGGACGAAGAACTGGGGGAAGACGAAGCCAATCGGGCGATAGATGCCCTGCGCCGCGACAAGGGCCTGCAGGAAGCCTGGAACACCTACCATTTGATTGGTGACACCCTGCGCCGTTCCCCGGAATACTCCCCGCACTTCTCCCAGCAGGTGATGGCAAGGTTGTCGGAGGAGCCGGTATTGTTCGCCCCCTCTGCCCAGCCCAAGCGCAGTCCGCTACGCCTTGCACTGCCAATGGCCGCTGCAGTCATGGGCATGGCCGCGGTAGGCTGGGTGGCATTGTCCCTGAATACGCCCCAACCGGTTGAACTGGCCGCCAAGCCGCATTCGGCCGGTGGGCCGGCGACTGCGGCCAATGACCAGACACCTTCCGGTGCGCTGAAAGAATATCTTGTCGCGCATCAGGCGCATTCCCCGAGCGGTGGCATCCAGGGCGTTGCCCCATACGTGCGCACGGTTTCCGAGATTCACAAGGGCGGCAGGCCATGAGGCGTGCGCTAGCACTGCTAGCATTCGGCGGCGTTCTCGCCGCACCCGCCTACGGCGACCAGCATGGCGATGCCCTGGCTTGGCTGCAAAAAATGGCGTCGGCGGCACAAAAGCTCAATTACACCGGGACCTTTACCTACCAAAGCGGCGGCAATTCCGAAACCTCCAGAATTACCCATCTAGTGGATGCCGCCGGAGAGCAGGAAAAACTCGAGGTGCTTGACGGCAGTCCGCGAGAAGTGGTGCGCAGCAACGATGAAGTCAAATGTTTCCTGCCCGATGACAAACTCGTCATTGTCGAGAAACGGGGGCGGTACAAGGCCTTTCCGGCCTTGCTGCCCACGTCCGTCAGCACGCTGGGCGAGTTTTACCTGATCAGGTTGGGGGATGTCTCCAGGGTGGCCGGGTTCGACAGCCAGCTCATACTGCTGGAGCCCAAGGATACCCTGCGTTACGGCCGCCATCTCTGGGCTGAAATCAATTCAGGACTGATTTTGAAGGCGCGCACAGTCAACGAGCGTAACGAAACCATCGAACAATTTGCCTTTACACAGCTGCAGATCAACGTGCCCATCAACAAGGAGGCGCTGAAACCCAGATTCGCTGCGGAGAGCACCGCCTGGCGGATACATAACGCCCAGGCATCGCAGAGCCTGTCTGCCGGGGGCGGCTGGCTGTTCAGAGTCCAGTTGCCCGGATTCAAGAAGAGTGCCGGCATGAAACGGCAGGCAAGCCAGGGCGGTACTGCGGAAACGACCCACTTCATTTTCACCGATGGCTTGTCCTCCATCTCCTTGTTCATCGAACCTCTGGCAGACCGGAAGGCGGAGCAGGCGACCTATTCGGTGGGCGCCATCAATGTTTACAAGCGCGCGACCGACAACCATCTCCTGACGGTCCTGGGCGAGGTGCCCATGGCGAGCCTGATGCGCCTGGGCGACGGCATGGAGTTGAAAAGGAAATGATGGACCAGGAAGCCATCGTCGCCCGCGTCGAGGGCGAGCATGCCTATGTCGAGGTCGGCGGGGCAGGTGGCGGCTGCGGCCGCTGCCACGAGACGGGCGGCTGCCAAAGCGGTGTTCTTGGCCAGTTGTTCAACAGCAACCCGCGGCAGTTCCGCATTGCCAACCGGATTGGGGCCATCCCTGGCGATCGTGTCGTCGTCGTCGTGGCCGAGGGAGCGACACTGCGCGCTGCTCTGCTGACGTATGTCATGCCTGTGCTGTCCATCCTGCTGGGGGCGGCTGCCGGAACTGCCCTGGGCGAAGCCGCGGGGAACAATGACGCCTCGACGGCGATGGGTGCGCTCGCCGGGCTTGCCATCGGCGTCCTGGCGGGACTGACTTTGCGCAGGGCCCGGATCGGCAATATCGCCGAGCCCGTCATCATCCGCCGCACTTCATCTTTCTGTCCTTCCAAGGAAGCCTGTCGATGAGCATCAGACTGTTTTTTTCGATTTTCCTGTCGATGATCGCCCTGAATGTCGCTGCGCAGGGCAGGGAGTTGCCCGATTTCACCGATCTGGTCGATAAGCATGGGTCGGCGGTTGTCAATGTCAGCACGACGCAGACCGTCCGCGGCAACCGCACACTCCCGCAATTCCCGGAGCTTGACGAAGACGACCCGATGTTCGAGTTCTTCAAAAGATTCATTCCACGTCAGCCGGGCATGCCGCGCGACTTCCAGAGCAAGTCCCTGGGATCGGGCTTCATCATCAGCCCGGACGGCTACATCCTGACGAATGCCCATGTCGTCGATTCGGCCGATGAAATTGCGGTAAAACTCACGGACAAGCGAGAGTTCAAGGCCAAGGTGATCGGCACCGACAAGCGGACCGACGTGGCGCTGATCAAGATCGAGGCCAGCGGCTTGCCTGCGGTCAAGATGGGGGATCCCGGCAAGCTTCGTGTCGGTGAATGGGTGGTGGCCATCGGTTCGCCCTTCGGCTTCGAAAGCTCCGTGACGGCGGGCATCGTCAGCGCCAAGGGACGGGCCTTGCCGCAGGAAAACTTTGTCCCCTTCATCCAGACCGACGTGGCGATCAACCCGGGCAACTCGGGCGGGCCGCTGTTCAACATGAAGGGCGAGGTGGTCGGCATCAATTCGCAGATTTACAGCCGTACCGGCGGCTATATGGGCGTGGCCTTCGCCATTCCCATCGATGTGGCGATGGAGGTGCAAAGCCAGTTGCGCATCAGCGGCCGCGTCAGCCGCGGACGCATCGGCGTGGTTATCCAGGAACTGACGAAGGAACTGGCCGAGTCCTTCGGTCTGTCCAAGGCCACTGGTGCCCTGGTGAACGCGGTGGAAAAGGGCGGTCCTGCCGAGAAGGCCGGCGTTGAGGCCGGAGACATCATCCTCAAGTTCGATGGCAAGGCGATTGCTGCCTCCAGCGACCTGCCGCGGATTGTTGGCGCCACCCGCCCCGGCAGCAAGGTGTCCATGCAAGTCTGGCGGAAGGGGGCTACTCGTGACCTAGCGGTGA
>WBZN01001108.1_pt1 | contig 17022 bp, 10 predicted proteins | sample 5204281 | NCBI WGS metagenome assembly WBZN01 (sample SAMN12344347, study PRJNA552823) | activated sludge metagenome | biome: Activated sludge suspended growth; feature: Nitrification reactor; material: Wastewater; isolation source: activated sludge from nitrification reactor of wastewater...
GCCTCGGGCCCTTTTAAGGCGAGGGTCTTGGGTTCGAACCCCAGCCGACTCATCGTTCCGTGCAATAAATATACGTTTCAAAACGACCATCTTCTTGTGATCACTGATAACCAGGCTTTCTTCCAGCACTCAAGACTCAGCACCATGCGAGCGAATCGCCACCGGTCCTAACGCGGACTTGAGGCTTTCTCGTAGAGAGTGCAGCCGCTGTACAGCCAGCCTAGGTTTCACTCTCAGTTTTCAGCGCTCTGTCACCTCAAGCTGTATTAACGCTTTTTCTCTAAAAAGTTTACTTACACGCTGACGAGGGATGCCCAATTGCTTGGCGTGACATTAATGACTGTTAATTGGCGGGCTTGACGTGCAGCGTTCTGCTGTTCGGCGACTTTGGGGACACGCGGACGAGGAAATAGCACTGCCTGAGGCGTTTGCATATGGATCTTGAAGATGCCCCACTGCCACTGCAACGCTTCGTCCAGCACACCAGGTTCAAGCAAATGAAGTCGTGCCCATGTCACAGCCTCATCCAGAGACAAACCAACTGCCAGTGCTGAATAGAGCCGCTGACAAAATGCGAGAGCCACGTCTACGTAGACCAATCCATGCGCGGCAACAACCACCGACAGTCCTGATTGAAGTAGGGGGCCGACAAACTCCCATTTCCCGCTATTGCAAGCGCTGAACTGTGTGATTCGTACACATCATTTCACATAAACTGCCGTGATGGATTCCGACGTGCGCAGACGACTGCTTTGGGTGAAACTCTATCAGCAGACGAGAGATGCGGGGCTGGTGTGCCGTCGCTGCGGGATCTCGTATCCGACCCTTCGGAAGTGGGTAGGCCGGTATCGCGAAGTTGGTGAGGTCGGCTTGCTAGTCGGAGCCGACGTCCCGCCCGATCTCCGAATCGACGCATCTTCGAGCAAGAACGCACCTTGATCCTCAATCTACGGGCAGATCGGAAGCTGGGGGCTCGCCGGATCCAACACGAACTGCGACGGCATCATGATCTCAGTCTCTCACTTGACTCGATTCACAAGGTATTGGTTACCAATCAGGTGCCCCCTCTGGTTCGCCCAGCTCGGCGGAAGTCGCGCCATCGGTATGCCCGCCTCATTCCCGGGGATCGTGTGCAACTCGATACCTGTAAGATCGCTCCAGGGTGTTATCAGTACACCGCGATCGATGACTGCACACGGTACCGAGTCTTGGCCGTATTCCCGCGACGCACGGCGGCCAGTACGCTCACCTTCTTGGAACGCGTCATCGAAGAAATGCCATTTCCGATCCAGCGGGTCCAAACGGATCGTGGCCGGGAATTCTTCGCGGTGGCGGTGCAGCAGTGGCTCATGGATCGTTGCATCAAATTCCGCCCCAATAAACCGGCCTCTCCCCATTTGAATGGCAAAGTGGAGCGCTCACAGAAAACCGATCGCGAGGAATTTTGGGCGGAGACGGATCCGAAGACGTCCCACGTGGAGTTGCGGTTGGCCGAGTGGCAACACTATTACAATTGGTCTCGGCCCCATGGCTCCCTGAACGGCCACACCCCCATTGATGCGTTACATGCAAAGCAAGACGTCACGCCGTTTTGGGATGAGGTGGAGGCGCAGTACGACCCGACTGGGGAACGATTCCAGGTTGCGCATTACCAGACAGACTTAGCACTCAGGCGGCATGCGCAAGCACGATCTGGGGCTCAACAACAGTGAAACGATGTCTCCGAATCACACAGCTGAACACAGCTATGGTTGTACCGGCCCTGCGGAGCAACGGCCCTAACGTGCTCGCATAGAGCCGCTGACTTTTGTGGCTAATTGCGTCCAAATCTCCCGCTATCAAATATCCATTACCATTCTCGACATCGACATGACCACTGTAGTGAAAAATGTCAATCAATGTCTTCGATCGCATGAGAGCGGTCTGACAGTCCGTTTCGTTGGATAAGACCGCTTTGGCGTCCAGAAAAGAAGCAGCCGGGTCCAGTGCGTTGAGCAAAGTATCTCTCTCCTTTGCGCACTCAAATCGGTCGATTCAATCGGAATAGCAGTATCTTGTCCCAAAAAATAGCAGGCGTTGTTTCTTTTGAAGTCTCGGTCGCTCTTTTCCTGGTTGAGGAGGCTCGCGGACTAGTGAAACTCGGGCATCAAGTGCAAGAAAGCCCCCGGGCGCTTTTAGACCTGCCGCCTGCGGCAGGATGAGATATTCCCAGGGGAGATCTGATAGTTCACTATCCAGGCACAGTCGAACTCGCAACCCGCATTCAGGGTCGATGCGTTCGAGGCTTCTGATCAACATCCCAATGACCTGTTCAGGAAACAGTATGCTGCCCAACTCTCGACCACCCGCCGCAACGAGCCCAACAATGACTTCCGTCTCTATTTTCGAAGAGCCCGCGAATATGTCCAGGAATGGACTTAGCCTGTTCCGATCAAGGCTAACCGTCTCCGGTCGCTGCATTGCGCCGGCTGGAGAGCTGTGCACCACTACCGCGGCTTGGGTCCGACCAACAACCCAAGCCCTTATCTCGAAATCGTGGAATGGCATCCTCACCTCCAGAGAGTGGCACGAATGAGTGAACATCTCGTGAGTCTAATTGAGACGAAATCTTCGAGCCGTATAGAGACAAGGCTCTTCTTGCGTGAGTTAGAAGCGATTTTGACCATGTGCAGCAATGTTGTTGTCACAATAATTGAATGCAAAGCGGTCGAGGTGATTGGCGATACGTCTGCGAAAATCGATGGGCATTTAGATCTCCTAGACTACACCCGTGACTGGGCCCGATGTTGGCGGCCCGACCTCGTTGAATGCAACATCACCAGCTTCGTTGACAATATCATCGAGCAAGTCCTGGTCCTCTGGTTGAGCCGCAATCAGAAGATAGCTGAGCAGAGTATCAACTGCGGTGGGATTGATGCTTGCCACCGGAATGAGCGTTCTAATAAGCATGGTGCGTTCGGCCTCAAGACTATCGTCGGCAAAGGTGCGAGCCGCAAGGTGAATCGCCAAGAGCGGCGGGAAGCCGGGATCAGGCACCTGCACGTACGCGTTGTGTGCTAGCTTCTGAGTGAGCCCAAAGTTTGGGTTCAGTCTGCGGAAGTCGACGGCAGGCCGCTGGAAAATGCTCACGAGCTGCTCGAGAGTGTCCGCCCGCCGAGCCTCATCGATTGAAAGACCATTGTGATTGCCTTCCCGCCGATATCGATACTCTTCATGAACGAGGTGGTCTGTGGAAAATTCGGCGTCACTCCCTGATTTGGCAAGTCGACGCACGGTGTCAACAAGTCCCGCGCCATCAAGCGAAGTGGCATGCCAGCGCCGCAATGCGTTACAGCGTGCCGTCACCCGCGCACAAAAGCGGTAATCTTGGATGTGATGTGCTGCCTGCAGGGCGCGCTCAAGTATGTCCTCCAGCATCCCATGTCCATCCATGCGGCAAGCCCGCACCGCATCGGCCAGCCGAAGAAATGCCGGAGCTTGAAATCCGGCAAAGCCATCGGGAAGTGAACGAATCTTGGTTAACAACGCTTCTGCGGTAGGACGGTCATTGCAAAGCAGCGCGCTCAATTCGAGTAACCCGGTCAACCTGCGTTTGTGATTGCCCCAAGAATCATCGGCGCCACGCTTGGCTTGTAACTGAACCGCGGTACTCAGCGCACGAGAATACCATTTCTCCAGCTCGGGACGCGCGTCCTGTGTGAGTCCAGACTCTCGGACCAGACGTGCCGTGATCGGTAGCATCTCCCGAAAATCCACGCTTCCACCAGTCAGCGCCGCAACGAGAATCTTACAAAGCCGCTGTTTCACCCAGTCTTGGTCTGGATGAAAGCGCAGAACGGCATACATCACGAACCAGAGCGAGCGGTTTCGATATTCAACATAGTTGTATCCTGCATGCGCGTCGATGTAGCGATCGACCAGCTCGGTCCCCCCTGATCCGTGATCCCGGGCGGCATTAACGAGAAGTGGGGCATCGATAACGGCTGCATACCCACGCTCATCGATCAACTCTGTTTGGGAATCGAGTGTTCCAGCATTCATTGTCCGCGAATTCTCAGCGATCAAAGAAGGGTTGATCGAGTATAGGAGGAGCTCGCGATCGAATTCCTGACCGCTTATACGTTTCACCACTTCTTGCGCTATGTTCAACGAGTCTGTTGGTTGGTAGTCGGCGGTAAACGTCGAGTGATGGCTGAGGGTAGCCATCACTCGTTCCGACAACAGCAACAAGGGAGCCGTCGCCATTTCCGAATTTACAATCCGTTCATACAGCAACCGTGCCTCAGTCGGGTTTTGCTCCGTACCAATCCAAGCAATTATGCAACGAGCCGCCTTCTGCCAGTCTTCGTTGAGGTCGTTAAAGAGCCGTAACCGCCCTTCCGCTTGTTCAATCTTCCCCTCTTTCGCCAGTTTCACCACGGCGTCTGCTTGAAGATATTCGCGATGGAACGTCACATAAGCTTGTGATGCCCGGATCAGCCAAAGAACCATGTCATCCGTCTCATTTAGCGTTGCCACCTGCACTGCTCGATGCAAACTCCCGCTGAGTTCGGAAATATCTCCTACGACACGGTCGAACCGCTGTTGATACTTGGGGTTTCGGGTTAGCTCGATGAGGGACTGCGTTCGTGCAGGACGATTAAATTCGGAAAGCGCTGCCGCCTCGGCCCAATGGACCGGTGTATATCGCAAACCATACTCGTCCCTACACGTCCCCCAATTGGCACCGAAACTCTCTTGGAGATAGCGAGCAATCTGAGCATGCCGTTCCGCCGGATAGATGGTGAACTTCTCATCAGAAAGCAAAAAGTCTCGGAACGACTGATGATAGATACGATAGGGACCGCCGGTTTCCACGCCGACGAGGTACTGGGTGCAGGTCTTCAGCACATCATTCGCCGTATCCTCCGCGAGCCCCGTCATCGCGATCAGTTGCGGTTTTTCAAGTCCTTGACCGCGCGCCACAGCAATCATACCGAGGAGCGGGCGATAGACATCTTTCCAGCGCGTGGGGTTTGATGCAACGGTACGTTCAAGAAATTTCCGATACACATCCTCCAGCGCCACGGGCAAATCCTTCACTGCGGCACGATTGAGTGCAACCCCAGGACGAAGCAGATCGTTGAGCACGTAGTAGGCATAGAGAAAATTACGCTTGCTCTGTTGGGCGATGCAATCGATCACTACTGATCGCTCCGGCCCCGGTGCCTCGGCTAGCCGTGCGGTGGCGTAGGCCTTCACTTCATCGAGCCCTGGTGGTGTATCGGTACTCAAATCCAGTGTCGGCTGACCGACGAGATCGAACACCCGCTCATTGTTCGACCGGCTTGTGAGAAGAAAACGTACTTGCTTCGGGAAATCCTGCACGAGATTTAGCAACTGCGCGATATTGGTGTCGGGATTGAAGGTGAGAGCTTCGTCGAGGGAATCGACAAGGATCACGATCGATTGGGTGGGACTCTGCTCGCACAACTCCTGGAGGGGGCGTCGCACCATTTGGTCGAACAGCGGCCGTGCGTCTCCGCCCGTGATATTGATCTGAACGTGCCCGATTTCGATTCCGGCTATCTGCGCATTAGCGGCAACATCTCCCTGGACCGTGACGGACGAATGAATGACGAACTGCTGAGTGCCCTGCTTTTCCAACGCAGCCCGGTACACGGAATAGCGATTGGCAAGTGCCTCCGCCAATGATTGCACAAAGGTGAGAGGCGACAGCGTTGAGTCCAGACCCGCTTGACAGAAGTGGAAACTCGAGAGACAGCCACGAGACAATTCACCCAGAACGTCGCCCAGGTGCATTTGCACTACTCGGGCCGCGATCGCTGTTTTGCCTGTTCCTGGACCACCGGCAATGAGGAACACACGAGGACCATTTTTGTCACTTACCCACTTGGCGATGGCCTTGAATACCCAGTCACGTCCCGTAAAGTCCTGTGTGCGTCCTTCAATGAGTGGAGTAAAGTTGAGGTGCGCATGAGAAAGTACGGTCCTCGCCATTTTTTCACCTCGTTAAGGACAGTCGCCACATCGTATTTACACCCAACGCCATCTTGCACCGATCTCTGAGATGTGCTGCGCGATGGCGGCAATGGTTTCGGTTCCGAGGATCCGTACCCGTATCCCGGAAAAGTCTCGGATGAATCCAAGCAGTCCCGCACGAGTCCAGTTTAAATCCCGACACTCAACACTCTTCAGCAAACAGTGGCGGATATCACGCACCAAGGCAATACTGTTATCAATCATCGCGAGTGCGACCAGGATGGTTAATTGGGCGTTCAGGTCTGATGTCGACCGTGCCACTATACGCACTCGCTCTCTCTGTGCTTCACTAAGGTATGGAATGAGAACCGCCAGTACCTTCGCCCGACTCGCCTCGCTTTCGATATTTTGTACATCTGCTAGCACTTTGCCTAGCTGGATCCCACTTAGGTGAGGGGCTAACAGCATCAGCACCTCGTCAGTTACTACCCACTCAGCACTCTGCTGCAGAGCGCCTAGCGCCTTTCTCACCACCAGTCCCTGTTGAGCACCGTGAAGCAGAGGAGCCAAAGTCGCCAGCGCCTTCGCCCGTCGCACCTTATTTTGGATCTGCTCCGCAGCAATGATTGCTTTCCCCAGCGTGGTTATCTTCTTGGTTCCACTCAGCAATGAAGCCAGGGAGGATAAGGCTGCTACCCTCCCCTCATCATCTTTAATCTCCCCTGCTGCATCGAGTGCCTCCATCACCACCGACGCCTGCTCCTTCCCACTGAGCTTTGTCGCCATAGCCACCATCGCCTCCACTCGCGAACCCGTGTCCTCGATCTCTCGCGCCACAGCTAAGGCATTTTTTATCTGCGTCTCACTAAAGAAGGGAGCCAGATCTGCTAGAGCCTTCGCCCGGACTCCCTCAAACTTGATTTGCTGGAGCGCAATTAGCACCTCCTCCTTCTCAGTCTCACTGAGCTGGGGGGCCAGAATTCTCAGAATAACTATCGTCGTATGGTCTTCGCCAAATTGCTTCACAACGGCCAGCGCCTCACCAACCGCTCTTCGCTTCTGGGGTTCATTGAGCCGAACTGTCAAGCCTGCTAGCACTTTCGCACGCCGCCAACCCTCGGCTATTTGCTGTCCCGCAGTCAGCGCATCATCCAGCAGCGTCGTCTGTGCGTCGCCACGGAGCTGGAGTGCCAGCGCCCAGAGCACCCGGCAACGCCTCTCATGAGTCTTCATTTGCTTCACAATAGCGAGAAGCTCAAGTACTTGCATCACACTCAGGTGGGGCGCCAAAGCCACCAGTACCTCCGTCATTTCCCCACCTCTTCCATCGTGCGCCATTTCCTGCACGAGGGCTAGCACCGCACTAAGCACCTCCGTTTTCTGGATCCCACTGAGTCGTGAGGCCAACGCTGCCAATGCCTCGCCCAGAAAACTCTCGTCCTCGATCAGCTGCGCCGCGGCCAACGCTTCCCCCACCTGCGATTCACTGAGATGAGGAGCCAGAGCCGTCAAAGCATCCGCCCGCCTATGCCGCCGACCATAACGTTCAATCTGCCATGCGGCAGCCAGCGCCTCCCCTACCACCATCACCTTCACATCCCCATGGAGTTTGGCCGCCATGGTCACCAACAGGTTTACACGCTCCTCCTCATCCTTGATGTGCTGTGCCGCGCCGAGCGCTGCTTTTAGCACTGTTATTTGCTCGCTCCCACTGAGCAACGGTGCCAGGGAGGTCCAAGCTTCGATCTGTCCCTCGTAGTCTTCGATCCGCTGTGCTGCAGTGAACGCTTTCTCAATCGCTGTTCTTCTCTCGCTGCCACTGAGCAGCGTTGCTAGAGAGGTCCAGGCTTCCACCTGTCCTTGGTACTCTTCGATCCGCTGTGCCGAAGCGGACGCTGCCGCTATAGCTTTTGTCTTCTTGGCGCCACTGAGCAAGACAGCCAGAGCCACCAGTGCCTCAACCCTATACTTCTCGTTTCTGATTTGCTCCGCTATGTCCAGCACTTCTCTCAGATACGTGTCGCTGAAGTGAGGAGCCAGCGCCTCCAAAACTTTTGTCCGCTTCCATTCGAAATACATGTGTTTAGTCGCTGCCAGGGCCTCACCGACGTGAGCATCACTGAGGTGAGGAATCAGGCTCGCCAGCGCCTCCGCCCGTGCCCTCTCGTTATCCAGTTGCTGCACTGCGGCCAACACATCACCTAGCTGCGTCTCACTGAGCTGCGGAGCCAACGACACCAGAACCTTCACCCGCGTATCCTTTTTCAAGATCTGCTGCACCGCAGTAAGCACCTCATCCACGGCAATCGTCTTTGATGCTCCACTGAGGTGTGAAGCCAAGGCAGCGAATATCTGCGCTCGCCGCTCAGGAACGACAACTGACCGGGCAGCTGTCATGGCAGCTTGTTCGGTATGTAGCCGTTGAGAATTAGACCGAAAGTTTTGATCGGTCTGTAGGACTGAGAGGTAAAGTTCGGCGCATCGCTGTTCGTTTTTCTCGATCATGCACATATCGAGAACGCGCTCGATGCCCCAAGCATGCATATTGAGCGCTTGTGTGATAAGGGCTACTGGATAGTTTGAGGAAAGCGAGCTCATACTCGCTCGAATTAAGGCGTACTTAATACACGTTGCAAAGGAGCTGAATTTTTCGTCATCCAGATCAATTTCGCGAATAGCTTCCTTGTAAACACGTTCCCACGCACGCATCAGATCTGAGATAAAACCGCTGTATCGATATCCCTCCGCAACCACTCGTGCCCGCATCCATGAATGGGAGATCAGCTGGTGTAGGCGCATAACATTATTCCCGCACTCAAGATGCCCTGCTAAGTTCCTTAACCCATACGCATCACATTTTGACCAATCATCCCGAACCTGCCAGTAGTGCTCCGCAATCTGTCGATGCCAGCTCACTGCGTCCTGATAAAGGGCAAATGTATCCAGATTCAGACTCGTCTGGATATCGGTAAGAAATTCCGCCACCGTGGCATGGTAAAGCCGATAACGGCCATCACGCACCTCCAGGAACTGCTGGAGGCGATCAAGCGCATCACTCACATAGACTCTCTCAGTGCGAATCTTGCTTAAGCGCAGCAAAAGGTCTAGGCTAACCGGCTCCATCACAACCGCCAACACGCCCAATATCGGGGCGTAGACCGCTGGCCATACTGGCTTGTCATAGATCTCGTCGGTCTGGGAATCTTTCAATTCAATCCGGTCGCGCACAACTGAAGCCTTTATTTGATTCAAAAAGAAAGCGTACAGCCCTTCAAGATTGGTCGGAAGCGCGGTCATGTCCAATAGCTTCCGCATCAGTATCGTGTCATTGCGCCCAACCGCCTGATCGAGAGCACGCGTTAAGGCATCCACATATCCCAAGCTGCCGTGTGCCTTACCGATCGCATTTGAGCCAAAGACCTCCAAGTTAGCATCGGCATGTCTAAGGGCATGCGTAATGGCCGGCTCGTTTATCCATGCATTGACGTACTGTTCGATCTCTGCATGAACTACTGGGTCATCTTCGGCGATCGTGAGCTGACACAATCGAGACGATTGTTTAGTGATAAAAACCTTCAGAGTCTCATCGGGCGGGCGTGCGGCGAGCACAAAACGAATGCTGTCTGGAAGTTCTTGGCAGTGAGTAAGCCATGTCAGGACGTTCTCCGTCGTTTGGTGATAACGTATTTCATCCAGCGCGTCGATGAGAACCACCACACGATTTCCGGGAGCAATCCGTTCAAGCACGCGTGCAGGATTGATAATCGCTAGATGAAATAGGTCTTCCTCCGATATCAATTGCGGATCTACGACCAGCTCATCTATCCGCAAGCCGATAACCTGCCCGCTAGTCATCTGGACGTGTTGCTGAATCTCAAGTATCTTCTGATAGAAGGGAGAAGCGATTAAGCGCCTGACTTCAGCTCCAAGGACCTCGCCATCGTCCATTACCTGCCCGATTCGCTGCGAGACTGAAATACGGATTTGCTCATGGGAAAAGAGCTCTGGATGACGTGCGGCTAGTTGATAACCAATACGGAGAAGGAAGGATTTACGCGACACATCAGCGAGCACCTCGCGCTGATCGCGGCGGATGAAGTACCGCAGCCAGTCGGGGTGATCGTGGGCCAGCTGCGCCATGAAGGTGCTTTTTCCGGCCCCGGGTGCGGCCGCCAGCAGCACGAAATGTTTGCCGGGTTCCGCAAGTTTCTGGTCGAGCTGTTTGGCCAGCCAATCCCGCCGCACAAATCGGGTGTTTTGTTCGACATAACCTTGAATAAGACTGTTAAAGAAAAGATCGCCTGAACTCGCTGCAGTACTCACCGAAAAATCACTCCCCCCTGAATACACCACCCTCTGCAGCGGCTAGCCTCGGCAACGACCCATTCCAAGCAAGGAAGGTAGATGCTTCGGCAAATCGCTAGACAGGACTAATCGCCACCTCCACTTTAATGGTCACCCTCGTCTGCGCGGCGACGACTCCGTCATCCTGATAGGCATTCACAAGCAGGGAACGCTTGCCTGTCTTATTTGAAACGAGCTGGAATGCGAGCGATCGAGAATTTGTTCGGGGACGAAGTTCGATCAGGTAGCTCTTCGGCATAACCTCGAAGCCAGCACCAGTCACCTCAACGCGATACTTTACGATATCGTCCTTTTCGCTTCTGAAGATGCTGCCCTCCCCTGAAACTACCCGGGCGAGGTCCTCCACCACTATTACTGGGGCGTCTGGCTGTCTTACCGAGATGGCAACATCGAAGGGCTCGTTGACGACAGCGCTTTCAGGGTATGCCACGTCAAGCCGCACCTTCTCCTCGATACTGGGCTCATGAGCGCCAGATCCATAGCCGGCGCTCAGCTGTGAGCTATTGGCACCCTGATTGATCACAACAGGGCCATAGTTATGCACTGGACCAGCAAATCCTGTGTTTGTGGATGACTGGCCACCTGGGGCTACATTTGTCTGATTCCCTTGAAATTTGTCACCTTCGCGCCGGTTCGACTGCGTGCCGATGACCTGACCACCAGAAACACGGCCGACGCGGATTCTTGTAGAAGGCGAAACCGATCTGGTCGCTTCAAATGAAGTCGTTTCTTCACCTTCCCTCTGATACGAATCCGCAGTAGAGCCTTCCTTAAGGGATCGACCATGACCGCCCAATACATCAATCTGGAGGCCATGCAGTTTTCCGCCATGAGCAACCTTACCAACTTCCATATCCACATTCGTTGAACCGCCCTGCCCCTGTCCGAGATTGGCACCCACCACTTTGCCAGCAACTACCCCTTCGACCGCTATGGAAATCGCGAGTTTCCCCTCAATCATCTCACGTACATTTGCGCCGACGATCTCACCACCGGCTTTCACTTCTTTGGCACGGATAGCCACGCTCGCTTCGGCAGCCTTCCTACAGCGCTCCCGCGCTTGGGAATCGACTGCCCCAGAAAATAACTGTCCGTTAGCGGCCCGCAAATACAACACTGGCACACCCCAATCGCGCCCGGACTTGTCCGTGTTATACGCAGCAATTCGTCCAGCTGACACCGCACGCTCAATTGGCAGACCTCCAGCCAATGCCTGATAGAACTGGTGGGTAAACGCGATGGCGCATTTGTCCGTGATCGTATACTGGTTTGCCACAACGGCAGGGATCTCCATCTTCACCAGCGTCGGCGCGATCCCACTCCACACACTGATGCCGTCACGACGACCCGTATTGCATCCCGCGAGTACAGCTAAGCGAATGCCCTGGCTACGGAGGTTCATTCCCATTTGTTCCGCATCAACACGCTCGACTCCGAGCGCCAAGAAACCCACGCCGCTGTATGTACCCGGTTTGGCCCCCATCTGGCGCGTGAAGTCGCCATGTCCGGAAAAATGAAATACGCCAGCCCCAGCAAGAAGTGGCTGCAGTTTTGCAAGGGTGGCATTTCGGCAGGGCTCGACTCGGATGCCGTCAAAGCCGTGCACAGCTTCGGTTAGTAGTTTCATTTCTTCGTCGAGATTGAGCTCCGGCAAGCCTTCTGCCTGTGCCAGCGCGGTTACGATTTTGATATCACCGTTCATAGCTGGATCAACCACAGCTGTGGCTAGCACTTCGTGACGTATGATGGCGATGCGCGGATCAAGAGCGAGAAAACCGTCCATTCCACCTCCACCAGCACGCTCCACATATGCATACTCCCACGGCACCACGGCGAGATCAGGCGGAAGTCGTAGGCGCAACCGGAGCCCCACGTCCGGCCCCAGCTTCGAAAAGCTATGCTGAAGGAACGCTCGGACAGTCGTGACGCCATCCTGCGCAGTGATCGGCAGTAGCATCGCTGCCAGCGTCCGCCCCAGCATTACCAACCCCTCGGTATCAAGCTCGCGACGCTCTAACCTGCCAAGAGCCGATTGGAGGTCCTTGTCGTTATATTCGACGATCACGGCCTTGTCGAGGTTCATGCCGCCCACAGGCGAATCAAGCACCCGGACCTTGAAGGTGCCGGTGCGCTCATTATCGGCTGTGCGAGTCGCCGCATCCGAGATTTCAATAGTCATGTCAGTGTCAGCATATTGCATGTGCCGTCTCCTAATCAGGACAGGAGGTCCTCTCCTACGCGAGTTGAGTTATCGTTGCTGCGGCAATGGCAACTTACTTAACCGCATCATGCTAGCGATTACCTTCTTCGCGATCTTTCCTTTTCTTCGACTGTGACGTGATTTTGTTGGTTAAGGTGTTACCTATCTTTTCAGGATACAGGGCTGAGGCCAAGGCTTCGCCAAGCCGTCGGGCATCATTCCAATCAGCGTCGGCATCGCCGGCTTTCTTGATGAGATTACGTACAGCCGTTACATCCAGTTCTCTAGGCGAGGGATCGCCGAATATTCCTGAGGCGAGGAGATTAAAGGGCAGGCGTTTCTTCCCATTGTCTCTGACAATGCTTGCTTGGTTGGCTAGCAAGACAAAGTCCGTATATTTCATCCACCCTCCGGGACAGAGTGTCAGGAAAATTGTTGGTGATACGCAGAGAGCATTTCAGCCCATCGAGTATCTTTGGCGAATGCAAGTCTTGCATAGGAAGGTGCAATACGCTGCCGTCCTGGGGGCATGAAGTACACCGAAGCTCCACCAATCCCGTCGAACCACTCGCCTCGATGACGTTCTGCGAGTACAGCTCCGGCGCCAGGCGAAAGGACATTCACCATATTCATGGAGGCCTGCTGGACTGCTGTCGAATCGCCGCATTTCGTCAGCCAGGCGGCGAGTGATCCGATATCCCAAAGGTGGTATTCGAATTTGTTGGGTCGACGCGTATTCTTTTTCGTTTCGTGCTCCTGCGTCCCAACCTGGGCTTGCCAGAGTGCATCACCCACCTGTCTCATGTCGGCACGCAATGCTGCAGCCAGCTGGTCGACGGCTTCAACTAGCATGTGAACCCGGCCAAGGTCTAACGCTACCTTCGTGACATCACCACCGCTTGGTGGATGGTTCATATAAAAGCTGGCATACCTATCAACGACAAGTTTTGCGAGTTCGGCACCCTCCATGCTCGGGGTCTTTTGCAATGCGCCGAAAATTTCCTTGTATGGCCAACTGTGTGCCGGCACAAGCTCCTCGGAAGCGACCAGATAGCGTACGGTCTTGCGCACTTCGTAGGCCACCTCAAGGTTTGCCATCAAACAGGCATCCATGCCCAGGAAATCCAGTGGTTGCTGGATGCTTTCCGTGATCGTGTTGGTTACACGAGCAAGTTCCAACGTGTCGAGCGAATGTCCAGTCCCATCGTCGAAAAGAATTGCTCGGAGAGGGCGCTCGTCAGGCTTCAGCAGGGAACGGAGCGTCGAGCGAAAGAGCACTTGACTCCCAGGGGTAGCGGCTCGTTCTTTCGACTCAGCGCGATCGGCCGATGCGAACGGCCGTGCCTCTTTGGCGATTTTCTCAATCTCGCTCGGCTCCCATCCAGTGCCGTGGCTCCATAGCACAAGCCCATACCGTTCGGCTGGATACTGCTCGAAAAGCCATTTCGCCGTCCTAATTAACTCATCTGGATCACCGGAATCAAAGCTTCCCTCTTGCTTCTGCCATTCTACTCCGCCAGGATCGCCCATCACATAGCGACCCGCGCCCATTTTTCCGTCAAAGAGAGCGCCGTGCACCACATTGGAAGTGCTCCCTACACTTAGAATATCAGTGAGACTCCTTTTTCCAAATTCCTGCAAGTTGTTATGAGCAGCGATATATGTAAGCACTGTCCACTTTGCTTTCCCTGTCACGTCTCAACCTTCCCCCTGTGCGCGATCAGTTGGTGCCTGGCCGTTTCCCCCTCAGATCTGCGTGCTTGGTGATCAAGGATTCGATGGATGTGCGGAAATCGTCCTCGGCCGCCTTGAGATCGGTTTGAACCGTCGTGGGATCCTGCATGTGCATCAGACGTGTCCAGTAGGTATTGAACGTCACCCCAAGCCAAGTAATAAATTCGAGATTTTCTTCCAATGCTTGCAGAGGCTGACGCAGAAAGATACCGATAAACGTGCCCACGCTCAGCCCAGCAAAGACCATCGCCGTAACGGCTTCGCCTCGTTGCAGGCCAAGGACGGCAGCCAGAATAAAGAGCCCTAGCCCGACTACGGACAGGACTGCGTACAGCCACACGGTCAGGCGATAGGGCCTTAGAAAGGCATTCAGTGTATTTTGGAACATCTGTTCATTCTGTCTGAAACCATTAATCATAGATTGTGTCCATGCAGCTTTGAGTTCTGGGGGCACACTACCGTTGGCTGTGGGATCAATCGGCAACGGAAGCTTCGCGACATTTTGTTCGCCTGGAAGGACTAGCTTCTCTGCATTCATCGAAGTCCCTCCTTGCTGGCGAGGAGAGGTTGGGCAAAGATTCTGCCGGCCACCCGGTCGGCCGCGGTCTCGGCCCGACCATTGGGCCAAGCCTTTGACGGCAAGACGAGACCCGCTGGCGCGTCGAAATAGAGCTCCATGGCCTCGCGCCCGGCCGTCACAAGGGCTTCGCGCCGTTCATCACTCATATCAAATTCTGTGGTGCCATAGCCCTGAGCGGGGAGCCGTGCGACAAGATGGCTATATTCATCTAGGACCATCTTGTCATGCGCACCGGTTGCCGTATCGACAAGCCGCCGCAACCGCTGCACGGTTTGGAGTTCGCCCGGCTTAATCGTAACATTCACGAAAATTCCCTTCGTCAACGAGACCGGAAGCTTTTCGTCGATGAGGAGACCTAGGACCGGCGTGTCCTGCTTCGGTCCCATGAGCTTCGTGACTTGTAGAGCATCCGAGATGAAGAGTTCGATCGGGAAGTTCGAGAGGATGCCCCCGTCGACGATGGCATGCCCCTCCATGTCGCGACCGAGATATTGTCCCCAGTTGGCTTTCCAAATGATCTCATCCCACACGAGCGGGATGCTCATCGACATCCGCACGGCCCAGACTATAGGGCACTCTGGTGCCGTTCGGTGGTTGAGAACGAGCAGGCTTTCATCGGTAGTATCAGAGGCGACTAGCGATAGCTCGATGTTCGTGGCCGCATAGAACTGACTGAGCGTCATCTTGCTGAACTGACGGGGGCCCACTTTCGTGCTTCCCGAGTCCAACTTGGAACTCAACCAGGTAACAAACCGATCTGCAGCGAACCAACCGCCACGTTCAATGAGACCAAGGATATGGCGAAACGTCCCTCCATTGGCCATGGCATCAAGAATCATTTCGTCAATCTTTTTCTCGATGAAATCGGGGATGACGGTAAAATCGACTCCCTCAAGCAATCGCTGAGTCGCACTCCCGCGCAATTCTGCTTTACTGAATGGTGCAGGAGGACCCATGAAACTCGTAAAGACCGATTTACCGTCGGAATCTTTTTCGACCAACGCGGCGAGCATTTCTTCCGGCGTATAGCCGGCGGCCAATAGCGTGGCAGTGATCGCCCCTGCCGAGGTGCCCAGCAATCGATTGAACGCGTGGCCTCGCCGGAAGAATTCCTCGCAGGCACCCACAAACACCATTCCTTTCGCTCCACCGCCTTCAAACACGAGATCGTATTTCACCGTTTTGTCTCCTTGTGAATAGTTGTGTTAGCAGGGCTGCGAAACAGTGTTGAGACTGGCATGTGCGTGCCGATCAACAGGCGCTTCATTCACACCATAGCCTCACCCTACCCACCGATTCGCTGGATTGGTCGTTCAAGCATCACCTCTTTCACTGATTGCCTTATTGGTTTTTCGGTCCTGGCTAAGAAGTTTGGCCTTAGGAGTGGTCAAAGTCACATCTAGTGTGTTGACTGTTCCTATCCATCTTGATCAAGTCAGAGAATCATGAAACCCAGCGATGCCTGCTCATCAATTGGCGTTCCTCCAATCGACCACTGATCTCGATCAGGACCCGCATCCCCGACAAAACGCATCTCTAGGGTCCAATACCCCATCGGAATAGCCTGAGCACCCTGAGGAGGGACTAAAAATGCGCGAGTGCCATCAGGATTTGGAAAGGCGACAAGACTTGGCTCCCCGGCTGAGGACATTGGCACTGCGACGGCCTCATGCAGCAGCTGTCTATCCGCATCGAATAACTGATACACCGCACCAGTCGCAGGCGGGTTAATCCCCGGTCCTCCGGCTAGAATGAGCGCATCATCCATCGATGCAGCCGAAGCCTGTTCGGGAACTACGCGAATCCTCTGTCCAGCCCGAAGGCTTAGCTTGCCAAGAGATACATACAGCTGACTGGGGGCAGGGTCTGAAGCATCGACCCATCGAACGGCAAAGTCCTCATCGGAAATATTGTCCATAGCCAGGAGTGTGACCTCGTGCTCGAGTGGTCGAGTCGCCGTTGGAAGATTCATGTTGACGATCCGCAGACGACCCGTCGGCACAGCAGGCACAAAATGGTTGGTTATCGTGCATGACACAATCCCAACACCTCGGCTAGAGATTGCATATATCTTAATCCAAGGTTTGAACGTGGTATGACTCCGGAAACTTTCTCTGCTTCCCATAATTTGCACCATCTCTTGACTGAATTGTTTCATATC
>WBZN01001109.1_pt1 | contig 17020 bp, 12 predicted proteins | sample 5204281 | NCBI WGS metagenome assembly WBZN01 (sample SAMN12344347, study PRJNA552823) | activated sludge metagenome | biome: Activated sludge suspended growth; feature: Nitrification reactor; material: Wastewater; isolation source: activated sludge from nitrification reactor of wastewater...
ACGCGAACGGCCCGATCGGTGCGTCGCTGCAGCTGCTCGCCGCGCTGCACGAGCGCGAGGCGACGTTCCTGCGCGCGCTGCCCGCGGCCGCGTTCGCGCGCACGGGCATGCACACCGAGCGCGGCAAGATGACGCTCGACGACCTCGTCGCGATGTACTCGTGGCACGGCCGGCACCACGTCGCGCATGTCGCGGCGCTGCGCCGCCGACGCGGCTGGTGAGGCGCGGCTCCTCTCACCACCAGGCCGCGGCGCCCGATGCGAGCGCCGCGCGACCCGACGGCTTGCCGGCGCTCACAGCGAGTCCTCGGCGCGTACCAACAGCACGGGAATGCCGCCGTCGCGCACCAGCGCGGTGAGAGTGCCCTCGAGCGCGACGTGCCCGCGCCGGTCGGGCAGCGGCATGCCGACGACGATCATCTGCGGAGCGGAAGCGGCGAGCTCGGCGCGGATCTCAGCCTGAACGTCGCCGCGCCGCAGCCGCGACTCGGCGGGGACGCCGACCTGGGCGGCGGTTCGAACCGCCGCCGCCAGAAACCGTTCCGCGGGCGGAGCGGGCTCGCCGGCCTGCAACACCGTGAGCACCACGAGCTGCGAACCGAGGTGGCGAGCGAGGCGGGCGGCGAAGAGAACGTCGCGCTTGCCCGGCTCGCCGACCGTCACACTGACCAGGATGCGGGTCGGTAGCGGCGCCGTGACCGGCACCAGCAGGGTGTTGGGCGCCCCGGCTTCGATGAGGGCGGCGATGGCGTCGTCGCCGAGATCGGCGGGGGCGCCGAGCACCAGGAGGTCGTGCTGGCGAAGCACGGAGCGGGCACCGAGTGCCTCGACCAGGCTGAGGGGCGAAGGCGCCGTCTCCGCCTCGCCGGCGCTCGCGCCGAGCAGCTCACGGGCCTGCCGTAGCGCCGCCGACTCGGCGCCCTGCCGCGGACCGAACAGCGTCACGCGGGCGTGAGCGCGCCGCACCAGCTCGGCACCGAGGGCGAGCGCCGGCTGCGCCGCCGGCGACTCGTCGGCGACGAGGAGCAGTGCGAGGCCGGGGTGCGCCAGCGCGTGCACGTGGCGGACGCCAACCCAGGCGCGATCCCCGGGCGCGAGCGGCAGACGGCGCACCTGGTGCTGTGTCCGCGTCGCCTCGACCATGACGGAATCGGAGCCGAAAGGCGCCGGCGGTGCGATCGAACGCGTGCCGGGTAGATGCGGCAGCCGCAGCCGCAGGCGCTCGTGGGCGCCGACGAAGGTACTGCGTTCGACCACGGCCTGGCCGAGCACCGGGTGCGACAGCTCCTCGCGTCGCTCCGCAAGGGCCACGTCCTCCGGGCGAAACAGGACCTGCACGCGCCGACCGCCGTCCCGGGTGGCGCTCGCGAGCGGGATCTCGACCGGCCCGAGGCGCACGCCGTGCGCGGTGCTCTCGCCGACCATCAAGTTGGCCGTGCCGAGAAACGTGGCCACGAATTCGGTCTGCGGTCGCAGATACAGCTCCTGAGGCGGGCCAACTTCGAGCAGACGGCCCAAGTGCAGCACGCCGAGCCGATCGGCGAGCTCGAAGGCCTCCTCCTGATCGTGGGTGACGAAGATGGTGGCCACCTTGAGCTCGCGCTGGATGGCGCGAATCGTCCGCCGCAGCTCGGTGCGGATGCGGGCGTCGAGGGCTCCGAAGGGCTCGTCGAGGAGGAGAATGTCGGGCCGGTGAGCGAGCGCGCGGGCCAACGCGACGCGTTGCTGCTGGCCCCCCGAGAGCTGGCGGGGAAGGCGTTTGCCGAGGCCGGCGAGACCCACGAGCTCGAGCAGCTCGTCGCGACGCCGTGCCCGTTCGGCGCCGGGGACCTTGCGCACCTTGAGCGCGAACTCGACGTTCTCGGCCACGGTCATGCTGCGAAACAGCGCGTAGTTCTGAAAGACGAAGCCGACGCCGCGCTTCTGCGGTGGCAAGCCGGTGACGTCGCGGCCGTTGAGCAGCACCCGACCCGAGTCCATTTCGGACAGCCCGGCGATCATCCGGAGCACGGTGCTCTTGCCGCTGCCGCTCGGGCCGAGAAGCACGAAGAGCTCGCCGTCGGCGATCTCCAGCGACAAATTGGAGACCACGGACTGGCCGCCGAACCCTTTGCTCAGGTGCTCGAGGACGATCGACATCGTGCGCCAAGCCTAGGGTGAGCTGGTGACGTTGTCAGTCGCCTGGAGGTTCCAGGCTTGGAACCTGTGCCTCGAAGGGCCATGGACAGCGCTGCGCTTGCACGTCGCAATCCGGGGAGCCCGCTAGGTCGTCGGGCCGTAGGTCTCGGGCTCGGGGGAGCCCCATCGACCGCGGCGCGCACGCCGCGCCGGGCGGATTCGGGGGCTCCGGCGAGCGCGGATGCCCCCGTCTCGCACCGAGGACTGACTGCGAGCCGCGGGGATGGCGTGGGCTGGGTAGAGGGAGGCCTGCCGTCGGCCGCTCGTCGGTTCGACGTGGGCGAGGCCGGCTCGTCAGGCTTGGGGGAGGAATCGGCGTGCGGGGCCCTCAGCGGCTCCGATCCGCGACGCTCGCGTGCCCGCATCGAAACGAGAGCCGGCCCCCGAAAGGCACAGACCCCCGCAATCGCCTTCTACCCGGAAACGACATTGACGCGTGTCGCAGACGGACCTCGGTGCAACACGTCGCGGGAGCGGACGCGAGCGTCCCCGAATCCGCCCGGTCTGCGCCCTGCGGGGCGCGTTCGATCTAACCCGCCCCCGCACGGTAGAATCGCAACCGCTGCAGTACAGAAGAAGACCATTCCGTTCGGATCACCGATTTCGAAGGAATCCTGAGACCTGGAAGAGATGGAGGAGGCAGGCATGGCAATCAAGAAAGTGGGCGTGCTCGGCTGCGGGCTGATGGGCTCCGGCATCGCCGAGGTTTGTGCCAAGGCGGGACTTCCGACCGTGGTGCGCGAGGTGAACGAGGAGCTGTTGCAGAAGGGCCTGGGCAAGATCAAGGCTTCGATGGACAAGGCGGTCGAGAAGGGCAAGCTCGACGCCGCCGTGCGCGACGCGGCGCTCGCGAACCTGAGCGGCACCGTCGGCATGGAGCCGCTCGCGGACTGCGACCTGGTGGTCGAGGCGATCATCGAGAACCTGGACGAGAAGAAGAAGACCTTCGCCGAGCTCGCCAAGGTGCTCAAGAAGGACGCCATCCTGGCCAGCAACACGTCCTCGCTCACCCTGACGCAGATCGCCATGGTGACCCCGAGCCCCGATCGCTTCGTCGGCCTGCACTTCTTCAACCCGGTGCCGGTGATGAAACTGTGCGAGATCGTGCGCACGCTGATGACCGACGAGGCGGTGCTCGCGGACGTCACCGCGTTCGTGAAGGCGATCGGCAAGGAGCCCGTGCAGTGCAAGGACAATTCGGGCTTCATCGTGAACCGCCTGCTGGTGCCCTACTTGCTGGACGCCATCCGGGCGCTCGAAGAGGGCGTGGGCTCGGTCGAGGACATCGACAAGGCCATGCAGCTCGGCTGCGGGTACCCCATGGGACCGTTCACGCTGCTCGATTTCGTGGGCCTCGACACGACGTACTACATCGCCAACATCATGTTCGACGAGTACCGCGAGAAGCGCTTCGCGCCGCCGCCGCTCCTCAAGCAGATGGTGCAGGCCGGCCGATTCGGCAGGAAGAGCGGTCGCGGGTTTTACGATCACGGCAAAAAGTAGGGGATCGTGGGCTCCACTGCCCCGACGGAGTCCGCGAGCGTCAGCACGAAATCGGCGCGCCAACGGAGCCTAACTATTCCGCGGAGTCGGCGCGCCGATTCTCGGGCCAAGCGGGCTGGGCGGACTCGAAGGCTTGGCAGCACTGTGCCCGAAATCGGCGCGCAGGCTCCGCGGAATAGTTAGGCTACGCCCGCGCGCCGATTCCGACCCGGCGTTGGAGCACTGCTAGCAAACAGGATCAAGACCGCTCGGCGGCGCGGAGATTCGACGTCCCTCGGAACGCTCCTGCTAGGATTGGACAGATGGCAAGCCTCACACTGGCCGAAGACGGCATCGAGACCCTTTTCGGCACCCAAGACGAGAATCTCCGGCGGATCGAGCGGGCCTTCCAGGTGTCCCTGGCGGCGCGCGGCGCCGAGCTCAAGATCACCGGTCAAGACCCGGCGCGCGTCGAGCGCGCCGAGCGCTTCATGGCGGAGATGTCGAATCTGCTCGAGCGCGGCTACCGCTTCCGGCCGGGCGACGTGCAGACCGCGATCCGGGTGGCGATCGACAACCCGGATACGGAGCTCGCCGATTTCTTCCTGGCCGAAGGGCTGCTCGCCACCGCCCGGCGCATGGTGCAGCCGCGCACCGTCAACCAGCAGGCCTACATGAAGGCGATGCTCGATCACGACATCGTGATCTCGATCGGGCCCGCCGGTACCGGCAAGACCTATCTCGCGGTGGCGATGGCCGCCGCCGCCCTGCTCGAGAAGAAGGTGCGGCGTATCGTGCTGGCGCGCCCCGCGGTCGAGGCCGGCGAACGGCTCGGTTTCCTGCCTGGCGATCTCGCCGACAAGGTGAACCCCTATCTGCGGCCGCTCTACGACTCGCTGTACGACATCATCGGCTTCGAGAAGGTGGCGCGGATGATCGAGCGCGGCATGATCGAAGTGGCGCCGATCGCCTTCATGCGCGGCCGTACGCTCAACGAGAGCTTCATCATCCTCGACGAGGCGCAGAACACGACGCCCGAGCAGATGAAGATGTTCCTCACCCGCCTCGGCAACAACTCCAAGGCGGTGATCAACGGCGACGTCACCCAGATCGACCTGCCGACCGGCAAGCAGTCGGGTTTGAACGAGGCGCAGCAGGTGCTGGCCGGCGTCGAGGGCATCAAGTTCGTGCGCTTCGACCAGCGCGACGTGGTGCGGCACACGCTGGTGCAGCACATCGTGACCGCCTACGAGCGCTTCGAGCACGCCCGCGCCGAACGGCAGAATGCGGCTGCCGGTCATGACGCTCACGCGCCCGGTCCGAAGTACTGAGGCCGAGCGCATGGCTCCCAAACGCAAGCCCGCCCCGGCGTCGAGCCGCGCTCGCCAGCGGCCGGCGCAGCCGCGTCGCGCCCGTCCCGCGCCCGCGGAGGACGCCCGCGAGGTGCTCGGGCTCGCGCTGCAGAATCCCCGGGGCTATCGCGACGTCAAGCCGCGCGTGCTCCTGGGCTGGCTCGAGCGGGTGCTCGTGGCTCTCGCCCCCAAGGCCGGCAGCCTGGCGGCGCGTCTGACGAGCGACGCCGAGCTGCGCCGCTTGAACCGGACCTTCCGCGGCAAGGACAAACCGACCGACGTCCTGTCGTTCCCGGGCGAGCGGACCGCGGACGGGTATCACGTGGGAGACATCGTGATCTCCGTCCCCACGGCCCGCCGCCAGGCCGCCGAGGCCGGGCACGGTCTGCAGAAGGAGCTCCAGATCCTGCTGCTCCACGGGCTGCTGCACTGCCTCGGCTACGACCACGAGACCGATGACGGCGCCATGGAGCGCCGCGAACGCCGCCTGCGCAAGCGCTGGATCGTCGATGCCTGAGACGGCCTCGGCCCTGCCGTGGTGGCTGGCGGTGGCGCCGCTCGGGATTCTGGCGCCCCTGCTGCTGGCGCTCTCGGCGTTGCTCGAACGCAGCGGTCCGATCCGTCTGCGCCATTGGGCGGAGGAGGCCGGCGGGCGGATTGCGGCGGTGTACGAGGTGCCGCCTCGCTTCGAGGCGTTTCGCTACCTGATCAGCATCGGCGCGCGTACCGTGCTGCTCACTCTGCTCCTGGTGACCGGACGGGCTTTCTCGCCGGCCGGCTGGGGCGGCGCGGGCTGGGCGTTGCTGCTCACGGCGGCGCTGGCCGCGGCAAGCGAGTTGCTGAATCGCGCCCTGGTCGGTCGCGATGCCGAGCGTGCCTTGCGGGTTCTCACGTCCGTGTACCGCTTCTTTCTCATCCTGCTGCTGCCGCTGGTGTTGCTGCTCGACGCGGTGATGCCGCTCGGTCGGGCGCACCGCGACGACGACGAAGAGGAAGCGTCGCAGGAAGAAATCCAGGCGTTCCTCGACGTCGGCACGCGCGAGGGCATTCTCGAGCCGGGCGAGGAGGAGATGGTACGCGGCATCGTCGACTTCGGCGATACCGTGGCGCGCAGCGTCATGGTGCCGCGCATCGACATCGTGGCGGCGTCGGTCGATTCGACCCCCGACCAACTCACCAAGCTCTTCCTGGAGTGGAAGTACGCGCGCATCCCGCTCTATCAGGACTCGATCGATCAGATCGTCGGCGTCCTCCACGTACAGGGCCTGCTCGACTCGCTGCACGGCAGCAAACGGGCGCCGCGCGAGCTGGCGCGGGCGCCGGTGGTGGTGCCGGTCACCAAGCCGCTCAAGGAGCTGCTGCAGGAGCTCCAGAAACGCGGCCAGCAGATGGCGATCGTGGTCGACGAGCACGGCGGCACCGCCGGCATCGTGACCATGGAGGACCTCATCGAGCAGATCGTCGGCGACATCGCGGACGAGTACGACGAGGCGCCGGTCGAACGCCAGCGGCTGCCGGACGGTTCGTGGCTTATCTCCGGCCGGGTTCGCTTGGACGAGATCGAGGACTTGATGCACGTCGATCTCGGCAGCCGGCAGGAGCTGGCGTACGAGACGGCTGGCGGCTTGGTGATGGCGGTGCTGGGGAAGGTACCCCGGCCGAGCGATCGCGTCGAGCAGTTCGGTCTGGCGTTCACGGTCGAAGCGGTGCGCGGTCGGCGCGTCGAGCGGCTGCGGGTCGAGGCGGCCTCGCACGGCGCCGACCAGACGCCGTCGGAGGAGGAGAACTGATGCCGAAGGCGGGAACCGTGGCACTGGTGGGACGACCCAACGCGGGCAAGTCGACCCTGCTCAACCATCTGCTGACCGAGAAGGTGTCGATCGTCTCGAACAAGCCGCAGACGACGCGTCACCGCATGGTGGGCATCCTGTCCGCGGACCAGGGCCAGATGGTGTTTTACGACACCCCCGGCATCCATCGCCCGCTGCACCGCCTGAACCGGCAGATGCTGCAGGCCGCGCTCGACGCGATGAACGACGCCGACGTGGTCTGCCTGCTGATCGACATCACCGAGAAGTACGGCGCCGGCGACGCGTACACGCTCGAGCTCGTGCAGCGCGTGAAGGCGCCGCGCCTGCTCTTGATCAACAAGATCGATCGCGTGAAGAAGACTTCGATGCTGTCGCGCATCGAGAAGTACGCCCAGGCCGGATTCGAGGAGATCATCCCGCTCTCGGCCCTGAACGGCGATGGCTGCGACCTGCTGCTCCAGGAGCTCTGGCGCCGCATGCCGGAGGGTGAGCCGCACTACGACCGCGAGCTGCTCACCATTCATCCGGAGCGCTTCCTGGTGGCGGAGCGCATCCGCGAGAAGGTGCTCGCCATGACCAGCGACGAGCTGCCCTACAGCACGGCGGTGAAGCTCGAGGGCTGGGAAGAGCTCGAGGGGCTGACGCGCATCCACGCCACCATCCTGGTCGAGCGCTCCGGCCAGAAGAAGATCGTGATCGGCGCCGGCGGCCAGATGATCAAGGCCATCGGCACCGCGGCGCGCCTCGATCTCGAGGAGTTTCTCGAGAAGAAGGTATATCTCGAGCTCTTCGTCCGCGAGGAGATGGGCTGGCGCGAGGATCCGGCGCTGCTCGCCGAGCTCGACAGCGATCTGTACTACAGCGGCTAGCTCCGTCGGCCCGGGTTAGCGCGCGGCGACCGGTTTCACTCCGGGAACCTGCTCTTGTCGATTCCCGGCAGCAGGCGGAGCGCGTTCTTGTAGTAGACCTTCTTCAGCACGTCGTCCGGCAGCGCCAGGCCGTAGATGCGCCAGAAGGCGTGGCGGCGGCGGTAGTAGGGAAAGTACTCGTCGGCGGTCTCGAGCACGCGGAAGTAAGTTTCGTACTCCTTGGGCTCCCAGGAGTCCTTGCCCATCAGCACGCGGTCCTGATACTTCACCATGAACTCGCGCGCGAAGCGCGGCTGCCGGCCCAGCTCGGCGAGCACGGCGCCGATCTCGGTCGACACGTTGGGCAGCTCGTCGAGCAGCTTGCCGAGGCGAGCGAGGTCGTTGCCCAGCCAGTCGAGGTGCGCGGCGATGAACTGGGTGTGCGGATGCTTGCGGAAGACGTTGTGCTGCTCGGCGAGCAGCTGCTCGAACGGGGCGTTCTTGGCCGGGTCGCGGTAGCGTCCCGGAATCTCCATGAGCTCGTACAGGCGCTCGTTGTTCTTGTCCTTGGCTTGCCAGAACTGGAACGGGTCGGCGGTGTGGATGAGCACCGGGATGTGCAGCTCGCCGCACTTCTCCCAGATCGGATCGAGGCGCGGATCGTCCACGGGCACGCGCTTGCCGGCGGAGTCGCGGATGTCCATCCCCAGGTTCTTGTACACCTTGAGGCCTGCCGCGCCGGCGTGCACGTCCTCCTCGAGCTGCTTCACGGCGCGCTCGGTCCAGCCGGGCGAGCCGATGCCCTCGAACTCCACGTTGGTGAAGAGGGTGAAGCGGCCCGGAGCGTTCTTGGCGGCGTTGGCGAGCGCGCGCTTCAGGTAGTCGCCCGGCTCCACGCCGTAGCCGATCGTCTTGCCGTTCGCGTCCTTGAGGTCGCGGAAGCCGCGTCCGCTCAGATTGTTCATCACCGCCATGTTGAGCCGCTCCATCGCGGCTACGACGGGCGCGAGATCCTGCGTCGGCATGTCGGGCTGATGGTTGTGAATGTCGATGAACGGATACTTCGCCCGCGTTACCGGGTGCGCCGGTACCGTGAGCGTCGAGGGCGGGTCGTAGTCGCGAAACGAGATCTCTTGCGCCAAGCCGGGCACGGCGAGCAGGCAGGCGGCCAGCAGGCTGAGGAGCGGGCGGCGAGGGAGTGGGGCGACGGGCATGGAAGGTCCTCCGATTCGAAAACGGGCACAGATTAGCTCACGTCTTCCGGGCGTGGACCAGCGTGGGGCGGACCGCAGGTTTTGGCGGTTGGGGCGGTCGTGCGTTCTGCGCCAGAATGCTCGGCGGAGGAACGAACCCATGTGGAAGGGAACCTGGCGCGTCGCGCTTCTCGGGCTCCTGCTGGCCGGAGCCGCGAGCGGTGAGGAAGGCAAGTGGACGCCGGAGCAGGTGCCGGCTCTCGACCCGGCGTGGCTGCGCCAACTGGGTCTGCGGATTCCGCCCGGAGACCTGTGGAGCGCCGCCGGCGCGGGCTCTCTGGCGGCGACCATGCGCGTGAGCGGCTGCTCGGCGACCTTCGTCTCGCCGCAGGGGCTGGTGGTGACGAACTACCACTGTGCGTTCGGGATTCTGCAGCAGCACAGCACCCGCGAGCGCGATCTGCTGGCCGGCGGTTTCCTCGCGGGTGCGCTCGGCGACGAGCTGCCGGGGAAGACCGACCGCGCCGCGGTGCCGTTCCGTACGCGCGACGTGAGCGCCGAGATCGAGCACGCGGTGCCGACCGGGGCGGACGACCTGCTGCGGTTCCGCGCCATCGAGCGGCGCAGCAAGGAGCTCGTCGCCGAGTGCGAGAAGACCCCCAACCGCCGCTGTGAGGTCGCGAAGTTCGACGGCGGCGTGCGTTACGTGCTGTACGAAAACCTGGAGTATTCCGACGTGCGGCTCGTGTACGCGCCGCCGCGCGGCGTCGGCGAGTACGGCGGCGAGGTCGACAACTGGTCGTGGCCGCGCCACACCGGGGACTTCGCACTGCTGCGGATCTGTGCGGCGCCGGATGGCTCCCCGGCCCCCTATGCCGTGACCAATGTCCCGCTCGAGCCGTCGCGGTGGTTCCGGATCTCCACGCAGGGTGTGGCGCCGGACGATTTCGTGATGATCGCCGGCTATCCCGGCCGCACCTACCGCTCCTACATCGCGGCCGAGATGCGCGAGCGCGCCGAGCGTTTCTTCCCACGGCGCAGCGAGCTCTTCGCGGCCTGGATCGGCATCCTCGAGGAGGAGTCGAAACGCAATCCCGATGCCGCGCTCGCGCTCGCCGAGCGCATCAAGGAGCTCGCCAACCGCGAGAAGAACGCCCGCGGCCAGGTGGACGGCTTGCGACGTGGCCACACGGTCGAACGCAAGGCGGCGGCGGATGCCGCGGCGCTCGCGTGGGCGCGGTCGCGGCCCGAGTTCGCGGCCGCGGCGAGCGCTTACGGCGAGCTCGAACGCCTGGTGGCGGATCGCGACGCGGCCTGGGACCGTGACTTCCTGCTCGGTCAAGCCGATCAGGGCCCCGAGCCGCTGGCGTTGGCCGCAACCCTGGTGCGCGCCGCCGTCGAGAGCGCCAAGCCCGACCTCGAGCGCGAGCCCGAGTACATGGAGCGCAACCGCAAGATCTTGGCGCGGGAGCTCGAACGCGCCCAAACCGAGATGTGGGCGCCCGCCGAGACGGCGCTGTGCGCCGACTTGTTCACGCGTCTCGCCGCGCTGCCGCAAGGGCAGCGCAGCCCGGCCGCGGACGCTTTCCTGGCGGGCGCGCACGACGCCGCGGCCGTGCGTGGCCGCTGCGAGACGCTCGCCGGCAGCCCGGTGATGCAGGCCGGGGAACGCGCCAAGATGTTCGGCGAGAGCGTGGCGCAGCTGCAGGCGCGTCAGGATCCGCTGCTCGAGCTCGCGTTCGCCCTGGATCCCGAGCTGCGCGCCCAGCGCGAGCGCCGCGAGCGCTTCGACGGCGCCGTGTCGCGCCTGCGGCCGCAGTGGCTCCGCGCCGTCGCCGCGAAGGCCGGGAAGCCGATAGCGCCGGATGCGAACTCGACCCTGCGGGTGAGCTTCGGTCACGTCCGCGGCTACGCGCCGCGCGACGCGGTGTGGATGAACCCGCAGACCACGCTCGCCGGCATGGCGGCGAAACACACCGGCTCCGCGCCGTTCGACGCGCCGCCCGGGGTGCTGACCGCGGCGCCGACGGCGCCCGCGTCGCGCTGGGCCGACCCGCGGCTGCACGATGTTCCGGTCGCCTTCCTCGCCGACCTCGACACTACCGGCGGGAACTCGGGCAGCGGCGTGTTCAACGGCAAGGGCGAGCTCGTGGGCGTGAACTTCGATCGCGTGTGGGAGAACGTGGCCAACGACTTCGGCTACAACCCGGACGTGGCGCGGAACATCAGCGTCGACGTGCGCTATCTACTCTGGATGCTGGAGACGCAGCAGGGCGCGTCCGCGGCGCGCGTTTTCGCGGAGATGGGAATCCCGGCGAAGTAGGCGGCGCGTGGCGTCAGGGTACGACCACGGCGGCGCCGCGGATCCGGCCCTGGCGTAGCGCGTCGAGCGCCGCCGTCGTGTCACCGAGCGCGAACGTCGTCACCTCGGTGCGGACGGGAATCGTCGGGGCGAGGGCGAGGAAGTCGGTTCCGTCCTGGCGCGTCAGGTTCGCGACCGATCGCAACACGCGCTCGCCCCAGAGGATCTCGTACGGAAACGACGGGATGTCGCTCATGTGGATGCCGCCGCACACCACCGTGCCACCGGGGCGCACCGCGCGCAATGCGGCAGGCACGGTCTCGCCGGCGGGGGCAAACAGCAAAGCAGCGTCGAGCGGCTCGTCCGGCGGCCGATCGGAGGCGAGCGCCGCCTCGGCTCCCAGATCGAGCGCGAACCGCTGCGCCGCCGCGTCGCCAGGGCGCGTGAAGGCGACGACCCGCCGGCCCTGCGCGCGCGCCACCTGGATCACGATGTGGGCGGCGGCTCCGAAGCCGTAGATGCCCAACCGCTCGGCGTCGCCGGCGAAGCGGAGCGCGCGATAGCCGATCAACCCGGCACAGAGCAGGGGGGCGGCTTGCGCGTCCGGATAGCCGGAAGGAATCGGAAAACAGTAGCGGGCGTCGGCCACGGCGAACTCCGCGAAGCCGCCGTCGATGTCGTAGCCCGTGAAACGCGCCGTCGGGCACAAGTTCTCCTGGCCGTGGCGGCAGAAGGCGCAGATGCCGCAGCTCCAGCCGAGCCACGGCACGCCGACGCGATCGCCGAGCCTGAGCCTTGCTCCCTCGGCGGCGGGCGGCCCGAGCGCCACGACGGTGCCGACGATTTGGTGGCCGGGCACGAGGGGCCGCCGGTGCGGTGCGAGCTCACCGTCGACGATGTGCAGATCGGTCCGGCAGACGCCGCAGGCGAGAACGCGCAGCTTGACCTCGCCCGTACCGACGACGGGCTCCGGCAGATCGCGCACTCCGAGGGCGCCCTCGCGGTCGAGAACGACGGCGCGCATCAGCGGTCGGACGGCGGAATCACGAGGCCACCGCGACCGGCAGCCAACGCTGGCCGAGCACGGCCTCGACCTCTTCCGGACAGAGCGGCGGACTGATCAGGAATCCCTGCACGTAGTCGCAGCCGAGGGCTTGTAGGGCGGCGAGCTGCTCTGCGGTCTCGACGCCCTCGGCCACGACTTCGAGACGCAGGCTATGGGCGAGCGCCAGGATGGCGCGGGTGATGGCCGCGTCGCCCAAACCGGTCGAAAGCCCGCGCACGAACGCGCGATCGATCTTCACGGTGTCCACCGGCAGGCGCTGCAGGTAGCGCAGCGAGGAGTAGCCGGTGCCGAAGTCGTCGAGCGCGATGCGCACGCCGGCATCGCGCAGGCGGCCCAGCGTCTGCAGGCTCTGCTCGAAGTCGAGCAGCACGGCGCCCTCGGTGATCTCGAGCTCCAGGCGGTGGGGAGCGAGGCCGGTTTCTCCCAGGGTACGGATGATGCGCTCGGCGAGATCGGAGCGCTGCAGGCGGCGCGGCGAGAGATTGACGGAGAGGACGAGGTCCTTGGCGCGGTCGCGCCAGCGCGCGTGCTGCGCCGCGGCGATGCGCAGCACGGCGTCGTCGATACCGGCCACGAGATCGCGCTCTTCGGCCAACTGGATGATCCGCTCCGTCCCCGCCGAGAGCAGCGGCTCCGACGGCCAGCGCGCCAGGGCCTCCAGACTGCGCAGCGCGCCGTCGGCCGCGCGCACGATCGGCTGATAGACGGCCCGGGTTTCGTTGACGGCCAGCGCCCGGCGCAACGCGTCCTCGAGCAACTGGTGCTCGCGCACGCGCAGGTCGATCTCGGCCGAGAACAGACAGAGGCTGTCGCCGCCTTGCTGCTGCGCGGTGCGCATCGCCGCGGCGGCGCGTTCGAGCATTGGTTCGGCTCCGAGTTCGCCGCCCGTGTAGAGCAACACCCCGGCGCTCGCCGTGACGGTCACCGAACGCCCGTTCACCAGGTACGGGCGGCGCAGGACGGCAAGCAGCGCTTCGCTGTGGTGCAGCGCCGCTGTCGAATCGGCGCCTGCGGGCAGGAGGAGCGCGAACTCATGTTCGTTGACTCGGGCCACCCAGGCACTCTCGCCGGCGGCGGACTGCAGGCGGCGGGCGAACGCGACCAGCAGGGCACCGGCGTCGCGGCTGCCGAGTAGCTCGTTCAGCGCCCGGAAGCGGTCGATGCCGACCTGGAGGAGCGCCGCCGGCGCACCGGCGCGGCGCGCCACGAGCTCGGCGTCGGCGCGCATCTGCGCCAGGAAGCGCGCGCGATTCGGCAGGCCGGTGAGGGCATCGCGATAGATCAGGGCGCGCTGCATGTCCGCGAAGTGCGTGGCGAGGCTGCGCACTTCGAGGATGGGATGGCGCGCGAGATCGGTCGGCAAGGCGGCGCCGGCGGAGTTGTCCTCCAACGGACCGGCGGCGATCTCCCGTACCGCGCGATTGATCGCCACGATCGGGCGCGTCACCTGGGTGGAGAAGAAGGACACCGCGGCGTAGAGCAGCAGGAGCAGGAGGAGGAAGTACAACAGGAGCTGCGCGACGGCCGGGGTCATCGCGTCGTGCAGGCTCGAGCTCGGCAGATCCACCAGGAGGATCCAGGGTGGCTGGCGCAGGCGCGAGACGGTGGCGTAGCGCAGATCCACGTCGAGCGCCGCCTCGGCGCTGCCGCTCTCGGGCGAGTAGTAGGTGAAGTGGCGCCGTTTGTCGGACAGCATGCCGGGTGGCGGAGTTTCCGTCGCTCCCGCGCGGCGATCGGGATCCTGCGACGCGAGTACGCGGCCGCGGTCGTCGAACAGAGAGACGCGCTCGCCGGGCGCTCCGGCGAGGAGTCGGTCGAGATCGCCGGCCGGGATCAGCAGCTCCACGGCGCGCCGGCAGGTGCCGTTCTCCTGCAGCGCCTGCCGGGCGACGACGATCGTGTCGCCGGCTGGCCCCGTGGCGCGCTCCCAGTTCGCAATGGCGTCGGCAGGTCCGCAGGGATGAGGCCGGGGTAGATCGGCGAGCCGCGCCGGTGCAAGACCGGGTTCCGAGATCGCGAGGCGAGCGGACAAGGTGGTCGTGTCGGACCCCGGCGCAGGTACCTCGACCTCGCGAGCCAGGCGCACCAGGCGATGTTGATGGCCGGCAACCCAATTGGAGAGCTCGAGCTGCACGGTGGAGGCGGTGAGCTCCGATTGTGTCTGGGCGGCGGCGACGTGCCGGCTGTAGGTGGCCCGGGTAAAAAGGATGGCGAGCATCAAGCCTGGGGCCATCACGACCGCCACGATGCCGCCGAAGACGAACTGCCGCAGGCGGACCGGGCGCCGGGCGCGGCGCGAGATCGCTGGAATGCGCAGTGCAACCTCGGCGATGAGCGCGTTGAGGACGCCGTTGAGCAGTTGTTTGATGAACAGCAGGACGACGTAGGTGCCTGCGATACCGACCAGCCAGTGGTACCCGACGAGGTCGCAGAGCCAGCCGATGCCGAACCAGAAGACGCTGACCGCAAGGACGAGGGAGCCGAAGCGGCGCCACAGGCGGTAGGCGACGAGGGCTTCGAGCGGATAGACGAGGTAGGCGATCGCGAGCGCCGGCACGTCCGGGAGAATCTGCACGACCTGGGGAATCGCGCCGATCGCCGCCGCGAGCAAGCCGGGACCGGTACCGAACAACACGAACGCGAGCAGCACGCAGGCGCCGCCGAACAGGAACTCGGGCGTTTCCTCGCTGAGCAGAGGCACCGCGATGATGTTGAGCAGCGCCGCGAGGATCCCGAGCCCGCACGCCGCGGCGTAGCGCTGGCGAACGGACCACTCCCCGCGCCGTGGCGGCAGGGCTAGGGAGCCGCTCCCGAACAGGTGCTTCCGGAGATCCTCTGGGTCCTCGACGGACGCGGCCATGGAATCGCTTGGGTTGTGAACCGCGAGGATCTTACTGCGAAGAACTCGCCCGGCGTCCAAACCGGTGCCGACTCGCTGGTGCAACCAGCCCTCGTTTTCGCGCCGTCTTGGCAATCGGTGAAAGCACCCCAATTCGATCGGCCGAGCTCGATGCCAACTCGTGCGGGGATCGGCAGGGGTTCCTCTCGCGGGACTCGAGTATCGGATGCGCAGGGCGCCGGGTCGACGGAGAGATTTATTCGGCGTTGGGCCGGGCGGATTCTCGGACGTTGGGGCGCGTGGGAGAGTTGGGATTGCACCGAGGTCCGGGAGTTTCACGACTCGGCGTTGGCTTCCGGGTGAAGAACGGGCCTGGGGAGGCGGTGTCTACCGGGCGGTTGGCCTCAGCCAACCGGAGGGATGAATCTCGGGTGTGCTCCGCCACGACGGACGGCGGGGTGCGCCGTCCGGTTGCTGGATTGCAGTGTCTTGGACCCGCCTGGTCCGCCGGCCGCGATTGCGCCGGGATATTCGCCGAGTCCGCCCGCACGACGCGGGTGTGCCGCCGCTCAACGCGGAGCTCTTGCCGCCGGGGAGCTCGGGCGCGGCAGAGCAGCAGAGCAGCAGTTGGAAAAGCCGCGGGAAGCCCGCCGCCCGACTCGAAGCCGAGGGCTGGGGCGGACGAACCACGATTCCGATGTCGACGACATCCGAGCGTCTTCTCCCACCCGGAAACCAACGCCGAGTCGTGCTCCTGGCGGTCCACGGTGCAGCGATTCGGTCGAGCGCCAACCGAACGTCCCAGAATCCGCCCGGCCGACCTCTCCGCACCAACGGCGTTGTGCCGCCGCGGCTGCGGCGCGGTGTCGCCGCGGCGCCATCGAACGATAGCGGCCAGCGCACCGACACGCCGAGTCCTCGGATCAGGAGTCCATTGCATCGCGCTGGTAGAGTGAACGGGCCGTGCGCCTGCTCGATAGCGAAGCCATTCTCCTCGACGTAGCCGATCTCCACGATCGCGACCGGATCATCACATTCCTCACCCGCGAGCACGGCAAGAAGCGCGGCGTGGCCCAGGGCGCGCGTCGCAAGTACAGCCGCTTCGCGGGCCAGCTCCAGCCCCTCGCGAAGGTGCAGCTGCAGTGGTTCGAGAAGGACCACCGCGACCTGGTGCGCGTGCGCGGTGTCGATCTGGTGCGGCCGGCGCATCGCCTGCAGGCCGATCTCGAAGGCAGCCTGCTCGGCAGCGTGATGGCCGATCACATGCTCGAGTTCGCGCAGGAGGGCGAGGCGAGCGAGAACCTCTACCGCCTGCTCGACAGCACGTTGGAAGCCTTGCTCGCCGGCGCGGACCGCGAGCTCGCGGCCCGGTATTTCGAAGTCTGGATGCTGCGTCTGCAGGGCATCTTCCCGACGCCGCGCGAATGCCCGATCTGCGGCCAGCCGTTCGGGCGCGACGGTGCCGTGCTGCTGCACGACGGCGACGCGCTGATCTGCGCCGAGTGCGCGGGTGTCGAAGGCGGACGCGGCGCGCGCGTCGGTGGCGAAGTGCTGGAGTTCCTGCTGCGTAGCGGCCGCGAGGCCCTGCCGCAGCTGACGGATGCGCCGCCGTCGGCGGCCGTGCTGCGGGAGATCGAGGTCCTGACCGCGAAGTTACGGCGGCGTTTCCTGGGCCACGAGCTGCGCAGCTACGAGGTGCTGCGGCAGACCCGGCTGGTCCGTTAGGTCCTCCGACGCCGCTCGCCGCGGGATCCGTCCGGCGTCCGTGTTCGCCGTGGACAGCAGCGGCCTCAGGGGCTACGCCTGCCGGGGCTCTGCAGCAGCGCTTGGAGCTCTTCTGGGCGACCGGAACGACTCTCGGCGTCGGCGCGCGCGACGGCGCCTTCGCGCACCAGGCCGGCGAGGGATTCCTCGAGCGACACCATGCCGATCCGCTTGCCGAGCGTGATC
>WBZN01001110.1_pt1 | contig 17013 bp, 15 predicted proteins | sample 5204281 | NCBI WGS metagenome assembly WBZN01 (sample SAMN12344347, study PRJNA552823) | activated sludge metagenome | biome: Activated sludge suspended growth; feature: Nitrification reactor; material: Wastewater; isolation source: activated sludge from nitrification reactor of wastewater...
GCTTCAGGAAGTAAGTCCGATCCGCATGAGCATATTCAACCTCGCCGGTCAGCATGTAAATGAACTCGATGCCGTCGTGCTGGAAGGCGGTGTAGGGCACCGCATCCTCGCTCAGCGTGATGAGGTAGGGCTCGACCACGACGTCGCCGCCCAAAGAATGACCGAGCAACTGATATTGATGGCCGACCTTGGTACCCCGGCGCCTGATAATCACCCCCTCGCCCGACTTGACGAAGGAGCAGTCCCGGCGCTGCTCGAACGAAGAAAAAAGCAGCGCGATCGGCACGTTGAGAGCAGATGCGAGGGTCTGCAACGTGTTCAGCGAGGGGGAAATCTGCCCGTTTTCGATCTTGGACAGCATGCCAGGTGAAATTTCTGCCGCAGCCGCGAGTTCAGCGACGGTTAACTGGGCTTCTTTGCGCTGTTGGCGGACGCGCAGCCCGATGGCTTGTTCCAAGGTTCGCGTCGAGGCCACCGGCGCGCCGGAACCCGTTGTCAGCTCCTCGACTTCGGGGAGCGATCTCGCCTTTTTCCCACGTTGTTCGACCATGCCTCGCCTGTCATTGCTGCGCAGCCCGGAACCCAGGGCTGCGCTCAAGTGCGCGCACGATACAATGCTTTAGAATAGCGAGACAACGTCTATTGGTCAGAAGATCGCAAATGGCTAATCCGACCGGTCTGTCTATTCGCCGACCGCCGGGCTGAACTCCACGGCGGATTCCGTCAACCAATTCCAAAAGCTGGACGCATATGAGCGTGGGCACGCCAAGGTGAACGTGTCGTCCGCCTCCGACAGCCACATCAGGACGCCAATATGTGAAGCGTGGGTGATTGCGGCACTCCCTGCCGGAAACGCCTTCGGATGCAGATCGATCGGCACACCCTTTGCGAGGACGTGGCGGGCGTTAGGTCCGCGCACGGTTGCCAGCGCGCGCGCATCAGTCTGATCCGCAACTGACGCAAGCCCTTCGAGCTTACCGCGCAGATCCCGTTCGAAGTCAGGGTTCGTGTCGGCGCGAGCCATCGCCAGCCACTGGTCCGGGCCGGCCCAGACGAAGCTGACGTTCGAGCCTGTCGCAATGCGCGGCGTCTGCGATAGCGTCACGCCGAACAGTTCCTTGACACGTGCGGCCAGCGCGGCGCTCTGGCCCTTGCGCGCGGCGACGTGCGCGATGCTGAGACCGTCGAGTACGGCGATCGCAACGGAGCTGCGGCTCGAATTCAAAGCGCTGGCAAGCGCATTCGTCGGGGTGAGTGTGAGACTAGACACGCAGGCGTTCTCCCTCAGGATCGAAGAATACGGGCGACACGACTTCCACCAGGGTGTCGCCATTGCGGACAGGGTCGTAAGCGCGAACGATCTCGCCCATGCGGCTGGCTGCGTTGGACAGGAGGCCCAGGCCGACCCAGTGTCCGTTCATCGGCGAATACGCAACCGACGTCAGATAGCCTTGATCGTTGCTGGCGAAGTTGCCTGCATCCTTGGGCAGCAGGTGGGAGCCCGATCGCAGCCGTGCCGAGCGATCCACGGGCCTGAAGCCCACAAGCGCAGGGCGGGATGGATCTTTGAGGCCTTCGCGGCCAGCAAGAACGCGGCCGATGAAGTCCTTCTTGGTCGAGGCCATTTTGCCCAGACCCAGGTCCGCCGCGGTCGTCGTGCCGTTGATCTCAGGACCGCCGACGTGGCCCTTTTCGATGCGCATCACGCCAAGCGCTTCGGTGCCGTAGCAGAGGGCGCCGAACTCTTGACCTGCTGCCATCAGCGCGCGGATCAATGAGTCGCCGTAACGCGCAGGTACACCGATCTCATAGGCAAGCTCGCCGGAGAACGACAGACGGTAGATGCGGGCCCGGATGCCGTTGCACACGGTGATCTCCGCAACAGCCATATAAGGGAAGCCCTCGTTGGAGATATCGAAGGGCGCATCGACCAGTTTGGCGAGCAGCTCGCGGGAGCGTGGACCCGCAACCGAATACTGCGCCCACTGGTCCGTCGCCGACGCCATCTGCACGTCCAGCTCCGGCCAATGCCACTGGTGGCAGAATTCCAGATGCTGCATCACCTTCACGGCGTTGACGGTCGTGGTGGTCATGAAGAAGCGGTCTTGCGCAAACCGCGCGGTCGTACCGTCGTCCAGGACGATGCCGTCCTCGCGCAGCATCATGCCGTAGCGTGCCTTGCCGACGCCGAGCGTCGAGAACATGTTGATGTAGACGCGGTCGAGGAAGGTACCCGCGTCCGCGCCCTGGATCTCGATCTTGCCAAGCGTGGAGACGTCGCAGATGCCCGCGGCCGAACGTGTGGTCTTCACCTCACGTGTCACGGTTTCAAGCCAGTCCGTCTCGCCGGCGCGCGGGAAATACTGCGGGCGCATCCATAGGCCGGCTTCCACCATCACCGCGCCCTGTTCCTTGGCCCAATAATAGGACGGTGGAAGGCGCGTTGCCTTGAACTCCTTGCCGCGATGATGACCGGCAAGCGCGCCGATCGAGACCGGCGAATAGGGGGGGCGGGCCGACGTGATGCCGGTTTCAGGGATCGACTTGCCCGTCAATGCGGCCAGGATTGCAAGGCCGTTGACGTTCGCGGTCTTGCCCTGGTCGGTCGCCATGCCGAGCGTCGTGTAGCGCTTGACGTGTTCGACGGAACGATAGCCCTCACGCTCGGCCAGATCGATGTCGCTTGCGGCTACGTCGTTCTGGAAATCGACGAACGCCTTGTGCTTTGCTTCCTTGACGCGCCACATCGGAACAACGCCGTAGCTTTCAGCCTCAGCCTTCGGAACCTGCGGCACGTGCGCGCTGAAACCTGCCGCCGTCGCAGCTGCGGCACCGGCTTGAGCGCCCTCGGCAAGACAATCCGGTAGCGAGAATGTGCCCTTGGCAGAACCCACGACGGTCATGCCCTTGGGGGAAGAACCCGGCAGGAAGGCCGCCAGCGTCTCGTTCCATTGAGGACGCCCGTTCTGATGTGTCGTGAGCTGCACATTGGGATTGTAGCCGCCCGATACCGCGATGAGATCGCACGACACGTCGAACGCCTCGCCCGCAGCAGGAACGATGCGCGCACCCTTGACGGCGATGCGGCCCTTGGCATCGGCCACAACGCCACTGACGAGGCGTGCGCCGGTGGTCTTGGCGGCATCGCGCACGGCGGCGCTGGGTTGAGGGCGCGAATCCACGATAGCCGCCACGCGAACGCCAACCGTGGCGAGGTCGCGTGCGGTCGTCGCTGCTTCATCATTGTTGGCGAAGATGACCGCTGTCTTGCCCGGCATCACGCCGAAACGATTGATGTAGGTGCGCACTGCGCTCGCCAGCATCACGCCCGGCAGATCGTTGTTGCCGAACACAATGGGTCGCTCGGTTGCACCTGCCGCCAGCACGCATTGCTTGGCAATAATGCGCCAGAGCCGCTGGCGCGGCTGATGTACGCCCGGCTTGGGAAGATGATCGGCGACACGCTCGACGGCGGCGAAAGTGCCGGTGTCGTAAGCGCCGAACACGCTCGTGCGGGTCAGGATCTGAACTTCAGGCATGGCGCGCAGTTCGGCGACCGCGGCGCGAACCCAATCGTGCGCGGGCTTACCATCGACGAGTTGGGTTTCAGAGAGAAGCCTGCCGCCAAGATCGAAGTGCTCATCGCACACGATGACGCGCGCGCCAGCGCGGCCAGCCGTAAGCGCGGCCATCAGGCCGGCTGCACCGCCGCCAACGACGAGCACGTCGCAAAAGGCGTTCGACTTATCATAAGTATCTGGATCGGCCTCGTCGGATGCCCGGCCAAGGCCAGCAGCGCGCCGGATCATCGGCTCGTACAACTTCTCCCACATCGCTGACGGCCACATGAAGGTCTTGTAGTAGAAGCCAGCCACGAATACCGGCGACAGCAGTGAGTTGATCGAGAGCACGTCGTACTTGAGCGAAGGCCAGCGGTTCTGACTGTGCGCCTCAAGTCCAGGGAAAAGCTCGATCATGGTGGCGCGCGTGTTGGGCTCGCGGCGCGCACCCGCGCGCAGTTCCACAATGGCGTTGGGTTCTTCAGAGCCCGCGCTCAGGATGCCGCGTGCGCGGTGATATTTGAACGAGCGGCCCGTCAGCACGACGCCGTTGGCGAGCAGAGCGCTTGCAAGCGTGTCGCCCTGGAAACCGTCATAACTCTTGCCGTCGAAGGTGAAGCGCAGCGGCTTGCGGCGATCGATGAGGCCCTTGCCGGTGATGCGATTGGTCTGTGAAGCGCTCATGTCACGCGCCTCCCTTTGCAACGTTGCGCTTCAGAGCTACGTCCTTCGCGGTTTCGACGGAGGAGATCTCGTGCGTGCGCGTATCGCGCTCGACCACGAGCCAAGCGTGGCAGCCGGCGGAGTGATACCAGAGTTCCTTGTGGGCTCCGGCCGGGTTCGTACGCTCGTAGGCGTACTTGTAGAAGTCGGCCTGGGCATTGGCGCCGGCGGGATCCGGCCGGGTTACGGTCGCGTCGCCAATGTAGAGGTATTCGTCAAGGCTGCGTTCGCCGCAGTAGGGGCAGGAAATGCGCATGGTCCGTGTGCCTTTTTCAGTGCAGATTGGGCTGATTGCCCATGCCCTTTTCGTCGATCATCCGGCCGGTCGCGAAGCGGTCCAGCCGGTAGGCGCGTGCCGTGTCGTGAGGTTCGTCGCGCGCGATAAGATGTGCGAAGGTGAGGCCCGCTGCGGGCGTCGCCTTGAAGCCGCCGTAGCACCAGCCGGCATTGAGGTAGAGGCTGTCGATGGGCGTCTTGTCGATGATGGGTGAGCCGTCCATGGACATGTCCATGATGCCGCCCCACGAGCGCAGCAGGCGCACGCGGCCGATACGCGGCATCAGCGCCATGCCGCCTTCAAGCACGTCTTCCACGACCGGAAGATTGCCGCGCTGTGCGTAGGAATTGTAGCCGTCGAGATCGCCGCCGAACACCAGACCGCCCTTATCCGACTGGCTGATGTAGAAATGGCCGGCGCCGAACGTCACCACACCGTCGATGAACGGCTTGATGCCTTCGGACACAAACGCCTGCAGCACGTGGCTTTCAATCGGCAGCTTGAGACCGGCCATGGCCGCAACGCGCGAAGAGTTGCCCGCGACAGAGAGCGCAAGCTTCTTGGCGCGGATGAAGCCGCGTTTGGTTTCGATGCCGGTCGCCCGGCCGTTCTCGATGCGGATCGCGGTAACCTCCGCATTCTGGATGATGTCGACGCCAAGCCGGTCGGCGGCGCGCGCATAGCCCCAGGCGACGGCGTCGTGACGCACTGTGCCGCCGCGCCGCTGGATCAGGCCGCCTTTGATCGGGAAGCGGGCGTTGTCGTAATCAAACCAAGGATACATGGATTGGACTTGAGACTCGTCCAGGAGCTCCGCGTCCACGCCGTGCAGCCGCATGGCGTTGCCGCGCCGCGCGTAGGCATCGCGCTGGCCGTCGGAATGATAGAGGTTGAGAATTCCGCGCTGGGAGACCATCGCATTGTAGTTGAGGTCTTTCTCCAGGCCTTCCCACAGCTGCAGGGCCAGCTCATAAAATGGGATGTTGCCGGGCAGCATATAGTTGGACCGCACGATGGTGGTGTTGCGGCCCACGTTGCCCGAGCCGATCCAACCCTTTTCGACCACGGCGACATTGGTAATGCCGTAGCGCTTGGCAAGGTAATAGGCCGTGGCCAAGCCGTGCCCGCCGCCGCCGATGATGACGACGTCGTACTCGGCCTTGGGCTCGGGCTCCCGCCAGGCAGGTTTCCAGCCGGTGTGGCCCTTCAGGGATTGGCGAAGGACATTCCAAATCGAATAATGGTCGATCAGCATGCGAAACTCGCAGAGTTTTCTGGCGGCGGTTGCGTGGGGAGCTGTATAGGAACGGATCGACTAATATATGAGCCTGTAATTGCCGATAATATAAGTTTGAGTTATAGTATGGCATGCATGTCAAGCCTGATGCCTTGCCGTTCGACCTGCGCGCGCTGGAGATCTTTCTCAGCGTCTGCGAAACCGGCGCCATGGCTTCGGCTGCGCGTGTACTGGGTCTGACCCAGCCGGCCATATCCCAGGCCATTGCCGAGTTGGAGGCGCGTACGGGCACGGTGCTATTCGACCGTAGCGTGCGCCCCTTGGGGCTGACCCCGGCCGGCGGGGTTATGCGTCAGCGCGCGGCGGCCCTGTTGTCGGAGGCCCGCCAGATCGCGCCCCTCCTGAAAGAAGCCGATCGGGGCAAGCTGTCGTTGATACGGGTTGGTTTGGTGGACAGCCTTGCGCGTGCCTTGAGCGTACCGACGGCGGAGTTTCTGCATACGCGCGCAGAGTCAGTGCAGGTACAGTCCGGCTTCACCGCAGCCCACGCCGGCGCGCTTCTAACCCGCAACCTCGATCTTTTCATTGGCGCCGACGAATTGTCTGAAGTGGCGGGTTTACAGCGTTTTGATCTAGTCAGCGAACCCTACATTTTGCTGGTGCCGGAAGACGTATCGCCGCCCGCGAACGCCGCGGCTTTGCGTGAGCTGGCGAGCACGGTCGGCCTTGTTCGCTACAGCGCGCGCTCGAAAACCGGAATCGAGATCGAACGGCATCTGCGCCGGCTCGGCCTCGACATCCCGGCAGGCTACGAATTCGATACGCCGTTTGGCGTGCACGGCATGGTGGATATGGGGGGCAGCTTTGCCGTCACGACTCCGTTGTGCCTTGTCGAAGCGCCTCTCGAAAATGGAGGCGCGCGTGCGGCTCCGCTGCCTGGCCCAAAATTGACGCGCACGATGACGCTCATTGCCCGCCGCCAGGAGCTTGGCAATCTGCCACGCGAGCTGGCGCGTACCTGCCGCGATGCTCTGGAAGCGTCGGCCTTGAAGCGAATAAGAGCAATGCTGCCGTGGCTCAGCGATGATTTGGTTTGCGCACGCTAACGGGAATTTTTCCCTATATTTCCTTGGCTTGCATTTCCATGTGATCCTTGCAGTCCCAGGTGATCATGTTACCTAGTTACAATCATTCACCTTCGAGCCGGTCATGTCTCTGCGCCGCAGATTACTTGCGTTGATCATTCTTATCCTGCCGCTCAGTCTGCTTGCCGGCGGACTGCTGAGCTATTTCTACGCGCTCAGTGTCGTTGAGAATGAGTTGACGGCCGCGCTGGGTCTAGCCGGAACGACGGTGCGCGAGGCGTCCTCGCAAATCAGCCCGTCAGGGGGCCCCGAGCAGCATCTGGCGCGGCTGGTGTCGACGTTCGACAACGATCGCGACGTCGGCGTGAGCCTGGTTGCGCCGGACGGTAGCGTGTTGAGGTCGTCACGGCCGATGCAGGCCGTCCCTCCTGCGCCTGAATGGCTGAAAAGAGCACTCTACGCGAAGCCGATCATCATCGATATTCCATTGCCGGCGGAGATCAGCCACCTCGGAGCGATCCGTCTGGAAGGCAAGGCCGACAACGAAATCTCCGAAGTTTGGGAGGAGATGAAACTTCAATTCGCGATCCTTGCCGGCTTCTTTGCGCTCGTTCTGTGGCTCGTGTCCCTGACACTCAATCGCGCGTTGCGTCCACTCGACAATCTTGCTCGTGCGTTGAGCGAGGTGAGACAGGGCAACTTCAGCGCCCATGTCGATGAGAACGGCCCCGAAGAGCTCAATATTATCTATCGCGAGTTCAATCGCATGGCGCAGGGTCTGCAAGAGGCGAAGCACCGCAACAAACTGCTGTCGAGCCAATTGAGCGCCGTGCAAGAGGAGGAACGCAAGGAGTTGGCGCGCGACCTCCACGACGAGATCGGACCGTTCCTGTTCGCAGTCGACGTCGATGCGCAGACCATCCCGCAATTTCTCGAGCGCGGCGCGTCGGGGGAAGTTGTGGCCCGAGCCGGCGCCATTCGTCAGTCGATCGCCCACATGCAAGGCCATGTGCGCGCTATCTTGGGCCGCTTGCGGCCGGCACAACTCTTGGATCTGGGTCTTGATCAGGCCATCGATCAACTGATCGCGTTCTGGACTCGCCGTCAGCCTGAGGTGGATATCAGCGCCGACATCGATCAGGCAAGCTACGGTCATGAAATCGACGAGGTCGCTTTCCGCATCGTGCAGGAGTCACTCAACAACGCCATTCGGCATGGTGCGCCGGCCCGCATCGCTATCAAGGCGCACGCGCAATGTGCGTCCAATCCAGCGGTTCTGAAGCTTTCCATCATCGACGACGGCAGCGGTATCTCTCCGGCGTCGAGCCCTGGCTTTGGCATCGAAGGCATGCGCGAACGTGCAGAGGCCGTGGGCGGCACGCTTGAGGTCTCCCCCAATGCGCTGACTTCGGGCGTCGCGGTCATCGCCACGCTGCCGCTGCCGACCGGCGTGTGTCTGTGCACCGCGCAACCATCCGGCAACAACTCGCATAAGACGAACAACGATACTGAAGGAAAAGGTCTCGAAATATGAAAGTTCTTATCGTGGAGGATCACGCTGTCGTACGCGAGGGCGTAAGGCGCCTGCTTGGCGTGCATTTTCCGGCGACCGTGCTGGAAGCGGAGGATGTCGAAACGGCACTCAAGATCTACGCCGAGGAGAAGCCGGATATCGTATTGCTCGACCTCAATCTTGCCGGGGTCGGCGGACTGGAAATGCTGCGCCGGGTGCTTGTGCTCGATGAAAACGCGAAAGTGCTGATCTTCTCGATGCACGCCGAGCCCGCCTTTGCAGCGCGCGCCATCAAGGCCGGAGCCAAGGGTTATGTCAGCAAGAGCGCGCCTGTTGATGAACTGGTGACTGCGGTTCGGCGCGTCCGCGAAGGCGGCCAGTATATTGATCGTGAGATGGCCTCGGCGCTTGTGATGGGTCAGGGCAGCGGCGGTGATCCACTGCAGGGGCTGACCGCGCGCGAGCTTGAGATCTTGCGTATGCTGGGCCAGGGCAGGAGCCTCACGGCGATCGCCGAATCTCTCGGCGTCGCCTATAAGACCGTCGCCAACAACTGCAGCCACATGAAGGTGAAACTTGGGGTGGAGCGCACGGCCGATCTCATTCGGCTGGCAGTGCAGAATCTCCACACCTGATTCCTGCTCACGTTAGACAGAGAACCTTCGGCCAGTCGATGTAGACCGTCGAAAAGCCAAAGGCGGCGATCGCGAGCCCCACAGCAGAGCGCACAAGCGCGCCCTTGTTGAGTTTTGAGAGCGCTCGGATGCCGAACGCCGACGCGATGATGGCGGGCAGCGTTCCTGCGCCAAAGCCCAGCATCCAGGCGGCGCCGCCCTGGAATGTGCCCTGCAACGTTGCACTGAACAACGCGGCGTAGACCATGGGGCAGGGACTGATCCCCCACGTGAAGCCGGTGGCCATGGGGCCAAGGACCGGCCTGCGGCGCAGCGGTGTCAACACGCGCTCGAGGGTTTCGGACATGCGCGCGACCCGCGTGTCGACGCCTGCAATAGCGGGCATGAGCCCTGCAATCGACAAGCCGATGAACATGAGCGAGACGGCGGCGGCCCACTGTATGACACGATACGCATTCGCGGGATTGATGATGTTGAAGGCGGCTGAGCCGATCAGCCCGACGATGCCGCCCGCCAGAGTGTAGGCAAGGATACGCCCGCCTTGCATTGCCGCAAGCACGGTGACGTTGCCGCGCGGACCCTCCGGGCGAAACAGGAACAGCAGGCTGGAGGCGATGCCGCCGCACATGGAAGCGCAATGGAGCGCGCTCGCCAATCCGAGCATCAGACCGCCAGCGAATGCCAAGGCAAGGCCGTCCATTGTGCGCCGTGCTCCTAACCTTGAGGCTTGCGAGGCGCCGTTTGCGGGGGCGGCGGCTCGTCGTCAAGGGCGCGCCAAGCTGCGCCTTCCAGGTCGTCGTACTGCCGGGCGTTCAGCGACCATAGGAACGCCGCGAGGCCCAATCCACCTAGCAGCAGTGCAGCGGGTATCAACCAAGCAAGCGATGTCATGCTTTGAGCTCCAGTCGCATGGCCTTGAGGCGTACCGCATTCGCCGTGACGGTAATGGAAGATACCGACATTGCAACGGCTGCGATGAGGGGTGTGACCAGTCCGGCCATGGCCAGGGGCACGAAAATGACGTTATAGGCGATCGCGATGCCGAAGTTTTGCAGTGCCATCTTATGCGCGGCCTTTGCTACCGCGAGAGCATCTGTGACGCCTGACAGCATCTTGCCTTGCATGATCGCGTCGGAGGTGGTTTGGCTGATGTCGGCTGCGCTGGCAGGCGACATGGAGGCGTGAGCCGCGGCGAGCGCTGGAGCATCGTTGATGCCATCGCCGATCATAAGAACGCGCCGCCCGGCGGCCTTAAGCTCTTCCAGCCGCTCAATCTTCTGGTCGGGGCGTTGACCCCCGCGCCAAGCCGCGATGCCGGCTGCGCGCGCGGCCTCTGCCACTGCTTGCGGGCGGTCGCCTGACAGCAACTCAACGGCGAAGCCCCCTGCTATGAGGCGGCTCACGACGGCAGCGGCGTCCTCGCGTAGCGAGTCGTGCAAAGCGAAGGCGGTCACGCGGCCTTGCGCGTCACGATAACAGATCGAGCTTGTGCTTGCGTTGGCACTGGCGCCACACCAGTCGGCCGAGCCCAGGCGCTCTTCTCCTTGCGCGGTCGTGACAGAAAGTCCGCAGCCGGGAACTTCGCGCACGTTGCCTGCGGGTTCTACGCTTTGGCCGCGCGTGATCGCTTCCGCTACGATGGCGCGCGAGTAGGGATGGCGGCTTGCTGACGCCAGTGAAGCGGCGCGGGCCAGAACATCATCGGGGATTGCCGTGGGATCGGACAGCCGCGGCTCGCCTGTCGTAAGCGTGCCGGTCTTATCGAAGACCACCGTGTCAACCTCCGACATGCGCTCCAGACCGTCGGCAGCTTTGAGAATAATGCCGCGTGCAAACAGGCGGCTGGAGGCTGCGACCTGGACTGCAGGCACGGCGAGGGCGAGCGCGCACGGACAAGTGATGATCAGAACCGCGATGGCCGCCGTCAGCGCGGGCTCCCAGCCGTAACCGGCCAACAGCCAGCCTGCGAACGTCGATAGCCCCAGGACATGGACGGCGGGTGCGTAGATGCGTGCGGCGCGATCGGCAAGACGCATGTAGCGTCCGCGGTTCTGCTCGGCGGCATCCATCAGCCGGGAGATCTCGGCGATCAGCGAGCCCTCCTCGGTTGCGGTCGCCTCAATCACGAGTGGCCCGGTGAGGTTGAGTGTACCGGCATAGACACGAGTGCCGGGCGTGGCAGTCTTGGTCGCCGTCTCGCCCGTCAGCAAACTATCGTCGATGTCGCTGGTGCCCTCGCTCACGACCCCGTCAGCCGCGATCCGCTCCCCAGTGGCGGTAAGCACCCGCATGCCCGGCTTCAGGTTCTTTGCGGCGATGCGCTCCACGCGGCCATCATCATGCACGCAGGAGGCGAAATATGCGCGAAAACCCAGCAGGTTGGCCGCCGCACCGGCAGCCTTCGTGCGCATCTGCTGGTCGAGTAGCCGGCCGATCAACAGGAAGGCGAGGAGCGTGATGGCGGCGTCGAAATAGACTTGGTGACTGCCGCGCATGGTCTGAAACAGGCTCATGGCGGTGGCGAGCAGCACGCCGAGCGAGATCGGCACGTCCATATTGAGCCGTCCGCCACGCAGCGCGCCGGCGGCCGACTTGAAAAAAGGCTGGCCAGAGTAGGCAATCGCGGGAAGTGCGATGAGCGCCGAGAGCCAATGGAACATGGACTGGATGGAGTCTTCCATGTCGCCCGACGCCGCGCCGGCCCAGACCGACACCGAAAGCAGCATGACGTTCATGGCGGCGAAACCGGCGACGCCGAGCCGTTTGAGGAGGTCACCGTCGCGCGCGGCGGCTTCCGCGTCGGGCGTGGCGGAAAGCTCCGCCGCCTCATGGCCCGCCTTGGTCAGAGCGCCGACCAGATCTTCGATGCTGAGCTTATCGATTTCATGAGCAATCGAGACGCGTCGAGCGGCGAGGTTTGCTCGTGCGCTCACGACGCCCGGCAACTTGGCTAGCGTGCCCTCGACCGACTGGATGCACGCGCCGCAATGCATATCGCTGACGGCCAGCGTCACATGCTCGATTACAGGTCCGTTGTCGTTGATCGCGGCGGGGCTTGAAACGTCTGGCGCAACGGGTTTAGCGGCATGGGAGCCCGCATCCGCGCGTTTCAGGGCTTCAGCCATAGACGCTCCCTGGCCCGGTACAAAATACCCTCCTCGGCACGACCCGGATCGACGGCTTCGATGCTGGCGATGTAGGTACCGGCTGCGCGCGGCGGAATGGCGGCCTCGTAAATGCCTTCGGGGGTCTCGATCAGGGTCACCGTTATATCCTCGCGCTCCGAGGCGGGACGTCCGAGCGTTGCCTTGATCGTCAAACCATTGACTGCCTTGCCATCCTTATCGCGGATGTTGATCGACAGACGGTCTCCCGCGGCCGCAAGCTTGATCTCGTCGTGCCAGCCGAGTTCGGCCTGGCGTTCGGCCGCCGCTATGCGCTCGTTGTACTTCAGGCCCTTGCGATAAGGCTCGTTTGAGACGACGCCGGTGTTCGTCGAGAGCGCCTGGTCGATAAAGTAGGCGTTTACGGCGAAGACGATGCCGAAGAAACCCAGCAGCGCGAAGAGAACATGGCGGCCGGTGAGGACGAACGTCTGATCCGATGAATTGGACATGGGCGTCATGGCCTCCGGAACGTAGCTTTGCGGGTCGCGAGCATATCGCTCGCAGTGTCCCTGACGATGAAATTGAACGGTTCGGTCTGCGAGGCGAGCTTGCCAAGGCTGGCAGCCGGTACGGTCACGAACACGCGGACTTCGCTCAGAACGTCAGTTGGCACGACGATGGTGGGCTTCTCGATGTTCTCCTGACCGGCAACGACCATCCGCGAACCTTCCGGCAGACCTTCGATGCCCACGGCGAACGTGCGCGGCTCATGCAGTTTGTTGAGAACCTTGAGCGTGAACCCGTTGCGGATATCGCCGTTGGCAAGCTGCACGAACAATGGGTTGCGGTCGGCCATCACATTGGCTTCCAGCACGGAACGATGCCACAGCGCTCCGAGCATGATGAGGCCGACGAGAGCGATAAGTCCAAGATAGAGGAACGTGCGGGCGCGGAAAATCTTGACCGGCGCGGTCGTCCCTTTAGCCACCGCCTCCTGGTTGGCGATCGTGTCGTAGGCGATTAGCCGGGTGGGCCGGCCGATCTTTGTCATGATGTCGTCGCACGCGTCGATGCACAGCGCGCACTGGATGCATTCGAGCTGAAGGCCGTCACGGATATCGATGCCCATGGGGCAGACGGCGACGCAGGCCTTGCAGTCGATGCAGTCGCCCGTGGCACGTTCGGCCACCGCGCTCTTGCGGATGGGACCGCGGGGCTCACCGCGCTGATCGAGGTAGGACACCATGAGAGATTCATGATCAACCATGGCGCCTTGAATGCGCGGCCATGGGCACATGTAGATGCAGACCTGTTCGCGCGCGAGGCCGCCGAGCAGGTACGTGGAACCCGCGAGAATGCCGATAAATAGATAGGCCTCCATGGCGGCGCTGCCGTTCAGAAGCTGGCGGGCAAGGGTCGGCGCGTCCGCGAAGTAGAAGACGAAGGCTCCACCCGTCGCCAAAGCGATGAGGACCCACGACAGATGCGTCATGACCTTCTTGAAGATCTTCACCGGTCCCCACGGCTCCTTGTCGAGCCGGATGCGTGCATTGCGGTCTCCCTGCCAGAAGCGCTCCACTAGGACCATCAAATCCGTCCAAACGGTCTGCGGACAGAAATAGCCGCACCAGACGCGGCCGGCGATGGAGGTCACGATAAAGAGGACGAGCGCGGCAAGGACCAGAAGGCCAGTGACGTAATAGAATTCCTGTGGCCAGATCTCGAGGCCGAACATGAAAAAGCGATTGTTGGCCATGTCGAGCAACACGGCCTGATTGGGCAGATCCGGGCCGCGATCGTAGCGCACCCAAGGGATGAGGTAGTAGATGCCCAGGCACAGGGCCATCAGGGCCCATTTGAGATTGCGGTAAGTGCCGTGCGCAAGCTTGGGATAGATCTTCTGGCGAGAAGCATACTCAATCCGATCGACGCGGCGGTTTACGGCCGCCACGTCGTGGGTTTCTGGGATTTTTGCTTCTTGCGCGCCGGATTGCTGAAGCATGTCGTGTTGTGTCTTTCTGAAGTGCCAGGAGGCTTACTTGCCGCCTCCAAGGCCGTGAACGTAAACAGCGAGCGTCTTAATGGTGACAGGATCGAGGCGAGTGTGCCACTGAGGCATGATACCGCCACGACCGGTCGCAATAGACTGGATCAGGTCCTCCTTTGCGCCGCCGTAGAGCCAGATTGCATCGGTGAGGTTAGGCGCACCGAGTTCCTGATTGCCCGCTCCCTTCTCGCCGTGACAAACCACGCAATTTTCCGCGAAGATCGCCGCGCCGCGCGTCGCCGCTTCCTGGTCGGTCGACTTGCCCGCCAGTGAGAGAACGAACTCCGCGGTATCCGAGATCTGCTTCTGGTCGAGAACCTGATCGAGGCCAAAGCGCGGCATCGCTGAGCTGCGGGTTTCAGCATCGTCCGAACGCACGCCGTGAGTGATCGTCTGTGCAATGGCATCAAGCGAGCCGCCCCACAGCCAATCGTCGTCGTTCAGGTTGGGATAGCTCTTTGCGCCCTGAGCGCCACGACCGTGGCATGGCGCGCAGTTGGTCGCGAAAGCAGCAGCACCCGAAGCGGTCGCAAAGCGCAGAACTTCGGGGTTCTTCGCAATGTCGGCAAGTGCCATCTTCTCGACTTCGCTGCGGAATTGCGCTTGCGCGGCTTTCCCGTCGGCGACTTCCCTCATGACCTCCTGACGCTGGCTGTAGCCGAGCATACCTTTGGTATACCCGTTGACCAGCGGCCACGCGGGATAGGCAATCCAGTAGCCGATGGCCCACACAATGGTGGCATAGAACGTATAAAGCCACCACCGCGGCAGCGGCTTGTTGAGTTCCTTCAGATCGCCATCCCACACGTGGCCCGTGGTCTCGACGCCCGTGACGTGATCAATCTCTTTATTGTGTCCCATGGATCTGTCCTCAGTCGACGCTTCTGTTGCCAGGGCCAGCGCTGGATTTGTCCAAATCCAGCGCTTGGCGTTGAGCATGCTCGAGCCGTTTACGGTTCGACGGCCAGAAGACGTAGCCGAGCACGATAAGGAAAATGGCAATGAACAAGAGCAAAGATACTGTCTGACTCACTGCCGCTACGGTTTCGTAGGTCATTGGCCAGCTCCTACCTCAAGTTCGGACCAGACGCGTCGAAGCTTGCGAAGTCGACGAGCGTGCCAAGCATCTGAAGATAAGCGATGACGGCATCGAGTTCGGACACCTTGCTCGGATCGCCGTCGAAGTCGGCGACCTTGGCTTTGGGATACCGCTTCAGAAGTTCCGCAGCTTCCTTGCTGTCCGGCTGAACCTGAGCGGCAAGATCGGTCGCCGCGTTGGTCACCATCGCCTCGTCGTAGGGAACGCCGATGGTCTTGAGGGCAGTGAGCTTCGCCGTGATGTTATACGTGTCGAGCGCACGCTCCCTCAACCAGGGGTAGGACGGCATGATGCTTTCCGGAACAACGGCGCGTGGGTTGGTCATGTGCTCCACGTGCCATTGGTCGGAGTACTTGCCGCCGACGCGGGCGAGGTCGGGTCCGGTACGCTTGGAACCCCACTGGAAGGGATGGTCGTACATGCTTTCTGCCGCGAGGCTGTAATGGCCGTAACGCTCCACCTCATCGCGCAAGGTCCGGATCATCTGCGAATGGCAGGTGTAGCAGCCTTCACGGATGTAGATGTCGCGTCCCGCCAGTTCGAGAGGTGAATAGGGACGCATCCCCTTCACCTTCTCGATGGTGCTGTCGACCCAGAACAGCGGTGCAATCTGAAACAGGCCACCGATGGAGACGACAAGCAGAATGCCGACGAGCAGCAGGATGGAGTTCTTTTCAAAGATTTCGTGTTTCATGTTTCTTCATCCTCACTCGGCCGGCTGCAAACGAAGCTCAGGCGCCGCTGCGACGCGCGGCTGCTCAGCCGCATCGACGCTCTCGTCACCACGGATCGTGCGCCACAAATTGTAGGCCATGATCAGCGAGCCCAGGACGAACAGACCGCCACCGGTTGCACGGATGATGTAGTAGGGATGCATGGCTTCAACCGTCTCCACGAAGGAGTAGGAAAGAAAGCCAAGCTTGTCGTAGGCCCGCCACATCAGACCTTGCATGATGCCCGACACCCACATGGAGGTGATGTAGAGCAGAATGCCGATGGTCGAGATCCAGAAGTGCCACTCAACGAGGCGGATCGAATAGAGTGCCTTGCGCTTCCACAGCCAGGGAACGAGGCAGTAGATCGCGCCGAATGACACCATGGCGACCCAGCCGAGGGCACCGGAGTGCACGTGGCCAATGGTCCAGTCGGTGTAGTGCGACAGCGAGTTGACGGCCTTGATGGACATCATCGGACCTTCGAACGTCGACATGCCGTAGAACGCAACCGAAACGACCAGCAATCGCACGACGGGGTCGGTACGCAGCTTGTCCCACGCACCCGAAAGCGTCATGAGTCCGTTGATCATGCCACCCCAGGACGGCATCCACAGTATGATCGAGAAAGTCATACCAAGTGTCTGCACCCAATCGGGCAGCGCGGTGTAGTGCAAGTGGTGCGGACCCGCCCAGATGTAGAGGAAGATCAGGGTCCAGAAGTGGATGATTGAGAGCCGGTAAGAATAGACCGGGCGCTCAACGCGCTTGGGGATGAAGTAGTACATGATCCCAAGGAAGCCCGCGGTGAGGAAGAACCCGACCGCGTTATGGCCATACCACCACTGCGTCATCGCATCCTGAACGCCGCCGAACAGCACGTAGCTCTTGGGCTCGAACAGGGAGATCGGCATCGCAAGGTTGTTGACGATGTGGAGCATCGCAATCGTCACGATGAAGGCGAGATAGAACCAGTTTGCCACGTAAATGTGGGGTTCCCTGCGCTTCATGATCGTG
>WBZN01001111.1_pt1 | contig 17008 bp, 12 predicted proteins | sample 5204281 | NCBI WGS metagenome assembly WBZN01 (sample SAMN12344347, study PRJNA552823) | activated sludge metagenome | biome: Activated sludge suspended growth; feature: Nitrification reactor; material: Wastewater; isolation source: activated sludge from nitrification reactor of wastewater...
CGGCGATTTCGCGAAGGTCGAAGCGATGGCGAGCGAGAGCTTTTCCGATCGGCGCGGCGTGATGCGCACGCTCCTGACGCCGCAACCGGGCCCGAACGACTTCCTGCAGCTCGCCGCCCATGATTCCGGAATGCACGGCCGCGCCCATCGCCACGATCTCGTCGGGATTGACGCCCTTGCTCGCCGGCTTGCCGAAGATCCGCACCGCCCGCTCCTGCACGGCCGGCATCCGCGTCATGCCGCCGACGAGCAGCACCTGGTCGATGTCCTGCGGCGTGCAGCGCGCGTCGGTCAGGGCGCGGTGGCATGGCGCCTCGAGTCGATCGAGCAGCGCCTTGCACGCGCGCTCGAGCTGGCCGCGCTCGAGCTCGCGGACCAGGTGAACCGGGCCGGTCGCGCCTGCCGCGATGAACGGCAAGTTGACGTCGGTGGTCATCGCTGAGGACAGCTCGATCTTCGCGCGCTCCGCGGCCTCCTTGAGGCGCTGCAACGCGACCGAGTCCTTGCGCAGATCGATCCCGTGCTCCGCGGCGAACGCATCCGCCAGCACATCGATGATCACGCGATCGAAGTCATCTCCGCCGAGCGTGGTGTCGCCGTACGTGGCGAGCACCTCGAACACGCCGCTCTCGATCGCGAGGATCGAGATGTCGAACGTGCCGCCGCCGAGATCGAACACCGCGAGCCGCTGGTTGTGCTGGTGTTGCACGCCATACGCGAGCGCCGCCGCGGTTGGCTCGTTGAGGATGGCGCGCACCGTGAGCCCGGCGATCGCGCCCGCGTCCTTGGTCGCCTGGCGCTGCACGTCATCGAAGTACGCGGGCACCGTCACGATCGCCTCGTGAATGACCTCGCCGAGGTAGTCCTCCGCGACGCGCTTCATCTTCGCGAGCACGTGCGCCGAGATCTCCTGGGGAGAGCGCGGCGTTCCCGCGATATCGACCCACGCATCACCGTTCTTCGCGGCGACGATCGCGTAGGGCAACCGGGTCGCGAGCTGCTGCACGGTGGCGTCGTGCGCCTTGCGCCCGATCAGCCGCTTCGCCCCGAACACCGTTCGCTGCGGATTGGTGACCATCTGCCGTTTGCTCGCGGCACCGACGACGACGTCACCGTCCGCGTTCCACGACACCATGGATGGCGTGGTCCGACCGCCCTCCTGGTTGTGGATGACGGTGGCTTCACCACCCTCCAGCACGGCCACACACGAGTTCGTGGTGCCCAGATCGATCCCGATGACGCGGCCCATCGCCAGACGTCAGTATACCTACTTCCGTCGAGTGAACAGCTCGCCGAGCGCGGTCTTGGCGAGTTGCAGATCTGGCTCGATCTGCAGTGCTTGCTCGAGCTCGACGCGCGCCTCGTCGATCCGGCGCGCCAGCTGGGCTTCGCGTCCGCGCGCATAGGCAAGCAAGGCGCGATACCGCGGGACCCCGGGGTGTCTTGTCGCGAGCGCTTGGAGCCCGGCGCGCGCCGCATCCCACTGCGAGCGCGCGAGCGCCTCGAGCGCTGCGGCGAGCTCGCGTTCTTCGGCCGTGATCGGTAACTTCGGATGCACCCCCGATGCAGACGGGGACGGCAGCCGGGTCTGTGCCGGAGCCGCGAACCGTGCGCTCGACGAGGGCGACGGCGAGCTCGTTCGCTCGGTGCCCGGCCGCGCCAACGGCGGCGGCGACGGCGAGCTCGTTCGCTCGGTGCCCGGCCGCGCCAACGGCGGCGGCGACGGCGAGCTCGTTCGCTCGGTGCCGGGTCGCGCCAACGGCGGCGGCGACGGCGAGCTCGTTCGCTCGATGCCGGGCCGCGCCAACGGCGACGGCGACGGCGAGCTCGTTCGCTCGTTGCCCGGCCGCGCCAACGGCGGCGATGGGGCCCGCGATGGACGCTGGTTGGCATCGGACATCGTTCGCGAGACCTGCGATGGCAGTGGCTGACCGGATCGCGCCGGTGGCACGCTGGTAGCCGGCGCCGTGGGCCGTGCCGTCGGCACCTGGTCACTCGGCGGCCGGTTCGGGTTCTGCGGCGACGCCGCACGCGAGGCCTGTAGTACCGGGATCTGCTGGCTCTGCCGCACCCGCGTGGTCGGCCTGGCCAGCGTCTCGTGGGCGGCCCGAAGCCCGAGAAACACCTCGTTGGCGAGCTTCTGGACGTTCGGATCCATCCGGCCGAAGCGCGCCGGGTGAAACACCTTGGTCAGCGCGAGGAAGGCCGAGCGAACATCCGACGGAGTCGCCATGCCGGTCACGCCGAGTGCTTCGTACGGGCTGCGGGCGAGGCGTTCCTGCATCCCAACGAGCATCGTGCGTGCCTGTACCTCATCGGGCCCCGCCACCAAAAAATCGTAGCCGGAACAGCGGGTCGGCGCCATCGCTGGGCTCCGTCGATCTGCATCAGAAGACCGACTACGGCGTACGTTTCTGCACCTTCCGGGCGGCGGAGGGGGGTTGTTGCGGTGCGAGCCGTGCATCGGAGCAGATCGCGCTGGCCATGTTCGGAGTGGAGCGCTGCGTCGGCGGAGGCGCCTGCGGTGGCGCGGGATCGCCGGGATCGCCGTTGATTGGCCGGGGCGTTGCTGGCGCTGTTCGGCGCGGCGTCCAGTGGTGTCGAGTTCGTCACGCACGGCTTGCTCGACCGGGCCGGCGGCTTGCGCTGCCGGAGTCCCTGGCGGACTGCTGCTGTTTCTCCGGCGAGAGCGTGACATCTCGCACTCGTGGCGAGAGGTCTCCTAGGTCAGATCCTTCCACCACCGGTCCCGGATCCGCTGCCGGTACGCGACGAGGTTTGGGTGCGACCGTCCGGCCGCCTTGATCGGCGAGTCCACCGGGAAGCCGATCGTCGCCTCGAGAAACGCATAGAGCGTGCAGTCGACGGTGCGCGGCTGGTCGCCGAGGAAGAACGGCCGGTCACCGAGCAGCTCGGCGAGCGCGTTCAGGTCGGCCACCCCCATCGCCATCACATCGTCATGACCGTGCCGGCCGGTGCCCTGGCCATGCAGCTGCTTGTGAACGTCGCGCCGGATCAGCGGGACGAGGAAGCCGGGCAGCATCTTCTTGAACTCGTCCCGGGTCGCCGCGAAGCCGTCGTCGGTCTTCCACCGGACGAACATCGTCACGAAGTACACCGCCTCCTCGAGCATCCTGCGGGTGAGCCGGCCCAGCGCGGCGTCGCGCGCCGCCAGCCCACGATCGAGCGCTGGCTTGCCTTCGGCGACCAGGCGTCGCTCGAGCTCGTCGATGATCAGCTGCGAGTCGCCGAACAACTTGCCATCGATGTTCACGTACGGGACCTTCCCCTTCGGCGCCTCGCCACGCGCGAACTTCGCGGTCTTGTATGGAATCTCGGTCATCCGCAAGTAGCACTCGAGCTTGGTACAGAACGGGCTGAGGTTCGGTGTGCCCCACGGACGCGTTGGCGACTGATGGAGCGTGATCTCCTTCATGCGCCCAACCTATCACCCGTGCTCCACGTCGCCGCCCGACGCGCATCGCCGCTGGATCGGGGTCGCGGGAGCAGGCGCAACAATTGACCGGCCCCGCGTCGGTCGCCCTTCCCTTTCGGCGGGTTCCTGATCCACCATCCCGGACGCATGTCCGCGATAGCGTCGAAGCCCGACTCCTCCCGAACGCCTGGGCCGCTGGCGTCCCCGCGCCGCGAGGAGGTGCGGCGCGATGCGATGGTCGTCGAAGGTCACGCGCTCGACGACGTGGTGCTCGGAGGCTACGTGCTCGGCCCTCCCATCGGCACCGCGCCGGTCGTGATCATGGTCGGTGGGATCACCGCATCCCCCTTCCCGTTCGGCGACGCGGCCAGCGAAGCCGAGGCGTGGTGGCCGGCGCTCGACGTACCCGAGCTGGTCGATCGTGCCCGCGTCACGGTGCTGTGTCCGTGCTGGCCTGGCAATGGCTCGACCTGGCGCGGGTTCGACGAGGGCGTGATCCCGACGCTGTCCGCGCTCGGGCTCGCGGATCTGATCGTTGCGTGGCTCGATGGCCTTGGCTGCACCACGCCGGTGACCTATGTCGGAGCCAGCCTCGGTGGGCTGGTGGGCATCGCGTTCGCGGCTCGCCATCCAGCGCGCTGCGCGCGGCTCATCACGATCTCGGCGGGCCTGCGCCCGGATGGCTGGGGCACGGCGACGCGTCACCTCCAGCGCGAGCTCGTGCGCGACGGGTTGCGCACCGGCGACGTCGCGACCGGGATGGCGCGTGCGCGGCAGCTCGGGATGCTGACGTATCGCGGGCGCGACGAGCTCGACACCCGGTTCGGCGTGCTGCACCCCGGCATCGAGCTGCCCCCGGTCGCCGCGTACCTCGAGCACCATGGTCGGCGGTTCGCCGCGCGGTTCCCGGTGCGCACGTTCCTCCTGCTCAGCGAGGCGATCGATCGATCGCGGTTCGGCACCGGCCCCGAGGCGGTGCGCGCGGAGCTCGCGCGGGTCACCGCCGAGGTCGTGATCGTCGGGGTCCCGGGCGATCTACTGTTTCCGTTCGTGCTGCAGCACGAGCTGTATCGCGAGCTGCAGGCGGTGGGCGCGACGTGCTCGCTGTGGAAGCTCGACTCGGAGTTCGGTCACGACGCGTTCCTCGCCGATCAGGACAAGCTCGCCAACCTGATGAGGGACGCGGGGGTGTTCACCCTCTCCGAGCCGCGGGCCCGGTTCGAAGGGGTGGGCGCCCGGCCCGTGCGCGAGATCCGGATCGGGATGATCGGCTGCGGGACGGTCGGTGGAGGTGTGCTCGAGCTGCTCGAGCGCCAGGCCTCTGCGCTGATCGAGCGCTACGGCGTGCGGTTCCGGATCGTTCGGATCGCGGTGCGCGATCGGACCAAGCCTCGATCGGGGCTCGCCGCGACCATTCCGTTCACGACGCGCGCGATCGAGCTGGTCGCCGATCCCGAGGTCGACGTGATCGTCGAGGTCGCCGGCGGCCTCGAGGTCGAGTCTGCCGTCACGGCGGCGCTGGCCGCGGGCAAGCCGGTGGTCACCGCGAACAAGGCGCTGCTCGCGCGCAAGCTCGCGGAGCTCGGCGTGCTCGCCCAGCGCACCCAGACGCCGCTGCTGTGCGAGGCCGCGGCCGCCGCGGCGCTGCCGATCATCCGCCACCTGTCGCATCGCGCCGACGAGATCGACAGCCTGATGGCGATCGTCAACGGCACCTGCAACTACATCATCACGCGGATGGAGCAGGACGAGCTCCCCCTCGATCGTGCGATCGCCGAGGCGCAGTCGCGCGGGTTCGCCGAGGCAGATCCGTCCGCCGACATCGAGGGACACGATGCGTCCGCGAAGCTGTCGATCCTCGCGTACCGCGCGTTCGGGGCGTGGGTGCCGCCCGATTCGCTCAGCGTCCGCGGGATCACCGAGCTGTGGCCGGCCGACTGCGATCTCGCGGAGTCGATGGGCTTCCGGATCCGGCTGATCGCGCACGCGGCACGCCGGCAACCGAGCGGGTTATCCGCGGCGGTCGAGCCGGTGCTCCTGCCGGACTGGCACCTGCTCGCCTCGGTCGAGGAGGAGTACAACGCCGTGTACCTGCGGTGCGCCGCGTCGGGTGATCTCAGCTTGTTCGGCAAGGGCGCGGGGGCGCTGCCCACGGCGACCGCGGTGCTCGGCGATCTGATCGATCTCGCGCAGGACAACTCGGTGCAATGGCCCGAGCCCCGCCGGATCTCGCCGGTCCCGCAGCCACCCCGCCGCCACTATCTCCGCGTCACCGCCGAGCCGCACCCGGGTCTGCAGCGCCGGATCGAGAGCCTGGTGCGCCGCGCGGGCCTGAGCGTCCAGAACCACGCGTCGCGCGGCGAGCCGCTCGTCAGTCATCACGGGTTCCTGATCTCGGAGAGCGACGATGCGCGGATCGCCCTGCTCGTCGATCAGCTGCGCGAGCTCGGACGCGTCGAGCAGACCCTGTGGCTCGGGGTCGTCGAATGAAGGCGTGGCTCGATCCACGGAGCTGCCCGGCGGAGCGCCCGCCGCTGGCCAGGATGGGCGCCGCGACGCGCGAGCTCCACACGGCGCTCGATGCGCGCGCGCGGGAGGAAGGCATCGCGTGGCTCAACCCCGACCGGCGCACGATCCAGCGCGACCTGCTTGGTTCGCCCAACGTGGTCGCGTGGCAGGAGGCCAAGGCGAACTTCTTGATCGGCGGCGAGGGGGCGTGGTCGGAGCTGCCCCACCTCTATGCGCGGTACGGCACGCCGGGCACCGCCCAGCTGATCGCGGCCGTGCGCCAGCTGGAGGCCGCGCGCTGCGCCCTCGTCACCGACTGCGGCATGCAAGCGGTCGCGCTCGTCACCGACGTGCTGCTGACGCCGGGCAGCCACGCGATCGTGATGCGCCAGATCTACAACAAGACCAAGACGTTCCTCGAGTGGAGCGCGCGCCGCTGCGGCGCCACGCTCACGTTCGTCGACGATGGTGACCCCGCTGCGGTCGCGGCGGCGATGACGCCGGCGACCCGGATGGTGTTCGCGGAGACGTTCACGAATCCGCTCATGCGCGCGCAGGACATCCCGGCGCTGGCCGCGGCGACCCGGGGCGCGCACCTCGTGATCGATGGGACGATCGCGACGCCCTGGGCGTTCCGCCAGCCGCTGCTCGCGCAAGGCGCCACGGTGGTCACCGGGAGCCTCACCAAGGCGCTCGGCGGCCAGGACGCCGCGCTCGGCGGTTACATCGCGACCAACCACGCTGAGGTCGGCAACGCGATCATGGATCTGGTCGCGATGCGCGGCGGGATCCTCGATGACGAGCGCGCGCGCCGGGTGGTCCTTGGCCTGCCGGCCGCGGAGCGGGCCCATGCCCGCCGCTGCGAGACCGCGACCCGGGTCGCGAGCTTCCTCGCGGACCATCCCCGCGTCGCGAACGTGTTCCATCCGTCACGGCCCGATCATCCGGATGCCGCCGTGATCGCGCGGGACTACGTGCGTCACGGATCGATCGTGGCATTTCGAGTCGCCGGTGCGGACGAGCTGCGCCACCGCCACATCGCCGACGTGCTGGTGACGTGCGGCGTGCCCCGTTACTCGCTGTCGTTCGATGGCCTGCCGACCAAGGTCAACCACCACCGCACGGTGTCGGAGTACTTCACGCCCGATCACGTGGTCGTGCGCGCGAACATCGACCGGCTGATCCGGCTCGGCGTCGGGATCGAGGACGCCGACGATCTGATCGCGTGCCTCAACTGGACGCTGCATCACGAGCACCACATCACGACCGAGGAGCTCGATGCCTGGCGCAGCGCGCGGGTTGCGGAGCTCGGCCTGGGCTGACCCGCGTCAGTCGTGTTTGGACCACACGCCGTTGACCCGGACCAGGGCCTCGATGCCGCCAAGGCCGTCGTCTTCTCGCGCCCTCACCGCCAGCTCGATCGATCCCCACGCCAGGGCCTGGTAGCGCGCACCAAACCCCACGACCCACTCGAGCTTCGGCAGGCCGACCTCGAAGCGGGGCACCCACATGATGTCTGCGAGCAAGCTCGATCTCGGATACTGCGCGGGAGTCCACTCGAGGCCCGCCAGCGGCCGGACCTTCGTGCCCATCGCGACGTCGTCGTAGCCGGCATCGACCGCGTCGGCCCCCAGGTGCAGCTTGACCGGGCCGGCCGCCCAGCTCGCCACGGCATACGCGTCCCCGACCCGCGCATGGCCGAAGTCATGTCCGTGTGCCGCAAACGTCGCGCGGACGCCGAGCACGAGCGCGGGCATCCCGCGAAACCACGCGCCCTGGGGGGCGCCGATCCGGAACGCCGCACGGCCGAGCCAGATCGCCGCGGGACGATGCTCGCCACCACACACCGTGCAGCCGCGAATGTCGGTGTCGGTGCCGAGCTCGACGCCCGCGAGCCCGCCCAGGCCATAGCCCACGATCACAGTTCCATCGCCATGGTGATCCACGCCCGCGGTGCCGACCGCCGCGCCCTCCGGCGGCAGCCACCCCGTCGGCGCGGTGAGCACGCGGCCGAGGACCGGATCGGCCGCCGCCACGCGCGCGCTCGCCAGCGCGACGAGCCATGTGATCCACAGGCGCATGGCTTACTTCAGGCTATCGACGGCGCGGCGCAGCGCCCACGACGTGAACGTGATCTGTCCGAAGATCTGCGCATCGAGCAGGTTCGCCGAGCCGATATCCGGCACGCGCACGCCCGACTCCAGATGCATCCAATCGGCGACCTCGTAGCGCACGCCCCACGACAGCGTCGGCCGAAGCGAGATCTTGGCGTCGGCACCGGTGCAGCGATAGCAGAACTCCGGCGTCCAGCCGAGATCGACGAGGATCTGCGACTTCTCGAGCGGATGGACCTCGATCCCCCCGAACGCGCGGATCTGGCGCTTGTAGTCGCCACCGTGGAACGTGACCTCGCTGATCTCGCCGGCGTTGCCGTCGAGGCGGCCCTCGAGCGACGCGTCCCAGAACGCGCCGCCGACGTGGAACGCCGTGTGCTTGCCGATCTTCTTGCTGGCGACCAGCGTGAGCTCGGCGATCCGGGTCTTGAAGTCGTTGTGGTTGCGTTCGAACGACTTGCGAAACCCGAGCGTGATGCCGGGTTGATGGACGAACAGCCGGCCCTCCGAGACCCCGAGCCGGAACGACGCCGTGACGTACGGCTGGATCCGCGCGGCGCTGGTGTCGTCGTCATTGTCGCGCTCGCGGACCCCATCGGTCGTGGCGACCCCGAACTCGGCGACATCACCGAGCCCGACGCGCGTATCCGAGTTCACGCCACCACCGGTGTCGAGCGACGTCTTCGAGTAGAGCACCGCGGCCGGCAGCAGCCATCCCGTCGGGATCGTGAGGACCTCGGGCATGTCGATGCTGGGATCGGGGAGCCGCTTCCTGCTCGGCAACACCGGCACGGTCGGCGCCCGGTACGGATCCGTCGGCTGCTCGTGATCCTCGGGCGGCACCACGCCTCCCCTGCCCGCCGGGGGCGGCCCGGCGGCGCCATCGCTGCCGATCTCGTTGGTTCCGCTGCCGGCATCACTGCCCGGCTCTGCAGGATCGACGGGCGCTGGTTGGGCCCGGGCGATCGCGGCGGTGACGAGCACCGTCGTGAGGATGAGTCCGCTTGCTGTCTTCATACGTACCTCTCGCGCGCCCGCGCGCTACTCACAAAACGCCCCCACGGCGCGGCAGGCCAGCGCGCCCCAGGGCACGAACACCTCGGCACCGAGCCGGATGTCCCATTGCACGACCGCGTTCAGCCCGGCGGCTGGGGCGGCGTTCGCAACTTCGAGCTGATAGCCGATGCTGCCATCGAGCACGAACGACGGCAGCACGCTCCAGCGCAGACCGAGGCGGCCGAGCAGGCCGTACCCGATCGTCGGATCGGTATCGGTGCCCGGCATCCACCGAAACTGCGGCGCGAGCGCGATCTCGCCGACGATCTTCGCCGCCGGGTTCATCGCGATCTCGTAGCCGGCGGTGGGCAGCCACAGCGTCTTCTGCACGGTGTCGTGCGCGTGATCGCCGAGGAGCTGGATCTTCGCGCTCGAGATCCGCGTGCCGCCGTGCAGCGTGAGCCACGGGAACGGCTCGAACCGGAGCCGACCGACGAGGTAGAGGTCGGTCACGGTCTCGCGGACCTGCGTCCCGGCGAACTGCTCGTCGCGCGGCACGCCGAGCCGGAACGCCACGCCGAACGCCGGCACGTTCGCGTACTCGGGGATCGGGAGCTTGATCTGGACGCCCACGCCGGGGAGCGGCGCGTTGACGCCGGTGACGCTGATCGCCGCGCTGTGGCGGTATTCGAGCTGAGCGAGGTCGCCAACGCCGAGCGCGAGCACGCCCGCCGACGTCAGGACCCCGGTCTGCTGCAGCAAGCTGCCGTCGCCCGAGACGCTCATCACGTAGGCGCCGACCGTGTCGGCCGTGGGCATCGCGAACAGGCGCGAGCTCTGGAACGGCCCACGGAACACGCTCCGCAGGGTCGCGTCCGGCGTGCGCTTGACCGGCTGGCCGTCATCGACCGGGTCAGCGCCCGCGAGGCGCGCTGCGGCGAGGACCACCGCGATCACGTGAGCTGGTCGGACCATCTGCCGTTCGTTGTGCAACGCCGCTGGGTGAGCTGCCCAGTGCACTGCCGTGAGATCCGCGTGATCACCGAATGATGCCGTAGCGATCCAGGTCGGCCTCTGCCGCGCCATGCCACGCGGAGGTTAGATCCGCGTGATCGATCACATCGGTTGGTAAGATTCGGTACGGTGGGGGCCATGACGGCGGTAGATCCATCCAGATCGAGAAAGCTCGTGGCGCAATCGCGGCGCCGCTTGCTCGGCGCCGCCAGCGAGGAGGAGGCGCGCGCCAATCTCCAGGCGCGGCTCAACGTCTACTCGAAGGTGATGTTCTGGAGCTTCGTCGCGCTGATCGTGTTCCTCGTCGGCACGTACGCCCACTACGCGATCGACGACCGGATCGGTCCGCAGGCGACGCGGTTCGTGTTCGGAGGCGGCACCGCGCTCCTCGCGGTGATGGCGATGATCTGGCGGCTCGTGGTCGTGCGCCGGAAGGTCTCGGTCGATGGCCTCTACCGGATCGACCTGATGTACGCGATCACGATCGGTTGCGCGTTCGCCGCGAGCGCGGTGTTCCAGCACACGCTCCAGGTCGCGGGGTACGCGTCGTTGATCTACTCGGGCTTCACGGTCTCGACGCGCGCGCTGGTGGTGCCGAGCAGCGGCAAGCGCACGGCGATCGTCTCGAGCATGACCTTGGTCCCGCTGGTCGCAGCGTGCATCTACCTCGCGATCGTCGACGAGCACGAGCTACCTGGGCCGGCGTATGTCGGCGGTTGCCTGCTGATCTGCGGCGTCCAGGTCCTGATCGCCACCACGGGTTCGCAGATCATCTATGGGTTGCGCAAGGCGCGCGACGAGGCGTTGCAGCTCGGGCAATACACGCTCGGCAGCAAGATCGGCGAGGGCGGCATGGGCTCGGTGTATCGCGCGCAGCACGCCCTGCTCCGCCGGCCCACCGCGATCAAGCTGTTGCTCCCCGATCGCGTCGGCGAGGACAACCTCCAGCGGTTCGAGCGCGAGGTCCAGGCGATGAGCCAGCTCACGCACCCCAACAACGTCGCGGTGTTCGACTACGGCAGCAGCGCCGACGGACGGTTCTACTACGCGATGGAGTTCCTCGGCGGCATCAACCTCGAGCAGCTCGTCCACAGGTTCGGTGCCCAGCCCTCGGGGCGGGTCGTCAATATCCTCCAGCAAGTCTGCGGCGCGCTTCGCGAGGCCCACGAAGCCAACATCATCCATCGCGACATCAAGCCGGCGAACATCATCCTGTGCCAGCGCGGTGGGATCCCCGACTTCGCCAAGGTCGTCGATTTCGGGCTGGTCAAGAACTTCATGCACGACACCACCGCGTCGACCCAGGTGGTGCTCGGGACGCCGGCGTACCTCGCGCCGGAGCAGCTCACCGATCCAGGGCGGATCGGCCCTGCCGTCGATCTCTACGCGCTCGGCGCGGTCGGCTACTTTTTGCTCACCGGCCGCAAGGTGTTCGAGGGCAAGACCGAGATCGAGATGTGCGTCATGCACGTCTCGCACGAACCGGCGCCGCTGTCCGAGGTGTCCTCGCGGCTCGTACCTGCCGCCCTCGAGGCGATCATCATGAAGTGTCTCGCGAAGGCACCCGAGGATCGCCCGGCGTCGGCGGCGGCCCTCGCCGAAGCGCTCGACGCACTCGACAAGCCGCGGGACTGGAACACCGCGGACGCGCGGGCGTTCTGGCAGGACTTCCGCGCCGAAGACAGCGCGCCCGCGGCGAGCGAGATGGAGACCATGACGATCACCGTGAGTCTCGAGAAGCGCTCGGCGTGAGATCTGCGTGAACGTGCGTGCGCACGAGGCGAAGCGGCCTTACCTGATCGTTAGAGCTTCGATGTCTCGATCCCGCAGCGTCCGTATCGCACGGCGAGGAGCCGTCGTCCTCGCCATCGGCATGGTGTGCGTCATCTGCTTGTCATCCTCGCTGGTGTCCGCGGTCGTCGGAGCGCTGACCGTGCTCTCCGTGATGATCGACGTGACGACGCATGCGCGTGTCGAGGATCACGCGCGCTCGCTGGACGCGACCCCGCACAAGATCACCGTCGATCTGCGCCGTCGATCGTGACCGGGCCCGCGAGGTAGTACCCGCGGCCAGGCGCGACCGCGAGGATGTCCCCGGCGCCCACCTCGCCGAGCACGCCACGAAGCCGCCGCACCACCTGGCGAACGTTCTCCTCGTTCGCATACTTGGACTGAAACGGCAGATCGCGCGCGAGCTGCCGGGTCGCGACGCAGCCGCGCACCGCCGACGGCGAGGTCGATTCCTCGATCGCCCGGGCGCACAGCGCGCGCAGCAGCTGGAACTCGAGCGGCGCGAGACCTCGCTCGGCCCACGCGTCGACGCTGGTGGTCCGGGTGAGCAGCGATCCGCCGGCGGTGAGATCCGTGCTCCCGACGAGGCACAGCTCGAAGCGGTCGTGCGCCATCAAGAACCGGACGACGCCCCCGCCGGCGGTCGCGGTCGCCATCGAGGGTGGCGAGCTCGGCTCGTGCACGACCTCGGCGAGGAACCACAGCGCCACATCACCGATCTTGAGCACGGCGCGCACGGGCATCGAGACCCGTCCTTGCACGCGGGTCCCATCGACGAACGTGCCATTGCGGCTGCCGAGATCGCGGACGCTCCACCCGGCGTCGGTGATCTTGAGCTCGGCGTGCTCGCGGGACACCGACGAGGCCAGGATGACCAGCTGGCCGTCCTGGTTGCGGCCGATGCTGGTCCTCGGCCCCACCGCGTGGGCGGCGCCGAAGCCATCCACGACCCAGGCCTCCGCGTCCGCGGCGTCGACCGTGGAGCGAAGGTGATCGAGGATCAACCCCTCACACGGCGCGACGGCCAGCGCGCAGTTCCGGCACAACGCCCCGACCTCCATTGCTGCGCCGCAGCACAAGCACGCCATGCCCCACGATCCAACATGGCCCCGCGGAGCGCAAGCCGTTGCGCGCGACGACGCTCGACGAGCCGTCGCGGCGAACGAAGCCGAGGTGTCGAGGTGCTCCCGGGCGCGCCGAAGCTGTTCGTTCGGCGAGTTGACACCGGTCGCGTCGCCCCGTAGCCAGGAGTCACGCCATGCGCCGGATCCTGATCCTGTTCGCCCACCCGGTGCTCGAGCGCTCGCGCGTCAATCGCAGGCTGCTCGAGGCGGTCCGCGGCCTCGAAGGCGTGACCATCCACGATCTCTACGAGCTCTATCCGACGCTCGACATCGACGTGAAGGGCGAGCAGCAGCTGCTGGTCGACCACGACGTCATCGTGTTCCAGCATCCTTTCTACTGGTACTCGTGTCCCGCGATCCTCAAGGAGTGGCAGGACCTGGTGCTCGAGCATCGCTGGGCGTACGGCGCCGGCGGCACCCACCTGCGCGGCAAGATCACCTTCAACGCGGTCACGACGGGGGGCGCCGAGGACGCGTATCACCGGGGCGGCAACAACCGGTTCACCGTGCGCGAGCTGCTCGCCCCGTGGGATCAGACCGCGTTCTTGTGCGGCATGCGCTACCTCGCACCGTTCGCGATCCATGCGGCGCTCCGGGTGGTCGACGATGCGGACGTCGCGACGTGTCGCGCTGGGTACCGCGAGCTGCTCGAGGCGTTGCGCGATGATCGGCTCGACCTCGACCGTGCCGCCGCCGCCGAGAACCTCGCGCGCGAGCTCCCGGCGCTGATGATCCCGCGGGAGGTCGCATGACCGAGAGCGTCCTCGCGCAAGCGTTCGTCTACCTGTGCGCGGCGGTGGTGTTCGTGCCGATCGCCAAGCGCCTCGGGCTCGGCGCGGTGCTCGGCTACCTGATCGGCGGCGTGGTGATCGGGCCCTGGATGTTCGGCTTCGTCGGCACCGAGGGCCATCGCGTGATGCACTTCGCCGAGTTCGGCGTGGTGATGATGCTGTTCCTCGTCGGGCTCGAGCTGCGCCCCTCCCTGCTGTGGCAGCTGCGACGGCCGATCCTCGGGCTCGGCGGGCTCCAGGTGCTGATCACCGCGGCCGCGATCGCGGGGGCGGCGGTCGCGCTCGGCACCGCGTGGCCCCCGTCACTCGCGGTCGGCATGACGTTCGCGATGTCGTCGACCGCGATCGTGCTGTCGAGCCTGACCGAGCGCGGGCTGCTCAAGACCAGCGGCGGCAAGTCGGCGTTTTCGGTGTTGCTGTTCCAGGACATCTCCGTGATCCCGATCCTCGCGGTGTTTCCGCTGCTCGGCGCGGCGATCGGCGACCGGGTCACCAGCGTCGCCGCGGAGGCCGGCCGCCCGGCGTGGCTCTCGGGCTTGCTGTTGCTCGGCGCGGTGGTCGCGGTGATCGCGACCGGGCGGTTCCTCGTGCGTCCGCTGTTCCAGTTCCTCGCCCGCGCGAAGCTGCGCGAATCGTTCACCGCCGCCGCGCTGCTGATGCAACAGGTCGGGCTGTCTCCCGCCCTCGGGACGTTCCTCGCGGGCGTGGTGCTCGCCGACAGCGAGTACCGCCACGAGCTCGAGACCGACATCGAGCCGTTCAAGGGCATGCTCCTCGGCCTGTTCTTCATCTCGATCGGTGCGCAGATCGACTTCGGCCTGATCGCGCGCGAGCCGCTGGTGATCGCCGGCATCGTGTTCGGCACGATGCTGCTCAAGCTCGCCATCCTCCACGGGCTGGGTCGGATGTTCGGGCTCGATCGGCCATCGCGCTGGCTGCTCGCGTTCGCCCTCGCTCAGGTCGGCGAGTTCGCGTTCGTGCTGCTGTCGTTCGGCGTACAGGAGCACGTGTTCACCCCCGAGCTGGCGAGCCCGCTCGTCGCGGCGGTCGCGATCTCGATGGCGCTCACGCCGGCCGCGTTCATCGTGCTCGAGCGGTGGGTGTTGCCACGCGTGAGCGAGCCCGAGGCCGAGCGCCCGCAGGAGACGCCGGAGGACGCGGACACGCCCGTCGTGATCGCGGGCTATGGCCGATTCGGGCAGATGGTCGGCCGCATCCTGCGCGCCAACCGGATCCCGATGACGATCCTGGATCTCGATCCCGAGATGGTCGACATCCTCGGAAGGCTGGGCGTCAAGGTCTACTACGGCGATGCCTCGCGGATCGATCTGCTGCACGCCGCCGGATGCGCGCGCGCGAAGCTGTTCATCCTCGCCGTCGACGACCGGGGGGAGGCCAGCAAGATCGCCGAGACCGTGCGACAGCACTATCCAGACCTGCGGATCATCGCGCGCTGCACCGATCGCCCGCACTACTGGGAGCTGCGCTCGCTCGGCGTCAAGACGGTCGTCCGCGAGACGTTCGGATCGGCGTACGAGACCGGCATCGAGGCGCTCAAGGCGCTCGGATATCGCGCGCATACCGCGCACCGGCTCGCGCGAAGGTGGCGCGATCACGAGGAGGCCGTGCTCGAGGAGCTCGGCGAGCTCTGGGGCAGCGGCGACCGCGACGCCTACTTCACGCGCGCCCGCGGCGCGATGGAGGAGGCGGAGCGTCTGATGCGCGATGAGGATCCGACGGTCTACAGCGATCAGGACGCCGGCTGGAACAACGAATCGCTCCGGGCCGACACCCAGGTCGATGCCGCCGTGGTGACGCCCAGCGAGCCGTCCTAGCGGTGGTGTCGTTCATCTACTACGTCCGCTCGAGCATGCATGGCGAAGTGAGCTCACGGGGGACCGATCACGTGGCGTGGAACGCGTGATATTGCCTACATCTCATGGCCATCCGCTGGCCCGACCATCTTGCATCGCGTCCCAGATCTGGGTCTATTGCGGTGATGAAAGGCGACACCACCGTGTCAGGGTCCGTTGCCGATCGGCCTTGGGGCCAGACACTGGGCGCACTCGGCGAGCGCGGGCTCACCGGACAGCTCACGCTGGTCGCCGATGACAAGAGCTACGGTATCGCGTTCGATCTCGGCTCGGTCGTCGGGGCAACGTCGCCGGTCGTGGCCGATGCGCTCGTCCGGATCGCGTTGACCAGTCATCTCGTGACCTCGACGCAGGTCGCCGAGATCAGTCGCCGGATCGCCGCGGCCCCCGAACGCGATGAGGTCGAGCTGCTCGCCGAAGCCGCGCGGTTCTCCCCGGAGCAGGTCCTGCAGCTCCGCCGGCGCGCGGTCGTCCTGCGGGCGGCCCGAACGTTCGCGATCGATCAAGGCGAGTTCGCCGTCGAGCAGCGGATCGCGATGCCGATCATCGCCGGCAACGAGCTCGATGTCCGGGCGGTGGTCTACCTCGGCGCACGCATGCACCTGTCGGAGCAACGCCTCGCCGATGATCTCCGGCACTTCGGGGCGTACTTCGTGCTCAAGCAGGGTGCCCACGAGATGCTTCCGCAGTTCGGGTTCACCGACGCCGAGCGTCCGATCCTCGACGCGCTGTCCGCGGGCACGAGCCTGCCGCAGCTCGAAGCGAGCCACCGCGATATCGATCCTCGCACGGCGCAGGCCGTGGTCTATGCGCTGGCGTGTTGTGGTGCATGCGAGATCGAGCGCGTCGCGGCCCCGCGGACCACGACATCGAGCACTCCTCCGCCGCGCGGCAACGATGATCTGCAGCTCCCACGCACACGCACCGAGCCCGTCGTCGGGTCCTATGGCCCATTCGTATCGCGCACCGCGACAGGTCCACACGACCCGGCGCAGGTGATCCCGATCGAGACCGCACGCGCGCCGGCGATCTCGCGCACGGCCTCGTCCAGCACGCCGGCCGTCTCACGCACGATCTCGGGCCCGCGCGTATCGACCACCCCCGGAACAACTGCTCCGCCGCGGCCCACCGGAACGGGCGCCCCACCGGCACCGCGCACGACCACCGGCACCGGGTTCCCGGCAGCGCCGCGCACGATCACGGGAACCAGCGGCCCGGCGGCGCCGCGCACGACCACCGGCACCAGCCCCCCGACGATCGCGCGCACGCCGACCGGACCGACGATCGCGCGCACGCCGACCGGACCGACGATCGCGCGCACGCCGACCGGACCGACGATCGCGCGCACGAGCACCGCGCG
>WBZN01001112.1_pt1 | contig 16994 bp, 10 predicted proteins | sample 5204281 | NCBI WGS metagenome assembly WBZN01 (sample SAMN12344347, study PRJNA552823) | activated sludge metagenome | biome: Activated sludge suspended growth; feature: Nitrification reactor; material: Wastewater; isolation source: activated sludge from nitrification reactor of wastewater...
GCGGACTGAGGTAGTTGCTGTAGTTCCGGAGCCAGCGGACCGGCAGCGAAGCCTCATCCGCGCCGGCTTTCGGCGTCCTGTTCAGATCCTCGATGACGCCTGCCAGGCCGCGAGGGTGGCGATGAACCCAGGCTGTGAGCCAGCTGCCGATATACCCGCCGCCGGAGACCGTGGACAGGTAGTCGAACTTGTCCAACAGCTGCAGGCGCGCCAGGGATTGCAGAACTCCCAGTCCGAAGGTCGCGCTTCGTATGCCTCCCCCGGACAGACAGAGGCCTGCGCGTTTTGGATGGCAGGCGTGAATATGGCGGGTGAGTGCGTCGAGATACTGCTTGTCCGATGCTTCTGACGGAGCTGCCCGTTCGAGCACCTTCAGGGGATGATCGTCAGCAAAGGGGCCGTGTAGCAGTTCTGTTTCCTCTCCCAGAATTCTGGCGAGTGTCAGGCAGGTATCTTTCTGAGGAGCGGGATTGGTCATCAGGACTCCCTGTGGAGGATCATGGCAGTGAGAGATTATCGGCCGCCCTATGGCGGGTCCGGCGCTCTCAGGCGAAGAAAAGGCAAGGCACATGCCCCGGTGGAGAAGGTGCGGCGATCATGAGAGGGCGACGATGTAGCGCCGTTAATGGTCGGGCCGGGGAGAGAGAGGTGAACGACGGCCTCTGGCGGAACGGGTGAGCGATTATCGGAATAGATACAACTCGTATCTCAATCGATACGCCGGCGCGGGATCGACCCGTGTCTTTTTTCCGGGGCGCCGTCAGTGTTTCCGGTCCCGCTGCATCAGCTTGTCCGTATAGGCGAGAAAGATGGCTGAGCCCAGGAACGTGAGGTGAATGAAAATTTTCCACTTGATGTGTTCAGGATTCTCGTTGGTGACGTCCACAAAGGCCTTCAGGAGGTGAATGCTGGAGATCCCGACCAGTGAGGCGGCGAGTTTGATCTTGATGGTGCCGGGGTCCACATGGGTGAGCCATTCAGGGCGGTCCGGATGCGTGTCGAGATCCAGTTTACTGACGAAGGTGGCGTAGCCGCCGATGATGACCATGGTCAAGAGGTTGGCGACCATGGTGACGTCGATCAAAGACAAGACACCCAGCATGAACAGCGTTTCGGTCTCCTCACGGAAATGGACGACCATATGCCAGAGTTCAAGCAGAAACTTGGCGGCATAGAGCAGTTCGGCGACGATGAGCCCGCCATAGAGAGGCGCCTGAATCCAGCGGCTGCCAAATATCAGGCCTTCGAAAAGCTGCTCAATGCGATGGGCCGAAGTAGATGGCGGGGTCGAAGTATGGGATGGAGACGGATGACTCACGCGTGTACGCACCCTCCTGTTCGAGGGCGTATCCTAGTGGGCGCGCCGGCTTCTGTCAATCGCGGGAGAGGGAGAGGTGAGGCGATGGGTGTGTGACGGCGGGTGAGCGGCCGGAGCGCAATGTCCAGAGCAAAAAGGCGGATCAGGCTGCCGGCGATTCAGGCGCTGGAGCCTGGTCGTCCTCCGACTCCACCCGCGGGACCCATCGTGCGAGGATCTTCTTCAGCTCCGAGGTGATAATCGGTTTACTGATAAAGTCGTCCATCCCGGCCGTGAGACAGGATTCGCGATCACCTTCCATCGCGTTCGCCGTCATGGCAATGACGGGGAGATGTTCGCCCGGCTTTTCCTGGGATCGAATCAACCGGGTGGTCTCGAATCCGTCGAGTTCCGGCATCTGACAGTCCATGAACACCAGGGGGTACTGATGCCGGCAGACGGCGGCGAGCGCTTCCATGCCGTTTCCGGCGATATCCACGCGGCAGCCTAACTTTTCCAGCATCTTGGCGGCGACCTTCTGGTTGACCGGGTTATCGTCCACCACCAGTACCTGTGGCGCCGAACGGGCGACGGTTTCCTCGATGGTATGGCGCGTAATCAACGGGGCGGGTTTCTGGTCGGCATCATCCCGTCCGAAGATCAGGCGAATACAATCAGCCAGGTGGCGTTCGCGAATCGGTTTCGTCAGGTAGGCCGCGGCGCCGGCCTCTTTGGCGGCCAGGCTATCGCCCCGTTGGCCGGACGCGGTGAGCATGATCAGGTGCGTGTTACGAATCGCGGGATCTTCTTTGATCAAACGGCAGAGTTCGAGGCCGGTCATGTCCGGCAGATACATATCGATAATGGCGAGGTCGAACGGCGTTCCCTCCGCAGCCGCTCTCCTGAGGAGGGCCAGCGCCGACGGGCCGTCAACCGCGCTTTCATGACGCATCTTCCAGGCCGACACATGGTATTGGAGCAGGCTCCGGTTGGTCGCGTTATCATCGACCAGACAGACCCGCAGGCCGGCGAGACTCTTGACCGACGGGGACGGCGGAAGCGCCGGGGCGGCGTCCGTGTGTGTGCCGAACCGGATGGTAAACCAGATGCAGGTGCCCTGTCCGGCGATCGACTGCAGTCCGATCTGCCCTCCCATCAACTCCACCAATCGCTTGCAAATCGTGAGGCCCAGACCAGTTCCCCCGTATTTTCTGGCCGTTGAGCTGTCGGCTTGCGTGAACGATTGGAACATTTTGGCTTGCGCCTCGGGGCTGAGGCCGATTCCGGTATCGATCACCTCGAAGCGAAGGGCGACGGATCCCGGATCCTCGTCTGTCTGCGAGACCTGAATCAGGACTTCCCCGTGTTCGGTAAATTTGATCGCATTGCCGACCAGGTTGGTAAGAATTTGACGGATGCGTCCGGGATCGCCGATGAGCGTGCGGGGGGTTTGCGCGTCAATCAACCCGACCAGTTCGAGCTGCCGTCCCTGGGCGGTCGGAGCCAGGATGTCCAGTGTATCCTCGATCGTCAGCCGGAGGTCGAACGGAATGTGCTCGATGGTGAATTTTCCGGCCTCGATTTTCGAAAAGTCCAGAATGTCATTGATGATGCGCAGCAGGGATTCGCCGGAATCCCTGAGCATCTGCAAATAATCCCGCTGCTCCGGCGTCAGGCTTGTGTCGAGCAACAGGGTCGTCATGCCCAGGACCCCGTTCATCGGAGTCCGGATTTCATGACTCATGGTCGCCAGGAAATCCGTCTTGGCCTGGCCTGCCCGGACCGCCTGGTCGCGCGCCTCGGATAACTCCCAGTTTTTCCATTCGAGATCCTGCGCCGCCTTGGCCAAGTCACGTTCCGTCTTTTTTCGAGGCGAAATGTCGACGATGGAGGCAAGGGCGAGTTGCCCCTTGGGCGTGTCGATCGGATTGAGGCCGAGTTCGACCGGGAACTCGGTCCCGTCTTTATGTAACCCGAAGAGCTCCCGTCCCACCCCCATGGCACGTGACGCGGGGGCCGAAAAATAGCCCGTGCGATGCCGGGGGTGGTTGAGGCGAAACCGTTGCGGTATCAAGAGTTCGACCGGTTGGCCGAGCAATTCCTCCCGGCTGTACCCGAACATGGCTTCGACCTGCTTATTGACCATCGTGATGGTGCCCTGCGGATCAATCATCAGCATGCCGTTCGGCGCGGATTCGACCACCTGCCGGAACTGCATTTCGGCCTGCACGCGGGAGGAGATGTCGCGGACGATGCCGGTGAATTTTTTCGACCCATCGACCAGCATTTCACTGACGGCCAGTTCGAGCGGGAACGAGGTGCCATCACTTCGTCGTCCCAGCACCTCCCGTCCGATGCCGATGACTTTCTTCAGGCCGGACGCCAGATAGTTGCGCAGGTATTGGTCATGCTCCGAATGGTAGGGGTCGGGCATGAGCAGGTTGACATTGTGGCCGATCAACTGCTCCGGGGCGTAGCCGAATATTTTGGTGACGGCGGGATTGACGGACTCGATGATCCCCCGCTCATTGATGACGACGATTCCGTCCACCGCCGTGTCCACGATCGCCCGCAGCCGGACTTCGCTGCGATGCATGGCGGCTTCCGCCTGCTTGAGGTCGGACACATTGATATGCATGACGACCGCGCCGTAACGCCCGTGCCCTTGCATGGGGGTGACGATGACGCGGAACCAGCGCCGGAGGAAGGGGCTGGAGCTTTCGTATTCATAGGAGAATGCGCGAATGGTGCCGTCCAGAATATGCCGGATCCCTTCCGCGACGTGCATCGCATCGGGATGGGTTCCGGCGCTGTCGCACACATGAAGGTAATTTAAACCGACCCCGCATGCGTCCGCGGCGAGCCCGTTGGCGGCCCCGAACCGCTCCCAGGCTTCATTCACGGCGAGAATCGTCCCGTCGGCCCCCAACACGGCGATATTGGCTGGCAGGACGTGCAGGATGCGGGGGTCCAGCGCCGGTTCTTGCCGATGTTTGAGACGAAGAGGATGGACGGACATGATGCACGTCCTTTTACCCGGTGGTGCCGGTCTTCTTTGCCTGATTCCCGAGCCACGTATCCAGCACGGTCTGGAGGTCTTTCGGCCGGACCGGTTTGGAGACATAGTCGTCCATTCCCGCTTCAAGACAGCGTTCGCGGTCTCCCTGCATGGCATTGGCAGTCATGGCCACGATGGGTGTATGAGCGGATGGGCCATCCATTTTGCGGATCAGCGCGGTCGCTTCGAATCCATCGACTTCGGGCATTTGGCAATCCATAAAAATCAGCGGGTAGCGCATGCGTTCGTGGGCAGCCACGGCCTCCTGGCCGTTACTGGCGACATCGACGCGATAGCCGAGCTTCTCCAGCATCTTGCAGGCTACTTTCTGGTTCACCGGATTGTCCTCCGCCAGGAGCAGGTGGGTCGTGGCAGCCACCGGGGCTTGGTTGAGGGGATGGCGGGCCATCAACGGCGGTGCACCGGCGGAGGCTGCGCCGGAATCGGCGTCTGTCTGAATCGTCTCCAACAATTGGCAGAGACATTCGAGCAACTGTGTGTGCCGGAGCGGTTTGGTGAGATAGGCGTCGATGCCGAGTGTGCGCGCAGCGCTTCCGTCTCCTCGCCGGCCCATGGTGGTCAGAATCACGACACGCATGGCGCTGGTGAGGGGGTTTTGTTTCAGCAACGCGGCCGTTTCGAACCCGTCCTTGTCAGGCAGGTGCCACTCGATCAAGGCGAGGTCGAAGGGCTTCTGCATGGCTGCGGCCGCCTCCGCCAGATTCACCGCTTCCCCGGCGGTCCCGGCGCTACTGCACGGCAGGCCTTTGGCTGCCAGGTCTTGCTGCAGGATTTGCCGGATCCGGGTGTTCGGATTCACGAGCAGAATGCGCCGTCCACTGATGCGATTCCATGAGAGGACGGAAGGCGAAGGACTGAGCGCCGCTTCCGGAAGTTTGGCGGTAAACCAGAAGGTGCTCCCTTCCCCGGGCCGGCTCTTGATGCCGATCCGACCCTGCATTTGCTGGACGAGACGCTGGCAGATGGCGAGGCCGAGACCGGTTCCTCCGAAGCGGCGGGTGGTTGAACTGTCGGCTTGGACGAACGCCTGGAACAATTTTTTCTGCGCCTCATCCGAGATGCCGATGCCTGTATCGGTCACGGCAAATCGCAGGTGGTCGGGGCCTTCCCCCGGCTCACGACTGACGTGGATAACGATCTCGCCCGTCGATGTGAATTTGACGGCATTGCCGACGAGGTTGACCAGAATTTGGCGCAGTCGGCCCGGATCGCCCAGCACGCCGGCGGGAACGGCGGCATCAACCAGGGCAATTAATTCGAGGCCTTTGCTCTGCGTTTGTTCAGCCATCAGCTCGATCGCATCTTCGACGGCCATTCGAAGATCAAAGGCCACCTCTTCAAAGTGGAGTTTGCCGGCCTCGATCTTGGAGAAGTCGAGAATATCGTTGACGATCGTCAACAGCGCGTCGCTGGAGCGGCGGACGGTATCGGCCAGGTCATGCTGTTCCTCCGTGAGCGCGGTATCCAGCAAGAGCCCGGACATGCCGATGATCGCATTCATCGGTGTCCTGATTTCATGGCTCATGGTCGCGAGAAAATCGGCTTTGATCTTGACGGCTTCCAGCGCGGCATCTCTCGCCTGGGCGAGCTCGGCGTTTTTTCGCTCCAATTCCTGGGCGGCCTGGGTGAGCGCCGCCTCCGCCTCTTTTCGTTCGGTGATGTCTTTTCCGATGGCCAGGAATCCGGTCAGGACGCCCTCGTTGTTTTTGAGGGCCGTAATGGTCACCAGAATGGTCAGGCGGCGGGCATCTTTTCGCGTATAGATCCATTCACGCTCGTCAAATCCGCCCAGCCGAGCCTGCCGGGTCAACACCTCCAATCCACGGAGGAGCGCGGCATCGCCATCGCGTAGGTCCCTGGCATTGCTGTCGATTGCTTCCGGCACGTGCAGCACGGTGAGGAGCTGTTGCCCGATCATCTCCTCGGCGGTGTACCCCAGCATTTCTTCCGCGCCGGAGTTGAACGTGGTAATTGTCCCGTTGATATTCGTCGCAATGATCGAGACTTTGGTCGCGCTGGAGAGAATCGCCTCCAGTTGCAGATTGATCGCGAGCAAAGCCCGTTCGAGCTCCTTGCGGGCGCGGACGTCGGTGAGGATGACCTGGATCGCCGGCTTGTCTTCGAACCGGATCGCAGAGGCGGCCATCTCTACCTCAATGGGGGAACCGTCGAGCCCCACGAAGCGTTCCTCGGTCGAGGGCATCGCGCAGTTCAACGATCGTATGCGGGAGATTCGTTCTTGCGCAGCCGCCTGTGAGTCCGGATGGATGAAATCCATCGCCGGTTTTCCGAGGAGCTGCGAGGGGGCGATGGCGCCGAACAGTTTCATGCAGGCCTGGTTGGCAAATGCAATCTTCTCGTCGCAGTTGACGAAGATGGCATGGGGGGACAGTTCCACCAACGAACGGTGCCGTAGTTCACTGGCGCGCAGTTGCGCCTCCAAACGTTTGGCTTCGGTGATGTCCTGAGCGATTCCCGCTATGCGATAGGTCTTCCCATTGGCATCCTTGATGGTAAAGCTGCGATCTCTGATCCAGCGCGTCTTCCCTGTCGTCGTGATGATCCGATATTCCTCGTCATAGGGCAGGTACGCTTGGCAGGCGGCTGCGACGGAGACCCGTTTCTGGTCTTCCGGATGGATGTGGTCGAGCCAGTAGAGAGGATTCGAATAGAGCATTTCCCTGGGACATTCCCAGATGGTCTCGAACGCCCGACTGACGTAGAGCACCTGACTCTTGTCCGGAGTGGTGAGCCAAAAGACCGCATCGATCGATTCGGCCAATTGGCGAAACCGCTCCTCACTCTCCCGGACGGCTTCCTCCATACGTTTCCGCTCGGAGACATCACGAATCATGCCGGTATATTTCTTCGAGGCGCCGATGTGCATCTCACTGACCGCCAGATGCACGTCGAGCTGAGTCCCGTCTTTGCGCACAGCCGGAACATCGCGGCCGATTCCGATGATGGCCCGTTTCCCGGTGGCCAGGTAACGGGCAAGATAGTGGTCGTGGCACTCGCGGTACGGCGAGGGCATGATCAGGGTAATATTCTGACCGATAAATTCGTGGGCTTCATACCCCAGCAGGTGCAGGACGGCCGCATTCGCGCTCTCGATTCGTCCCCGTTCATCGATGACGACAATGCCCTCGATGGCGCTTTCGAAGATTGAGCGCATGCGCGTCTCGCTCTCCCGCCACCTGGACTCGGCCTGCTTGTGCGCGGTGATGTCCTGCACCGTTCCGGTCATGGACAGGGGTGAGCCATCGGCATGGCGACGGACGATTCCACGGCAGTTGATGTGGCGCGCTTCGCCGGTCGGCCGGAGAATCCGGCAATCGACGTTATAGGGGAAGTCGTAGTTGAGCGTCGCGTCAACCGCCTGTTGGACGCGGGCTTTGTCATCCGGGTGCAGGGCTGAAAGGAATGTGTCATGGGTCGGGGTGGTTCGACCTGGATCCAGTCCGAAGATCCGGTGTTGCTCATCGGACCATTGTTCTTCGCCGGTGGCAATGTTCCATTCCCAGAAGCCGAGGTGGGCAAGCGACTGAGCCTCATCCAGCGCCTGTTGTTTCACCTGCAGATCCCGCTGGGCGCAAGCCTGGGCGGCTTCCAGTTCCTTCCGTGTGGAAATGTCGAGATGGATTCCGGCGGCTCGCACCGGGGCGCCGTTGGCATCGCGCTCGACCACACGTCCACTGTCGAAGACCCAACACCAGGTTCCGGACTTCGTCCGCAGGCGATGTTCACTGGAATAGTGGGGCGTTTCCCCTCGAAGATGGGCAGACACCCTCTGCCTCACAATGCCCAGGTCGTCCGGATGGACGAGTCGTTCCCACGTTCGAATGTGAGGTTCGATCTCGTCCAGATGGTAGCCGAGCATGGTCGCCCAGCGTTCGTTAAAGGTGACCTGCCCGGTGCCGATGAGCCAGTCCCAGGTGCCCGCTTCCGCGCCCTGGATGACAAGGTCCATCCGTTCTGCCTGGGAGGCTACCGTCTGTTCCTGAACGGCGAGAAGGCGTTCGAGTTCAGCGATGCGTGATTCCAAATGGCCGATGGGCGGCGATTCGTGTGGATTGCCGTCTGTCCTGGGCACGACGGGTTCGTGGGAATGAGGGGAGGTCCTCACCGCATAAGGGGTAAGGGCCGTCCGTGCGCAGAGCGCCAGAGGTTTGAATAACTGCGCGGTGCTCTCGGGAATGACATCCTGGCTGAACAGAATGATGGAGAAGAGCTGTCCATCGGGCAGCGGTGCGCCAAATCCCAGTACCGAACGGACGCCATATTTGAGGACGAACCCCTCTTGCGCCGGCACAGAGGGGCTTCCCGCTGCTTCAGGGACGTGAAAGACGTTGAAGGCGCGCTCCCGCGGGTCAATGAGTAGGCTGTGCTCCGGGCTTACGAGATGAGGCAACTCGATGCCCAACTGGTGGAACAACTGACTGAACATGGGGAGCCGATTCAGGTCATCAGGTGTGGCGAGGGGGATGACGCGGAAGCGGCTGGACAGGGCGGGGTCATTCCAGCCCGGGAACATGCCCGCGCTGGCCAATAAGGTCAGGCAGGTCATGGACGGGGCGCCCGGCGCCCCGCTCAGCTTCTGATCGGCCAGAGCCTTGAGATCCGGCGCGAGCAGGCCGTAAGGGGTGGTCTTAAACAGTCGGACCAGGACGCAGGCCGGCTCTCCGGTCTGGGGCAGGGTCAGGGACGTGTAGAGGTGGCGAACAAGGCGGTCGGCAACTTCATCGAAGGTCTTCGCGCCGGCGCCCAACCGGCGAAGCGCGGCTCCGCAGGCGGTCATGTCACGGAGCTGGAAGGATCGCAAATGGTGCATGCTACAGGAAATCCCGTGGAGGCGAGAGAGTCCGTCGGTACTCTCTCGGCGCTCGCGCGGAGGAACTTGAGCCTCGCACCACGTCCTGTCAGGCGAAGTTCCGGTCAGGGAATCGTTTTCAGGTAAAAGGCGGCGGCTTGGGATCTCCTGGTGAGGTGAAGTTTGGAATACACATTGGCCAAATAGTTTTTGACGGTTTTGTCGCTGAGTCCCAGTTCGGCGGCAATCTCCTTATTGGTTTTCCCCTGTGCGATGAGCGGAAGGAGCCGCCGTTCCTGCGGCGACAGCAGGTGCCGGCCCCGCTCGGGTTCTCGATCGGCGACTTTGCGGAGATAAGCGAAGGTATGGCGGGTCACACCCGGGTCCAGGTACGCCTGTCCGTTAGTGATGCTGCGCAGCGCATGCATCAGCGTCTCGGAACCGGCGTCTTGCAGCACATATCCATGGGCGCCGGTGGAGACGGCCGACAGAAGGATCGTGTCATTGAGCGTGTCGGCCAGAAACAGGAGCCGGGTTTCCGGAAGGTGTGCCAGGATTTCCCGGGCCGTCTCAATCCCGGCGCCCTCCTGCACTTGCAGATGCACGATAACGATGTCGGGTCGGTGGTGCAGCACGAGGGGAAGCGCGTCGCTGCGGGTTGAGGCCTCCCCGACCACGAGAAAATCCGGGACGGAATTCAGCAGGGTCCGCATGCCGACGCGGACCAATTCCTGCGGATTGATGATGAAGATACGCGTTGGGGTATACGATGGTTCGTTCATAGTCGACTCTCACCTAAGTGTGGATGGATGCCGGGTAATTTCTGTCTATGCCTGCCTGCGCCCGCGAATGCGATTGCCCGAGACGACCGGGAAGAGACGCAGACGGTCGGTGTCCATCCTGTTGGTCGTAACAGAGGACAGCGGCTAATGCGACACGGTGCGGCCCGGAGTGGAACGGATCGGGCCGCATGGACCGTCGCCCTTCCGATGCGTGCCGGCATGGGTTTGTGATCCCTCATAGCATGACCCCATGACGCACGAACTTATGATACTCCTGCCAAATGGTGCAGGCCATATCCCGGCGTCGCAGCCAACGGGTTGGTCATTGCGACCCTGGCGTCTATGCGAGACAGGGCCAGCACAATGTTCTTGCCGCCGAATCCAAAACTATTGATCAGCGCGCGATCGATATGCGCGACCCGTCCTTCACCGGAGACATAGTCCAGATCGCAGGTGGGATCCGGAGTCGTCAGGTTCAGTGTCGGCGGAATGAATTGATGTTCCATTGCTTTTGCCGTCCCGATGAGTTGGAAGGCGCCGCTGGCGGCGAAGGCATGCCCCAATGCCGCTTTGAATGAGCTGACGGGAACGCGATACGCGTGGGTTCCCAAGACCTGCTTCACAGTGTGGGTTTCCAGTGCGTCCAATTCCATGGTGCCGAGACCGCACGCATTGACATAGTCGACTTCCTCGGGGAACCAGTGGGCGGTCGAGAGCGCCAGCCTGGCCGCTCGTTGCTGCTCCTGCCCCGTGGCGGCCGCCTTTACCATCGAATGGGCATCACACGTAAATCCCCACCCTTCGAGTTCGGCATACATGCGGGCGCCCCGCGCGCGGGCATGTTCGTAATCTTCCAGAATAAAAGAGCCGGCGCCTTCGCCTAGCACCATCCCGCACCGGTGCTTGTCAAAAGGCCGGGGGAGGTTTCTGATCGCGCCCCGCTCATCCGGCGCCAGCGCGCGTCCGGCGTTCATGGCCGCATAGACACTCGGGTGCAAGGGCGCTTCCGTTCCACCTGCCACGACCAACGAGGCCTGGCCGGATTTGATCCATTCGTAGGCGCGTCCGATCGCATTCGCCGTAGATGAACAGCCGATGGAATAGGTCTCGCAAGGACCGTGCAGACCCAGGACGATGGCGACTTCCGATGAGATGGCATTGGGAAAGGTCATGCCCATGGTGAAGGGGTTGACCCGTTCATAGGCGGTGAGTTTGGCCGCGTCATGGAATTCAAATGCTTCTTTCATGCCGCCGATGGAGGTGCCGATGCTGATGCCGATCGCGCCGCGGTCTTCCTGTTCCAGATCGATGCCCGAATCGCGCGCGGCCATCATGGCGGAGGCTACGGCGAATTGGGTTGCCCGTCCCATGCGGCGGGCTTGCTTGCGATGCAGAAAATCTTCGGGATCGAAGTCACTCACCTCCGCCGCAAGACAAGCCTGGAACGGTGAGGTATCGAACGAGCGGATCGGTTTCACCGCGCTCGCGCCCTTGCTCAACAGATGCCAAAACAGGTCGACGGTACAACCCAGCGGGGAAATCACTCCCATTCCGGTGATGACGACTCGACGAGAGGTCTGTGCTGTCATGATGCCCTCCTCTGCTCTCAAGAGCGTGAGAATGTTTGTCGTCAACTGTTCGTCGTCAATGGGCATGCCAGGTATGCATGTGTTCACGATGCGCATCCGGCAAGGCGGAGTCGGGATAAAAGGTCGCGTAAAAGTCTTCGTCCAGATGATGGGTCTGACAAGCCACGATCGACTTGCAGGCGTCGGCGTGCGCCGGAAACCGGCCGTACGTCCCGAGCACATATTCGGTGAAGGCGATTGTCGCCTCGATGGCCCGTTCGGAGTGCTGCGGGACCTGCTGCGCCGACTTGGGGTGTACCCAGGGCTGTTCCTGCGGTTTCCTGAATGTGCCGTCAGGCCCGAACTTGCTGGCGATCAACCGGATCACAGCGTCCTTCATCGAGGGCACAAATGGCGGCGTGGGACCTTCCCACACCTGCGGAATGCCGACGGGATTTGCCCGCAGCGGCTTGCCCGGCGGGACGACGAAGTGGAATCCGAGTCCGGGATAGATGTGAGGTTCCATGCCCAGAAGATGCCGGCCGCTCCCCACACTCTGGATGCCGCCGCCGAGTCCCAGCGCCTGCTGCATGAGGGCGATATGTTCGCAGATAATCCCTTGTTCCTGGATGGCGGTCTCGCAAATCGCGGCGTCGAGCTCACGCAGGCTGAACATACGGCGGGCGTTCAGGTCGTCATGCAGGTGCCCGCCTGCGCTTTTTCGGAAGGCATCGAGGCCGCATCCGGCGTTGGCGTTGTCCGTATCGACGATGAAATAGCCGGTCTCCTCGCTGAACATTGTCAGCAGGAGGTTCAGATACAACAGCGCGATATTGGTCACGGGCATGAACAGAGTGGTGCCGGGCCGATTCGTATACCATTGGTTGAACGGGAGCATGAAGGGCGCTTCCCGGGGGATATCCAATCGAGACGATTGCAGTTGCACGACGTTCAGATCCCAGGGGTGATCGGGCCCCGCGGCGTCGGCGACGAAAAAGACCCCGTCGTCGTTGGTATAAAACAGCTGCGTCGTTTGCGCGGAGCAGGGGCTGGGGACTGTGCGGCTGTTGAAATTCATCAGCGCATTGCCTTGTCCCGCGCCAGCGCCTGGGCGTCCGACAAACTGCATGTCGCCGAGGTTGCGCCCGGACCGGCCGATCGCCGCATAGATGAGATACCGTTCCTCTTCCCGGCTGAGCGGGATCGGTTCATGCTGACTCGTGTATTGAAGCGGGCCGCCCGGCAGGGTCATGCCTCGTCCAAAGCGGCGCGTCTTTCGTTGTTGCAGGAGGTCGAGCAGAGTACAGGTGGCGTCCATTGCTGCAGGATGTGCGGCAAGCTGCTTCATAGGGCCTCTCCTTCCTGTTTTCCCGGGGCCCTTTGGCCCTGGCCAGTGATATGGATGGCAGGTGATACGTGGTGCTGACACGTCACGCCATATGCGACGTTGTATGGGCAGACTCTACGAGAGGTGAGGTCCGGCGTCACCTACCCATCGGGGTAGGCGAAGGCTCCGTCCCTCGTCGGTCAGTGAGTGACGGACTGGGCGGCGCGCGGGTGGACATGCATGATGCGAGTTAGGCCTGGTGGCCGGACCCGGAAGGGGGGCGATCGTCACTGGGCGGCGCGGATGGATTGCTGCGATGCTGCGCCTCTGTTTGCCAGTAGGCAATGGCACTCCAACGGTTTTCGACGCCGATCTTCTGGAAAATATTCTTGAGGTGAAATTTCACCGTGTTCAAACTGACCTTGAGAATGACGGAGATTTCCCAGTTGGTTTTGCCTGCCGCCACCCAGCGGAGAATTTCCTCTTCCCGTTTACTGAGAAGGAGGGCAGGCTTGGCAGGCTGATGGGGAGTCCAGGCCGATTTGCAACGCATGTAACTCAAATGAAAATGCGGAGTGAGAATATCGAGGAGGAGGCGCAATTTATCCGCCTGTTTGGCGTCAAAATTGCTGAAGGCAAAGTAGGAGCAGTTGCCATGGTCTCCGCGTACCCCTGCGGAGAGGCAGGTTTTGATCCCGAAATCGAGCTTGAGGGAGGTGATGTCTTTCGGCTCCTGGATCACCGGTTCATCGGCGCTGGAGGTCACGGTTTGGCCGGAAGTGAGCAGACGATGGACGGCGGGGTCCGCCGCGAGGCCCTGGCCCATGTAGAGCTGGCAGAATTCCCGGGGGTAGGTGGAATGCCCGAGAGAAGGATCGATTCCATGCAAAAGATCTACCGCGCCGCATCCTGAATACTCATACGGCACCACTTGTTGCACCGCCGATACCAGCTGCCACACACCGTCGTTCCGGTCGACGGAGCGCGCGTCATACATAATCTCGCCGAGCCGCTGGAATTCCTTTGTGGAAAACGCCGACTGACTCATGCCAATTCTTTCCGGTGAACGCGCTCTGTTGTCGCAGGGATGACAAGCAATCGGAAGCGTTCAGAAATTCGGGCCTGGTTCATATGTTAAGGCAGCTGTATCATTGGGGAACCCCTCATTGTACTGCGACCGGATGGGCCGTACCTAGGGTAACCTTCGCTTAGTATAGAGTGCCTAAGGTATGAACCGCAACGGGCAAGAGAGGAGGCGCGTGTTGAGGCTGGTCAGAAATCGGGCGGGGAAAGAGGGCGCTATCGCTGGATTTTTAAGGTCGGTCCCAGTGTCAGCCACTTGGTTGGGCCAAGAGCGGCCATGTGCGGAAGGTGCGCCACATACCAGACCACGACATCCTGCTCCTGGACGCCTTGGTTGTCTTCGTCATATCCCAGTTGGCCGCGGGCGCCGAAGACCCAAGGAATATCCTCATTCGCTTTGGCCCGACGAATTGCGACATCGTGGTCGGCAAAGGCGTCCCGCTCGCCATCGTCCTTGAGCGGAGCGTATCCGTCGCCGGGAAGGAGCCACACGCCGTGACCCGTCGGCTGATCGCGCACGAACCAGGTTCGTCGGGTGGACGAATTTTTTACAGCATTCCGTTCATTTGTATATTTGGTCCAGCCGGGTCCCCAGCCGGTGTCCGCGCCTCCGTCGTCACGCACGAAGACTTGATCCATTCCGTTCCCGTTAATGTCGAAATCGAACCGCCAGTAAGGATGGTGTATGTGGTCAGTGTTACAGGACAAGCCGCGGCTCTGGACAACCGGGCGCAGCTCTCCGTCCTCCGAAAAATGCCAGGATTGATAAATGTGATATTCCCCGATGCGCGCATAAATGCCAAGTTCCAGCCACTGGATACCGTGGAGTGTCGCCTGTTCGGCGCACACCTTGTTGTCGCCGCAGTTGACGATCGGAACCAGATCCACCCATCGGAGACGATCCTGAAAGGGCCCGCAGCGGCCGCTGTCGGCGCGGGATCCAAACCAGGTAAAGGGATTCCACCAGACGCGTTCCTTTACATATTTCACCCGCAGAACCGGCATGCTGGCCTTGCCCAGAACCAGTTCACCATCGTAGGCGACGTTTCTGACGGCCAGTCCGGTATTGTCTTTGACCTCATAGTCGAAACTCCAGCGGCCCCAATCAATGTGTTCCGACGAAGACTCGGCAAAACCGGGATTCGGCGCAACCACTGCGCAGAACAGCAGGAGGGCACCCACAACACGCCTCATTGGCTCTCCTTTCCTGCCTTATCGAGGTGGCTCATCGCCGGCGTCCAGCACGCGGTCATCCGTGAGATCAACCTGGGCCCAATACTTCGGGTCACCACCCACTCCCGGCGAAAACGTAATCCATATCACGCGATGGCCATACCCCGGATCGTTCTTGAAAAACCCTCGATCCGGCTGCATCAAGAGCCCATGGCCTTGCAGATCGCGCACCTTGCCCGACAGCCGGTGATCGGCCCGGGCCAGCTCGATCCCGCGTTGAACATCTTGCGGCCCTTCAGGAGGCAGATACCCTTCGTTGCGGGAAGCCTCCAGCACCCTCGCATCTTTCAGGCTCACCTCCACGGCGACATTGTTGCTGTAACTGAAGTAGACGAGCCTCGCGATGCGTGCCTGCTGACGGCAGCAGCCGAATGCAATTTTTCGATTCGGTGGCATCAAGTCCGCATCAATAAAGCCCCAGCGCGCGCCCAGCAAAGACATTACCCGGGAATCGGCCTCCGCCGCCTGCCGCAGCCCTGCAATCTCGGAGGCGGAAAGAGAGGCCGCGGGGTTAGGCAAGCGGGTCACGACGGTATCACTCGTGCTCCCGGCCATTTTGGGTTTGATGTGCCCGGGAGACTCGTCGGCTGTAAACTCCAGGACATGCTTGGCCGGGACCTGCGCGGGCAGCGGCTTTTTGGGAATGGCAGTCTCAGGATCCTCCGGTCCGAACGGGCCACGGGAGGTGGCATCCAGACTACAGCCGGCACCCAGGAGCAGAAGGAGCATGATGGCGGATGGCAACATGGCGGATCGTGCGTCCATAGGGGCTATACGAGGGCGAGTTTGCTCGCCACGCCCAGCGCCAGTCGGGAAATCTGAATCCCCGCTTTGATGACCGCCGCGCGTTTTTTTCGGGAAGCGGCGTCCAACACCGCGTTCTTCATCAGGTCTTTGTAGGTCTCGATTTCGTCGGCGCCGAAGGGAACGATCCTGGCAACGGTCTCGTTATTAAACGTGTTCGCCAATTGCAGATAGAGATTGGAGATCTCGGCTGCGTAGATGCCCCTTCGTAGAGGATCGTTTTTGTAGCGCTCGAATTTTTTCCTCAAGGCGGCGACCGCTTCAAGCAGCGCCGTCTGGCGGACTTTCGTCTCGTCGTCGCGTCCGACGCTGAATTCCACTGCGCCCAATTGATCCACCAGCACCTGGGCCTCATCCCGGGCATGGCCGACGCTGGTGGCGAGTTGTTCGATATCGTTGGTGGCGGATTCGGCGGTCTCCATCAATTGTTTGATCACGCTGTCGTTGTCCCGGAGGAAGGTAATCACCCCGTCGATGCTGCGGTTCATAGCGCCCTCCGTTACTGTCCGTCGTCTTTCTTCAGGCGATCCAGGAGTTCTACCAGATCGGCGGTGAATCTCTGTGCGCGATCCAACCCGCCGATGCGGAGGAGGCGCGCGCCGACGACTTCTTCCAGCGCGTCATTGACCGTCCGGGAATGGTTCAGGACACTCATGATCTGTTCGGACCGGCCGGGCGCCTGATCGAGGATCGCCGCGACGAATTCCGGATCGACCGAGGCCAGCGCCGATTGTCCGGCAAAGCGTTGCACCTGAGCATGGAGCGTGGCGGTCTGCTTCCAGGAATCGTTCAGTGCATTGGCCGTGTCGCGCAGAGCGCAGAAGTCTTCTTCAAATTGATCCCACACGGCCTTCTCCAACCCTTGCACATCCGCCAGGTAGATCAGGCCCGTCAGGTAGGCCGCCGCATACGCAGCGTCGCCTTTTTTGTTGGTCAGATTCCGGAAGGAGGCCAGGGCAAAGCGGTGTTTGGTTTCTTGGATGTGAAGAGACTTAAAGCTCTGATGCAGTT
>WBZN01001113.1_pt1 | contig 16987 bp, 26 predicted proteins | sample 5204281 | NCBI WGS metagenome assembly WBZN01 (sample SAMN12344347, study PRJNA552823) | activated sludge metagenome | biome: Activated sludge suspended growth; feature: Nitrification reactor; material: Wastewater; isolation source: activated sludge from nitrification reactor of wastewater...
AGATCATTATAATTATATCTAAATTATTATCATTGCATAACTATTATTAAGATTTAAATGTTTGTCATGTCTTTTAAGTTTTACTATTGATAAAATATGTTATCAATAGTAGAGCAATACTTTATTACAGGAAGAATAAAATATTTTTTACTTTATTTAATTTCATTAAGTAGGATAATATCCTACCAATTGGAAGGTGTTAAAAACATACATAGGAAACAAAAAATGAAGCGCACCGATAAAGCAGAAAAAATCAGCATTACACTTCCACCGGATATGCTGAATATTATTAGGGAAAAAGTGAAGGATGGCGCATACGCTTCCACAAGTGAGGTTATTCGTGAAGCAATGCGTTTATGGCAAAGACAGGAAGAAGAACATCTTGCGAGAATTGCTTCCATTCGAGCGCGCCTGGAACAATCGGCGCACAGTGGTGAACCGGTCTTACTGGATGATGCGTTTGAAAAGCTAGAGCAACTTCATCAACAGCGAATAAGCACGTTAGACTATGAAAAACTATGAGGTGTATCTAACACCCGATGCTATACAAGACCTGATTGATATTTATGAATATATAACTGAGAAGAGCGGACTTCCTCAAGTCGCATGGGCATATATAGAGAAATTACGCCAAAGCTGTCATGGCCTTAGAATGACGCCTTTGATAGGACAACAGCGCAACGATCTGCGCAAGAATCTCAGAATCATTGCCATTGATAAAAACGCGATTGCAGCTTTTGAGGTTATTGAGGATAAACAAATCGTCACTATTCTTAATATTTTTTATGGTGGCCGAGATTATGAAGCGATTATGGGTAGTGAAACGCCACATAAAAATAATGAGCTAGATAAATAACATGACAGATCTTATAACTACAGAAAATTGCGCTCTTACCTCAAAAGAATTTCAGGGTCTTGCTGATCATGAAAGGGCAACTCAGGCCACTGAACCAAGCGTCGGGAGACATGTTTGCCTCCTTAGTGTACGTTTTCGTACCATCGGACTTCAAACCCCTATTTCTAATTTTTTAAATCTCGATCTATAATAAGTCTAGCTGATCTAGCTTATATAGGAAAAATTATGGATGAATGGCGTATTGCAGATGCAAAAAATAAATTTAGTGAACTGTTCAATAATGCACTGATTGGAAGAATCCAACTTGTTCACCGTCGAGATGGTGATGTGGTAATCATTTCCAAAAATGAATATGAACGGCTGGTTGGTCAGAAGAAGAGTTTTAAACAATATATTCTCTCTCCACCACACGAAATCGACCATCTAGATGATATGCGTGATAAAAGTCCAATGCGGTCAGTTGATCTATGAGGGTGTTATTGGATACATGCGTGTTATCCGAACTCTATAAACCAGAACCATTGGTTACAGTTTATGAAGCTGTTAATAATGTTCCAGATGAACATCTGTTTATTAGCGTTATTACAATGGGAGAAATCGGCAAAGGTATTGCGCTTTTGCCAGATGGTCAACGCAAACAAGCATTATTGAAATGGTTCACAAATATTGAGTATGAATATTCTGAACGCCTATTACCGATCAATGCAGAAACAGCTGCGATTTGGGGGAAAATAACAGCCAAGGCACAACAAGAGGGTTATGTTATCCATGCAAGTGATGGCCTGATTGCGGCAACCGCCTTGCAGCATGGCTTGCATCTTATGACTCGGAATGTGAAGGACTTTGAGCCTACTCATGTCATGCTCATTAATCCGTGGATGAAAGGGACATAACATGACAAATCTAATAACCACCAGCAATCGGGCACTCACTGCAAAAGAATTTCAAGGTCTTGCTGATGTTCCACCGGAAGTTGAGTGGTTCGCCAATTTAGGAAACAAAGCAACCCGTCGCGCTTATGAAAATGCACTAAAGGATTTTATGAATTTCACAGGTATTCAGAATCCCGAAGAGTTCAGGATTGTGACCCGTGCTCATATTATTGCCTGGCGCGATGATTTATTGAGTCGAACATTAAGTAGCATGAGTATTCGGCACCGCTTGGCGGCACTATCCTCTTTATTTGAATATTTATGTGAAAAGAACACCGTTACGCATAATCCAGTCAAGGGTGTGAAGCGACCAGCGGTAGAAAGTTATGAAGGAAAAACTCCGGCAATCGGTGATCATCAGGCACGCGAATTGCTTGATGCGCCGGATGGCAGCTCACTTAAGGGCAAGCGCGATCGTGCGATACTGGCCACCCTACTCTATCACGCACTGCGGCGTGATGAGTTATGCAAATTGAAGGTTAAGGATTTTAAGCAGGAGCGGCGTGGTGTGCCACACATGAAAATATCCGGCAAAGGGGGAAAAACACGATATTTACCATTGCATCCTGCCGCCAGTGGCTTAATCCATGATTATCTCGATGCAGCTGGGCATGGCCTGGAAGATACGGGGGCATTATTCCGTTCCACCAGTAATAACCGAGATAAGGAATCACAAAAACCGATCACACCAGACGGTGTTTATAAGTTGGTACAGAAATACTCTGAACAACTTGGATTCAAGATCGGCGCACATTCATTACGTGCAACTGCTGCCACTAATGCACTAGATCATCAAGCAGATATTGCCAAAGTACAAGAATGGTTGGGTCATGCCAATATTGCTACCACAAGAATTTATGATCATCGCAAAACCCGGCCGGAGGATAGTCCAACGTTTAAGGTTGCATATTAATTGCTTAATTGTTTAACCATTTACGAAGGAATTCTCACGACTGATCAATAATTAATCACGATTAAGGAATCTTTTGCCGTTTATAACATATATGATTATGGTATGGATTATTGAAACATTAGATCAAATCGTTGATGAAGAGCTTGAAGCCTTGCCCTCTAATATGAAGGCGAGATTTTTTTGGATCGTCAACCAATTGAGATACATGGGTTACAAAATGTACGCGAGCCTTATATAAAACATGTTGAAGATGTTTTATGGGAGATTCGTATGAAAGGCAAAGATGAAATTTCTCGTGCACTGTATGTAACAGTCAAACCCGAGCGAGTAATTGTAGTACGTATTTTTGTAAAGAAAATGCAAAAAACGCCCTGCAGAGAAATCAAGCTAGCCTTAAAAAGAGCACAGGAGATTGAACAATGACTAAAGTAAATGAACTCCAAAAAAAGTGGCTTAATGACCCAATTTACAAAGCTGATTTTGAGGCAATCACTGAGGAATTTGAAATTGCTTCTGCAATTATTGAGGCTCGGAATCTGGCAGGATTGACACAATCTGAGTTAGCTAAGCGGTTGAAAGCTAAACAGTCACTGGTTGCACGCCTTGAGAGTGGAGCAGACAACACAACGATAAAAACGCTGCAACGTATTGCGGAAGCCACTGGAACATACCTCAGATCTCTTTTGAACAACCTCGACGACTTCTCCGGGTTTCCCCGCCGATCCGTTCTTGGTCGGGGCGTACCATACCCGCCCATTGCTCCCTAAACCCCTATAACAAAGTTAGGCTTAAGTTAGAAAGTTAATATAATGCGACTCTGGCTTTTATTAATACCGATTGTACTTCTAAGTGCTTGCTTTGCACCGCAACCACTCACACACATTCCCCCGGAGCTTCAATATGTTGTTCCGGCTGGTCAGGAAAACTCGCTTGCAACACTGGTTGGCTCCAATGAGAAAAGCACACCAATTGACGATTTCACAGTATATGTTTTAGCTGTTGATGGTAAGCGAGTGATATCAGGATTGGAGAATTGGGACACAGCACTTCCAATTCAACCTGGTTTACGCACCATCACCGTTGCTTTTATGCGTGATCCGCTCAACGCACAAGCGGATTTGCAATTACAGGCAGTCGCCGGTGGTAAATATCAAATCCAGTTTTCTACTAATGCGTATTTTTTTGGAGCAGATACTTATTATGATTTCTGGATCATAGACATTGCTACGCAAAAACCTGTAACTGGAATTAAGCGCGGAACTCTCACAAACAGTATTCGATATATTCCTCCAAGAGATTAATGGATTTAAATATTATGTTCAGATTTTTGCTATTTACAATTGTGTTTCTAAGTAGTTGCACCACAACACCCCAGCCCATCCCAGCAGAACTTCAATATATTACTCCGGCTGAGCAGGAAGGCTCGCTTGCAACTCTGATTGGAATTAAACAGAAAGGCGTATTACCTGATGATGAACGTGCGGCATATGTTTTAGCTGTTGATGGCAAGCGCGTGATGTCAGGTCAACGAGGCTGGAATACAGCTCTTCCAATACAACCAGGGCAGCGCAACGTCACAGTTGCCTTTCAGGGTGGATCATTTCATACGCAAGTGGATTTGCAGATGCAGGCTGTCGCAGGTGGTAATTACCAAATCCAATTTTCTACTGATGTACAGTTATTTGGAGCAAACACCTATTGTGATTTATGGATTATTGATATTGCTACGCAAAAACCTGCATCGGGGATTGGTTGCGGAAATTTAGTAAATCCTAACGAGTGATAGCTAATATGGTGTTAAAAATTGACTTAGTAAAGGAGAAATAAAATGAACAAGCTGTTTATTGCATCTTTCTTGTCGGCTTTATTTATTGCGGCACCTATTCATGCGGTAGAAAAAGAGGATGAAAAGCGGCTTGATGAAGTAGCGGAACGGGGAGCGCATGTTATGCCGTTTGATTTGGAGAAAACCACGCATATTTTTTCAAAAACAGACACCGGAGGAATTCAGCGGGTTATTGCGAAGGATAAATCTGATACTGAGCAAATCAACTTGATACGATCACATTTGTCTGCCATTACTAAAGAATTTAAACACGGCAATTTCTCAAATCCAGAAAAAATTCATGGTGCCAGCATGCCTGGGTTAGCAGAATTGAAATCAGCTAAATCGGGTCAAATTAATATTGTGTATAAGGAATTGCCAGACGGAGCAGAAATTACTTATTCTACTCATATTGAAAAACTTAAACTTGCTATTCACCAGTGGTTTGATGCCCAATTAAGTGATCATGCGCGCCATGCTGTGCCAGGAGGACATCATCATGACTCTATTCATCATAAACATAAGTAAATAAGTTGGTTATGGAAATAGTGTAAATCCTGTCCGGCATTACATTCTGGTAGTTGGTAATTTGCTGCTTTGATAAGTTACTTGCTGAGGAACCATAATCCGAATCCGACAATTGCGACTTCGACAATAATCATGAATACTCGGATTGATAATCTTTCTAAAACATGCTTCCCGATATAGGAACCAAGGATCATTATTGGGCCGATGGTTATGCCATTGAGCCATGTGGTTGGGGATATTGCACCAAGTTCGTGATAGGTACCGAGCTTCATAATATGCATCACAGCAGTCCCTAAAGCCTCAGTTCCTATAAACGCACCTTTGACAAGTCCGTAAGAAAGATAAAACGGCGCAAGAAACGGGCCTGCACTGCCAGCAATTGCCGAAATAACTGAAAAAATTGCACCTATAAGTGCAAAATACTTCGGATTAAAGCTGGCTATAGTATGTTGTCGCCAATGGCGCCATATAACAGTAAAAATCAGAAAAGCGCCAATGATGTTTAACAGTTTGCTATCGGGAATCTTGGTAAATAGCCAAGCACCAAGAATGGAAAACGGAATTGCTCCAACACAAAACCAGAAAACAACTGGCAACTGAATCAACTGTCGATTAAGGGCCACTCGACTCATATTCCCAATTAACTGAACCACAGCATACATAGGAACAGCTTCACGAACTCCAAATACTTCAATTAAAACGGGAAGCAAAATGATTCCACCTCCCGTCCCCGCTATTGCCGCTACAGTAGATGCGACTAGCGCTGCCAATGAAATAAACAACCATTCTTCCATAAATTACCCCTTTTAAATAATATTAGGGGCTACAGTAAAAATATAAATAATAGTAACATTATATGCATAGCGCATCTTTTCAAAGATCCAGCATGTTTCTTTTCCCCCTATCTCTCGGAAATTCTAAATAATAAGGACAAGTTTATTTTCAACTCCATATTGGCAATTTGTATTGGTGCATCCTTTGGTGCTGTGCTGAGATGGCTGCTAGGAATGTCGCTCAACGCACTGTTTCCGGCCATTCCACTGGGTACACTAGCGGCGAATCTTATTGGCGGTTACTTAATTGGTGTGGCACTTGCCATCTTTGCCAATCATCCTGGCTTTGCACCCGAGTGGCGTTTGTTTGTAATAACTGGTTTTTTGGGTGGGTTAACCACGTTTTCCACTTTCTCTGCTGAAGTCACTGTGCTGATTCAAGAGGGGCGTATATTTTGGGCCACCGGTGCAATCAGTGCTCATGTGATAGGTTCTTTGGTGATGACGATGCTGGGATTAGCGACAGTTTCTGCGTTCAGAACCATTTGATTCTAAGGAAAAGACTATGAATGGCTATCAACTGACTTTCTTTACTCAGCAAGATCGCAAGCATGATCACATGCCGCTAGGCGAATGGCTGGTGCAAGCGGCGCAGAAATTGGGTATTGGCGGCGCAACTCTGATTGTTGCAACCGAAGGATTTGGACACGACCGCAAGCTTCATTCCGCGCATTTCTTTGAACTGACGGATCAGCCTATTGAAGTGACGATGGCCGTGAATGAACAGGAAGCAGAACGCATGTTCGCGCATCTGAAGCAAGAAGGCATTAATGTGTTCTATGTCAAAACGCCAATTGAGTTCGGTATGACTGGGAAAACCTAATGTTCAAAGCTGTGCTTGGATTGCCGCGCACCGTTTGGTTAATCGGCCTGATCAGTTTAGTGAACGACAGTGCAAGTGAAATGCTCTATCCGCTAATCCCGTTGTATCTTTCGTCAGTATTGATGGCTGGTCCTCGCGCATTGGGAATCATCGAGGGCATTGCCGAGGCAACGGCTAGTTTGCTCAAACTATTTTCTGGGGTGATCGTGGATCGAACTCGCCGCACTAAGCCGTGGATTGTGTTTGGTTATGGTCTGGCTGGCTTGGGTCGTCCGCTGATTGCATTCGTTAGCAGTTGGCCATGGTTACTGGTTATCCGTTTTACGGATCGGGTTAGCAAAGGGTTGCGTTCGTCGCCGCGTGATGCACTGCTGGCCGCGAGCGTCGGGTCGGATCAACGTGGATTGGCCTTTGGTTTGCACCGAGCAATGGATAACGCCGGAGCGGTGATAGGACCGATTTTGGCTTCACTATTACTGGCTTCACAGGTGCCGCTTAAGGATATTTTTCTATGGTCAGCTATTCCCGGCGCTGTGTGCTTGATCATCGCCTTTTCCATTCGTGAATCGCATACTGTGGTAGAACACCAGAGCAAAGCGTTTGATTGGCGCTTGGGAGATATGCCGCCCGTATTCAAGCGTTATCTCGTTGTGGTGGCTCTGTTCACGTTGGGCAACTCATCGAATATGTTCTTGTTATTGCGTGCCAATGAACTGGGCGTTCCAGAAGTTCAAATCCCGTTACTTTGGGCCGCTGTCTCAGCAGTAGCGATGCTGTTTTCTACACCCTTGTCTGCTTTATCCGATCATGTAGGCCGTGTGCGCCTGCTCGTGTGTGGGTATATGGCTTATGGAGTGTTCTATGCTGGAATGTGTATGATTACTCACAGTGGCGTATTACTTTTCCTCCTTTTTGCGTTCTACGGCTTATTTATGGCCGCTACCGAAGGTGTGGAGAAAGCCCTGGTGGCCGATCTTGCCCCCGAAGGATTGCGCGGTACTGCTTTCGGTTGGTTCAACCTGACAGCGGGTTTACTCCTACTCCCTGCTTCCATTGTATTCGGCTGGCTGTATGAAGTCGTCTCACCCTTTGCGGCTTTCTCTTTCTCAAGTGGTTGTGCATTGTTGGCTGCAGTTCTACTGTGGAGCTGGGTTGGTGTTATTTCTCTCGATACAAATAAGAGATGAGTGCAGATCGACACATCAATTGAGGAATGAAAAATTTATGCATTTCAGTAAAACATGCATGTACTGTTGTTATACATCCAAATGATCAGAAGATAAATAGGGCAAAATTGTATCAACTAGCCCGCTTAATGCATCAGAAATTATAAGACCAATTAAACTGCAATAGATCAATATAACGTACCCCATGTTGCTGATTAATGATTGATCTTTGTACTAAAGGCCCTACCTCAATCCTTCCATACTGTCGGGTTTGATAACCGATTCCCGCATAGCTCCAGTTCTCACTATACAAAGCATTTCTGGCTCCTGTTAGACTGAAATAGAATTCATTATAAGCATTAAAATAAAATTCCCCATTGTCTAATTCTTTTCCTTTCAGTGGTATGAGAAGCGCTATCTGATAGCGGAGCCGTGTGCTTAGAGGTGTTGTATCGAGAGCTGTGTTATGAATAAATCTTTCTTCGAAGCGCATCCGCTGGGTAAGCCTTCCAAAGATAGTATCCTTACCATAAACAATCTGCTGAAAGATCCTGTTTTCATTACCAGAGTTCTCAGAGAAAGGATTTGTTCTTTGATAGATGTATCCTAGTAAAACAAAATTGAGATTTGGACTGTATTTATAAATAGGGCTCGTCTGAAAATAATATTGTATATCAGACGGAAATTGCGTTTTTCCGTTAGTATTATCGAATAGGATGGGATGAGTCGAAGTAAAAACATTAAAATCCCATCTGTCAGAGATTTCCTTGGTAATGTTGATTTGAGGCCGCAGTCCATAGAACTGTTGCGACTCCGCGAATATTGAATGGCTAAAAATAACAAAAATAAAAAATACTATTACTTTTATACTATCTGTGGATTTCACAAGATTTAGCCGACTCAGTTGAGTGTTTCAATAGATTTCATTTTTATATTAACGAATTCCCTGAATGTGCCCGATTGGTACTCAAAGATTGCTTCAACAAAACCAGTTTTAGCTTTGGGGTGGGAGAAGAAAATTTCCAATAGCATTTCATTGTGAGTATAAACTTCTTCGACCAATATAATATTGTAGTCGGGGTAATGCTCAGATAAGACTTTTTCAGCTTTTATCCTTAGGTCATAGGGTATATCAGAAAATTCCACCTTTTTTTCTTCTTCTAATACCGTGCCCTGTTCGTCATAAGCGATAGAAAACTTTTTTCCACCTTTTTCATAATCCACGTCATAGCTAGTGATGCCATTCTTCAATTTACGCTTATAAGTAAACTCTTTTCTGTTGTACTCTTTGGGTAAAGCCATTAAAACTTTAGGCGGCAAGTCTTTTACACTTATGGAGTGTTCAACTTCCGTATTATGATAGATATCCGGTGCGGTTGCCGCGCATGCACTGAGGAGAAAAAGTGATAAAACCGAAACTATAAATGCAGTTTGGATCATGACGTTTCATTCCTTAATTTTGAGAGTACCCTAACAAAATAGTGAGGAACACTCCACAATTCTATAAAACTATTTATCATTAAGATAATCCATTACAATCCATAAAGTATCATGTATAAAGCAATGATGATCAAAACGTTGATCGTGTTGTTCGGGATGGTCTTCTACCTGTGGTGGCTACCGCGTCATTTGTTCAACGAAGCATCGGCCGCTATCGTCGAAAGGAATCCCTCATGAGCGCTGTCATTCTTGAATCCACGCTGACTTGCCCCGTTTGCAACCACACCAAAACCGAGATCATGCCAACGGATGCGTGTCAGTGGTTCTACGAATGCGAGCAGTGTCACACTGTGCTCAAACCTAAGCCGGGCGACTGCTGCGTTTACTGTTCCTATGGCACGGTTCCATGCCCACCAATTCAAGAGCACGGCAATAACAGCGGCGATTGTTGTGGCGGTTAGGCCATGAGCTATATGGCAGCCTCACAAACCAGCAGCTTCCGCAGCTTGTTTAACCACTTATCTGATGGGTTGTTTGGCAATTCCTATCGACACTTCTCTATCCATGAATTGTTATTGGCTACTTCTTAATAAATTCAATAATCTATGTACGCCGATCGGCTCTTCTTGGAGTAATGGCACGACGGCATAGCGCTTTGCATGAATAGTGGATACTGTTTTTATATCAGCAAGTTCGTTACTGGCGCGCTGACACAATAAGGGTGAGTGGACAGTCCTCGCAGCAACGCTATTATTGATGATCCACGCCCATGGCTCAATACCAGCGCGGCGCAAATCGGCTTGCAGGTTGGCGGCTTCCAGCACGGGCGTTGTTTCCGCCAATGTAACAAGCAGTATTTTGGTTTGCTTAGGATTTTGCAGTTGCATCATCGGCGTTGAGTAGTGCACGATGGAAGGATCCATTTGTTTGATAACTTCGCGATGATAAGCGCCAGTGGCATCCAGTAACAATAATGTATGTCCTGTCGGTGCGGTATCCATCACCACGAATTTCTTTCCCGCTTCGCGGATAATACGCGAGAATGCCTGAAATACCGCAATTTCTTCGGTGCACGGCGAACGTAAATCTTCTTCCAGTAATGCTCTACCTTGCGCATCCAGATGCGAGCCCTTGGTTTCCAGGACATGCTGACGATAACGTTCGGTTTCCACATGTGGATCGATCCGGTCAACCAGTAAATTATCCATAGTACCGCTGAGTGTTTCGCTTAAATGAGCTGCGGGGTCTGAAGTGGTGAGGTGTACTGGCAAACCCCGATGTGCAAGATTTACAGCGATAGCCGCAGCAAGGGTAGTTTTGCCGACACCGCCTTTGCCCATCAGCATGATTAAACCGCATCCGTCTTTGGCAATCTCATCAGTCAAACTGGATAAGCTGGGAAATTGGATTGCATGATGGTTTGATTTATTTTCACCATCGACAGGCAGATCATCAACCAATAGTTTCCGCAAGGCTGTCAATCCGACCAGGTTAAACGGTTTAAGTACAATATGATCGCAAGGCAATTGGCTGAGGACTTCCGGTATAGCTGCCAAAGCGTTTTGCTCACGTTGGAAGATTGCAGTTGCCAATGGATCCTGTGCTGTTTCTGCCTGTGGAAACAATCCATTGATGACTAAAAATTGTTTCGTCAATCCAATGGCGGCTAATTCTTCATGTGTCCGCGCTACTTCGCGTAACGTGGCTTGCTGCGCACGAGCTACCAATACGAGGCGGGTGCGTTGCGAATCGGCGAGCGCATCTACCGCTGCTTTGTATTGGGCACGCTGTTTCTCTAAACCGGCCAGCGGGCCAAGACATGACGCATCGCCTTTGCCTTCCGCAAGAAAATCACTCCATGCGCCGGGCAATTGAAGCAGCCGAATGGTGTGGCCGGTCGGTGCGGTGTCGAAGATAATGTGATCGTAGTCCGCTGTCAGTACCGAATCCGTCAATAGCGCGGTAAATTCATCGAAGGCGGCAATTTCGGTCGTGCAAGCACCGGATAATTGCTCCTCGATACCTTTGACTACCGTATCCGGCAACACGCCGCGTACCGGACCGACAATGCGGTCGCGGTAAGCTTGAGCTGCCGCTTGCGGGTCAATTTCCAAAGCGGCCAAATGGGGTACTGAAGTAATCGCCGTAACCTGATTCCCAATCGTGATACCGAATACCTGGCCAACGTTAGAAGCCGGATCGGTGCTGACCAATAACACCCGTTGACCGGCGTCGGCCAGCGTTATCGCCGTGGCGCAAGCCAATGAAGTTTTGCCGACCCCGCCCTTGCCGGTAAAAAACAGAAAACGCGGCGGTTGATTCAGAAACTTGAGTTTAGTCATGGGGTGGAATCAAGGTTACTTTAGCAACAGCCGCCGCAACAACTCGATTCTTCGACTTCTTCCTGCAGAGGAATTCCCGCCCAGCGCGCGAGTTCGCTGCGCTGCGGGTAGCGGCCTGCCAATGCTACTTCTCCATCTACAAGAATTAAGGGTAGCGCTTCAGCACCGGAACGTTCCAAAAATGCTTTCACCGTAGAATTATCCGCAAAAGCCATGGGTTGCTGTGCCAGATTAAAACGCTCGATTGCAACATCGCGTTGTTTGACCCAATCGACATCAGCGGAAAAACCGACCAATTCTTGGTCTACGTCGGAACCGCAAACGCCTGAGCTACAGCATGAAGCAGGGTCAAATACTTGGATAGTTGTCATTTTGATTCTCCTATAAAGTTAAACTAACAAGGTTGCGATACAATTTAATTCTGCTTTCAGGCATTCACGGTTATGTTGCGATTCTTGCAATGATAATCTCATTGAATGCTCAGCCACATAGCGAGAGTAGCCAGCGTGACAAGCAATACTGGCACAGTCAACACAATCCCCACCTGGAAATAATATCCCCACGTGATAACCGTATTCTTCCGCGCCAGTACATGCAACCATAACAAAGTTGCCAAGCTGCCAATCGGAGTGATTTTTGGCCCCAGATCACAACCGATCACGTTGGCGTAAATCATGGCTTCCTTTACCACGCCGGTTGCATTGGTTGCGTCGATCGACAACGCGCCGATCAGTACCGTAGGCATATTGTTCATGATGGACGATAAGAAGGCCGCCAAAAAACCAGTGCCAAGCGTTGCACCCCACACGCCATAACTGGCGAAGACATCAAGCAGACTGGTAATGTACCCGGTCAAGCCTTCATTACGCAAACCATACACCACTAAATACATTCCCAGTGAAAAAATAACGATTTGCCACGGCGCTTCGCGTACTACCTTACGCGTGTTAATAACATGACCACGCGCTGCCACCACGAGCAGTATTAGCGAACCGGTCGCAGCCACAAGGCTGATGGGCACACCCAAAGATTCGAGACCAAAAAAGCCGATAAGCAGCAATGCCAACACTACCCAGCCAGCACGGAACGTTGCTGGATCGCGTATTGCTTCATTGGGTGACTTCAGTTGACTGACGTCATAGCTAGCCGGAATATTGCGGCGAAAATAAAGGAAAAGTACGCCTAAACTTCCCACTACTGAAGCGAAATTGACCGGAATCATCACCGCAGCATACTCGGTAAACCCAATTTTGAAATAATCAGCCGAGACGATGTTCACCAAATTGGATACCACTAATGGCAAGCTAGCTGTATCGGCAATAAAACCCGCAGCCATGACAAACGCAAGCGTAGCAGCCGGACTAAACCCAAGCGCGAGCAACATCGCCATCACAATCGGCGTTAGAATCAAAGCCGCACCGTCATTCGCGAACAACGCTGCAACCGCCGCACCCAGTAATACTATATACACGAACAATAAATACCCATTGCCGCGACCCCAACGCGCCACATGCAATGCTGCCCACTCAAAGAATCCCGCTTCGTCGAGCACTAGGCTGATAATGATGATGGAAATGAAAGCCGCTGTTGCATTCCAGACAATATTCCAGACCACCGGAATGTCACTGAGCTGCACCACACCAAGAAGTAATGCCGTAGTTGCACCAATCAGAGCGCTCCAGCCGATTCCGAGACCGCGCGGCTGCCAGATAACCAGCACGAGTGTTACCATGAAAATGAGTATGGCAATCAGCATATCAATATGCACTCCTTGCTATTTTGTCTTGGTTTGTGGCTATCACTCTTTGTGTGTCTGTTTAAATTTCAAAATGCCGATGTAGTCCAGTTTCGTCTTGAAAGCGGAAGGATTTTGGCGCAAGTCATCTAATGGCAGCGATAAAAAAGTCTCAATACCTTCGCGCAAGGTACCGTAAGCCTGCATGAATGCCGCATTGATCTCTTCTTCGGTTCCAGTGGCTTGGGCTGGATCATCGACACCCCAATGCGTGCGTAGCGCAGGGCCAAGATAAGTTGGGCAGGTTTCACCGGCCGCGTTGCCGCAAACTGTGATCACAATGTCTGGCGTCGCGGGTAAGTTGTCCCACGATTTACTGAAATATCCCTCAGTTGGGATACCTTCGCGTGTAAGCAAAGCGAGCGAACGCGGATGAACCTGGCCGGTCGGTTGACTGCCTGCGCTCATGGCTTGCCAACCTTTGGGTGCCAGATGATTGAAAGTGGCTTCCGCAAGGATAGAGCGGCAGGAATTTCCGGTACAAAGAAACAATACTTTCATAATTAGGCAGCACAGCAGGATTCGGTTTTAGTCGGAATGGCAGTATCCTGCCCAAATACCGGGATTGTTGTCAGTGAATGAAACGCTTCCCAGGCGATGCCTTGCGGATCAACCGCCCAGTATTTATTCGATGCGGCATAACAGCATTGCGCGTTTTTTTGTTCCGCAGCAGGTAAATCGGCTTGAGCCAAACGGTGATTCATTTCGATTAGCGCTTCTTCCGAGTCAACCTGGATTCCCACATGATCCAACCCCGGTTTTGCACCTCGCGCCGATATGGCGAAATTAATATACGGATCATCCAGCATCCATTTGGCGTAATCCAATTTGCTGATGGAGGGTTCGGTACCGAATAACGCAGAATAAAAACGGATGTTATCCTGCAGATTATCGACGGAAATATGGACATGAAAGCGTTTCATCATTGTCTCCTTGGTTAAATGGTCAGGGAAATATGTTTTAGCTGTTCTTTTCATCACAACAAACTTCAACAGGGCTGCATGGAATCCCAGCGCAACAATTCTCGGTGAGATACCCCAATAGTGCATTCATAGCTGTAAAATTCGCTGAGTAATAAATAAAGCGGCTTTCCTGCCGGGCAATGACCAGCTCTGCATGGGCCAATTCTTTCAGGTGAAAAGATAGCGTTGCGTTAGGGATGCTCAAGTCCTTGGCAAGCTGCCCCGCAGGAAGTCCCGGTTCTCCAGCCTGAACCAGCACCCGGAATATCGTGAGACGGGTTTCGTGGGCTAGGGCAGCAAGTGCTTTAATTGCAATATTCATTTCCATATTTCTAATATATTAGAAATTATAATTGGCGTCAACCCTTTTTGATTTGATTAATCGTTAATTCATCATGAGCAATAGCAAAACAAATCCGATTTCTGATAGTTTTGCTACTTATTTAATATTACCCGTGAGATGGCCTCACTTGATTGGACAATTTTTTCCATATCTTAAGTGGAAACCTTGCGTTAATGCCTACGCTGTTTTTTTCATTGCAGGCAGGTTATTGAAGTAGAACTCATTTGGCGTTTTGTCGTCAAGCGCGGTGTGAGGTCTAATTTGGTTGTAGAACATGAAATATTTTTCTAAGCTTTGTTCTGCACTACATACGCTGTCGTAGGCGTGCAGATATACCTCTTCGTATTTGACGCTCTTCCAAAGCCGTTCGACAAACACATTGTCACGCCAACTACTCTTGCCATCCATGCTGATCCGGATACCGTTATCCTTCAGCAGCCCGGTGAATTCCAAGCTGGTGAATTGGCAACCTTGGTCTGTATTGAAGATATCCGGCTTGCCATGCTTGTTTATGGCTTCTTGCACAGCTTCAATGCAGAAGTCGGTAGTCAAGGTGTTAGACAATCGCCATGACAGCACTCGACGGCTTGCCCAGTCGATCACGGCGAACAGATAAACGAAGCCGCGCTTCATTGGGATATACGTGATATCTGCTGCCCAGACATGGTTTGAGCGGGTGATGGACAAATTCCGCAACAGATACGGATAGACTGGATGCGCCTGATACCGCTTGCTGGTATTGGGCTTGCGGTAGATTGCGTGGATTCCCATTCGCTTCATCAGCGTGGATACACGACGCCGACCGAATAAACTTCCTTCACGTTTGAGCATTTTGGAAAGCATTCTGGCGCCTGCAAAGGGATAGTTCAGATGCAATTCGTCTATTCGGCGCATCAGAGCAAGCTCCTCCGCTGATAGCGGAACCCGGTCGGTAGTATGCCGTTGAACGTGCCACATCCAATAGCTGGCATTGCCTCACTAACGATAGTTTATGGGCTCGGTCTATCATCGCTTTGCGCTCAACAATCCCGCCTTGATGAGTGCGTCATCTCAAAAAATCATTCTCCAACGTCAGCTGGTCAATCTTGGCGTAAGAGTATCTTGAGATCAGGCGCGGCAGCCTTTGCCCTTGAATTACTCCCGAATACATCGATTGCAGATTCCTGTAATTGCTGCTTTCATTCCGAAATCTGATTCGGATGCACATCAAATTGTTCAGTTAACTCAGCAAGTGTCTTGTCACCCTTGATCGCAGCTATTGCCACCTTGGCTTTGAATCCCGCTGCATGATTCCTTCTCGTCCTTCTCATATACTCGCTCCTTTTTTGCCGCGAACTTCACGGATTTAGATTGAGCAAGATTAACACTTATCCGACTGTCCGAATTTGTGAGACCACTTCTATATGATCCAGATGCAGAATACTGCACAGAAATACCTCAAGCAAGGGAATTGTTTTGGGTAGTAGATCTTGTGGATGATGAACTACGTAACATGCCGATTGCTATACAATTGCTAAGAGGAAATGTAAATGACAAAAGTAAGACATTAATTTCTTTCAATTCAAAAAACCATCCTGATGGAGTGATTAAAGGTGAATTCAATCTGAAGGAAGGAGATTATAGAATGCGTATCATAGGCGAAGGAGTCCCCCTCTACACTATGAATATTCCTTTAGAGTACAGATGGTGAATTATATGGATGCCATTCGTACCGCAATCCCCTATTTAATTACGATATTGGTACTTTCCTGGTTCTCAGCTAAATTCATGAGATCGAAAAAAGTGCCCATTAATAAGTAAACTATTAACACAATTTTTAAGCAAAAACCAGAACTTCTCTTCCTTTTTTAGTTTTGGTTTTTGGAACGCCTTCCGGCTTGGAATTTTCTCCCGCAAGCAAGTAGATATTGTTTCAGTCTTTTTGCTCGGAAAAAGGTGTGGAAGTAGAATTTACTTGATAGAGACAAGTTTGATATTACCGGACAGATTCACAGTTTTTTGGATATAGGTGGTGCAATTCTAGCTTGTGGAACCTGTCTTAAACTTCGCCAGTCTGAAGAGTTAGGAATCTGCCCGATATCCACGATGCAGGATTTATATACGCTGATTCACGATTCAGATAAGGTATTGAGCTTTTAGAGAAATTACCCATGGATAATAAGCAGCATTGGGAACAGGTATATACCACTAAGGCATCTGACTCAGTTAGTTGGTTTCAGGAACACGCTG
>WBZN01001114.1_pt1 | contig 16984 bp, 10 predicted proteins | sample 5204281 | NCBI WGS metagenome assembly WBZN01 (sample SAMN12344347, study PRJNA552823) | activated sludge metagenome | biome: Activated sludge suspended growth; feature: Nitrification reactor; material: Wastewater; isolation source: activated sludge from nitrification reactor of wastewater...
TCGGCTCGATTCCGGCTGCTGTAAGTCTCACAGGCGTGGCGACATTCAAATCGCTCGGCATACCGGGTCCACCACCCACCCAGAATCCAACCACGTTGCCGTTTGAATCTTTTTTCTCTGCCATCGCGTCGAATGCACCGCGATTCCATAAAAGCTGAAAATTATTTCCATAATTTGTCAGAAAATCAGTCAATAAGCCACCATGCGGCTGGCCATCCACTAAAATAGTTGAATCCTGGCCATTTGGAAATACAACTGATGTCCCAATAACACGGACAGTATCACTGCAGGAGTGACCAATTACGATATGATTGATTGTCCGAGTTCCTTCAGTTTGCGTGGGTACATCTAGGCGGGTATGCGCCAGCACGCTCTGCCCCAAACCCATCAGCATAATGCCAGTCAATGTGCGTGCAAGTAATTTCATTTTGTTCATGATTATATCTATTTCCTAAGATACTAAAAAAGTAATTGTGTAATAGAGACTTAGCTGTATTCATAATTTTGACTATTTAATAATGTTGCTAATACCCTATAAGAAGTATCTTTCTTTCTGGACTAGAAAACAATGTGACAAAATGTCGCACTCATGATTCTGCATCTAAAAATTTAACGATTAAATGAACGGCATGCCATAAAAATAGAGTGTCAATAACAATATTCTTCCCACTTCGTGAATTTATTAGAAACGCACCTAAAATTCCGCCATATTTCAATTCGCTATGGCAAAATCCCAATAACCCCAGATTTTCCATTAGAACGAATTAAGGGGTGAATATTGGGCTAAATTTAACAGGGAGATCAAATTCTTTGGATTGATCCCAAAGGCCATTAATCCATTTCACGACGTTGCATGGCGACAATCAGGTTAATAATCTTTTTTCGGCCTTCATGCGTAATGTAACCAGCCTTGGCAAAGAGTTTATAGCGCAGCGGAGGGTGTGTTGGACATCGGGTTTGCCTGAAATGGCATCACTTCTTAATACTGCCTGGCGAAATAAACTCATCAAATTGTAAGCCAGCATGACTGTCAACAGAGCCGCTTCAGTCGCCCAGAAATCCCTGAGATTAAAGCTCTCTCCATCAAAATCATATTTCAGTTCCTTGATCCGGTTTTCACAGTCAGCACGACCACGATACAAACGTCAAAGCTCGGCTGCAGGTAAATTCATATCTGTGACTAGTGCACTATAACGGTATTGAGCAAAAACTGGGTCATCGGCAAATAAAGACAATGTCTTGCCCTTGGCATCAGGTCGTTCCTCGATTTTTTGCCGGATACCGACCACCCGTCGCGGTTTCTCCCAGCTTGTGGCGCCTGATAATCAAAACCAATCAGCTCTATGTCATCGTCCAGTGCCCACCAGCCTGTTTCTTCTATCAGCGCTCTTTGTAATGGCTGATTAAGGCGCAGAGCAATCAAATAATGTGTCAATCGGCATGTAAAACTTGCCAAACAACCGCATGATTGCTTTGAAATTGGCCATACGTTTGAAACCAAACAGCTTCTTTACACAGGATCATGTCGAGTGACTTCCGTCTGTGCAAAGCGGTTTGCTCCGCACCAGACTCACAGCATGAATTGCAAAAGCAACTGAATGGGTGCGTAACCTCGATTACTGCCAGGTTGCGGCAAAACACAACTTTCCACAGCCGTATTAAATCCAATCCGATCCAGCATTCGCTTCATCAACCCCATGCCGTTATCTCTTTATCGGTAAATCGAAGTTCAAAATCCACGAAGATCCTCCGTAAGAAAAACGTACACGAATTAAACCACTACAACTCACCAAATTATACTTATTCTTAACAACTTATTTTAATGGCTTCCATTAGAAATTCCCCTAATGGAAAATCTGGGGTTAATCTTTCCGCTATCCGCTGCCATTATGGCAGCACCCAAAGAGCGTGGTTTTAAACGCCCGAAGGAATACCGAAAGAAATTCAATTCAAGGCTCTCAAGCATCGGCTACTACTTTTGTAATTTACACAAACGGTGCAGCCCCATTAATATCGACACTGATAAGGTTGGTGTACATGCGCAAGGTTATACAGCAGAAGCTTGGGCGCGCTTAACGGCACTGAAAAATTCGCGATCGGAAAATGTAAATAGACATCGGCTGCATTCTGGAGAGCCACTTAAAGTTTCCTGATTAGAAAGATTGTTCAGCCAAACCCGATTTTTTCTATTATAAGGCGCATACTGACCCAAACAAACCCATCAAAGAGAAACTGCCATGGCCATGAACCGTATCCAATTCCAAGTAGGCTTGTCCTTACCTGCATTCCTTGCGCAGTTTGGCACAGATGAGCAATGCGCTGATGCATTGGAAGAATCCCGATGGCCGCAAGGATTCAGCTGCCCAGGCTGCGGCAACGCGAATTACTACTTGCTTAAGGTAGGAAAACATAAGAACTTCCAATGCAAGTGCTGCCGGTTGCAGACATCTCTGATCGCAGGCACTTTGTTCCAAAGCACCCACTTGGCGCTAAGCATCTGGTTCTTAGCAATTTATCTGATCAGCCAAGCCAAAACCGGCTTGTCGGCACTCGACCTTAAGCGGCAGTTGGGCGTGAGTTACCCCACGGCTTGGCTGATTCAGCAGAAGCTGATGCAGGCGATGGTCGAACGGGATGCCAAGTATACGCTGTGTGGTAATGTCCAGGCGGATGACGCTTACCTTGGCGGAGAATTGGCTGGCGGCAAGGCAGGCCGGGGCTCCGAGAACAAGGTACCTTTTGTGGCGGCGATCTCGCTCAGCGCCGAAGGCCGTCCCCTGTATATTAAAATGGCACCGGTTCCTGGTTTTACGCGCAAAGCGGTTTCCGACTGGGCTAACGCTGACCTCCAGCCAGGTTGTATAGTCACTTCCGATGGATTGGGTTGTTTTGCCGGGGTTACTGATGCTGGCTGCCAGCACCGGGCAATCGTCGCCGACGGTCGCAAACCCAAAGAATTACCAGAGTTCAACTGGATCAACACGGTCTTGGGCAACCTCAAAACCAGCCTGGGTGGCGCTTATCATGCATTCGATTTCGCCAAATACGGAACCCGTTACCTCGGTGCGTTTGTTTACCGTTTCAACTGGCGTTTCCATCTTGAAGCACTCCCTCTACGCCTGTTCGTCGCCGCAGCCACTATCGGGCCTCGCCCGGAACGTTGGCTTCGGCAAGCTGAAGAATCTTTCTAATCAGGTAAAGTTTTACCTGTAGGCGCAAAATTATTAAACTTCTACCTCTTAGTGTTCATGTGATGTTTCACTTTTTTTCATCTCTGCAATCAGATAGTAGGCATTATTCCATGCTACTTGTGTATCTTTAGGTAATGATTCCAAAAATTTGATTTCTACCCAACCTCTATCAGTAGCACCTGTTCTGATTTCAACAGGATTAAATACCCACTCCCTTTCCCCATCTTTCTCGTTTGCTTCTACAACAAAAATGTAAGGTTTGCCATTTTCTACAATAATAGCTTCCTCTGGCAGAGCATTAACTGATGTACTTTCCGTATAGATTTTTCCATGGATATACATACCTGGAATAAGAGAATATTCTTTTTGATCAATCTCGGCATGCACACGAACTACTCTAGGGTTTCGCTCAAAATTTTTTTCAACAGAAAAAATGGTGGCGGATAAGTTTTTATCCTGAACTGATTCCACTGTGAATGATACTTTCTGGCCTTTTTTTACTTTGTGTACATCTTTCTCGAATACCATGAGATCGGCATGTATATAATCATTATTTATAATGCCGAACATTTGTGTCTGAGGATCAACAAATTGTCCTGTCTGGACCAATATTTTCTCAATGTAGCCATCAATAGGACTCACAACTGGTACATATTGAAAAATATTACCATTCTTTATTTGTTTCACGTCAATATTTAATTGCTTTAATTGCGCCTCATAACCTTCTACTTCACCCTTTATAGTCTGATAATCAGCATTTGTTTGCTGATAAGCCTTACCTGAGCCTATTCCCTCGTCGTAAAGCCTTTTCTGACGGCTGTATTCTTTCTCTAGAAATTGCTTCTGGTTATAGGTTCTTATATATGCAGTTTGGAGATTGATTAGATTCGGGTGCGAAAGATAAGCTAATACCTGATCTTTTTTTACTTTTTCTCCTTCAATAACTTTGATTTCAGTGATATTTGCTCCCAAAATAGCTGTAACTATGGCTTTATACTGCGGAAACAATTCCAACCAGCCATTGACATTAACCACACCTGAAAGAGCACGTGTAGGAATAGCATCTACTTTCATGCCTAGACTATTAAATTTCAGTGCTGAAAGGTGTACTGTACCAATCTCTTCCTCGAAATTATGAATATGCGCCTGATCAACTCCAGTGGCAGTCTGGCTTCTCTCTTTTCCCATATTAGGACGCTTGCTCATATAATCAGTTAAGGAAATTGCTGCAAATATCACCGTAAGTCCAAATAAAATCAGAGTAGATATTGATAGGATATTTATCTTCATCCTAATTTCCTTTTATAGTCTAAAGCCTTAGTTTGATGTTTTTAAGAAATATTCCAATTGATAGCGGCTGTCCAAATAATTGCCAAAGGCATTCCACGAGTCGATCTCAATACGTATCGCATCTTTCAAATTTTGCAAGAAGGTTACGTAATCAATATTACCTTCCCGATAAGCAGTAATAGCCCCTGTTTGCTGCTCCCTAGCCATAGGAAGCGCAGAATCCCGGTAGTATTGCCATGAGTTTAGCCATTTGGTGTACTGCTCCCGTATATTTTGGTAAGCCGCACCAAGCTCCAGTTGAACTTGCTGAAGATTCTGATTGGCAATTGTGTGTTCGATTTTTGCAGACTGTGATCTTCCTAGCTCCGGTGCAAAAAATAAAGGTACCTCAATACCAACCTGAAACTGATGAAGCCCAGGCAGACCAGAAATTTCTTGTTTGCCATACTGCACACTTAACTTGGGTAAAAATTGCGAACGTCTCTCTTTAATAGCAGCCTCTGCAACATTAACTTTTTGCTTGGAAACATTGAGTATAGGATGGCTATCTATAGAATCTGTTATTAAATTCAGTGAGCTATCTAATTGACTTGCAGGGATATCTGGAACAGTGAAAAAGGTATCAGTAACAAGCCATAGATTCAGTCGCTGCAGTGCACTTAAATAGTCTCTATAAGCTTGCTCTTTCTGGATCAGTACTTGATTCCCCTGATTCGAGGTTGCTAGGTATTCCAACTTTGATGCAGCTTCAACCTCAAGCCTTATTCTGGCTGCTCGTTCAATATCCATGAAAATTGAGTTCAGTCGTTTGTAAACCTGATAATTATTTTTTGCCGTATAGACCATAGCCCAGGCCCGGCTTACTTCCCGTTCTACTTCTATCACAGACAGGTTAAGCACTTTCTCAGCCAATGTTACCCGCTCTTTTTGTAGCTCCAACTTAGGAATAATACCAAACACATTAATTTGGCTCTGTTTAATACCTACACTCATATAAGTAGTTTCGGGGGTGTACCCTAGCTTTTCTGCCCCGGTGAAGATTGAGGTGCTACCAAGGTCCCAAGCGGTTTTCTTCTGAACTTCTTGGTTTTCTATTTCAAGTCTTGCTGCCTGTATCTTTGGAAAATTTTTTACAGCTAATTCCTTAGCCTGCTCTAGAGTAATTGTTTGAAGACTTTCTAGCGGTGGTGATTGTGCTTTTACCGTAGAGGCAGTGCCAAGAAGGATACTTAGAAGTCCACTACACACAACAATTATCAGTAGCGTATTTGCACTGGGGAGCTTGAGGCTTTGTTTATTATTTTTTTTATTGTTACGACCCTCGACAAAAGCATAAATTACGGGAAGAACAATGAGGGTAAGTAGGGTACCAGAGATCAAGCCGCCAATTACTACGGTCGACAGCGGATGTTGCACTTCAGCGCCTGCCGATACGGATAGTGCCATTGGCAAAAATCCGAGAATATCTGTAGCATCTGTAAGTAAAATAGGTCTGATTCTTTCTTTGGTTGCTTTAAGTATTCGCTCTTCAATATCGGTAATCCCTTCTTCTTTTAAGGAATTGAATCTACTAATTAATATTAAGTCATCAAGCACAGCTACGCCAAATAACACAACAAAACCAACCCCTGCTGAAACACTAAAAGGTATATCTCTTAACCAAAGAGCAAACACTCCGCCTACTGCAGCTAGAGGAATGGCGGTAAAAAGTATGATCGACTGAGAAAACGACTTCAGGGCAAAATACAGCATAACGAAAATCAAAAATATGGTAATTGGTACCACGATGGCTAATCGACTTTTGGCCTTTTGCAGGTTTTCAAACTCTCCACCATATGTAACGTAATAGCCGGGCGGTAAATCTAACTCAGCATCCAATTTTTGTTGGATGTCTTTTACTACGGACTCCATGTCACGTCCTCTGGTGTTCACTCCTACATAAGTTCTACGAAAAGTATTGTCGCGGGATATTTGCATAGGACCTAGTACATAGTTGATTTCGGCTAGTTCCTTAATTGGAATTTGATTACCGTTAGGTAAGTCAATATAAAGATTGCGCAAATCGTCAATGCTTTTCTGGTAAGCTTCATCAAAACGTATGACCATTTCAAAGCGTTTTTCTCCTTCAAGAATCACGCCAGCCACACTTCCGGCAAATGCTGAGCTGATATATTCATTTAATTTATCAATATTCAATCCGTATTGAGCAATTTTTTCTCGGCTATAACGCACAGTCATCTGAGGCATGCCAGAAGTCCTTTCGGGATTTACATCACCCACGCCAGGAACGGTCTGGATGATTTTGGCTATCTCATTTGCTTTTTGCGCCAGCACATCAAGATCATCGCCATATAGCTTCACAGCCACATCTTCTCGGACACCCGTTAATAATTCATTGAAGCGCAACTCAATCGGTTGGCTGAAAACTAGGTTGACTCCTGTTAATTTGCTATCAAGCTTTTCTTTGATTTTCTCAATCAATTCATCTTTTGACTTGGCAGAAGTCCATTTATTTACATCTTTTTCCAGGATAATGAACATATCCGCTATATCCATCGGCATAGGATCCGTGGGAATTTCTGCTACACCAATCCTGGCTAAAGCAATTTTTATTTCCGGGAAATTTTCCAGCAATATGTTTTCTATTTTTATAGAAACATCAATAGCCTCACTGAGGCCACTACCAGGCCTGATAAGTGCCTGCATTGCAATATCGCCTTCATCCAACTGCGGTATAAACTCACCACCTATTCTAAAAAAAGTAAAGACAGCAGCAACCACCAATACAAAAGCCGCAATCATGACAATTACTTGATGCCGTAGTGCACTTATTAACAATGGCAGATAAACACGCTGGAAACCATTTACAATCTTGTCACCGAGATTCTCAAGCGATTTTTCTAACTTTCCAGACCAATTTCTTTTGTTTTTTACTGGTTTTAAAAGTAAGGCTGACATCATAGGAACATATGTCAGGCAAAGTATAATTGCTCCCAACATGGTAAAACCAAAAGTGTAAGCCATGGGATGGAACATTTTCCCTTCTATTCCAGTAAGAAATAGAATTGGAAAAAATACGATTAATATGATTACCTGACCGAAAAATGCGGTATTCATCATAGAGCTTCCAGCTTGAAAAGCTAACTCATCCATGACGTTTTGATCAATGGTGAATTTACCTGACTTAAATTGTTTTTGAATTTCGTATATGGTGCGTTCTACTATGATTACAGCTCCATCAACAATAATCCCAAAATCAATAGCTCCTAAACTTATCAAATTGGCCGATACGTCAAATTGCTTCATTAAAATGGAGGCAAAGAGGAAGGATAAGAGAATAGTACTGGCAGCAATAAAACCGCCCCTGATGCTACCTAGAATTATGACTAATGCAAAAATTACAATGAGCGCACCTTCTGTAAGATTCTCAGTTACTGTGCTGGTAGTTCTTTCTATAAGCATGCTTCTGTCAAGAAAAGGTTTAATCTCCAAGCCTTCTGGTAATGATTGCTGAATATCAACTATGCGCTTTTGTACATTTTGGATTACAGCATTTGAATTAGATCCTCTTAGCATTAAAATCATGCCGCCTACAGCTTCCCGACCATCCTGTGTGAAAGCGCCATAGCGTATTTGATGACCAAAATGTACTTTCTCTGCTACATCTTTGATTAAAATAGGGAGGCCATTCACATTTTTTATGAAAATATTTCGAATATCGTCAAGTGAGCGTACCAGGCCTTCCCCACGGATAAAATTGGCCATGTTATTTTTTTCAATGTAGGCGCCGCCGGTATTGTTATTGTTGCGTCGAAGTGCCTCAAATACTTCAGAGATGGAAATATTGTTAGCATTGAGCTTTTCAGGATTGATAGCTATTTCATATTGTTTTATTTTTCCCCCAAAAGCATTTACTGCTACTACACCTTCTACTAAAGCTAATTGTCGTCTGACGATCCAGTCTTGGACAGTACGCAGCTCAGTCGGAGAGTATCTTGTTTCGAAACCAGGCTTGGGTTGAAGGGTATATTGGTAGATTTCTCCAAGTCCGGTTGTAATTGGTCCCAGAGATGGGCTTCCAAAATTCTCGGGTATTTGTTGCTGCACTACATTAAGTTTTTCCTGTACTAATTGCCGTGGTAGATACGTACCCATAGAGTCTTCAAAGACAATAGTTACTACTGAGAGGCCAAAGCGGGAAATGGAACGTATCTCTGTAACACCTGGTAGGTTAGCCATAGCCAGTTCCACAGGAAAAGTTACAAACCGTTCTATATCTTCGGTAGCCAGAGTTTGGGAAACGGTGATTACCTGAACCTGATTGTTAGTGATATCCGGTACCGTACCAAGATCCACAGTGAACAAGGAATATATTCCGGCGCCTATCAGGGCGATAGTAAGCATACCTACGACGAGTTTATTGTTTATAGAATAAGAAATTATTCTGTTAATCATATACTTGTATCTACTGGAATAATTGGCCTAGTGCGATAAGCTAACTATCTATCTCGATTGACTAAGACCCTAAGTTGGCATCAACATAGGGGCAAATATAGTGTCTTGTTTGAACTATTCAGAGTTAAATCAAAAAAACCAAAAGATTTTTTGATTTAACTGCTTGAACAGATTGAACTTACACTTTAGTTGTAAGTAATACTCGAGGAGGACGAAGCGGAGAATCTAGAAACGACTCTGGAATATGCAAAGGAATAAAATTAGCTGGAATCTCTTTACCAGTTATAAACTCAGGTACCGGTAGCTTTGTAAAGAAAATAGGTTGATACACTGCACTAAGGCATATGTGTGTTGAAAGATCCAAGTTTTTATCATCAGAAAACTCGACATGCTGATGATCTTCTTGCATGGTTTGTACTTGTAGGATCTGAGCTTGATGATCAAGCTCATGTATAAATATCTCACCATGGAAAGCCCAAGCAACCGCATTTGCCAACAGGCTGACTGATAGCACAAACACTGCAATATTAGTGTTAGGAAATTTATACATAGAACCGCAGTGTAACATACCTGAAGTAAATGTTATTATTTTTTGACCTTAGGAAGTTAAAGCGGATTATTAACCGCCGTTTACACAAAATCCAGGACACCCTCTCTCTACATTAAAATATTATTCTTCGGTTCAATAGGTTCTGGTAAATCGGTTTCACCCAGCATTTCACGAAGATCTATTTCAATAGTACGGCTAAGTGCTGTAATGGGGATATCATTTGCTCCTCCCTGAAAAGGACTTTCACTTGATTCACCTATTTTATCCATAGTGCGAAATATCCACGAAACCAATACACAAAAAGGAATAGTAAACCAAGTAATATGGTGCCCCAGCTTTTCGAATTCCGGTATCATCCCAAAAGGCAGCAGTATAATAAACAGCCAGACAAAATACAGATTAAGCGTTGAAAACTGCCTTGGGTACGGGAAATTTTTAATGCGTTCGCATTTACCCTGATGTTCATATAAATCAGACAAAACTCTCTGCAATTCTATATGATGGAAATTTTCTATTAAGCCTCTGTTCAGTAACTCCTTCAGTTCTTTTGATTGAACGTCAATAACGTGCGTAGCTCGATTCTTCTTGCTTAAAATATATTCTTTATCTGCCGCGGATAAGTAAGGCGTTATATCATCTTCCAATTTCGCCTCATGTTCTGGAACGTTAAAAAACCTTTTGTACTCAATGTTATATTTTTTATTCATTGTTTCCCATTCGCGTGGCTGACGCAATTGGTGACGTAATACCGTAAGCCATGCAATATGGCGATAAATAATTCTGCGGTGAACTATTTCCAGTTCGCTTTCCGATAAAGGTTGCTGTGTATGTTTGTTAGTAATGTATGTTCTCACCATCATTCCCCATGTCCGGCTTGAATTTACTATAGCCCCATAAATCTTCCGAGCTTCCCACAAACGGTCGTAAGTCGCATTATCTTGAAAACCTATTATAATAGCTACTGCTGTACCGATAAGTGCCATGGGCAACCAGGGCAATGCCAACCACTGATAATGAAAAGTTTCATAAATTACTGTTGGAATGGTTGCAATAATAATATAGATACCAATATCGCGTTTTGTCCATACGATGACCTCTTTAAGACCAAAACTCTTTCCTGTGTGCATAAAAACCTCTTTGGGTTATTTAATCTCTGAGGGTTAATTCCCACCCCTTGGGGCGAAAGCTGGCTGAAAGCCAGCAGATTGTAAGTAGCAACAAATACCCCGCTGCTTGCGGCGGGGTGCTTTATTTAATAACATACAAATACTTAGCCGTCCATGAAAACCCGTTTCCTTCAATAATTCAATATCCAAGTTGTGGATACCTTCGAAAAAACTGAATTTCATTTTAATCATCGTAATGATATCTGCCCGGTAATTCTTAAATTATTACGTTTAAACTCGCTTTAGCTTCCTAATGCCCTTGCAAATAAACAAATAATGTGAAACGATTGTAAGCAAAGTGAATTTAACTTATAAAATTTCTGATCGTATGTGGAAATATCCTGCTTATCCTATTACCTTTATGCTAATTATTAGTATTCTGACGAATGGGCTGAGTTTATCTTTCAGAGGGGAAGGGTTTGCTCATGAGCTGGATCATATGCGCCAAGTATTACCTCCTGATCCTGTAACGCATTTGGAATCCCATCGAAACAACGTTTCCAGAGACGGGGCTGATCTTGATGGGGCAATACATGTATGCCTGCATTCAGCAGGGCAATACCAGCCGTACCAGCCGTTTTTCTTTAATTCCTTTCCTCAGATACTGGATCAGATAGCCACAGAAACTTTGATTGTGTTTATTTCTGAAATCATCCCAGAAACAATCCCGGATTTACCCCTCCGTCCTCCCCGAAGCATTTCTTAAGCTAAATTTTTAATGGTGTAGTTTGTGGGTTATTTTCTTTGATCCACAGTATCGCTGAAACAGGTCAATTCAAACTTAGCTTGTGACTTGTCTTGGCACTGAGCTTCACTGCTCAGATAAGGGGCAGGACGGATTCTTTTAATACACTTTTTCTTAGTAACGGAAACAAGAGTGATTCAACTGATCCAGTAATCAGTGAAGAGGAAGCAGATCTTACTTTACATGATGCAGTTAATCTTGCACTGCTTGTAGATAGCTAAACATGAACCAGAAAATCGCAATTGAGTGGTGAGCTTTTGTGGAAACTACGTTGTGGTCCACATCGTGATGCCTTTAACTTAATAGCAAATACCAACATAAGCTCAGCGTAATTACTTGTTCCGAGGAGTAGTGCAATGACCGAAAAGTTAATGTTGGACTTGTCCGTGGCTTTACCGGGCATTCCTGACGAACGTGATGCCTGCGTGGCGCGCCTAGCAGAGCTGTTGCAAGCCGAAGGGGTGGAGCAAGTTCACCTTATTCAGGAAGACAACAGTGCTCGACTTTGCCTGCATTATGATCCTGGGCGACTTAGCGTGAGCCGGGTACGCGAGCTAGCGCAAGCGGCCGGTGCCAGAATTGAGTACCGATTTCATCACGAAAACTTGCGTATTGATGGCATGGACTGCGCTACCTGCGCCACGGTCATCGAGCATGCATTGCAGCGCATGGATGGTGTGTTGGAAGCATCGGTGAGTTATGCTGCGGAACGCTTGCGTCTGGAATTTGACGCCGAAAAGGTTGATCGTGCAGCGATTGTAGGGCGCATCCAGGCACTCGGGTATTCGGTACTGGAAGAAGGCCGCGAGACAGGATGGGTTGCTGAGCATCGCGAACTTATTGTTAGCGGTATTACAGGTCTTCTGTTGCTGGCAGGCTGGCTTGCAGGTCTTGCCGGAACTCCTCGCAGCTTGTCGCTGGGCCTTTTGATGAGCGCATATGCGGCAGGCGGATTCTACACTCTGCGCGACGCCTGGCAGAGTTTGCGCAGCCGACGCTTCGATATCGACATTCTAATGGTCGTTGCAGCCGCCGGAGCCGCAGCACTCGGCGCCTGGGAGGAAGGCGCTCTTTTGCTGTTCTTGTTTAGCCTGGGTCACGCGTTGGAACATATGGCGATGGATCGAGCGCGCAAGGCCATTGAATCGTTGGCAGAGCTTGCTCCTAAAACCGCTATGGTGCAGCGCAATAGCGTGGAGATCGAGGTAGAGGTCGAAGAACTGCTGCGCGGTGACAAGGTGATTGTCAAGCCTGGCCAGCGTATTCCCGCCGATGGACAAGTAGTGTCAGGCAACTCGGTCGTGGACCAATCGGCAGTCACGGGCGAGTCCATGCCGGTGGACAAGCAGCCGGGTGACAAGGTATATGCCGCCACAATCAACGGCGAGGGAGCGCTGATTATTGATGTCACGAAGTTGGCGCGGGAAAGCACCTTGTCGCGTATGATGGAAATGGTGGTCGAAGCGCAAGCACAAAAATCTCCTACACAGCGTTTTACAGACCGTTTTGAGCGCATTTTCGTGCCTTCAGTCTTGGTAGGGGTTGGATTATTGATCATATTTCTGCCGTTATTTGATTTCACTTTTTCTGAAGCTTTCTATCGTGCCATGGCGGTGCTCGTGGCAGCTTCCCCGTGTGCCCTTGCTATCGCGACATCATCAGCTGTGCTGGCTGGTATCGCATGCGCCGCTCGCGGAGGGGTGCTAATAAAAGGTGGTGCTCATCTGGAAAGCTTGGGTACGCTAACAGCCATTGCCTTTGACAAGACGGGCACGTTGACCATCGGCAAGCCTAAGCTGACCGACGTTGTCGCCATCAGCGGAAATGAAGTTGATCTGCTAACCGTGGCTGCTGCCTTGGAAAGCCGCAGTGCTCATCCCCTGGCAAAGGCGGTTGTGGCAGAGGCAGCGGCTCGGGGGCTAAGTTGGCGCGAAGCCGACGAGGTCGAGTCGGTTACGGGAAAAGGTCTGCGAGGCGCAATTGATGGGCAAATAGTGACCATCGGTAATGCCAAGTTATTTGAGGATGAAACTATTCCTAAAGTAATTCAGCAGCAGGTACTGCGCCTTCAGGCAGAAGGAAAAACGATCATGCTCGTTCAGATGAAGGATCAGTTCTTAGGTATCCTGGGTTTGGCCGACACTCCTCGTGAGAGAACACGGGAGGTGCTTGAGCGACTGCACCAACTGGGCATCCGCAAAACCATCATGCTCACCGGAGACAATGAAATCGTGGCCGGTGCCATCGCTCGCGCGGTCGGCCTGGATGAAGTGAGAGCAGGGCTGCTGCCGGAAGACAAGGTCAAGGTCATGGAAGAACTCACGCAACGCTATGGAGAAGCGGCCATGGTCGGTGACGGGGTCAATGATGCACCTGCCATGGCACGCGCAACGGTGGGCATTGCCATGGGTGGTGCTGGCACCGATGTAGCGTTGGAAACCGCGGATGTGGCGTTGATGGCCGATGATCTGAGCAAGCTACCCTTTGCTGTGGCGCTAAGTCGCGCATCCAGGAGCGTTATTCGGCAGAACCTTGGAGTATCACTGGGCATAGTCGCGTTGCTGATACCGGCCACCTTGCTGGGTTGGGCCGGTATCGGCGTGACGGTACTTATACACGAGGGCTCGACCCTACTGGTTGTGATTAACGCATTACGTTTGTTGGCATACAAGCCGTGATTGTGCAGCTATTTATCTGCTTATCTCTGGCGGAGAAATCGACCCTGCTTATTTACTCAAGGAGCAAGCCTCTAAATGAAGACTATAGCTAGTGCCATCGGCGCAGTTGTAATTGTCATACTGCTTGTTACGGGATGCGATGGCGGCTGGCCGCCATTCTTCAACCAGCAAGTCACGGAGAAGAAACCAGTTAAGGTAAATAGTGTGATGCTCGAGCCGGAAATGGCACAAAGGTTCAAGATTGGGCACCCCACGCTGATCGATATCGCCGATAGGTTGGAGGTGCCTAGCCAAATCGCGGTGAACGAACATGGTCTTCTTTTTCATGTCAGCACTTATTTGACTGGGCGCATTATCGATATTCATGCCAGGCTGGGCGATAGGGTTGAGGCTGGTGCTGCGTTGGCGCATATTTCTAGTCCTGAATTGACACAGGCGCAGCTATCCTATTTGAGCGCGTCTTCGCAGGCTAAGCTGGCTGAGAAAGCGGCCGAGCGTGCCCGCAATTTGCTGGGTGCCGACGTGATCGCTCCCGCCGAGATGGAGCGACGTGAATCGGAGTTTCAGATCGCCCGTGCCGAGTTGGAAGCGGCGAGGGATCATTTGCGTTTGCTGGGCGTGGGCAGCGGTATGTTAAAGGACTTAGCAAGGCAGAGCCATATCTTGCCTTCAATTGCCATCAGGGCATCCAGGGGTGGCATTATTATTGAGCGAAATATTACCGTAGGCCAGGTAGTTCAACCTTCTGATCAGCTGTTTAAAGTAGCCGATCTATCCTCTGTCTGGGTGGTGGGTGCTGTGCCGGAGCAAGTGGCGCGCAATGTGAAAACAGGACAACATGTGGAAGTCCGCGTGCCGGCCCTGGGCAATATAAGCTTCGATGGTCTCATAGTTTTTGTCGCTGACATGGTAAATCCGCTCACCCGTACGGTGAAGGTGAAAACTGAGGTGGACAACCCCGAGGGCAAGCTCAAGCCCTCTATGCTAGCTACTATGCACATCAATGATAATCCACATAAAAGTCTGGTGGTGCCGGAAAAGGCGGTGGTACGGGAGGCCAGCCGCGATTACGTATTCCTGGTTCAGGGTGACAATCGTTTCCAGCGGATGCCAGTGGAACTGGGACCAGAAGTCGCCAATATGCGCCCGGTGCTGAAGGGGATTACCATCGAGCAGAAGATTGTCGTAGACGATGTGTTGAAATTAAACAATGAACGTAAGTTCGCCGAACTCCATTAAGGGCGGGATTGCCTATCATGGCTATGCCTGATTTTATCGGCTCATTAGGAACGCTCTTTTGCCGATAGCAACAATGCGACGTAGACGCTGTGCTGGAGCTAGATAGCGCTTAGCAGGAGGCCAGTGAGCTGCTGGCTTGCTAGAACGGAACTCAGGGGACAGCTTAAGTAGCAAAGTATTCAATCTGCTTGTTTAAGCGTTCAGCGAGTGCAGTGCCGGAAACACGGGTGATTACGAGTGCGTTCTTCGCCGGGTTTCTGCTTTTTCTCGTAACGGGAATATCTTATGAAACTGAACAAGACTGGCGCTATCAACAAAAGATTGGACGAGACTCTGGAAAACTTGCGCATCCGGTTTATGTCTTTCTTATTTCCTGAGACATATTTATTTAAATTAACAATCATAAATAGGAGATCATTAGTGTCCGGCAATTTAGTTGAATAAATTCAGTTGATTATAATTTTCGAGCGTATCCATTTGCACCTCGGTATTTTTAACCAATTGATCGATAGGTGTTTTCTCGAAAAGAGTCAGGCTAAAAATCTGTAGAATTGTGTAAAGCGAGGCTTCGGTATTGAGTCGCTTTTTTACGATGGCGACCAGGACATAAACTGTGATAGCGATCCAAATCTGCGTTTTGACTGAGTTCTCGGTAGTGCCGTAGAAACGCTTGATACGAAGATGCTGTTTGACCCACTTGAAGAATAGTTCGACCTGCCAGCGACAACGGTAAAGCTGAGCGATGGTCAGCGCAGGTAAGTCGAAGTTGTTGGTTAGAAATACCAGATGCTTGTCGTGTTCTGCATCGTAGAACTTGATACGTCGCAAGTGCTGCGGGTAATCCTTGTTGGCCTTGGGAACCGTTAGGGCAATGGTTTGATCACAGCGCAGTCCCGTGGATTTGTCCACTGCGCGAGAGTAGACGCGGCGAAAGAGCAGATTGGATTTGGCTCGTGTTACAAAAAACGCCTGCGCTTGGTGCATGGTGTACCAGCGAGCAAAATCGGTGAAGCCCCGATCCATGATATAAAAACTGCCAGCTTCGGGTATCAGGATATCGAGCACATTGACCTCGTGCATCTTGCCGTCGCTGATATGGATGAAGGATGGAATATTACCGCGCAGGTCAAGCAGCGTATGCATCTTAACGGCAGCCTTGGTTGAACGGAAGCGTGCCCACGGAAAGACGCTCAAGCACAAGTTAATTGTCGTGGTATCGAGTGCGTAGACCGTTTGTTCCAGCTCGACAGCAAAGCTGTCGCTGGCGTAAAGCTTTCTGGCTGTCTGGATCAGGCTCATCGCGAAATCCATATAGATGCGGCAGTCGCGCTGCTCGTTGGCATCGGCCAGCCGTACTCTTGGCGATGTTGCCTCGTATGCCCAAATGGTAGAGCTTAGCTTGGTGGGCGCGCAGACAGGTTTCGATGTCGCGCAGACTCTCGCGGTAAGTCAGTTGTGCGAAAGCCATGCACAGAAATTGATCGAGATGCGAAAAAGTCTTGGTGGGATATTTGGAGGGGTAGCGTTGCACACAGCGACGGAATGTAATGCTTCACAAAAACCGGACAGTTTATTAAGCAGCCTTTCTCCAGAAGACACGTTCATATTCTAAAGGGGAATGATAACCTAATTTAGAGTGAGCACGTTTTCCATTGTAAAAAGCAACATAG
>WBZN01001115.1_pt1 | contig 16975 bp, 18 predicted proteins | sample 5204281 | NCBI WGS metagenome assembly WBZN01 (sample SAMN12344347, study PRJNA552823) | activated sludge metagenome | biome: Activated sludge suspended growth; feature: Nitrification reactor; material: Wastewater; isolation source: activated sludge from nitrification reactor of wastewater...
CGGTTCCTCCGGCGTCGCCTCGGTCTCGCCCTCGAAGGGCAGCGGCACCGACAGCACGAGATAGTGCTGGGCGTCGTAGACGAAGGCCTCGTCGCCGAGGAAGCCGCGCTTGCGGCCCTGGCAGACAATGCAGATCGACGGCTCGTACATCACCGGCCGGCGCGGCATCGAGCGGTTGGCCCGCATCAACCGCACGCCGTCGAGGGCGGAGGGCGTCAAACCCTCATTCGGCGCCAGGCGCAGGATCTGCGTCGCCATGCGCTGCTGCATCGTGGGAACGGGACTCGGCTGGTCCAAGGGACACTCCTGTCTGGAATAGAATATGGATATAAAGCGCGGATCTGGATGGTCAATAGATGGCCACGCAATAGAATCGGGCAATAGAATCAGGCAATAGACCGATATCTTCCGGTATTGGCCCATCCGGCTCCGATGCCCAGATCATGACCCTTGCCGGTCATCCGGGCCGGCAATATCAGGGGCCAGACGATGTCGAAACGCAGCATTCCCGAAATCCGGGCCAGGCTGGCGCAGCAGGAGCTGTTCCTGCGTTCGCTCGCCCAGCCGGCTCGTTCGGCCATCAATAAAACGCGCAACAAGGAGATCAAGCATGAGCAGGACCTGGTTCATCACTGGAGCTTCCCGTGGCATTGGCGCCGAGATCGCCAGGGCGGTCTTGGCCTCGGGTGACAAGGTCGTGGCGACCGGCCGCGACCGCGCCCGGATCGAAAAGACCTTCGCCGCCGATGCGAACCGGCTGCTCGCCCTCGAGCTCGACGTCGCGCAAGAGGATCAGGCGCGCAAGGCTGTGGACGCCGCGCTCGCCAAATTCGGCCGCATCGACGTGCTGGTGAACAACGCCGGCTACGGCCAGCTCGGCCTGTTCGAGGAGATCGGCGCCGACGAGATCGCGACCCAATACGCCACCAACGTCTTCGGCCTGTTCAACGTGACCCGCGCGGTGCTCCCCGCGATGCGCAAGCAGCGCGCCGGCCACATCTTCAACGTCAGCTCGGTGGGCGGATTGGTCGCCGCCGCGGGCGGCTCCATCTACTGCTCCACCAAGTTCGCGATTGAGGGCTTCTCCGAAGCTTTGGCGCAGGAGGTGGCGCAGTTCGACATCAAGGTGACCCTGATCGAACCGGGTGCCTTCCGCACCGACTTCCTCAACGACAGCTCCGTCCGCTTCGGCGCCCAGGGCATCGCCGACTATGCGGCGTTCTCCGCGCGCACCAAGGCCTCCTTCACCGATCGCGCCAACAAGCAGCCGGGCGACCCGGCGAAGCTGGCCAAGGCGATCCTGGTGCTGGCGGCCACCGAGCATCCGCCGCTGCGCTACGCCGCGGGATCGGACGCGCTGCGCCGCATCGAGGACAAGCTCGCCGCGCGACGGAGCGAGGTCGATCAGTGGCGCGCGCTCACCCTGTCGACGGACTTTGCCTAGCAGCCGGATCGACGCGTCGCCCGGACGGGCGGTTGCGTCGATCCAGCCCGGTTGCCGGCTGCATGGATGGCGTGCCGCGCGACGGCGGCACGCCGCCCGGCCGGACGCAACCGGCCCCCTGGCATCGGCGGCGGAAGCGTGTATCTTGCCCAGCCACGTTCATTTGTATGACAAGGGCCACCGGGCATGTCCAAGCGCAAGATCGCCATCATCGGCCTCGGCAAGATCTCCCTCGACCAGCATGTGCCGGTCATTGCCGGCGGCGGCGATTTCGAGCTGGCGGCGGTGGTCAGCACCCGGGGCCTGAGCAGCGGCGGCGTGCCCAGCTTCAGGACGGCGGCCGAGCTCTACCAGGCAATGCCAGAGGTCGGCATCGTCGCCGTCAACACCCCGCCCGGCGCCCGCCACGCCATCGCGCGGGAAGCGCTCGCGCAGGGCAAGGACGTGCTGCTGGAAAAACCGCCGGCGACCACGCTGTCGGAACTGGCCGACCTGGAAATGGTGGCCAAAGCCAACAATCGCGTCCTGTTCGCCACCTGGCATTCGATCTTCAATCCGGCGGTCGAGGATGCGCGCGACCTGATCGCCAAGGCGGGCCTCAAGTCCCTGCACATCGAATGGCGCGAAGACGTGCGCAAGTGGCATCCAGGCCAGGACTGGGTGTGGGAGCCGGGCGGCTTTGGCGTCTGCGACCCCGGCATCAACGCGCTGTCGATCTTCTGCCGCATCCTGCCCTTCGCGCCGCTGGTCAGGAGCGCCGAGCTTACCTATCCGGCCAATCGCCACACGCCGATCGCCGCCAGGATCGCCTTCACCGACCCGCAATACCGCGTCGCCCTCAGCGCCGATTTCGACTGGCGCGAGCAGGGCGACGAGAAATGGCACATGACCCTGGTGCTGGGCGACGGCCGCAAGGCGCGCCTGTTCAAGGGCGGCGCCGCGCTGAGCGTCGAGGACAAGATCGTCACCGACGTGAAGATGGAGGAATATGAACGGATCTATCGCCGCTTCGCCGCGCTGCTCGACCAACGGCAGAGCGACATCGAGCCGGCGCCCCTGCGCCTGGTCGCCGACGCCATGCTGGTCGGCCGGCGCCTGACGACCGAGCCGTTCAACTGGTAGCAGGCGGGGCGCCACGCAGCAGGCGGAATTCGCTCCACGCCACGCCGCCGACGACCAGGATGCCGCCGGCGACCTGGTTCCAGGTGGGCTGCTGGCCACCGATGGACAGCAGGCACACGGCGACGATCGGCGCCAGGTTGAGATAGATCGAGGCCAGCACGATGCCGACCTTCGACACACCGAAATTCCACAGCAGCAGCCCGATCACCACCGAGCCGGCGATCATCCAGAGGAAGATGCCGAGATCCCAGCCCTGCGGCGCGGCAAGGTCCGCCCGCGCCCAGCCGAGCTGCCGGGCCAGCAGGTAGCCGAGAATCAGCGGCACCGCTGCATGGGCCATGGTGTTGGCGGCGATGCGCAGTTGCGACCAGCCCTTGAGCCAGCGATGGATGGCGATGGAATACCAGGCCCACAGGCTGGAGCCGATCAGGCACAGCGGCTCGCCGCCGCGCAGCTGCAGGCTGAAATTGCCGTCGGTCCACTTCACCGTCGCCAGCGCGCAGCCGACGAAGGCGAGCAGGACCGCGGGCGCCAGCCGGCGGTCGAAGGCGTGGCGAAAGACGATGCCGCCGACGATGGCGCCGATCACCGGGTTGGCGGCGCTCAGGATCGCCGCGATCACCGGATTGGAATGCGAGACGCCGATGGTGAAGATGAAGGCGAAGCTGGCAAGGCCGAGCCAGCCGGGCACCATGGACCGCCACAGGGCCGGCCGCACCAGTGGACGCGCGGTGCCTTCCTTGAGCCAGAGCGCCAGATAGAGCAGCGGCACGCCGCCGACATAGCGCACCGCCCCCAGGAAGAACGGGTCCCAGCCCTGCGACAGATGGGTGATGACCGGGATCATCGTGCCCCAGGCGCAGGCCACGGAAACCAGCGCGATGCTGCCGAGGGTGCGGTCAGACATCGTCACGCACGCTGACTGCCACATACGCGATCGTCCTGGTCGTGCCTGGCGCGACCCTGTCGATCGAGTTTGAGGTGACCACCTGGAATCATTGCATGCGACTCAAGAAGAAAGGCCCGCCACAGCGTGTGACGGGCCTTCGTGCATTTCCAATCGCGCTGTGTCTAGCGCGAATAGAATTCGACCACCAGATGCGGTTCCATGGTGACCGGATACGGCACATCGGCCAGGGCCGGAACGCGGACCAGCTTGGCGGTCATCTTCTTGTGGTCGGCCTCGATGTATTCCGGCACGTCGCGCTCACCCAGAGCCACGGCGCCGAGCACCAGGGCCAGCTCGCGCGACTTGTCCTTCACCTCGACCACGTCGCCTTCGCGCAGCTGGTAGGAGCCGATATTGACCTTCTTGCCGTTGACCTTGACATGGCCGTGATTGATGAACTGGCGGGCGGCGAAGACGGTCGGCACGAACTTGGCGCGATAGACCACAGTCTCCAGGCGGCGCTCGAGCAGGCCGATCATGTTCTCGGAGGTGTCGCCGCGGCGGCGCGAGGCCTCCTGGTACATCTTGCGGAACTGGCGCTCGCCGATATTGCCGTAGTAGCCCTTGAGGCGCTGCTTGGCCATCAGCTGCAGGCCGAAATCGGTCGGCTTCTTGCGGCGCTGGCCGTGCTGGCCGGGGCCATATTCGCGGTCGTTGACGGGGCTCTTGGCGCGGCCCCAGAGATTGACGCCCAAACGGCGGTCGATCTTGTGCTTAGCGGCAATGCGCTTTGACATGGCGTGGTCCTTTCTCGCTCGATGGCGATGTTGTTGATGTCCCGGCTGTCCGCTCCCGCCGAGGCGGGTGGCTGGGCCGGCCATAGGAACTGGTCCTGGGGGCCTGCCCGGCACGAGAGCGCGCGGAATATAGAGGCTGAGCCGGGCAAGTCAAGGAACCGCGGCCGAGCCTGGAGGCGCTGCCGGGGCCGCCAGCATAATTCAATTAAAACAGCTGATTAACGAAAAATGCCAGGTCGAATTGCCAGTCCGGGAGGGGATCGGCTACTCTCCGGAGCGGGATTGCTGGGCCTGTCACAGGCGTTTCGCGGTCCGTTCCGAACCCAAAATTGGTCATCATGAAATACCTCGAAGAATGGCTCGACGAGCGCAAGGTCGATGAGGTCGAGTGCCTTGTCCCCGATATGAACGGCATTCCGCGCGGCAAGATTCTGCCGGCGGGCAAATTCACCAAGAGCACGCGGGAATATGGCCTGCGCCTGCCGGAAAGCATTTTCCTCCAGACCGTGACCGGCGAATACCCAGACCTGGACGACGACGATATCGGCACGGACCAGGACCCGGATATCTACCTGCGCCCCGACCCGGACACGATCCGCATGGTGCCCTGGTACGCCGACCCGACCGCCCAGGTGATCCACGACGCCTTCCATGCCGACGACCGGCCTGTCGAGCATTCCTCCCGTTATGTGCTGAAGAAGGTGCTGGAGCTCTATGACGACAAGGGCTGGCGGCCGATCGTGGCGCCGGAGCTGGAATTCTACCTGGTCAGCGTCAACACCGACCCCGACCTGCCGCTGGTGCCGCCCGTGGGGCGCTCCGGCCGGCCGGAGACCGGCAGCCAGGCCTACGGCATCGACGCCACCAACGAGTTCGACCATATCTTCGAGGACGTCTACGATTTCTGCGAAAAATCGGAGATCGACGTCGACACGCTGACCCATGAATCGGGGGCGGCGCAGATGGAGATCAACTTCAACCACGGCAATCCGCTGGAGCTGGCCGACCAGGCCTTCCTGTTCAAGCGCACGGTCCGCCAGGCGGCGATGAAGCACAACGTCTACGCCACCTTCATGGCCAAGCCGCTGGGCAACCAACCGGGCAGCTCCATGCACATCCACCAGTCCATCGTGGAGAAGCGCTCGGGCAAGAACCTGTTCGCCGACAGCAAGGGCCGCGACACCGCGCTCTTCCGCAATCACGTGGCGGGGCTGCAGCGCTACCTGCCGCAAGTGGTGCCGATGCTGGCGCCGAACGTGAATTCCTATCGCCGGCTGCGGCCGCGCTTCGACGCCCCGATCAACGTGCAGTGGGGCATCGACAATCGTTCCTGCGGCCTCAGGGTGCCGATCTCCGGCGCGGCGGGCCGGCGGATCGAGAACCGCCTGGCCGGTGCCGACGCCAATCCCTATCTGGCGATCGCCGCCTCGCTGCTCTGCGGCTATATCGGCATGACCGAACGGCTGAAACCCACCGAGCAGATCGAGGGCAGCGCCTATCGCATGGCGCATACCCTGCCGAAGACCGCGCACGAGGCCCTGTCCAAGTTCCTGGCCTGCAAGCCGGTCAAGGCGCAGCTGGGCGAACGTTTCGTGAAGGCGCTCTATATCGTAAAGATGGCCGAGCTGGAGGCGTATCAGAACGTCATCAGCTCCTGGGAGCGCGAGCATCTGTTGTTGAACGTCTAGGGCACTGGTAGACTGACCTCATGCCTTCGAGGATCGACCTGTTGATGGATTTCCCGATCGGCCGCCACCGGCGGCCGGGCCCGGGTCGATTCTATGGCCGGACGCTGCGCGCTGAAATCCTGATCTTGACCGCGCGCATCAACTTCAATCCGTGATCTGACCCGACGATCGAATTCGCCACGGCGCCGCGCGCCCCGCTTGCGCGGCGCCGTCATCCCGTTTTCCGTTTCGATACGAGGTTTATCATGACCGCTCTTCCCAAGCGCAATTCGACCACCGAATGGCAGGTGCAGGACCGCGCCCACATCCATCCGTTCTCCGACCAGGCCGAGCTGAAGCGCATCGGCAGCCGGGTCATCACCAAGGCCGAGGGCACCTATCTCTGGGATTCCGAGGGCAACAAGCTGCTCGACGCCTTCGCGGGCCTGTGGTGCGTCAATGTCGGCTACGGCCGCAAGTCGATCGCCGAGGCAGCGTACAAGCAGCTGCAAGAGCTGCCGTACTACAACACCTTCTTCAAGACCACGCATCCGGCGGTGGCGGAACTTTCCGACATCCTGGTGAAGATGACGCCGAAGCAGTTCAACCACGTCTTCTATGGCTTGAGCGGCTCCGACGCCAACGACACCATCGTGCGCATGGTGCGGACCTACTGGAACCTGAAGAAGAAGCCGAGCAAGAAGACCATCATCAGCCGCGTCTACGCCTATCACGGCTCGACCATGGCATCGGCCTCGCTCGGCGGCATGGACTACATGCACACCCTCGCCGATCTGCCGCTGCCCGGTTTCGTGCATGTGCGCCGGCCCTATTGGTATGCCGAGGGCGGCGATCTTTCGCCCGAGGAATTCGGCAAGGTCTGCGCCAAGGCGATCGAGGACAAGATCCTCGAGCTCGGCCCGGACAATGTCGCCGCCTTCATCGGCGAGCCGATCATGGGTGCGGGCGGCGTCATCATTCCGCCCTCGACCTATTGGCCGGCGGTGCAGGAAATCTGCCGGAAGTATGACCTGCTGTTGATCGCCGACGAGGTGATCTGCGGCTTCGGCCGCACCGGCGCGTGGTTCGGCTCGGAGTATTTCGGCATCGAGCCCGACTTCATGACCTGCGCCAAGGGGCTGAGCTCGGGCTATCTGCCCATCTCGGCGGTGATGATCGCCGACCGCGTGGCCGAGGTGCTGTCCGGCGGCATGGATTTCATGCACGGCTACACCTATTCCGGCCATCCGGCCTCCTGCGCCGTCGCCATCGAGAACATCCGCATCCTCAAGGACGAGAAGCTGGTCGACCGGGTGAAGAACGAGACCGGCCCCTATCTCACCCAGCGGCTGCAGGAGCTGCTCGACCACCCGCTGGTGGGCGAGGTGCGCAATGTCGGCCTGATGGGCGCCATCGAACTGGTGAAGGACAAGAAGACGCGTAAGACCTTCGAGCCGATCGGCGAGACCGGCACCAAGTGCCGCGACCATTGCTTCAACAACGGCTTGGTCATGCGCGCGACCAAGGACACCATGCTGATCTCGCCGCCGCTGACCTGGACCAAGGCGGACATCGACGAGTTCATGCGCCTGACCCGGATCGCCCTCGACCTCACCGCGAAGGACGTGGGCAAGGCGTAGCCGACGCACGCCGGCAATCGCACCTCCTCCCCCGGAACGGGGGAGGATTGAGGAGGGGGCAGCCGCGTTTCCGGCGCGGACAATCTTCGCTCGCTGCCCCCACCCTTCCCTCCCCCATTCCGGGGAGGGTAACCGCTGGCGACGGCGTTTTACTTGACCCGAGTGAGGCGGCCGGCGCCGCTAAGCCGGCATGTTGTCCAGGATGATGACCGGATAGGCGCAGGCGCGCGGGGCTGCAAGCGCGAACAGCACCGTCTCGACAACGTCGCGGTTGGTCAGCTGGCCCTTCGCGGCGGAGCGTTGCGTGTCGTTCCACGCAGGCCCGAGCGGATCGGCATCATCGAAGTTCGGCGGGTAGATGGCGGTCACGCGGATGCCCTCGGGCTTCAATTCATGGCGCAACGTGTCGCTGAAGCCGGACTGGCCGTGCTTGGCGGCATGGAACGCGGCGGAGGACACGCCGAAATCCCATCCCGGCCATCCGGCTGTGGAGACGATGGTGACGATGTCGGCCGCGCGGGACCGGCGCAGGCCCGGCAGCAGGGCCTGCGTCACCAGGATCGTTCCTGCGACTCCCGCCGCGACCGTCTCGACGATCTCGGCGGGCGGCAAGGCGGCAAGTTCGCCGGGCAGCCATGGACAACCGTTGTTGATCAACACGTCGACTACGGGGTTCGCGGCGAGAACGCTTTCGCAGCCCGCGCGGATGCTCTCCGGCCGCGCGAGGTCGCAGGACGCGGTCAGTGGTGCCTGGCCGGTGCGCGACTTGATCGTCTGCGCGACGGCGTCGAGCGCCGCCCGGTCGCGGCCGAGCAGGATTGCCTCCGCGCCGCGATCCGCCGCGATGATGGCGAGCGCACGGCCCAGGCCGCGCCCGGCGCCCGTGATGACGATGCGGCGTCCGTTCAGGCTCGGCTCCGCCATGCTACTTCACCGGCGACAGCCGATAGGCGCAGCGCCGCGCGCCGGAGAGGATGTGCTCCTCCCGCTCGACCCGCACGTCGCTCCCCAGCACGTCGCGGAACAGGCTCAGCTCGGAGCGGCAGAAGCCCTGGCAGGCCTTGGCGGCGACGCAGATCGGGCAGTGGTTCTCGATCAAGAGCACCTCGCCATTGGGCTGGCGCTTCGCTTCCGCCATGTAGCCCTCTTCGCTGCGCTGCTCCGCCAAGAGCCGCGCCCGCTCGGCCAGCGAGCGGCCGGGCTGCAGCCGCGCCGCATAGAGCTTGCGCATCGCCTTCTCGCGCATGGCGATGACGCGGTCGAGCGCCGCCGGACCCAGCGCGGCGCGGATGCCGTCGATCAGGTCGAGCGCCATCGCCGCGTGGGAATCGGGAAACAGCGCATTGCCGCTGTCGGTCAGCGACCAGACCCGCTTCGGCCGGCCGACGCCTTCGCGCCGGTCGTCATACGCCACCTGGCCCTTTTCGCGCAGGCGGCCCAGCTGCTGGCGCGCCGCCACCACGGTCACCTTGAGGCGGCGCGCGATGGCCTCGGCGGTCGCCGGACCGGCGGATTTCAGCGCGTGCAGGACGCGCATGGCGCCACGATCTTCCATGCCGGCATCCTAGCACGCGGCGGCGAATAAAGAAATATATTGATTTCTAAATTGGCCGGCTCTAGAAAGATTCCGGATGGGGGAGAGCCGCGGTCGCGGCGGGGACTGGATGGCTGCGGAGTCAAAAATCACCTGGGGAGACCTGCTGCTCGGGCCGAAACGCGCGGCGGTCTGGACCATCTGCCTCGGCGTCAGCCTGCATGCCTTCAACTGGTTCGTCATCTCCACCATCACGCCGTCCGCGGTGCTGGAATTGCACGGCGCCAAGCTGCTCAGCTGGGTCACCGCCTTCTACCTGGTGTTCTCCATCGTCGGCTCCTCCGGCGCGGCTTTCCTGAAGGCCCGGCTTGGCCTGCGCAGCGTGCTGATCGGCGCCTCGCTGGCGGCGGCGCTCGGCAGCGCCATCATCGCCTTCGCGCCGACCATGGAGGTGCTGCTGGCCGGGCGCATCGTGCAGGGATTTGCCGAGGGCCTGGTGATCGCGCTCTGCTACGTGATCGCGGCCGATGTGGTGGGCGAGAAGGCGCTGCCGTCCTTGTTCGGGTTGCTCGCCGTGGTCTGGGCGGTCGCCACCATCGGCGGACCGATCCTCGGCGGAGTACTGGCGCATCTGTGGTCGTGGCGCGTGGCGGCCGGGGCCCTGGCGCCGGCCGCGATCCTGTTCATGATCCTGGCCCTGACCGTGCTGCCGGCCCGTGGCGGCGATGGCGGGGTCGGGCGAGGCTGGCCGCTGCTGCGCATGGTATTTCTCACCGGCGGGTCGCTCGCCGTCTGCGTCGCCAGCGAATCGAAGACGCCCGGGCTGGCTGCCGTGCTGGTGATCGTGGCGCTGGCCGCCTTGTGGATCGGCCTCCACCTGGACCGCCGGGCGCATGCGCCGCTGTTTCCGGCCCGGCTGTTGTCGCCGCGCGACCCCAGCGCGCTCGGCCTGTGGATCATCGGCCTGATGCCGCTGGCTGAGGCCAGCGTGTTCCTGTTCGTGCCCTATGTCGCCCAGGTCTTCATGGGCATGAGCGTGATGCAGGCCGGGCAGATGTCGTCGCTGACCGCGCTTGGCTGGTCGTTCAGCGCCATGGCCGTGGCCCGCCTCGGCACCCGCGCGGCGACGGCGCTGATCATGGTCGGCCCGATCCTGCTGACCCTCGGCATGTTCCTGATGGCCTGGAGCGTCGACCGCCAGGCGGCGGTGCCGATGGCGATCGCGCTCACCGCCTGCGGCATGGGTTTCGGGATCTCCAACGGCTTCCTGTGCCAGCGCACCATCGGCGCCAGCAATTCGCTGGAGCGCGACGTGACCTCGGGTGCAATCCCCACCTTCGAAGGCCTGGGGGCGGCGCTGGGCGCGGCCTTCTCGGGCATCGTCGCCACCAGCGCCGGGTTTCCGGAGCTCGACGCCACCACGCGGCCGGTGAGCATGACGTTCCTGGTCGGCGGGGTGCTCGGCATTCCAGCGATCATCGCGGCCCTGCGCTTCGCGCGACAGACGGCGCGCCTGGCCGCCGCGAATGCCGGCGCGTGAACCGACGCGCCGGGCGATTGTCCCCTGACATTCGGCGCTATGCGTGGCACGGCGGAGGCCCATGCCGGAACGCGACTAGGAGCGGACCGATGCCGCCGCTAACATGATGGCCGAGAGCCGAGACGCGGTACCGGGATCCCTCAAATCATGACTCGCACGGCAGCCATCGTCGCCCTCGCCTTCGGCGCGTTGTCGACCATCCTCACCTTCGGCGTCCGCCAGACCTTCGGCCTGTTCCTGCCGCCCTTGCACCAGGAGCTGGGCTGGAGCATCGCCGGCCTGTCGCTGGCCTGGGCGGTGCAGAACCTGCTTTGGGGCGCCTTCCAACCGATCGCCGGCGCCATCGCCGACACCCGCGGCCCCACCCTCGTCGCCGTGACCGGCGGCGTGCTCTACGCGCTCGGCGTCTGGCTGATGAGCGCCGCCCATTCCGAGCTGGTCTATGGCGTCGGCAGCGGCGTGCTGGTCGGCATCGCGCTCGCCTGCTGCGGCATGTCGGTGGTGCTGGGCGCCGTCATGCGCGCGGCCCCGGCGGAGAAGCGCGGCCTCTATGGCGGCATCGTCACCGCCGGCGGCTCGGTCGGACAACTCGTCTTCATGCCATCGACCCAGGCCTTGTTGGCCAGCGAAGGCTGGCAACCGACGCTGCGCATCCTCGCCGTCGTCAGCATCGGCATCGTCTTCTGCGCCTTCGCCCTGCCGCGCGGCCCGAAACCGCACGGCGCCGCCGGCGCCCCGGTCCGCCACGTCAATATCGGCGAAGCGTTGCGCATCGCCTTCGCCGACCGCTCCTATCTGCTGCTGATCGCCGGCTTCTTCGTCTGCGGCTTCCACCTGGCGTTCATCGGCTTCCACTTGCCGCAATTCGCCGCCCTGTGCGGCCTGCCGCCCACCGCCGCCTCCAACGCGCTCGCTTTGGTGGGCGGCTTCAATGTGATCGGTTGCATCGCCATCGGCCTGCTGATGAAAAGGGCGCAGTCGAAATACCTGTTGAGCGGCATCTATTTCCTGCGCGCCTTGGCCATCGCGGCCTTCTTCCTGACGCCGGTGACGGAAACCTCGATCCTGGTATTCGGCGCGGCGCTCGGCCTGCTCTGGCTTTCCACCGTGCCGGCGACGAGCGGCCTGGTCGCGCGCATGCTCGGCACGCGCTACCTGACCATGCTGTTCGGAATCGTCTTCTTCAGCCATCAGGTCGGCGCCTTCATCGGCGCCTATTGGGCGGGCTGGCTCTACGATACGGTCGGCAACTACAACGCCGTGTGGTGGATCTCGATCGCGCTTGGCGTGTTCGCGGGCCTGATCCATCTGCCGATCCGCGAGCGGCGGGCGGCACCGGCCATGACCTGAGGCGTCGATGATCCTGGCCGACCCCGCCACGTTGCGCGCAGCACTCGGCCGGCACCAGCGGCTGCTGGGGCTCGATCTGGGCGAGAAGACCATCGGTCTCGCGCTCAGCGATCCGGGCCTCAGCGTCGCCTCGCCGGTCTCGACCATCAGGCGGACCAAGTTCACCGCCGACGCCAGGGACCTGCTGAAGCTGGCGGCGGAGCGCCAGGTGGGCGGGCTGGTGATCGGCCTGCCGCTCAACATGGATGGTTCGGAGGGGCCGCGTTGCCAATCGGTGCGGCAATTCGCGGCCAATCTCCTCAAACTGCAGGAGATGCCGATCCTGTTCTGGGACGAGCGGCTCTCCACCGTGGCGGTCGAGCGCAACATGATCGATGCCGACCTCAGCCGCGCCAAGCGGGCCAGGGTGGTGGACCAGGCCGCCGCCGCCTTCATCCTGCAAGGCGTGCTGGATTCCCTGCACCGCACGTGACCGTAAGGGGCGCGATTCCGCCCCCTTGATTTTACTGGACCGTCCCTAGAGAGTGCCGTGAAGAACGAAGCATTTCTGGGGAGCTTTCATGTCGGGACCCTTGACCGGCATACGCGTTTTCGACCTGACCCGCATCCTGGCGGGGCCCACCGCCACGCAGATGCTGGGCGATCTCGGCGCCGACGTCATCAAGATCGAACGCCCCGGCCAGGGCGACGACACGCGCAAATGGGGCCCGCCCTTCATCAAGGGCAGCGACGGCAAGGATACCAGCGAAAGCGCCTATTACCTCGCGGTCAACCGCAACAAGCGCTCGGTGACGCTCGACATCGCGCAGCCCGACGGGCAGGAACTGGCCAAGCGCCTGATCGCCAAGTCCGACATCTTCGTCGAGAACTTCAAGGTCGGCGACATGGCGCGCTACAACCTCGCCTACGAGCAGATCAAATACGACTTCCCGCGCCTGATCTATTCCTCGATCACCGGTTTCGGCCAGACCGGCCCCTATGCCCCGCGCGCCGGCTACGACTTCCTGGCCCAGGGCATGGGCGGCATCATGTCGATCAACGGCGATCCGTCGACGCCGCCACAGAAGGTGGCCGTGGCGGTGACCGACATCATCTGCGGCATCTATTCCGTGGTCGGCATCCTGGCCGCGCTGCAGCACCGCCATCTGACCGGGCGTGGGCAACAGGTTGATCTGGCGTTGCTCGACACCCAGGTCAGCTGGCTCGCCAATGTCGGGTTGCAATACCTCACCTCCGGCGTGATCCCGAAGCAGTTCGGCAACGAGCATCCGTCGATCGTGCCCTATTCGGTGGTGCCGAGCTCCGACGGCCATTTCATCCTGGCGGTCGGCAATGACCGCCAGTTCGCCGAGTTCGCGAAATTCGCCGGCAAGCCGGAATGGGCGGAGGACGAGCGTTTCAAGACCAATCCCGGCCGCGTGCGCAACCGCGTGGAGTGCTACCGGCTGATCCACGAGGTGACCTCGCTGAAGCCGATGACCCACTGGATCGAAGGCCTGACCGAGCGCGACGTGCCCTGCGGCCCGGTCAACAACATGAAGCAGGTCTTCGAGGATCCCCAAGTCCTGCATCGCGGCATGAAGGTGACCATGCCGCACCCACTCGCCGGCAAGGGCACCATCGACGTCATCGGCAACCCGGTGAAGCTGACCGAGACGCCGGTCGACTACAAGCTGCCGCCGCCATTCTGCGGCCAGCACACCGACGAGGTACTGCGCGAACTGCTCTATCTCTCCGACGACGATCTCGCAACACTCAGGGCGAAGAAGGTTATTTGAGCGCCGCGCCCTGCCCCTTCGGCTCGCATCGCGCCATTGGCGGCGGGCTGCCGCAGCCGGCGGAGAAGCTCGATTCCTCGCTGCCGCTCCGCGCCAATGAGCTGCTGATCGCCGTCGAGGCGTTGAACCTCGATTCCTCCTCCATGCGCCAGATTGCCGAAAGCTGTGACGCTGACCAGGCGAAGATGCGCGCCCGCATCGCGGAGATCGTCGCCAGCCGCGGCAAGATGCACAATCCGGTGACCGGTTCCGGCGGCGTGCTCATCGGGCGGGTGAAGCAGATCGGGCCGGACTTCCCTGCCCGCGACCTTGAGGTCGGCGATACCATCTGCACCTTGGTCTCGCTGTCGCTCACCCCGCTGGCGCTCGATGAGATCGGCGCCATCGACGTTGCCGGCGCCACTGTCACCGCGCGCGGTCATGCCATCCTGTTCGCCAGCGGCCTGTACGCGAAGCTGCCGCCGGACCTCCCGCAGCGCACCGCCATGGCGCTGTGCGACGTCGCCGGCGCGCCGGGCCATGTCGCCAGGATGGCGCGACCGGGCATGACCGTCTGCGTGCTCGGCACGGGCCGCGCCGGGCTGCTGTCGCTCTGCGCCGCGCGGCAGGCGATGGGGCGGAGCGGCACCTTGATCGGGCTCGATGCCAGCGCGGCATCGCTCGAGTGGGCGCGCGAACTCGGTGTCGCAGATCGCCTGGTCCGCGCCGACCTGCGCGATCCGCTGGCAACGCACGCCATCATCGCGGAACTGACCGGCGGTCGCCTGGCCGAGCTCACCATCGCCACCACCAACGCGCCGGGCTGCGAGGGGGCGGCGATCCTGGCGGCGCGGCCGAAGGGGCGTATCCTGTTCTTCAGCATGGCAACCTCCTTCACCGCCGCCGCGCTGACCGCCGAAGGTGTCGGACGCGACGTGGAGATGATCATCGGCAACGGCTATACCGAGGGCTGGGTCGATACCGCCTTTGCACTCTACCGCGCCTTCCCGCAGCTGGCGGGCGCCTTCCACGGATCATGAGGACAGAAATATGACCGACACGAAGCCGATCGCCGTGCGCGCCACGGACGTCGCCCCGCGCACCAAGCCGTCGAACTATCCCGAGCCGTTTTTCACGCGCATGCTGAAGCGCGAGAAGCGGCAGCTGGGCGATGTGTTCGGCTTGAAGAACTTCGGCGTCAACCTGACGCGCCTGTCGCCCGGCGGCGAATCCGCTCTGCTGCACCGGCACAGCCGGCAGGACGAATTCATCTACATCCTGGAGGGCCAGCCGACCCTGATCACCGACCACGGCGAGGTCGAACTCGCGCCCGGCATGTGCGCCGGTTTTCCGGCCGGCGGCGTCGCGCATCAGCTGGTCAACCGCACCGAGCGCGACGTGCTGCTGCTGGAGGTCGGCGATCGCACGCCCGGCGACGAGGGCAGCTATCCGAACGACGACATCAAGGCCGCGCTCGGGGCCGGCGGCATATGGGTGTTCACCCACAAGGATGGGCGACCCTATTAGAGCCCCTTCTCCACCATGGCGATGATGCGCTCGCCGAGCGCGTCGCGCTGCGCGCGCGGCACCGGGCGCATGGGGCCGTCCAGGATCAGCATGGCGAAGCCGTGCACCGCGGACCAGGCGAGGAATTCGGCGCCCGGGCGACTTTCCGGCGGCAACAATCCGGCGGCGACGAACTTGTCCAGGGCCAGGCCCAGCAGCTCGAACGGGTTAAGGCCGCTTTCCCCCGCGCGCGCCGGATTGGGTCCGAGCCCGAGATCCTCCGGCGTGGTGAAAGCGGTGCGGAACAACCCCGTCTCATCCTGCGCGAAGCGGAGATAGGCCCGGCCGACGGCACGCAGGGCGCCGCGCGCCTCCTCCACCGGGGACTTGAACCGGCGCACCTTCGCCATTTCCGCCTCGATCGCCCGCGCCATTTCGGCCAAGGCGGCGGAGCGCACCGCCTGCAACAACTCGCCCCGGCTGGCGAAATGCCGATAGGCCGCATTCGGCACCACGCCGGCCCGCCGCGTCGCCTCGCGCAGCACGATGGCGTCGGGCCCGCCTTCGCGCCCAAGCGCGATCCCCGCCTCCAGCAGCGCCCGGTGCAGATCCCCGTGCCGGTAGGTGCTGCGGACGGTGGCCTTGGTCCGGACCTTGGTCATCGTCTGCCGCTCCGGCTTTCAATGTGGACAGTGTCCATTTTTCCTGCTAGCGTATGTGGACGTTGTATACATACCGCAATACGCGGAGTCGCGCACCGGCAATCGCGGCCGCGATTCTTATATCGTTGGAGACAACCACGATGAAGCTCTATGGCTTCGGCCCGACCCGCTCGCTCCGGGCGCTCTGGGGCCTCAAGGAACTTGGCCTGGAGTTCGAATTCGTTCCGGTCAACCTGGCGGCCGGCGAACACAGGAGCCCGGCGTTCCTAGCCATCAATCCGGCCGGCAAGGTGCCGGTGTTGGTCGATGGCGACCTGGTGCTGCCGGAATCGGCGGCGATCGTGCTGTACCTGGCCGAGAAGTATCCGGAGAAAGGCCTCATGCCGTCGACGCTGCATGAGCGCGCCCAGGCCTACCGCTGGGTGCTGTTCGCGATGACGGAGCTCGAACAGCCGCTGTGGCGGATGGCCAAGCACAGTTTCCTCTATCCGGAGCATAGGCGCCTGCCGCAGGATATCGATCTCGCCCGCGAGGACTTCCTCGCGATGGCGGCGGTTCTCGAGCGGCACATGGACGGGCGCCGGTTCATCGTCGGCGAACATTTCAGCGTCGCCGATTGCGTCACCGCCTATCTGATGGACTGGGCCAATGAACGCGGGCTGCTCGAAGGATTGCCGAACCTGGCGGCCTATCTGCAGCGGATGTACCAGCGCCCCACGGCGCCGCGCCGGATCGCCGCGGCACGCGCGGAGATCCAGGCGGCATGACCGGAAACCAACTCAGTCCAACGGGAGGCGTATCATGATGGTGCAACCCTATCTCTTCTTCGACGGCAAGTGCGACGAGGCGCTGGCGTTCTACAAGAGCGCGCTGGGCGCCAAGGTCAATGTGCTGATGCGGTTCAAGGACAATCCCAGCCCGGAATGCAACGCGCCCGGCACCGCCGACAAGGTCATGCATGCGGAATTCCAGATCGGGTCGAGCGCCATCATGGCCTCGGACGGCTATTGCAAGGGCCAGCCGAAATTCGACGGCTTCTCCCTCAGCATCACCTGCGGCAGCGATGC
>WBZN01001118.1_pt1 | contig 16951 bp, 17 predicted proteins | sample 5204281 | NCBI WGS metagenome assembly WBZN01 (sample SAMN12344347, study PRJNA552823) | activated sludge metagenome | biome: Activated sludge suspended growth; feature: Nitrification reactor; material: Wastewater; isolation source: activated sludge from nitrification reactor of wastewater...
TCTGGCAGGCCGGGTCGCACGTCGAACGCTTGTGCCTGGTCAACCCATTACAAAGGATGCGGTTCGCGCGATCCATGTCGTGATGCAAGGGCAACGCGTCGCCATACGGTTTCAATCCCAATCCATATCGATCGTCATGACAGGAGCCGCGGTTCAGCCGGGCAGCGTCGGCGATGTCATTTCCGTGCGCAACACCGACACGGGCCGTCTTGTGCGAGCCCGCATCATTGATGCCGGGACGCTCACGGTGGTGGGGCCATGAGGCGAGGCGCGATCGCGGTTGCCTGCTTGTGGTTCTGGCCGGTTACAGCGCTGGCCGATGGCGCAAACGACACCCGGATAAAGGATATCGTGTCCGTGCAGGGTGCGCGGGGAAATCACCTTTTCGGATATGGCTTGGTGATCGGCCTGAATGGGACCGGAGACAGTCTGCGCAGCGCTCCTTTCACGCAACAATCCTTTCAATCCATGCTGGACAGGATGGGCGTGAACATTCGCACCATGAATGCGCGCACAAGAAATATCGCGGCGGTGATGGTGATGGGAGAATTGCCGGCTTTCGCAACTCCGGGCGGGCGCATGGATGTCACCGTGGCGTCCATGGGCGACGCGACCTCTCTGTCGGGCGGCTCGCTTCTGCTGACAGCTTTGCAAGGCGCAGATGGCCAGATCTATGCGGTGGCCCAGGGTCCGGTTGCCGTCAGCGGATTTCAGGCCGGAGGGCGTAACGAGACGGTATCGCAAGGCACGCCCACGGCAGGGCGGATTCCCAATGGCGCGTTGGTGGAGCGGGCATCGCCCGCCCAGCTGGAGCAATCCGGAGTGGTCGTTATCGAGCTTCGCAATCCCGATTACGACACCGCCGTTCAGGTGGCGGAGGCGATCAATGCCATGGGGCGCGTGCGCTTTTCGAGGCCGATTGCGCAGGAGCTGGACAACAGGCGCATCGCCATCAAGGTGCCGCCGCGAATGCCGATATCGCGCTTGATTGCCGAAATCGGAAACGAGCGCGTGCGCCCCGATGTTCCGGCCCGTGTCGTCATCGATGAGCGGACCGGAACGATCATCGTCGGCAAGGATGTTCAGATCATGCCGGTGGCCGTCTCGCATGGCAGCTTGAATATCCGCGTCAGCGAAACTCCCCTCGTTTCACAGCCAGCACCCTTCTCGCAAGGTCGCACCGTGACCGATACCGAAAGCCAAGTCGAGGTATCGCAGCAAGGCGACAGCATGGGAATCGTATCCGGCGCCAGCCTCCAGGCTCTCGTCGCAGGCCTCAATCAAATGGGATTGAAGCCAACGGGTATCATCGCGGTCCTGCAAGCGATCAAATCGGCCGGGGCCCTGCAAGCGGAATTGGTCGTTCAGTGATGCGATCTCCATTCTCAGCCAAGCTCACGTGCCCGCTCCGGTTCCCGTTCAGTGTGATTGGCGCCGGCATCGCCCTCTGTCTGGTGGGCGGATATTCAAGCGCGCAAGTTTTGAACGGCTGGCAGCCGGACGTTCAACCCGATCGAGCATTGCGAGCGACCGAGACTTCGAATTCCGCGCAGCAAGCTGCTAGTTCCGGCAACGCGGCACCCAAGCCAACTTCGTTAGGCATGCAGACTCGCCCCATTCAAGATCACCCGCAAACGCCTCCTCGCGCAGAGCTTGAAAAGAGCGCGGAACCTCCGGTGCCCCCTTCCCCGATCGTGCAAAATCAGCCCCTCCCGGAGGACACGGCCGAGACGTCTGAAGGAAGTGCAAAACCACAGGCCGTCGAGCCAGACATGTCGCTTGCGCGGCAATACTGCCGGGTCGTCGGAAACGACGCGCTTGCTGCGAAGTTGGCGGAAGAGAGGCGGCGTGCGGAAGACCTCAAGCGCCGGATCGAAGCCAAAATAGGGGAACTGGAGGCTGCGACGGCCGAGCAGAAGAAGTGGCTTCAGTTGCGCAAGGAATTTCAGGAAAAAGCCACGGACAATCTCGTTTCGGTCTATGCCCTCATGGATGCGGAGGCCGCGGCGCAGAGATTGACGGATGTGACCGACGATGTCGCCGCCGCGATATTGTTGAAGCTTCCTGCCAAGGCCACAAGCGCCATTCTTGCTGAGATGCAGTCGGACAAGGCCGGACGTCTGACCGCGTATCTGGCGGGATCGGCCGATGTTGCCGGGAGCCCGGCGACGACACAGGCTGCGCCATGACGCGGCGCGCGCTTGTGATAGCGGCGGGTGTGTGCCTTCTCAACGGGGGATGCACGGTGGCGCCTGAAGAGATCGGCCGTGAACCGCTTCTGTCGCCGGTCGGGTCCGGGCTTCTCGTCAATCAGGTGGGATCGATAGGCGAGACCGCGCCGCGCGATCCGCCACCCTCGCCAGGATCGATATGGCGCGATTCGTCCGCATCCCTGTTTCAGGATCCGCGCGCGGAACGGCCTGGCGATGTTCTCACGATCAAGATCAATATGAAGGACAGGGCCTCTCTCGATAGCAGTTCGGAGAGATCGCGCGATGCATCGCGCGGCATGTCAGCGTCCCTGGAGTATGCGTTGGCGCTGTTCGGAATTAATCGGTCCGGCAAGGGTTCGATAGATCTCGATGCCAAAGGCGCCACCTCCGCGCAAGGCAAGGGAGCTACAGAGCGCGAAGAGAAGCTCGATTTGCGTATCGCCGCCGTCGTCACAGAACGGCTTGCAAACGGCAATCTGGTGATCAGCGGGTCGCAGGAGGTGCGCGTCAATTTCGAGCTGAGGATTGTAGAGGTGAGCGGCGTCGTGCGGCCGCGCGACATCGCCACTGACAACACTATTCCCTACGAAAAGATCGCTGAGGCGAGAATTTCGGTGGGAGGACGGGGGCGCGCCATGGAAGTTCAACAGCCTGCATGGGGACAGCAGGTTTTGGACCAGGTGCTTCCCTTCTAGGTTTTGCCGGTGCGGGGATCATCGATGGCAGCATCTGCATACGAAAGAACGTGATGTGGCTATTGTTCAATCGGCGCTGGCATTCCTTGTCGTTACGCTCGTCGGCGTAGTTGCCGGAGGTGGAGGTGCGTGGTTCCAGGCCCGGCAATTCACTCGTGAACTGGGTGTGTCCGCGCCAGCGTGCGAAGGCGCCGCGCTCGAAAAAGTCCAGTTGAGCGACGCGGCATCGGCGCTGATCGAGATCCCAACAATTATTACGAACCTGGCAGGAGAGAATGCGCCATGGGTGCGGTTGGAGGTTTCGGTGGTATTGCCGGCCGGGTTTGCAGACAAGACGCGGGTTGCCGCAGAGCTAGCGCAGGACTTCCTGGGCCACGTTCGCACGCTGCAATCAATGCAACTGGCCGGAGGGACAAATCTTCATTATTTCCGGGAGGATCTGAAGGAGATTGCGCGCATTCGCACCTCGCAAGACAGTCTGGACGTGCTGATCAAGACCCTGGTCATCGAATAGCGAGCCTCGCTGCGCTGTTTGCCGTCTTCCTGCTCTATCCTGTCACGGCCGCCCAGGCACAGTCGTTTAACCTGACGGACCTGCTTGGCGGGCAAGCGCCAACGGCGGCGGGCGGCATCGTCCAGGTTCTGCTCGTACTCACGATCCTTTCGATCGCTCCGGGCATACTTGTGATGATGACGTGTTTTACACGGTTCATTGTCGCGCTTTCGTTCCTGCGCGCTGGGCTTGGATTGCAGACGACCCCGAGCAACGTCATTCTCATCAACCTGGCGTTGTTCATGACTTGGTTCGTGATGGCGTCAACTTTCGATCAGGCGTGGAGCCATGGATTGAAGCCGTTGATGGAGGAGAAGATCACTACGGAACAAGCCGTCACGGAGATGGTGAAGCCATTCAAGGCGTTCATGACAGCGAACGTGCGACCCAAAGATACCGAGCTCTTTCAGAAGATGATCAAGGAGACGGCGCCGGGAACCGACGCCGATGCCGAGAGCCTTCAGATTCTGGTCCCTTCTTTCGTCGTCTCTGAATTACGCAGAGGATTTGAGATTGGCTTCCTGATCGCCTTACCGTTTCTGGTGATCGACATCGTGGTGGCAAGCATCGTCATGTCGATGGGCATGATGATGGTGTCACCGGTTGTCTTCTCCCTTCCCCTTAAAGTGCTCTTCTTCGTCCTGATCGACGGGTGGAGCATCCTCGTTGCCGCGCTCATCAAGTCATACGCTTGAGTGGAGCTTGCGAGCGTCATCGCGCGGCCCGCCGGTGAGGCGTTAAAGGGATGCGGGCGTAAGGGCTGAAGACATATCATGTTGTGATTCGCATGCGCAGGGCGAAACATAAGCTTCGGCCGGAAACCTTCGCCCCCCGCACGCGCTCATCCGGCATGTCAGGCGGCATGTCACGCAACACGCTAGCGCTTCTGGGTGGCTCTCATGGACAGCATCAAGACGAATTTTGCGGCAATGACCGCTTTGCAGTCGTTACAGGCAACGAACAAGGAGCTTCTGAAATCGCAGCAGCGGATTTCGACAGGCTATCGCGTTTCCACAGCGGAGGATAACGCGGCCTACTGGTCGATCTCGACGACGATGCGATCCGATAACAAGGCGCTGAGTACCGTCACTGACGCACTGGGTCTTGGAAGCGCGACTGTTGACGTCACCTATACGGCCTTGAATAGCGCAATCGACGTCACGAGCGAAATCAAGGCGAAGCTCGTGGCCGCGCGCGAGCCGGGTCTGGACCGCGGACATATCCAGGACGAGCTCGCAGAGCTTCAGAGCCAACTGAAAAGCATCGCCAACTCCGCGCTCTTCTCCGGCCAGAACTGGCTGGCTGTCGACAGTTCTGCGGCGGGCTACAATGCGACGAAATCGATCGTGTCGTCGTTCTCCCGCGCATCCGATGGAACGATCGACATCGGCACGATAACGTTCGCAGTCGACGATGCGAAGCTGTTCGATGCCTCTGCCTCCAGCGACGGCATCCTGGATGCCTTGCGTGATTCGACGGGCGCACGCGCGGCCGGCGGGACCTTCTCCGTCACATCGATCGACATCTCTGGACTGACGGACTCGCCAGCAGATCTGACGAAGCTGGAAGAGTACATCAAAGGTGTGAATGTGGCGATCGACGACATGACCGCGGCAGGCAGCAGCCTGGGATCGATCAAACAGCGTATTGGCCTGCAGCAGACGTTCGTGAAGGCGTTGATGGATGCGATCGATCGAGGGGTCGCCACGCTCGTGGATGCGGACATGAATGAGGAATCGACGAAGCTGCAGGCCCTTCAGGTTCAGCAGCAACTGGGCGTACAGGCGCTCAGCATCACTAACAGCTCGACGCAGAACATCCTCTCGCTCTTTCGCAATGGCTAGGCACCTTTTTGAGGCGCGGCAGGTTAGAAAGCGCGCGCGGAGGAGCCGCGGCGTGCGCCGGACGGCAGATCGCGGCAGGCGCTTGAAGGAGTAGCCGGAAAAGAGAGGTCGTTAGATCCTCCATCCTCTATATGATGGAGGACAGGTAAGCGGGTTCATCGTCCGCCGCGATTACATTTGGCTAACCTATGGCGTCTAGAGTCTCCGGCACGTCGAGTTGAGGCTCTCTCCTCAAAGGCATGAAGCCGTCTTGCCGTGCCGGTCAGTCCGGAATGTCCCCTTCTTTATGAAACTCCATCAGGGACAGTTCCATGGATAGTATCAAGACGAACTTTGCGGCGATGACCGCACTGCAATCCTTGCAGAATACCAACAAGGAAATGGTCAAGACCCAGAGCCGGATTTCGACCGGCTATCGTGTCGCCACAGCGGAAGACAACGCGTCGTACTGGTCGATCGCGACCACCATGCGCTCGGATAACAAGGCGCTGTCGACCGTGAAGGATGCGTTGGGGCTTGGGAGCGCGACCGTCGATGTGGCGTACACCGCCGTCAACAGCGCGATTGACGTATCGAGCGAGATCAAGGCCAAACTGGTCGCGGCGCGTGAACCTGGCGTCGATCGCGTGAAGGTTCAAAGCGAGATTACCGAGCTTCAGAATCAGCTGAAGAACATCGGCGACTCCGCAACGTTCTCCGGGCAGAATTGGCTGTCGGTTGATTCGTCGACTGCCGGATACAATGCGACGAAGACAATCGTTGCGTCGTTCGCCCGCGACGTCAGCGGCAATATCTCCATCGGCACGATTTCGGTCGATACTTCGGACGTCAAGCTGTTCGATGCCAGCGCGTCGTCGGCCGGCATTCTCGATGGATTGCGCGACAGCACCGGCGCGGTGGCCGCCACGGGCACGTCGGTAACCGGAATGGATATCTCGGCCTTGACGGACAGCTCAGCGGATCTGACGACGCTCGAGGGGTACATCAAGGGCGTGGATACAGCCATCAAGGAAATGACAACGGCCGCAACCAATCTGGGCTCTGTCAAGCAGCGCGTCGGATTGCAGAAGGACTTCGTCAACTCCCTGATGCAGGCCATTGATCGTGGCGTCTCGACGCTGGTCGATGCCGATATGAGCGAGGAGTCGACCAAGCTGCAGGCGCTGCAGGTGCAGCAGCAGCTTGGTATTCAGGCGATGAGCATCGCCAACAGTTCGACGCAGAACATCTTGTCCCTCTTCCGGTAAGACGTTCCGGTCAACAACCCTCGCAAATGTCGGACGCTCCGTTGGCCGGCCGGTCATGGCACGGTCAGCGGAGCGTTGCCGCCATTTCCACGCAAGGCAAATCATCTGATTCTACTGCCATCTTTCCAGATAGGCAGACAATGAACCTCGCCTTTGCCCTCCAGCAGCTCAGACGGAATCTGGCCGCGCTCGGAATGCGCCGATTGGCCATGCTCGGAGTTGCCGGATCGGTCATTTTCGCGGCCATCGCAATCGGCAGCTATTGGATCGCCAGATCCGATTATCAGCTGCTTTATATCGGCTTGTCGGCAAATGACGCAGGCCGTATCGCAGCCGTTTTGACCGAAATAGGCATTCCGTTCGAGACCTCGATGGATGGCACGAAGGTATCGGTGCCGTCGAGCGCCGTGGCGCGGACGCGCGGCGTTCTTGCGGAGCGCGGGCTGCCCGCGAGTGCGAGCGCCGGCTATGAGTTGTTTGACAAGATCGGTCCGCTGGGCCTGACGACCTTCATGCAAGAAGTTTCGCGGGTGCGTGCGTTGGAGGGCGAGATCATGCGGACGTTGAACAGCATGTCCGGCATCGTTTCTTCGCGCGTCCATCTCGTCATGTCCGAAAAGACGAGTCTTCGGCAGCCGGCATACGCGCCGACGGCCTCTGTCGTCTTGAAGTTGGGCGTGCCCGTCGATCGCGCGCCCGTCGATGCGGTCAGGAATATCGTGGCGGCAGCGGTGCCCGCCTTGGCGACGCAGAACGTGCGGGTCGTCAGCTCGGATGGAACCGTCCTTGCCTCGGGGGAAGAAAATAGAAGAACGAGTCCTGATAAGGTTCTCGGGCTGGAAAGCGCATTCGCCCTGCAACTCAAGCAGAACCTGTCTGAGACGTTGACGCCGCTGCTGGGTCTGGACAATTTCCAGTCCAGTGTCTCGGTCCGGCTCAACGCCGATCAAAGTACGGTCAACGAAAGCACATTCGATCCGGCGTCCAAGGTGGAGCGTTCGACCCGGGTTGTGAAGGAATCGGGCAGCACGAAGGATGGCGCGGCCGATCCGGCGGTCAGTGTCGATCAGAACATTCCTGGCGCAACGGATATGGCGCAGAGCCGCCAGTCGCAGAAAGCAAATCAGCGCCGCGACGAGACCACGAACTACGAAATCAGTTCCAAGACCATACAAACGACGCGCGACGGCTACCGGATCGATCGTATCAGCCTGGCAATCGTCGTGAACAAGGCGAGCTTGAAAAAGCCCGATGGAGCCGCGCTCGACGAGGCGGAAACCTCTGCGCGACTCTCGGATCTTGAGAAGCTTGCAGCGAGCGCAGTGGGCCTCGATACCCAACGTGGTGACCGGATCACCGTCGTTGCCCAGAGCTTCCAGGGTGGCGCGGCAGTGCTGGGCGATGACGAATCGCAAGGATTTGGCGCGGTTCTGGGGAATACGGCAAGCACCTTGGTGACGGCCGCAACCCTCGTGCTGTCGGTGCTCGCTATCATCTGGTTTGGTGCGCGCCCGCTTGTTCGCATTCTGATCGAGCGGCCTCCGGTTGACACCGCGCCGGCCTTGTCCGCGCCGGCCGCGGAGGCCAGCGCCGCCCCCGCAACAATCGGCCGAAGCGAAGCGAGAGCTGCCATGTCCCCGCAGTCAGGCCCGCGCCTCGAGCTTAGTCATAACCCACATCCGCGCCATCAAGGCGGGATGGCACCATTGATTGCCCAATTGAACGACTTAGTCAGCCAGGATCCAGAGCAGGCGGTTGCCGTCGTCCGCCGATGGATCAAGGCAGAAAGCGCATAATCCGGACGTGGCTGCAATCAGAGCTTCAGCGATGGCCGCAAATCCAACACCACCTGACGGCGAACCCATCCGAGTGGCTGGCGAGGTGGCTAATCGCTTTGAAAGCCTTTGGAGGGTCGCGGGAACGTCTGCGTCGCGCGATCCGGAGGCGCCCGCCAAGCCTACGCAGACCGAAGAGTCCTATCGGCGGGGATTTGACGATGGAATGCGCACCGCGCAAGCACAGCATGACGCTGAGCTTGGGCGCATGCGGTTAGAGATCGAGGCCGAGTTAGCCAGGATGCAACATCGCGCGTCGCTCGATGGCCTTGAACATCTTGCGGAAGCGGTCAACGGTAAGTTGACGGAAATCGAGACAGGTCTGCGCGAGGCGCTCGTGGGCATCCTTGGTCCATTGGCGGCGCACCGGATGACGCAGGCCGCGCAGGACAGTTTTATTGACGCTGTGGAACGCGTCACCGCGCTGCGCGGAATGCTGCCGGTAACGCTCCGGGGCCCTGCCGAACTCGTCGCGCCGCTCTCTGAGGCGTTGTCGGAGCGAGGCCTAGCGGTGGAATGCGAGGTCACCGGCAGCCTGACCATCTCAATGGAGATTTCTGAGACGTCCCTGCAGTCGGATCTGCCGCGATGGCTCGCTGAACTTGAGGTCTTGCTGCAATGAGTGATGCCAAATTCGATCTCGCCAAGGAAGTCGTCATCGTGCGCCGCCGCAAGGGCGGTGGCGAGGACGGGCATCACGGAGGCGCCTGGAAGATAGCGTACGCGGACTTCATGACCGCCATGATGGCGTTCTTTCTGGTGATGTGGCTGGTCAGCATGACTGACGATAAGACCATTGTGCAGATCGCGAACTACTTCAATCCGCTCCAGCTCACGGATGCGGCAGCGACCAAGAAGGGCTTGAGGGATGCCGATCCCAAAGCGCCTTACGCCTCCCACGGCGACAGGAAGGAGGAGATGCAAGCGCCGTCCGCATCGCCGCGCCGGAAAGCTGACGATAACGCACGCAAAGAAAAGGCAGCGGCGGCGGAAGCCCGAATGTTCGTTGACCCGATGGAGTCCTTGGAGGCGGTTGCCAGCCAAGCCTTCGATATCGGGGCGAGCCAGACATCGATCGAAGAGTTTGGACTAACACTCGGCGACTCCAGCACACCGGGTCAGCAGCGGGACGCAACGGACGCTTTCGATAGCGGCGTCGGTGCCGGTTCGCAGGTCAGGGAATCGCGCGATGTCAGGGTGGTGCCAGGAGCAGCAGCCACGAGGCCTTCCACATCCGGCGGTGAGGGAATAGATGCTGCGCAGGATGCGGCTCTCACGAGTGATGCGGATAAGCGCTACCAGAGTGTAGCCGAGAAAATTCTGAAAGCCACGCAAGGCATTCGTGGGGTCGGCCCTCAAGTCAGCGTCACGCATACGGGAGACGGGATCTTGGTGTCAGTCATGGATCACGATGGGTTTGAGATGTTTCGCCGGGGTTCCGCGGAGCCCCAACCGCACACTTTGAAGCTTTTGGAAAGAATTACACCGATCTTACGTGCCGCAGGAGGCAACATCGTCATCCGGGGGCACACTGATGCCGCTAACTTCCGGACGTCGAGCTACGATAACTGGCGGCTGTCGACCGCAAGGGCGCATATGGCGCAATACATGTTGCGGCGCGCTGGATTACGCGATGAGCAGTTGGAAAAGATCGAGGGAATGGCCGATAAGGCCTTGCGTGTTCCCTCCAATCCCTACGCCGCGCAAAATCGGCGCATCGAGATATTGCTGAGGGCACCGAAGTCATGATGAGAGGCAGCATCGCCTTTCTGGCGCTCTTGTCTCCGTATGCGGCAAACGACGCCCGCGCTACGACTGGCGAAAATGTGCCTCACCATTATCAGGCCGGCGAGTTCGCCAACCTGGCTCGAGAGCTGCACAAGGCTATCGATGCCTCGGCGTATGGAACGCCGAATGCCGAGGCGCTGCGCGGGGATACGCTCAAGATCGTCGCGGCCAGGATTGCCGGAGCGGACGTCAACGTCTTGCGTCGGCCGGAGAACGCAGCGGGTTTGTTGGCTCTTGTGCTGTGTGGCGCCGGGACACAAACGCTCTCGCGCGTTCTCGAAGATGATCATTGGGTCGAAAATGATCGCGTTCTGGGGCGCGGGCTGCTGGCTCTTTCGGTCCGGAATTTAGAGGAGGCAAAGAGCTTTTTCGCGAAGGTCGATCGACAAGTCTTGCCGGTGGCCGTGCGGGCATCGTTGGCGCTTGCCGAGGCAAAGATGTTCGCAGACAGTGATCCAAAACGCGCAATCTTACAGCTCCAGGAGGCGCGGATCGGCGTGCCGGGGACAGGCCTGGAGGAGGCGGCACTGCGCCAGCAGATTATCATCCTGCTCAGGCTCGGCGATTCCAAGAAGGCCGGCGAGCGGATGTCGGCTTATCTTCGTCGCTTTCCTCAATCGACTTACTGGGACAGTTTCAAGACACTCATCGTCGGGATGGCGGGCAAGCACGGCACGATCACTGCGGCGGATTTTCTGATGCCATCGGTCGCGGTGAATGTGGCAGAAGGTTCGAACCGCTACAGGGCCTTTCTCGTCGCGTTGAGCGGGCGGCTGCTGTTGACGGGAGCGTTGGCGCACGCCGCCGCGTTGGCGGATTTTGTTTGCAGGACCGAGCCGGAGCAGTCCGATCTCAGGCGGCGGGCGGAACTCTACAAGCGTGCAGCAGGCATCAGCGTTCAGACGGCGCAAGTGTCGGTGGCCGCCCTTGAGGCCCTCGATGTTCGCCGCTATACGCCGGCGGAGCAGCAACTTATTCGGGCGGCAATCATTGTCGCGCGCGATGTCGAGGGCGGGTTCAGCGACGCAAGCGCGTCCAAATACGACGCTGCACCTCCCGCCGCGCGCAAGGCTCTTGGCGCCAATGAAATGGATCCAGCAGCAGAGAGCCCGCTGGGTGGCAATCTCGTGGCGCATGCCGAGAAATCTCTGAAAGAGGCGCAGAAAAGCTTGAGCGGGATTGGTCCATGACCGTGCCGTTGACCAGCCGGATCACGCCAACGCCTGCGTGCGAACCCGCAAGCTTGGCCCCCATTGCCGCGACGCCGGTCGTCGACGATCTGTTTGCAGCATTGATGGAAAAGACCAGCGACGAGGAGAAGCCAATAGATGCGGCAACGCCGTCCCAAGATGACATCGTTGAAGCTTCCGGTGCCGATGATGTCAGGCTGATGTGGCCACTGCTGGCCGTGGCGGTGATAACGCCACAGCCAACCACGCCGCAACCGGGCGTGAGCGTCGCGAAACCACCGGCCGGCGGCGCACGCAGCGTACGTATGGATGCAGGAGCGCCGGAAGCCGTCAAGTCCGATGCGAGGCCCGCGCGGGATATGGATGTGCAGCCGGGCGGAGCGGAGCCAGGGGTATTAATTTCAGGAGCCGTTGTCGTGGGCGCGACAACGCATCGGCCGCCGCCTTCACTGAGTGCGCATAAGCCAGGCGCATCGCCCGCCTTATCCGACGAAGCGGAAGGCACGCTGACGGTCACCATGCCCGACAAAGACAATGACGGACCGGGCGATAAGGCTGAGCTGCCAAGTGTTGGGCGCGAAATTGAAGGAGCCAAAGCCGGTCTCGCCGAGGCGCTCATTGAGCGCGACACCGCGTTGGGGACCTCACCGGGAAGCGTCGCGACCCAAATCGCTTCGAGCCTGCGAGAGGCGCTGTCACCTTCGGATAACGCCCAGGCACGCGCCGCGCCGGGCGCAGATGCCGAGCCCGCTTGGTACAAGGCGCAGTTGCGTATTCTGGATGTCGTGCTGAAGCCGGAGCATCTCGGCCGGATCGAGATCAAGATGAAGCTCGCCGGGGACGGCCTTTCCGTCATGCTCACACCGCAGACAGAGACGGCCCGCCATCTTCTGGAAGGGCAGCTCGGCGGTCTCAAGGATAGTTTGACCGCAGCGGGTTACGACTTGTCGAACATCGGTATTGAGCGCGCTCTTCTTCACAATCCGTTCGGAGAGTCGCGGCGCGACCCTGGCGCAACGCCTGGAGTGCCTCGCGATAGCGCCGGTGCGGAGACGTCTCAAGGCAATGGACGTCATGACGGCCGAAATGCGGGACACGGCAGGCAAGATCAAAGTGCTGCGCGCCACAATAATGAACCCGAACAGAAACCCGTAAGGCAGAAGCCAGGGGTCTATGTCTAAGGAGAAAGCAGATGCAGGAAGCAAGGCTCGATGGGCCGTTCCGGCTGATGGTCGACGACGTGCGCTCGGCGACGCGCGGACGGACATGCGGCGTGTACGCCCTGGGGGGTGTTCGCGTCGATGGTGTGTTCGCCGTGTCGTTCATTGGCGCAAGCTATGACGAATTAAACCAGGATCTTTGCGAAAAGATCGGGACGGCGCCCTACTTCAAGTACAAGGCATTCGCCGATCCAGAGGTGGCCTTCCTGGAACTGTGCAAGCTCTTTCACGCCTTTCACCCTAGTGGAAACCCTTTCCACCCGGAAAGGCCAAAGGGGAGCCGGCTTCGCTGTCCGATCTGTGATCCATCCGTTCGGCGGCCTGAAGCAACTGCAAGGCATCGATGAGAGCAGAACGGTAGCCGGCATGCCAGTAGGCGCTCTCGTTGCTTTCGCGGTCGAGGTGGCGTTGCTCGTCAAGCGCGCGGACACGAGGTCCGTCCAACTGCCTCGAAAGGTGTTCGATCCTATCGGCGATGCTCTGTAACGCGCGCTTCTTCGGCATGGCTCAACCCGCTTGTCCTGGCTTGCCTACCACCATGACACAGCGACCTTGCAATACCGCCAAGTGCTTTGGGAAAATTCCGCGCGGTATTTTCAGCGCCGCTTAAGAACTTGCGTGCGGCGGGAGTCGTCTATCGCAACATTGAGCTTCTTCATCAGTGTTTCCGCTTCATCGACGAATGCGCAAGCCACGGCGTGGGGATGAATGCGTGGGGCAAGCCGGCGGCGCAGATCCCGCAAGGCTGCAGAATTTCCGCGGTGACGCGAAATCAGCTCTTCGATATGCAATAGCTCGGACCCGAACGGGAAGCCGCCGCCCCCTATCACGGAGCACGCCGGGGGGGCGGTGCTGGAGTAAAGCGAACCAGTATCTGAGCGGGAATGAGGACGTTCATTGAGCTGTCCGAGCGCTAGATGGCATTGGACAACGGATCGGCCGCGCCGCGCTGTCCCGCGCTCAAGTTCGGCGAGCGTTGATGCGAAGCTTCCGGTCAAGGCCGGTGCCGCACACTGTTTATCATCATACCTCAATCAACGGCTCGGAGGCGTGCTCCGCCTGCAATAATCGTATCCTGCTGTAGGACTCTGACCCGAGGCTTGCAGTGTCGATCCGGTCCTGAAAGTCGACAGCCATGTAGCAAAGGCGAAGGCCGATCCTGCGGTCTTTCGTCCAGACAACATCGGCAAAGGAGACTGTCGCGTCTGGCCACTCCAGAACCACGCACTCGCCAACGCACGGCAGAGGCCCGCAGGAAATTTCGCATTGTACGCCCGCCACCGACGCATCGATGAGAACCCCCAAGGTGTTGGCATGGCGCGTGCCCAGGCGGCACATCGCATGATAGCTCCGGCGAACATGCGAGCGGCCATCTGTGGGTTCGAGAATATGAGTGGTGTTTTTCTTGCTCACGGAAGAAGCGACCTGAATTACATGCGCCGATGCTGCGACGCACGTCCTGAACATGGCGTTAAGCAGGGGCGCCGGTTCCCCATCCGGACCGGTCATCCAAATGACAAATGACGAAAGACGACAAATAAAAGTCGCACGAACATAAGCACACGGAATAAAACGCATTTGTGCTCTCATGGTGACCGGCCGAATTGCCGTGGCGATTTAACCTTCAGGCAGAAGCAAATGATTCGCTTGGAGGGCATGATGATCGTGCTGATCGAAACGAGAGCGTCGGTAGCTCAAGCCTACCTCGATGGATTCGAACGCCTGGGGGTTATTGGACTGCATCTGGAGCCAGCGGAGTTCGCGGAGTGGATTGGTTCCTGCGGCGCCGGAGAGACATCGGCACTCGAAGCCGTTATCGCGGGTGACTTCGAAGGCCGTGAGGCCATTCCCCGGCTGTTGCAAGGTCTAGTGCCTGCCGCAGCAATTGCGCTAGTAGACCGGCGCGCATTGGAAAGCACCCTGACGCTGTTCGCTGCTGGCTTTGACGATGTCATTGCCAAGCCGGTTCATGTCCAGGAGATCCTGGCCCGCGCCGGCCGTATCGGGATGCGAAACAAGGAAGCTTCTGCTCTGCAGGCAACGGGTCAGCTTTCAGTTTTCGCCGACGGCCGCGATCCAATCGTGAATGGAGCCGTCTTGTGCTTGCCGCGCAGAGAGCGGCGCATCCTGGAGTGCCTGTTTCAATCCACCGGTGCCTGGGTCACCAAGGCGCAGATCTTCAACCGGGTCTATGGCGTGTTCAACGATCAATTCGACGAAAGTGTCATCGAAAGCCACATCTGCCGCCTCCGGAGGCGTCTGAAGGCCGAGCTTGGATACGATCCGGTGGAGTCGCAGCGCTATCTTGGTTACCGCCTGAAACTATCTCAGCAGACCTGCAAGACGCACGTGGCCGCAAGCCCGAGGCAATCGCAACACGGTATCGTCGCGCAAGCGATGAATTGAGATGTCGAGGCGGCGATGAGCATCTACGGGACAATGCGCACGAGTGTTTCCGGCATGGCGGCGCAGTCGGACAGGCTGAGTACCATCGGCGATAATGTGGCCAACGTCGGCACCACGGGATACAAAAGGGTCTCGACCGAGTTCTCTACGTTGCTGCATCAGGCGGTGGGCACGATCTACGAGTCAGGCGCTGTCGAGACGACTGTCCGTCATCTCAACGAAGAGCAGGGCACGTTCAATTACACGAGCTCGGCCAGCGATCTTGCGGTCAACGGTCGTGGTTTCTTTCTTGTCGAATCCCCAGGGTCCGGTATCGCGATGACGCGAGCAGGGGCCTTCACGCCCAACGCGGCAGGTGAGCTGGTCAACGCGGCGGGCGGTAAGCTCCTGGGGTACAATATCGAAGCGGGTGGCGGCTCGGTCGTCGTCAACGGGACGGCAGGCCTGGAGCCGGTGAAGATGTCCTCGTTTGCCATTCGCGCGGTGCCTTCGGACGCAGGATCACTGGCTGCAAACCTACCGGCTGACGCAAGCATCGTCGCGCCGGGCAATCTGCCGTCGGCCAACGGCGCGGCCGCCACCTATTCGGCGCGAACGTCTCTGGTGTCTTTCGATTCCCTCGGCAAGGAGGTCACGCTCGATCTGTATTTCGCCAAGACCGCGCCGGATGCGTGGGAAGTCTCTGTATTCGACCGATCGGCGGCCGTGGGCACGGCGTCGTTTCCATATGCGTCAGGGCCGCTTGTCACAACGGCGCTGAATTTCAATCCAACGACCGGCCGGCTTGCGGGTTCGCCTGCCGTGCTTTCGGTTCCAATACCCGGCGGCATGACGGCTGCAATCGATCTTGGCGAGCTGTCGCAGTTCGCCGGGGATTTTTCAATTGCAGACGCCAAGATCAACGGAACACCCGCGGTGCCGGTCAAGACGTTCGAGATGTCCGAGGACGGCATCCTTTCGGCGGTTTACGCCAATGGTTCGCGTGCGGCTCTCTATCAAGTGCCTCTGGGTTATGTGAACAGTCCGGACAATCTCACCACGGTCTCGAGCAACATGTTTCTGACGAGCGCGCGATCGGGCGACCTCCAGCTCGGCTTCGCCAACCAGGGCGGATTGGGCGGCGTTATTTCGGGTGCGCTCGAGCAGTCCAAGGTCGATATCGCAAGCGAGATGACGGCGATGATCGAAGCGCAGAGAAACTACACGGCGAATTCGCGCGTGTTCCAGACTGGAGCCGACCTGGCGGAAGTGGCTGTCAACCTCAGAAGCTAGGGGTTGCGCGAAGCGGAGCGGTAGATGTCGCTTGGGTCGGCATGGTCGGTGTCTCTTTCGGGTCTTTCCGCCGCAGCGGACCAGTTGGCGCTTGTTTCAAGAAACGTATCTCGGGCCGGGGATGCCAATTCCGTTCGCAAGATGGGCGAGCAGGTCACTACCACGGACGGGCTGGTTCGGCTGGCGCGCGTTTCACGTGCCGGCGATCCGGCACTCCTCGAAGGGAGCTTGATCGCGAATGCACGAGCGAGCCAGGAGAACGCTGTGGCGCAATCGCTCGACCAGCTTCAATCCACCGTGCTCGATCCGACGCTCGATGCGTCTCCGGCTGCACATATTGCAGATCTGGAGGCGAAGTTGAGGCTCCTGGCGAACAGCCCGTCGGATCGCGCCGCCGCCGCACAGACCGTCTTGGCAGCAAAGGATCTGACAACCGCCTTGAACGCGACGTCGGACACCATCCTTAAAGTGCGCTCCGGCGCGGATCAGGCGATTGCGGAAACGGTCGACAGTATAAACACCTCGTTGGCCAGCTTGGAGACAGTCAATCAGGAGATCCTGAGCGCGTTGCCATCGGCGGATGTCACCGATCAACTGGATCGCCGCGATGCAATCCTGAAGGATCTGTCATCGCAGATCGGAATTCGCATCGTGGCGCGCGGTGGCAACGATATCTCGGTCTATACCG
>WBZN01001119.1_pt1 | contig 16947 bp, 15 predicted proteins | sample 5204281 | NCBI WGS metagenome assembly WBZN01 (sample SAMN12344347, study PRJNA552823) | activated sludge metagenome | biome: Activated sludge suspended growth; feature: Nitrification reactor; material: Wastewater; isolation source: activated sludge from nitrification reactor of wastewater...
AAATAATATCGAAGTCATGCTCGCGAAGCCTCTCTACCACCTTAGCCAACACTTCCGCCCCAAAGGGATTGTATAGAAACACGACCAAGGGCTTCGCAGGAAAATCGAATTCTGCAGCATCACAGTGGTGGACCGACGCACCAATGCCTAGATGTTTTAGATTGGCCCTCGCAGTTTCAACCAGTTCAGTAGCGAATTCGACGCCGATAATCTCCCGAAAGTGCAATTCTGCCGCAACGATTAGGGGTCGTCCCTTGCCGCAACCCAGATCAACAAAGACTGTGTGGCTCGGATCAACGTTGAGAAAGCGAATGGCATCTTTGATCGCGTTCTCAGAAGTTGCCTCGTAGTTAACTCCATAGCGTGCGTTAGGCGATTTGATGATGAGTTTCCAGAGGGGCACTATACCGCTTGTGTCGGTCCCCCGGGCAAGATCAAAGGCGTCTCGCTGCGGCTCTTGCGATATTTTCGCGATTTGAAAGATTTTCGAAAATAGAATTTCGCCTGCGCGCGAGAGAGTTGCAAAAACTCCTTTAGCACGAAGCTTTCGCGCAGTCTTGTCTGTTAGAAATTGAAGACGCAATTGAAGTTGCTGGTAACGCATATAAAATCCTGCAACCCAAAATCAACTAATATCCGGCGATAAGAATTGGTATTCCCACGGAGTCTCGCGACTTTCGCTTATTTTTCTTTTAGCAGTCGCGGAGGGGAGTGGCATTGCCGCCGAAAAATTAGGCTTAATCGGTAATGGTGCAATCTAATGGTTAACGGAGCCAGCTATGTAAGCATCCGGTGAGCGCCGCAGGTGCGTTGGTCTTTAGGCGGCCCGGTTGACCGCTCGCTCGGGCTGCCAGTTCCACGGCAGCAGTTCATCGAGCCTCGAAGCCGGATGGTCGGCGATACGGGCCAGCACGTCGGCGAGTGCAAAGAACGGACGACGCGCATGCGCCCAGCACCCGGCCTCCAGGATCGGGCCCGGCGTGCGATCGGCAGCATACAGCCTGTTGTAGCCAGAATAGGCGTCGGCCTGCAGCAGTCCGGACCATCGCGCGAGGTGCGCCTCGACATGCGCGCCGCCGCGATCGCGCGCGTAGTAGAACATCGCCGCCGGCGGTGCCCGCCCGCCGAACGGCCGATCGTCGCGCACGTAGACCCAGCAGCGTCCGGTGTGCGTCTTGCCCTTCGCGAGAACCGGAACCGTGGTGTCGTCACCGTGCAGGCGCTCGGCGGCAAGCACGTGCGCTTCGATGCGCTTCAGAAGCGGCGCCAGCACCGCGCAGCCGGCGCCGACCTGGTCGGCGAGCGTCGACAGGGCAAGCGGGACACCCTCGCGGGCATAGCGCTCGGCCTGGCGGTTCAAGGGCTGATGCTGCCCGAACTTCTCAAACAGCAGCATGGCAAGCAGGTTCGGTCCGGCCCAGCCGCGTGGCGTGACATGGAACGGCGCTGGTGGTTCGCTGATCCGCTCGCAGTCCCGGCACGTCATCTTCTCGCGCACGTGCCGGATGACCTTTCACTGGCGCGGGATCACGTCCAGCGTCTCTGTGATGGTCTCGCCGAATTTTCTCAGGTGCGAGCCACCGCAGCAGTCGCACGTGGTGGGGCCGGGAACGATCCTCCGCTCGCGGGGTAGGTGCTCTGGGAACGGCTGACGCGACGGCCGCTTGCGGGAAAACGCGGCAACGGACGTCGTCCTGGCGGCAGCCTGTTCGGCGGCGATCTCGTCTTCGGTGGCGGCCGCCTCCAGGTCTTCGAGTTCCAGCTCCATCTGATCGATGAGCCGTGCGATGCGCTCGGATCGCGGCCCATAGATCTGGCGCTTCAGCTTGGCGATCTCCAAACTCTGGCGTGCGATCGTGGCCGCATCGTCGGCCATCCTGGCGCGGGCAAGCGCCAGCTCAGCCTTCAGTGTCGCGAGGTCTTCAGACTGCGAATCCATGGACCAAGAGAATCACAGGCAGCCGGAGATTGCGTCCGAAAAACAGAGCTATCCCGCGCGTTCCGGCCGGAATGTGTGAACCGGGTTAACCACGAGGCGGCTGTTACCGGCAAGACCGAGCACGTACTGCACGTCGTTGGCCTCGCACCACGTCATCAGGTCGTCGCGACAGAACCCCGAATCCGCGCGGACAACGATTGTCGTGGTGGGCCAACGCGCACGGATTTGCGCGACGATGCGGGTGACCTCCGCTACGCTGCCGTCGGCAGCATCGACGCTTGAGGGGCGGAGCTTGGCCGCGAGCAGATGCCGGTCGCGTCCGATCTTGGCCGCATGCTCCAGCCGGTTCAGCGTCGACTTGCCGGCCAGCCACCCGCCCGGCTTGCCGAGCACGGCCGTCAGAGCCGGGTCGAAGCGCAACGCGTCGTGGTCGATCAGGTCCTCGTGCCCGAGCGCGATGCCGAAAATGCGCTGTCGCAGAAGATCGACGAGAGCGTGCTCGACGCGATCGGCGCTGCGGTGGTCGATGAAGCACCCAGCCAGCCGTTCTGCCAGCCCGATCCGCTTGTCAGTCGCGGCCAGGAGAACCGAGCCGCCGTTCGAGGTGATCGCGCCACCGTCGAAGGCGCCCACAAGTTTGCGTCCGCCAGAGCTTCCGAAGTCCAGCTCTTCCTGCCTACACTGTGTCGGCATCGGGGGAGATCTCCTGCTTGAGCGCAAGGCTTTGTTGCAGAAGAACTTTCGCTGAGTCGGAACCCCGATGCGCATCACGCCTGTGAGAAGTTCAAGCTAGGCCGATTACCTCATAGCTTTGGTCACACCGCGGCGCGAACAACCTCGACGATGCGTTGCATGCTTGCCGTGTCGAGATAGGGATGCATCGGCAGGCTCAAGACTTCGCGCGCTAGGCGCGTTGCCACGGGCGTTCCACCCTCTGCCACCGGGTAATTGCAGTACGCAGGCTGCTCATGGATCGGGCGCGGGTAATAGACGTTGGTTGGCACGCCGTCCTTGCGCAATGTTTCCATGACCGCATCACGATTTTTGATACGTAGCGTGTACTGTGCCCAGACAGATTGATAACCTTCGGGGCATTCGGGTACGATGACGTGGCCTTGAAGACCCTCGCTATAGCGCGCGGCGACCGCATTTCTGCGGTTGCACTCCTCGCCGAAGATTTCCAATTTTTCGAGCAGGATTGCCGCCTGAATCGTATCGAGCCGCCCGTTCACGCCGACGCGGACAATGTCATACTTGTCGCCGCCTTTGCCGTGTTGCCGAATACTCTTCATCACATCGGCAAGGCCGTCATCGTTCGTGAAAATCGCTCCGCCATCGCCGTAGCAGCCTAGAGGCTTGGCGGGAAAGAAGCTCGTCGCGGTGACGTGGCCGAGCGAGCCGACTGGTCGGCCCTTGTAGCTCGCGCCAAATGATTGGGCGGCGTCCGCGATCATGAATATGCCGTGCCGCTTCGCGATATCGCGGATCGCATCGTAGTCGGCGGGCAAGCCGAACAGATCGACGGCGATGATCGCCTTGGGCTCGAGTCCGAGGCGGCCGGCCGCGGCTATTCCCGCGTCGATGCCGGCGGGATCGATGTTGAACGTATCGTCGCGCACGTCAACGAAGATGGGAGTTGCGCCGAGTAGCGCTATGGTTTCCGGCGTCGCGGTGTAGGTGAAATCGGGACACAATACTGCATGTCCTGGTCCAATGCCCTTGGCCATCATTGCGATCAAAAGTGCGTCGGTGCCGCTTGCGCAAGCGATGGCGTGCTTTGCTCCGGCCCGTGCCGAAAGCCGCTCCTCCAGTTCGGCGACTTCTGGCCCCATAATGTATTGGCCGTGGTCGAGGACGCGGGCGATCGCCGCATCGATCCGCGCTCGAATGTGCAACTGCTGCGCTTTGAGATCGATGAATTCGATCTTCCGCGGAAGAATGGCCATTTCACCCATTGAGCGGCTCGAGGCGGTCATCTGATGTCTCACGGTAATGCCGTCCCGTCTCCGGGCAGACGAGATCGGATCCAAGCTTACGGCCCGCCGCGCTGACCCAACCGATGCGTCGCGCGGGTACTCCGGCCATCAGCGCATAGGCCGGCACGTGCATTGTCACCACGGCGCCTGCCGCAATGAAGCAATATTCGCCCAGCGTATGTCCGCAAACGATCGTCGCGTTGGCGCCGATGGTGGCTCCGCGCTTGATCAGCGTCCGCGCAAACTCATCCTTGCGCTCGATCTCGGCGCGCGGATTGTTGACGTTCGTGAAGACGCAGCTTGGCCCGCAGAACACGCCGTCCTCGAGTTCGACGCCGTTGTAAAGGCTGACGTTGTTCTGGATCTTGCAATTCCTGCCGATGCGTACAGCCGGGCCCACCATCACGTTCTGGCCGAACGAGCAGTTCTCGCCGATGTCGCAGTCCTTTAGAATGTGCGTAAAGTGCCAGATCTTCGTGCCCGCGCCGATCTGGCAAGGATCATCGACGTATGAACTGGGATGGATGTAGACGCCCGGGTGGGCGTTAGGCGGGGAGGCCATCGCAATACCTCGCCTCATCGCCGAGAACACGTTGGAGATAGGGGTGCACCTCACCCTTGCTGAGATCGACGGGCGCGCTGCGAATATGTGCCACCGTTTCGACGGCTAGGCGGGCGTCTTCCAGCGAGAAGCCTTTGCCGTCCAAGATCGCCTGATAGCTCTTGGTGTGCATTTCTCTGAAATCACCGGACAAGTTGTGAACGTGATTGCCGATCGTAATGCTGCGGGAGGCGATCTTATCCTGGGAAGTCTCCGGCAGATCGCGCCCATTGATCGAGAGGAACCAGCGAACCCTGGCGCGTTCGTATTCGAGATAGCCGGCGGCGCAGTCGACCGCGCGGTGATGGAGGACGTTCTTTACCGACGCGCCGAATAGGAAGCCCAAAAGGTCGTAGAAATGCACACCGATGTTGGTGGCGATGCCGCCCGACTTCGCTTCCTGACCTTTCCAGGACACGTAATACCATTGGCCGCGTGCGGTCACGTACGTGAGCTCGCAATCGATTTTGTCTTTGCTCTTCGCCGAAAGCAGCTCGTCGCGCAACGCGATGTTTGCGGGATTGAGCCGGAGCTGCAGGATTGTCGACACCCGTTTGCCTGTCTCCGCTTCTAGAGACTGAAGCGCGTCGAGGTCGCTCGGAACAAGAACGAGCGGCTTCTCGCAGATGGCGTGCGCACCACAACGCAAAGCGAATTCAGCGTGCGCCCTGTGAAGGTAGTTGGGCGAACAGATCGCGACGTAATCAGGTCCTTTTCCCTTGCGACGAAGTTCCTGAATGTAGACTTCGAACAGGGCGAAATCCGTGAAGAAGCGCGCAGCGGGAAACGACGCGTCCATCTGGCCGACCGAGTCGGAGACATCGAACGCGGCGCACACATTTCCACCGACATCGCGGATCGCTTCGAGATGACGGCGGGCTATGTAACCGGCGACGCCAATGATTGCGAAGTTCTTTCCTGCTGCCGCCGTCACTGGGTAGCAACTCCTCAAGATCGTGTTGGTGGATCAAATACGCGCGTCGCTCGACGGAACCGGCAAGACCTCCTTGATGTCGTAGAGCAGGCCGTCACGAACCAGCAACTCGCGAAGGCGGGCTTCGCCGAGGCTTGCAAACGTATCGTGCCGCACGGCGAGCACGACAGCGTCGAAGGGGCCCTTCGGAAGCTCGGGCGCCAGATCGATGCCGTATTCGTGCTTGACCTCCAGTCGCAAGGCGAGCGGATCGTAGATGGTGACCTCGTGACCGAAGGCTTTCAGTTCGTTGTAAAGCTCGAACACCTTCGTGTTGCGAATGTCGGGGCAATTCTGTTTGAACGTGAAACCAAGCAGGAGGATGCGTGCGCCATCGACGCGCAGCTTCTTGCGGAGCATCGTCTTGACGATATCCTGCGCCACGTAACTTGCCATGCCGTCGTTGATGCGCCGTCCGGCCAGGATCATTTCGGCGTGGAAGCCGATCTCCTGCGCCTTATGCGTCAAATAATAGGGGTCGACGCCGATGCAGTGCCCGCCGACGAGGCCTGGCCTGTAGAAATGGAAATTCCACTTTGTCTCGGCGGCTTCCAGCACCTCGCGCGTTTCGATGCCCATGCGCTTGAAGAGCATCGCGAATTCGTTGACGAGCGCGATGTTGACGTCTCTTTGAACATTCTCGATGACCTTTGCCGCCTCGGCAACGCGGATCGAGCTCGCCTTGTGCGTCCCGGCCGTAATGATGCTCCTGTAGACGCGGTCGATGAGATCGGCCGCTTCGGGGGTCGACCCGGACGTGATCTTCTTGATTTTGTGCAGCGGATGATCCTGGTCTGCCGGATTGATCCGCTCAGGGCTGTAGCCAACAAAGAAGTCGACGTTGTACTTGAGTCCGGAATGCTGTTCGATGATCGGGACGCAGATTTCCTCGGTGGCGCCGGGATAAACGGTCGATTCGTAGACGACGACTGCGCCCTTGCGGATAGCCTTTCCGATTGTCTCGCTCGCCTTCTCGAGCGGCGTCAGATCCGGCCGCTTCGCGGCGTCAATTGGCGTCGGGACAGTGACTATGAAGAAGTTGGAGTCTTTGAGCGCCTCGAATTTGCAGCTGAACTTCAACATCGGCGAGGATAGCAGTTCTTCTTTGGAGCACTCGCGCGTCCAATCGCGTCCATGCTGCAACTCGGTGACGCGTTGCTTGTTGATGTCAAAGCCGACCACCGGAAAACGGCGCCCCAAATGAACCGCCAACGGCAAGCCGACATAGCCAAGGCCTATAATAGCAATTCGGACAGACTCGATGGCGGGAATATTGTTTGCCTTCCTGTAGACCTCGGTGTCTAACTTCTTCCGATAATCCAAATGTCCCTCCAACACGTTCGTAATTACTGGCATGTAGCAATAAAAGTGGTCGCCTCGGATTATATTTACTCGCACTTGACGTTGTTGTGGCTGCGCACACATGGTTAGTCTTAACATAGACGCGTACACACCTGACGGTTCATCTGGCTGGACGCGAGCGTGCTGCTGGCCGTAGTAAGATATAATACTCCCACAGCGTCCGGTAGGATATCCCGAGGCATGAAAATATTGATCTTGACGCAGTATTTTCCGCCCGAAACCGGAGCGGCCCAAAACAGATTGTTCGAGCTGGCCGTCAGATTGAAGTCATTGGGCGCCGATATAACGGTCCTGACGGCCATGCCCAATTATCCGCAAATGCAAATATACGATGAATATGAAGGTTTGACATACGTCTATGAGGAAATCGGCGGTCTGAAGGTTCATCGTTCGTCGATTTATGTCTCATCGGACAGGTCTGTCATTTCGCGACTGAAAAACTACTTCTCTTTCGTGCTATCGAGCTGGAGGACAGCAAAAAAGAAGCTCGGGCGTTTTGATGTCATACTTTGCGAGTCACCGCCGCTGTTCTTGGGTTACACAGCAATGTGGCTAGCGCGAAGAATGCGTGCAAAGCTGATTTTCAATGTCAGTGATCTTTGGCCTGAAACGGCGGAAAAGCTCGGCGTCATCACCAATAGGTTCTTGCTGGACAGGGCCTATGTCCTCGAGGAAAAAATCTACCGGCGCTCTGCTCTGGTGACGGGGCAGACCCAAGGCATTTGCCGCTCCATCGATGAGCGGTTTCCCGAGGTCAGGACGTACTGGCTGCCGAATGGCGTCGATCTCGACTACTACGATCCCGCCAAAATCGATGCGGGAGACTGGCGCAGCAGGCATAAGATCTCAAAGGACGACATCGTCTTTCTCTATGCCGGAATTCTTGGAATTGGTCAGGGCCTGGAGGTAATTCTGAAGGCAGCCGAGAGGCATTTGCCGAATCGCGCCGTGCGCTTCGTCCTATTGGGCGACGGGCCTGAGAAGAATAAGCTTCTTGCTCTAAAGGACCAGCTAAGGCTCGATAATGTCTTGTTGCTCGACCCGGTTCCGAAGAAGGAAATGCCGTCTATCTTGAAGTCCTGTAACGCCACGATCATTCCTCTAAAGAAGATCGATCTTTACAAGGGCGCCATTCCTTCTAAGGCGTTCGAGTGCATGGGTATGCAGTTGCCGATTCTGCTGGGCGTTGACGGCGAAGCCCGCGAACTGTTCATAGACAACGGAAAGTGCGGCCTCTATTTCGAACCGGAGAATGAACAAGAACTCGCCGATGCGGTGGCGAAACTGGCATCGAGCGCGGCCCTGCGCGATGAACTCGGGCGCAACGGTAGGCGTTACGTCGCTGAACACTTCAATCGGGACCGCATCGCGCAGTCGTTCTTCGAGGAGCTTGAAAAGCTGTGAGGTTCCTCTGGCGACCGTAATCGCGTTTGTGGTTCCTCCAGACCTTAACTGGATGGCTCCTTTTGCGGCGGCGAAAGCGCAACAAGCAGAATCGCGACGATCCAGCCATGAGTGATGAGTTCGGTTGGGACTTCAGAGCTGGTGATCGCCGAAGTGAAGCCCGGAAGGCATATGAGGGTGGACAGTACCTTCGTTCCGCGCAGGCTCGCATAGAAATCGATCGCACGGCAGCATAGGCCGATGAGAACAGCGTAGAGAAAAACGCCGAAAGTTCCGGCATTCATATATCCCGTTCCGACGAATCCAGTGTTTGCGTGCATTCCATTCTTGTCAAGGAAGTATCCGATAGTATATGGCGGATCAAACGGCAGGATTTGCGGGACCATTCCGAACGACAGTCTTGAATATGCCCAATACAACTTGTCGTGGGTGTCGAAGTATTTGATATATGCGTCATTGACCCACACGGGCAGAAGCAGGCTGCGTCTCTCGAATGTCGAAGCGAACGAAAATGTTGTGTTTAACTCGCCATTCTCTGTGTACCAAAAGGAAAGATCGTTCGCCAAGACGGCCAGAACCGCTATGATGGCGCAAGTTATGAAAAGCATGTAAAGAATTATATTGTCCCGGCGCAGAGCGGAATTCAGCGCAATAATTATTGGCAACGTCATGAACGGTGCCTTGTTTCCAATCAGTCCAAAATAAAGCGAAGCGACAATAAGATTTATTATGAGAGTTATCGTATTCCGCGTATGCAATGAAAGTATGATTGCCAATGAGCTCGCTGTCAACCCGAGGCTGACTGCGTAGACGGCATAATCGGTGATCTTTTCCGAGGCGATATGCCGGCGGCTGTAGACATCGAACAACGCAAAACTGAAATCATCGAATCCCATGATGTAGGCCGCAAGCAGGGCGCCGCCAATCGCCAGTGCTGTGACCGGCAAGGTGGCATCGAAAGGTCCGATCCATCCAAGATTAGGAATGGGAACCGGGACATTGCGGCTCGCATAGACGATGGCCAGTCCAGCGAAAGTCAGATAGGCGGTGGTGGCGCTTGTGTTCCCGTAGACGTACATAACCGCGGTCGGCACGAGGGCCGTTATTACGGCGATGCACATGTAGACGTCAGAAGGCCGCCGGTACGACGCCGGTATCAGCAGTGCGGCCATGCTCAATACGAGCAACGCCTCGATCTCCCTTTGCGGGATGTAGGATTGCACGAAATCGCTGTAGGCGAAAAGCGGTTGCCATAGGTTCGTGTAAGCTTGGGCCAAGCCGCAATACATCGCAAGGATCAGGGCCGCGTAGGCGAGCTTGATGAATACCGCTCTCTTCGTGGCATAACTCCAGCGGATCGAGTGGGGTCTTTCGGACAGCCCTTGCGGATTACTCATGGAAATAGAGTCGGTCATGGGCCGGCTCGCTTGTTCGTATCGCTATCGATCGCATATGTCGAAAGCAAGGGGAGTGACCATACTGAAACGGACGGATTCGCCATACCCTCGTTTTGGGGACGTCCATTTATATATCTGGGCCTATCCCAAACCGTTAACCGGAAGGTCGTATCGGCGGAATCTTTGCTGGTTAGTATTTCACGCGCGGCTTCCATGATCTTTCCGACCTCAGTGGCATATGGCGTATAACGGCCCCACGCACCGAATATGAGCGCGTAAGACATTCCGAACGGCCGATAGCCGGAACAGTGCTTTTCGTCGACCCGATACCATCCGTTGGAGCCATCCATATAGTTGCGCAGCCGCGGCTTCTTGAGGTTCCCCTCAAAAACGCCGAAAGCGAATGCACGTCCAAAGCCGGCCAGAACGGCTTCATCTGGCCAGCCAACTCCAGTACGGTCCTTTGTATCCAGAAGCGCGCTAAAGACGACGGGCTGGCGCGTTCCGTGACTGACGTCCCAACCAACTCCGTGTGCCGCGCGCCGCTCGTTTGGTGGGCACTGCTCTTCTGAAAAGGCGGCGTACAGGCTGTCGTCATGGTCGTCATTGGCGCCGGCGTCAAAGACCAAACCATCTACCGGCGCGCCGGAACTGCGAGGAAATGTCTTGGACGTTGTTCGGTCGGCCAACAGTTCCGTGGCGACGCGCAGGTAGTTGCGAAGCGCGCTATTGTCGGCCGTGCTGAATCTTTGGTCTGGCTCGAGTGCTGCTTGAACAGCAATCGTCTCGGCCGTCGCGCCGATGATCCACAGATCGGTATCCGATACCATATTGCAGTAACTGAGACGCTCCGGAGAAGCAAAGCTGCGGCGACGCTTGAGTTCTAGGAAGCTCCGGTGATCGTAGAGGCCATGCCCACACTGCCAACCTCTGACTTGAAAGACCTTATCCCTAAGAATCCAGCGAAGCAGATGATCCCGGACCAACGGGGCGGCGCTCTTTACGAAGTTCTGCGTCTCTTGGGATTGATCATCCGACTGCAGTAGATGCCGCGTCGTGGCCGCCAGAAGAAAGATAAACTGCGAAGAATCGAGTACGTCTTCAATGCCATCCTGGTTCAACCAAAGGCGAGTGGCGCTTGGCAGCGGATGCTCGGAAAGGCGCTGTTCGTCGGATCGTGGATCGTAATAGTACTTGTAACTGGATACCGTGACGAGATCGTCAAAGACGCTGACGTAAAGCGACAAAAGCTGATCTCTGATTGCACGCTGCTCTTCGGCGATAGCCGCCCGCATGAGATCATAAGTCCATAACTCGAAATAGTAGAGATGATCCGTCGAGTGCTTCCTTTCGCTGTCGTGAGCAAAATTCTTCAGGGTCTGGACCAGTCTCGGCCAGTTCGAGTTGATCAATTGCCAATCGGTCGCGCGCTCGGGTTCGGTGGCCGAGGCCGCCGATGAAAAGGCGATTGCCAATCCGGCCGCCCATGAACGCCAGCTCAACGATTGTGTTCGCCGAGATCTAGAGCGGCTAGGATAGCCCACAACCTTCGCAATCGTTATGTTGCCGGCGTCGCCCAGTGGTGTCTCCTAAACGGTCGCCCGAACGATCTCGGCAATCTTTTCGGCGCAGTTGCCGATGCCGTAGTCGGAAATTTCACGCTGCGGCGCGTAGTCTTGGCTGGTCCACAATCGGTTCCACCCTGCATCAATGGTCTCGGGCCACTCCGTCCCCTCAAGCAGAGTCACGCATGGAACGCGGTGGAAATAAGCCTCTTTCTGTAGACCGCCCGAATCGGTGACCATGCTCTTTGCGTGGTGGACGAGCCAAGCCATGTCGAGATACCCGACAGGTTCGATAACCTGCACACCTTTCAATTTCATGCCCCGAGCCTCAAGAAGCTTTTTCGTGCGGGGATGGGTAGGCATGATTACGGGTTGCTGTTCGGCCGCGCGTTCAAGCCAGGCCATCACGTTGCTGAAACGCTCTGGGTCTGCCGTATTCTCCTCCCGGTGCACGGTCGCAACGGTGTAGGATTTCGGGCTGAGCCCCAACCTTTCGAGTATCCCAGAACGATCCTTCGCGCGCTCAATCGCCGCAAGCGTGGCATCGAACATGACATCACCGACGGCGTGCACGCCGCGCGAAATGCCCTCCTTTTTCAAGTTCTCGACAGAGGAAGCGGTGGGGCAAAATAGCAGCGCGCTGAGGTGATCGACGATAACGCGATTGACCTCCTCGGGCGACGTTCGATCGAAGCTGCGCGGCCCCGCTTCGATGTGCGCGATCGGAATATGCAGTTTGGCCGCGGCCAAGGCTGCTGCAAGCGTGGAATTGGTATCGCCATAGACGATCAGCATCTCCGGCGCTTCGGTGATCATGACCTGCTCGAGCTTCTCGAGCATGCGGCCCGTCATGGCACCATGCGACAAGCTGTTGATCTCGAGATTGTAGGCAGGCTTTGGAATGTCGAGGTCGTCAAAGAAGACGTCCGACATGAGGGGGTCGAAGTGTTGTCCGGTGTGAACGAGTGTTTCGCTGATGCCGGCAGCGGCCAGCGCCCGGCTGACGGGCCCGGCTTTTATAAACTGCGGACGAGCTCCCACAACGGTCAGTACTCTTTTCACGACCTTGCTCGCTGTTTGATGACGCTGATAGTCGACGTGCTGCAACATTGGCTCAATCCTGGAACGAACTCACAACTTACGCATAATCGCACGGTACATGCTTACCTCGCGCCGGAAAGATGGCGCGGCGGCGAAAGCATGGTTGAGGCCGGCGATAGTCCAGTGTTCAAAGCCGGATTGTAGGGATGCTTCAATGAAGGCCTTGTACTCATTCAGCCAGGTTCCGGCAAAATAGTCGACATAAATTCGCTCGCCTAGTTTTCTCATTAACGTTATCGTCGAAATATATCGTTCAGTATGCATGTATATATCAGGTTTCTGTCGACAAATCTTGAGACTTAATTTGCTTCTTGTCTGAAGGAAATCCTCTGCTGAAATTGCAACTATCTCTACCTTTGGCAGGCGGTTTCATTGCGCTCCGCAGCCAAATCGGCTTCACAAGCTCGGAGCACCCGGTTCTGGAATATTGAAGCGCCGCGGCTCCGTAAATGCCAACCATAGTTATGCGGACGGTTACGAGGCCCCAAAGGAATTGAGTGAAGTTCAGAATACCGAATTGCGCGAGCGGAAACAGGCTGAGTGTGAGCAGAAGCCGCGCCAGCGACCAGAAAAAGACGAACCGTTTCGCGCCCACGATCAGGACCGCATCGTCTATCGGTGTAGTAATGAAAGCGACGAACTCGCCCACGAGAAGGATGGATGCGTAGTGACCCGCTGCTGCCCAATCCGGGCCAAGGATCGAAGGAGCGAGTTTTGGAGCACTAAGAATTGCGATCAAAAATGGAACGAATGATATGAGCGCAGTGGCGCCAATCGTTCTTAGCGTCAGTTGATCGAAGCGTCCTTCGGTTCTGTGGAGCACAGAGGCTCTTTGGCGGTACACGTCGCCGATTGCTCCGGAGACTAGGCGCGAAGGGGCGGCAACGATGCGCTCCACCATTCCGTACAAGCCAAGCGTGGCAGCGCCGAAGAAGGAACTGATTATCAGATCGGGAACGCGGTCGTAGATGAGGCTCATGCCGGTAGATACGGATCTGGTTAGGGCCAGTGGGCCATGCCGGCGGGCGACAACACTCATACGAAGCCTGCGCGCAGGGGCGAGTTCGGTGACTTTGGCCTTACGAATGCTTTCGGTGAGCACCAGAGTCTTGAAGATCTCCGAAACTGCGAAGGCAGCTATCAAGCATTGGGCTCGGTTCATGCCAAAGGGAATGAAGGCGAAGAACGGGGCGCACACGGCAAACGTGAGGGCTCTGACGATCATGGAACGCGCGACGATCGTAAACTGCATCAGTCGCATCTTCCAGTACCGTAAGGCTTGGTACAGGGTGGTGAAAATGATCAATGGCGGAACAGCGTAGAGCGGCGCCGATAGTTCGGGCATGCCAAAAATGTCAGCGAGTCTTTGATGGACCAAAGCGACGACAAACAGGGCAATGGAAGCGACGACGCTGCTAAGCGCGAGAATGAGCCAGACCAGCTGCGACGCCGAGCGATGGCTCTTTGACAGCATGATCATCAATTCGTAGTTGAAGGTCGTGAAGGCAGTAAGCAGCACGACTATTGAAATAAATAGCGTGAGAACCCCAAAATCATGCGGCGAATACAGGCGTGTCAAAACTGGAAGAACAGCTACTGCAATAATCTGTGCTAAACCAGTGCCCCCGCTGAGCATCAGCACGTCGCGCACGAAGCGAGAATTCCGGAGTTTTGACCAGAGACTATGTAGGTCGAAGCTAATTTTCTCGGCCGCCATCGGATCAGCTATCGGCAGTAGGTTGCATCATTTCAGTGGGAATTCGGTGATGATGAAAGATCGCCATCTGTGCGCATGAAGAGCATCACGTTAGCTCGATCTCGTTTCTATACATCGTTAGAAGTTTGCGCTCTTCGGCAGCCCAATTGTACTTCACTTCCACGGCTTCTCGACCTCGGCGACCCATGTCTTCAGCCGCTTGCGGGTTGTTGAGTATCCAATCAATCGCCTTCGCGATGGCCCGAGGATCGCGTTGATCAATGAGAAGGCCACAACGTTCGGTATCAATGATCGTGCGCCAGAGCGGAAAGTCGGACGCAATCACCGGAAGCCCTGCGGCCATGTACTCAAACATTTTTACCGGATAGGAGTCTATATAATTCGGGATGTCGTAATCGGGCACGAGCCCGGCACGAACTTCCGCGAGGAGACTCGCAATTTTCGATCTGTCCAAAAATCCACGATATTCAACTCGACTCCACCCTGCGAGGGCACGAACCTCTTCTTCTAGCCCCTCGTCCGTAAAAAGGCCGGCCAGGATCAGCCGTGCCCCTGGCGTCTCGACGTGCTCCATAGCTTTGACCATTTCGACCACCCCTCTAACGCGCGCTAGTCCTCCGGGGTAAACGACGAGCGGCGCGCGTTGCTCCATCGGCGAGGCGCGTTCGGATGGTGCCAATTCAGCAGCAATTGGATAATTTTGCACAGTGGTGGTTTTGGCAGGCGGAAAGCGGCGAGCGATAGGCGGCGTCGCCGCGACAATGTTCGTGAATACCAAGCGGCTCATGAGCCACTCGACCGCCTGGAGCGCACGCGCTGCAGTCTTGCGCATCGGGCTGGGTATCCAGGTCTTACTCAAGAGTTGCTTGGGGGTATCCTCATGGACGTCGTAGGCGACCTTGGCGCCGGTCAGTCTTAGCAGTGCTCCCACCGGCATCAGTTCTGGATCGTGAAAGTGATAAAGATCTGCGCGGCAATTCCTGGCTTTGCGAAAAGCGTCCAACGTTGAAAACACCATACGCTTCAGCCGGCTGCCGTTGTATTGGCTAACCGGAATGATCTTCACGCCATCCTTGAGATAGCCGGTGTTTGACCGGGCGATAAGCGTTACCTCGTATCCAGCGGTCGCGAGGCTGCGGCACTCCTTCAAGAAAATACGAACGTCTTCCGCGGAGTGAACCGTCGACAGGTGGGCGACTTTCTTCATGCAGCAATATCTCGCCTAAAAAATAACCCGTATTATGTCTGATCTCTGCTTTAGTTTCGTCTGGCATTGGAGGGTTGATTAGGCAAAATACTTTGAGTGGTTTCAGTCATTCCATTTCGAGAGGGTTCATCAGGGCTGAGCCAACGATCCAGTAGTTTCTGGCGAAACACCGGATTGGTCAGTTCGATTAGAAACGCCAAGCCTAGCCCTGCAAACGCTCCAACCAGCAGTCCTAGAAGCGTTTTTGAAAGCGTGCCTCGGCTCAAAGGGATAGTAACGCTTTGAGCCGGCATAACGCGGCCCGTCGCCGCGAGTTTGTCGGCTGTGGATGGTGTCTTTGTTTGGACGGACTCGCTTTGCAGCTGTGCGCTGACGAGATCAAGATTGGACCGCGCACGTGCGACCTGCGGATGTTTCTCGCCGAAGGACGCAGCCGCGTCGAGGAGCGCGCGACTCGCGCTGTTCTGTCGGTCGGATAATTTTCGAACTCTCTGATAGTGCAGATATTCTCCAACAAAAGCGTTCGCAACATCCGCTGCGTGCTGGGGATTTCTTGACGTGTATGTCACGGTGATCAAGGACGAACGGGGCTCGATCGAGATTTGGAGGTTATCCATCAGTCGCTGAGCGGCAATATCGAGAGGAGACGGAGCCGCGGAGGCGTGACCCGGCCAGAGCTTGAAGATATCAAAGCGCGATAAGATGCTCTTGGGCGTCGCAAGAGGGTCTGTGATACCCGGCTTATCTGTCGATTGTTGCGCAAGGCCCATTTGATCGGCGATCTCACGCGCCATGGCCAGCGAACGCATGCGTGTGGCGGCTGCGACCTCGCCTTCGCTTGGCGGACCCCCATTGAGCGGATTGGCTGCGACCTCTCGGTCATCGCCGTCGAAAATGGCCGTCGCCGAATATTTTGGCTCCGCCAGCAGCGCTGCTGCCGCGGCGAGGCACGTCGCCCCAAGGCAGGTAGCGAGGATCACCCATTTGCGGCGCCAGAATATTTCTGGAAAATTGACGTTAGAAGAAGCTCCACGGACGTGCCGCTTTTCGACGGTTTCAGCGGATTGGTCGTCGCTTCCCGACGGTTGCCTCACTAGGTTGTGCGCATGCTGGCTCACGACTGGACCCGATAAATACAGGATTGAATAAGGGCTGTTTTCGTCATTGCGGCGACGTTGTCGCTTGGACGGCATCTTTCTGGCCGGTTGCAGTTTTAGCGGTCGGAGTGGCAACAGCGTTTGATTGCAGCCGCTTTATTTCCACGATGTCGCCCGGCTCCAACGAGTCGTTTTCCCGAGCAGCAAGTGTCGTTACCTCATTGTTGTGCAGTCGCGTAATGACGATTTCTCGTGCTACGCCTGCACCCGCCGCGCCGCCGGTTTGCCGAAGTTTTATCTCCCGGATTTCTTCGGCGGCGGGCAACGTGGCTTCTATTTCGCGCAACTTCTGCCGCGCATCCTGCAACTCGGTCAGAATTTGCTTCTTGCGCGTTGTCTCTAGTTCCTGGACCGTACGATCGAACTCCATGACCGAATTTTGAACTCGGGAACGTTCGGCTTCCAACCGCCACACGTTGCTCTGTCTGCTTGCAAGAGATAGTTTCAGTTCGAGCATCGAGCTTGATTTCGTGAGGCCCCTCTCCGACAGCTTCGAGTATTGATCGATCTCTGTTTGCACGAGAGCGATCTGCTGCTTTTCGGCGTCT
>WBZN01001120.1_pt1 | contig 16945 bp, 17 predicted proteins | sample 5204281 | NCBI WGS metagenome assembly WBZN01 (sample SAMN12344347, study PRJNA552823) | activated sludge metagenome | biome: Activated sludge suspended growth; feature: Nitrification reactor; material: Wastewater; isolation source: activated sludge from nitrification reactor of wastewater...
GCGCAGGGGCTGCATCTCGGTGCGGGTCAGTTTCGCGATGTCGCGGTCCTGGAAGCGGATCTCGCCGGCGCTGGGCTCCAGCAGACGGGTGACGCAGCGACCGAGCGTGGACTTGCCGCAGCCGGATTCGCCGACCAGGCCCAGGGTCTCGCCCCGCGCGATGTCGAAGCTGACGCCGGAGACCGCCTGCACATGACCGATGGTGCGCTCCAGGATGATTCCCGATCTGATCGGGAAGGTCTTCACCAGGTCGCGCACCTGCAGGATCGGGCCTTCGCTCATGCCGGCACCTCCGCCCGCACGGTGGTGACGGCGGTCTCGGCGAAATGGCAGGCGGCCATGTGATTCCCGACGGGGGCGGCGCTGTCGACGGGGCGCAATTGCGGCTCGTCCCGGCGGCAGATGTCCTGGGCATGGAGGCAGCGCGGATGGAAGCGGCAGGCCTGCGGCCGCGCCGCCAGCGACGGCAGGCTGCCGGGGATCGCGGCCAGCTTGTCCACGTTGCGGTCGATTTGCGGCAGCGAGGCAAGCAGGCCGTGGGTATAGGGATGGCGCGGCGCATCGAACACCGCGTCGACGCCGCCGCGCTCGACGATGCGACCGGCATACATGATGGCGACCTCGTCGGCGATGTCGCCGACCACGCCGAGATCGTGGCTGATCAGCATCAGGCCCATCTGGCGCTCCGCCTGCAGGCGCTGCAGCAATTCCATGATCTGCGCCTGCACGGTCACGTCCAGCGCCGTGGTCGGCTCGTCGGCGATCAGCAGATCGGGGTCGTTGGCCATGGCGATGGCGATCATCACCCGCTGGCGCATGCCGCCCGAGAGCTCGTGTGGGTATTGCAGCAGGCGGCGGTCGGGGAACGGGATCGCCACCAGGCGCAGCAGGTCGAGGGCGCGCGACGCCCGTTCCGCCCGCGGCATCCGGGGATTGTGGATGGCGATGGCCTCGCCCAGCTGCTCGCCCACACTCATCACCGGGTTGAGCGAGGTCATCGGGTCCTGGAAGATCATCGCCATGCGCTTGCCGCGTAGCGCCGTCAGCGCGCCCTGCGACTTGCCCACCAGTTCCTCGCCCTGGAGCCGGATCGAGCCGGTGACCCGCACCTGCTCCGGCAGCAGGCCCATGATGGCGAGCATGGTGATGCTCTTGCCGCAGCCGGATTCGCCGACCAGCCCGAGCGTCCTGCCCTTGCCCAGCGAGAGATCGACGCCGCGCACCACCTCCAGCGCGCCGATCCGGATGCCGAGGTCGCGGATCTCCAGCAGGGGTGCCGTCATTTCGACCTCGGGTCGAGCAGGTCGCGCAGGCCGTCGCCGAGGAAGTTGAAGCCCAGCACCACGGAGAGGATGGCGATACCGGGCCCGGCGCAGATCCACCACTGATAGAAGTGGATGGCGCCCTCCGAGATCATCGAGCCCCATTCCGGCGTCGGCGGCGAGGCGCCGAGGCCGATGAAGGAGAGCGAGGCGGTCAGCAGCACCACCTGGCCGAAATCCATGGTGGCGTTGATCAGGATCGGGCTCCAGCTCAAGGGCAGGATGTGCTTCAGCAGCGTGCGGCTGTGGCTCGCCCCCGCGGCAACCGCCGCCTCGACATGCTCGCGCGACTTCACGCTCAGCACCTGGCCGCGCATCAGCCGCGCGTAGACCGGCCACCAGACGATGATCATGGCGATGGCGGCGTTCTCCAGTCCCGGGCCGAGCGAGGCGGTGACCGCCATGGCCAGCAGGATCGGCGGGAAGGACAAGGTGATGTCGACCAGGCGCATCAGGGCGCCGTCGACGAGCCCGCCGACATAGCCGGCGACGGCGCCGATGGCCGAGCCGATCGCGACGGCGAAGACGATGACCGCGCAGGAGATCATCAGCGAGAAGCGCGCGCCGTGCAGGGTGCGCGAGAGCACGTCGCGGCCCAGCGCGTCGGTGCCGAACCAATGCGCCCAGCCGGGCGGCTGCAGCCGCTTGCCCACCATGTCGATCGGGTTGTCGATCGGCCACCAATCGACGGTGAAGCAGGCGAGGATCCAGAACAGGATGATGAAGATGCCGACCAGCACCGGCAGCTTCAGCCATTTCGGCCAGGCCCGTCGCCCCGCACCCGTCATGGCCGCCTGGTCCGCCATCAGCTCAGCCTGATGCGCGGATCGGCGAAGGCATAGGCAATGTCCGTCGCCAGGTTGGTGAGCAGGAACGCGGCGCCGCCGACGATGGTGACCCCCATGATCGCCGGATAATCCAGGCTGCGCGCGGCATCCACCGCGTAGGAGCCGATCCCGGTCCAGGAGAAGATCGCCTCGGTCAGCACCGCCCCGGTGATGAGATAGGCGAAGGTGAAGCCGATGATGGTGAGCGTCGGCACCAAAGCGTTGCGCAAGGCGTGATTGAGCAGCACACGCACTTCGCCGGCGCCGCGCGCCCGGGCGGCGGTGATGTAGTCCTGGTTCAGCACGTCGAGCATGGAGGCGCGCACCAGGCGCGAGACGATGCCCATCACCGTCCAGCCCAGCACCAGGGCCGGCAGGATCAGGTGATGCAGGGCATCCCAGAACAGGTCCATGTTGCCGGCGAGCAGCGCGTCGATTGTGAGGAAGCCGGTGCCGCCCTCCGGCGGGGTCATGCGCGCGTCGAGCCGCCCAGGCCCGGGCAGCCAGCCGAGCACGACGGAAAAGATGTAGAGCAGGATGAGGCCCGACCAGAAGACCGGGGTGGAGGAGCCGATCAGCGCCCAGAGCCGCGCGCCGTGGTCGATGGCGCGGTCGCGGAAGCGCGCCGCCAGCACGCCGAGCACGATGCCGGTCGTGCTGCCGAAAATCATGGCGGCGATCACCAGTTCAAGCGTCGCCGGCAGGCGCTCCAGCAGATCCTGCGTCACCGGCTGCTTGGTGCGGAAGGAGGTGCCGAGATCGCCGGTCAGCAGATTGCCGATATAGACGACGTATTGCTCGGGCAGGCTCTTATCGAGGCCCCAGCGCGCCTTGGCGGCGGCCACCACCTCGGCGTTGTCCATCTGCCGTTCGCCGACGATGGAGGCGAGCGGGTCGCCCTGGGTGAAATGCGAGATCAGGAAGGCAAGGCTGACGATGCCGAGCAGCAGCAGCGGAAGCGATAACAATCGTCGCACGATGTATCGGGTCATTCTTCCGCCACGCCACTCGCATCGTCAGCCCATGCCTGCAGTATCTTACTGGCGCGCCAGTTCGTCCATCGGCAGGTTGCAGCAGGCGCTGTAGCGCAGGCCGCTCACCTTCTTGCTGCTGGCGAGAACCAGGTTCGGGCTGACCACCGGGATGATGATCCGGTCGTCGATCATGCCCATGGCCAGGTCATGATAGGCCTTCTCGTTCGCTTCCCCGCTCGAGGCCAGCGCCGTCTTCAGCAGATCGGCGGTCGCCGGGTTGAGGATGCTGGGGTCGTTCTTGCCGCCGGCCCGGTTGAACCAGGGCGTGCCCTCCATCATGCCGAAGAACTGCAGATACTGGGCGCTGCCGTAGTAGTCCGGGGCATAGAACGAGACCGTGAGCGGGATGCCGTCGCCGCGCACGTGATCGCGCCAGACCGAGAATTCCTGCGGCGTCAGGTTGACCTTGATGCCGACCTTGGACAGATCCTGCTGGATCTTCTGGCTCAGCAGCGAGAGGTCGACGCCGTAGGAGTTCATGTTGGGGAACTCCGAGTTGATCTCGAAGCCGTCGGGAACGCCGGCCGCGGCCAGCAGCTCCTTGGCCTTGGCGAGATCCTGTTTCGGCTCCGGCAGGCCGGACGTGCCCGGGAAGCCGTTCGGGATCGGCGTCGGCACCTTGGCGCCCTGGCCGCCGACGGTGAACTCGATGATGCCGTCATAGTCGAGGGCGTAGCCGATCGCCTGGCGGATCTCCTTGCTCAGCTTCGGCGCGCCCTTGGCACCCGGCGACAGGGCCACATAGAGGAAGTTGTAGGACGGAATGGTTTCGATATTGAGATTGTCCGTCTTCAGCGTCTTCGCCGTGTCCGGGTCGATCTGCATGGCGATGTCGGCATTGCCGCTTTCCAGCAGCTGCGCCTGGGTCACCGCGTCCTTGGTGTGCTTGATGACGATGTCGGAGATCGCCACCTTGGTCCGCTTGTATTCCGGGTTGGCCTTGAAGCGGAGCTCGTCATCCGGCTTGTAGTTGGCGAGCATGTAGGGGCCGCTGCCGGCGGAGTTGGCGAGGAACCAGGTCTCGCCCTTGTCGGAGGTCTCGGCATCCTCGGCATTGGTGGCGCCGTTCGCCGCCGCCACGTCGCTGTTGACCACGCCGGTATAGGGCGCGCTCAGGATATTGAGGAATTCCGAGCTCGGGCCCGCCAGCGTGATGACCACGGTGTGCGCGTCCTTCGCCTCGATGCCGGTGACGCCGTCCATCATGAAGGCCGGGCTGCCCTTGACGTTCTTCAGGCGCTCGAAGCTCCACTTCACGTCCTTGGCCTCGACCGGCGAGCCGTCGGAGAACTTGGCGTCGGGATCGAGGTGGAAGGTGAACTGGCTCTGGTCGGCATTGGCCTCCCAGCTGGTCGCCAGGCGCGGCGTCAGCGTGGCGTTGTCCTTGCCGAGGCCGATCAGCGTCTCGTAGACGTTGCTGAAATAGATCTGGCAGGTGTCGCAGAAGCCGCGCGCCGGATCCAGCGAGTTGATGTCGATGTCGCGGGCGATGACCAGCGCGTCATCGGCCGATGCGGCGCCGGGCAACAGCGTGACCGCGGTGATCCCGGCATAGAGTGCCGCCGCGACCTTCAGACTTGCCCAGCCCAGGTGTTTGTATCGTCCCATGGTAACCCCTCCTCCGTGTTTGGCCCGATGGCCGTTCGTTGTTGTACGCGTGATCGGCTCAGCTTCTCCCCGCTGAGGACAGGAACGCCTTGGCCTTCTTGGCGATGCCGGCGGCGTCGAGCTTGTAATGGGCATAGAGAGCGGCCGGCGGCCCCACCGGCACGAACTGGTCGGGAATGCCGTGGCGCAGGAACGGCACCCGCTCCTCCTCCACCAGCACCTCGGCGACGGCGCTGCCCAGGCCGCCGGTGACGTTGTGCTCCTCGACGGTCATGACGGCGCCGGCCTCGCGCGCGGCCTTGCGGATGGCGGCGGCGTCGAGCGGCTTGATCGTGTGCATGTCGATGACGCGGGTCTCGATGCCCTGCTGGGCGAGGAGTTCCGCCGCGTCGAGCGAGGCGCGCACCTGCGACCCGCAGGCGATGATGGCGAGGTCCTTGCCCTTGCGCAAAGTGGCCGCCTTGCCGATGCGGAAATCCTTCGGCACCTGCGAGTAGACTTCCGGGTCGCGGCCACGGCCCAGGCGGATATACATGGCCCCGGGATGCTCGACCGAGGCGCGCAGGATGGCCCGCAAGTGGTTGGCGTCGGTGGCGCAGACCACCGTCAAATCGGCGATGGTGCGGGTGATGGCGAGGTCTTCCAGCGCGTGGTGGCTGGTGCCGTAGAAGCCCATCGACATGCCGGAATGATGGCCGATCAGGCGCACCTTCATGCCGGTATAGGCGCAATCGGTCTTCGCCTGCTCGGCGCCCAGGATGACGCAGAAGGACGCGAAGGTGGCGGCGTAGGTCACCATGCCGCAGGACGCCATGCCGGCAGCGATGGTCATCATGTTGCGCTCGGCGATGCCGAGGTTGAAGAAGCGGTCCGGGTGCCGGGCGCGGAAATCGTTGGTGCGGTTGGCATTGGCGAGGTCGGCGGTCAGCACCACGATGCGCGGGTCCTTGTCGGCGATATCGGCCAGTTCCTCGCCGAGGATGAAGGCCGGCAGCACCTTGTTCGGCGTGCCGATGAGGGAGCGCGCGTCTTTCAGCCCCTCGGGCTTCAGTTTCGCGTCGCCGCCGGCGGTGCCGCGGAAGATCGCGTCCTGGCCCTGGCTCTCCTGGACCTTCCGGACGTCAGCGCGTCTTGCCATTCTTCTTCTCCGTCTTGGCGGCGGGTTGGGCAAGCGGCTGCAGGCCGGCGCGAATCTCGGCGACGGCATCGTCGTAATCCTGGCCGGCCAGGTTGGCGACGTGCCATTGCAGCGACAATTCCATGCGCTTCACGCCGCGGCCCTTGATGGTGTCGGCGACGATCAGCTGCGGCTTGCCGATGCCGGCCGGCGGTAGCTTGCCCAGCGCGCCCAGGATGGCGTCGAAGTCGTGGCCGTCGATGCGTTGCACGTCCCAGCCGAAGGCGGCGAAGCGGCCATCGATCGGCTCGACGCCCATCACCGCCTCGGTCTGGCCGTCGATGCAAAGCTGGTTGCGGTCGACGATCGCGACCAGGCCCTGCAGCTTGTTGTGGCTGGCGGACATCGCCGCTTCCCAGATCTGGCCCTCGGCCAGCTCGCCGTCGCCCAGCATGCAAAAGACGCGGAAGCCACGCTTCTGCATGCGCCCCGCCAGGGCCATGCCGACCGCCACGGACAGGCCGTGGCCCAGCGAGCCGGAGGAGAAATCGATGCCCGGGATGTGCTTCATGTTCGGATGGTCGCCGAAAGGACTGCCCAGCCGGGTGAAATTGTCGAGCGCGCTCATCTTGTAGTAGCCGAGATCGGCGAGGATCGGATAAAGCCCGATCGCCGCATGGCCCTTGCTCAGCACGAAGCGATCGCGGTCCGGCCAGCTCGGGTCCTTCGGGTCGAGCCGCAGATGCGCGTAATAGAGGGCCGCGAACAACTCGGCGGCCGAGAAGGTCGAGGAATAGTGCCCGGCGCCGCAGATGCGGGCCAGCCGCAGGGTCTCCAGCCGCACGAACATGGCGCGGTCGGCCAGGTAGTCGCGCGAGACGTTGTGCCCGCGCTTGCCGCGGATCGCGTTCATTTCTCCGCCTCCGCTTCGCGCTTCTCCAGCGCCACCAGGAATTCGATGAACTTGGCCCCGCCCTCGATCAGGTCGCCGCGCACGCCGTCGCACAGGGCGTCGGCGTCGCGCTTGCGCATCGCCCGCAGCATGTAGACGTGCTGATGCTCGCGCTCGTAGGTCGGATGCCCTTCGGGATAGAGGTAGTTCAGCATCGGACCGTGCTGGATCCAGAGGTTCTCGATCATGCCGATCAGGGCCGGCATCTGCGACAGCCGGTAGAGCCCGAAATGGAAGTCGAAATTGGCGCGGACCGCGGTCGCGTAGTCGCGCGCCGCCTCGGCCGCGACCAGCTTGGCGTGCAGGCGCTCCAACAGGTCGATGTCGTCCTCGGTGATGTTCTCCAGCGCGCGGCGCGCCGCCAAGGGCTGCAACAGCAGGCGGATCTCCCGCCGCTCCATGTATTCGGCGACGGAGAGCTTGCGCACGCGGTAGTAGGAATGCGTCTTCGCTTCCACCGCCCCGTCGCGGATCAGCTGGAAGATCGCCTCGCGCACCGGCGTCTCGCTGGTGCCGAAGGCCTGCGACAGCTCGCTGATACGCAGGCGCTGGTGCGGCTTGAAGATGCCGCGCATCAGCCGGTCGCGCATCTGGTGATAGACGCGGTCGGTGCGGCTCTTGCCGTCGACCTGCTCCAGCTTCAGGCCGGAGAGCGCCTGGTCGTCATCCATCGCGGCCAATGCTGCGTTCATCTATGCCTCATGAAAATTGCCGCGCCACTTCGGCCAGCGCCGCATCGGTCGCCTCGAGGGCGCGGTCGATGTCGGCGGCCTGGTGCGCCGCGCTCAGGAACATGGTGTGGGTGGCGTGCAGATAGACGCCGCGCTTCAACGCCTCGGTGCAGAACAGCCAGCCCTTCTTGCGCTCCGCGTCATCGTCGAACAGGATCACCGGCATCTGCACCGGGCCGCTCTGCTGCAGCTTCACGCCATGCGCCCGGGCCTGCGCGTCGATGCCGTCGCGGAAGCGCTGGCCCATGCGCTGCATGACGCCGACCGCGTCGATCTGCTTCATCTTGGCGATGGCGGCGAGCGAGGCCGCCATGGAGACGGCGCCGTACCAGAACGAGCCGGTGACGAAGATGCGCCCCGCCGCCTCGCGGAACCTGTCGTTGCCGGTGACGCAGCCCAGCGCATAGCCGTTGGCGATCGCCTTGGACCAGGCGGAGAGGTCGGGCTTCACGCCGACCAGCTCCCAGCTGCCGCCCATATGCAGGCGGAAGCCGGCGCGCACGTCGTCGACGATGAGGGCAGCACCGGTCTTGTCGCAGAGGCGCCGCGCGGCCTGCGCGAATTCCTTCGTCGGTGCCTCATGCGTCTTGCCGAGATCGTGCTTGAAGGCGGAGACGAAGAGGCCGGCGAAATCGTCGCCGGCTTGCGCCACCGCGCGCTCCAGGCTCGCCACGTCGTTGTAGTCGTAGCGGATCAGGTGCACGCGATCCTCGGCCGTGGCGCCGTTGGGATACGGATTGCACCACGGAACGGCGCCATGATAGGCGCCGTTCGCCACCAGGATCTTGCGCTTGCCCGTCGCCTCGCGCGCGGTCATGGCGCAGATCGTCGTCGCGTCGGTGCCGTTCTTCTGGAACAGCGCCCAATCGGCATGGGCGACGGTGTCGACCATCAGCTCGGCGAGTTCGACCAGCCGCGCGCTGGGGCCGTTGAAGATGTCGCCCTCGGCGCGCTGCTTGTCCGCCGCCCGGTTCACGTCGGCGTCGTTGTAGCCGAGCAGCATCGGGCCATAGGCGCACATGAAATCGATGTATTCGCGGCCCTCGACGTCCCACAGGCGGCAGCCTTCGGCGCGCGCGAAATACTGCGGATAGGCGGCCGGCAGGCGGGCGGCGTTCATATGCCCCCACATGCCGTTCGGGATCACCCGGCGGGCCCGGTCGCGCAACCCGGCATCAATGGAATTATGCAAGCGGTCCAATGGTTTCCCCCAATGTCGCCCGGCTTCCCCGCAGCCCGCCGGAGCGAAGATATATCCTATAGCGCGACGAATCCTATATGCTATATCCTCGCTCGCGCAACGGGGAAATTCGCGATGGCGCAGGAATCGCCGCTGCTCTTGGGCGGCATATCCGACGATTTCACAGGCGGGCTGGAACTGGCCTCGATGATGGCGCGGGACGGGCTGCGCACGCGGCTGCTGACCCGCCTGGCGCGGCGCGCGGACCTCAAGGACCTCGACGTCGCCGTCATCGCGCTGAAAAGCCGGGTGGCGCCGGCGGCGAAGGCGGTGCGTGATTTCGCCAAGGCGATGGACGTGATCGCCAGCCGCGGCGCGCGGCAGGTCTTCTTCAAATACTGCGCCACCTTCGATTCGACGCCGCGCGGCAATATCGGGCCTTGCGCCGACTACCTGGCCGACCGCCTCGGCGTCGATTTCACCGGCTTCTGCCCCGCCTTCCCCGATGTCGAACGCAAGGTCTATCGCGGCCACCTGTTCTGGGCCGACCAGCTGATCTCGGACTCGCTGAAGCGCTTCGATCCGCTCACCCCCATGCGGGACCCCAATCTGGTGCGCGTGCTGCAGGCGCAGACGCAGCACAAAGTCGGCCTCATCCGGCACGAGGATTTGCAGCGGGACCTGGAGGAGCGCCGCGCCCGCATCGCCGCCGAGCAGCAGGCCGGCGCGCGCTACGCCATCTGCGACGCCATCGGCAATGACGATCTGCGGCGCCTGGCGGAAATCAGCGTCGACTGGAAGCTGATGACTGGCGGCTCCTCGGTCGCCGAATACTATCCCGCGCTCTGGCGCGCCAAAGGCTGGGCCGGTGCGCCCAAGGAGCCGGTTGCATTGCGGCCCGTCGCCGGGCCGGCGCTCATCCTCGCCGGGTCCTGCGCCGAGCAGACGGCGGCGCAGATCGCGCATTTCGGCCAGACCCATGCGGTGCAGCGGATCGACCTGCTGCAGGCCGCCGCCAATCCCGGCCTGGTCGAGGCGGCGCTGGACCAGGCGCGGCGCGACGTCGCCAAGGGCTCGATCGGCATCGCCGTCGCCGCCAGCCCGGCGGAAGTCGAGGCGGCGCAGAAGACATTCGGCCGTCGCGGCGCCGCGCGACGGGCGGAGGAAATCCTGAGCCGCATGGCGGTGGCGCTGCATGGCGCCGGCGTGCGCCGCTTCGTCATCGCCGGGGGCGAGACCTCTGGTGCCATCCTCGAAGCCTTGAAGGTGCGCGCCATGGATATCAGCCCGTATCGGGGGCCCGGCACCGCGCGCGCCGTCAGCGCCGGCCCCGACCCGATGTCGTTCCACTTGAAACCCGGCAAGCTCGGCAGCATCGACATGCTGGACCAGGCCGCCGCAGACCAGAGACCCGCCACATGACCGGCCACATGACCACCGAAGTCGCGATCCGCAGCGCCATCGTCGAGGTCAATGCCGAGCTGGAGCGGCAGCGCATGAATGTCTGCGCCACCGGCAATATCAGCGTGCGCTGGCAGGACGGCATCCTGATCACCCCGGCCGGTTGCCGGGTGGAGACGCTGGCGCCGGAGCATATCGTCCATGTCCGTCTCGACGGCACCTTCGACGGCCCGCTGCGCCCGTCCTCCGAGACCGACATGCATCTCGCGGTCTATCGTCACGCGCCGCAATCGAAGGCGGTGGTGCACACCCACGCCGATCATTGCGTGGCGCTGTCGACCTTCCGCCAGCCGATCCCGGCCTTCCACTACATGATCAACGGCTTCGGCGGCATGGACGTGCCCTGCGTCGACTATCTGCCCTTCGGCTCGGTGGCGCTGGCCGACGCCGCCGGCGCGGCACTGAAGGACCGCACCGCCTGCCTGCTCGCCAATCACGGCATGCTGGCGCGCGGCAGCACGCTGCTCGCCGCCTTCGAGACGGCGCTGAAGCTGGAGACGCTGGCGCGGCAATACCTGCTGGCCAGGAGCCTCGGCACGCCGACGCTGCTGACGCCCGAGGAATGGGTGGTGGTGCAGCAGCAATACAAGACCTATGGCAAGGCGCAGGCTCTCGATCGCATCCCGCGCTGGCAATTGCCCAGCGACGATCGTCCATGACCGCGACCACGCCCTTCGAGATCAGCGGCAAGACCAGGATCATGTTCATCCTGGCCGACCCGGTCGCCCATATCCGCGGCAGCGTGGTGCTGACCCGCGAATTGCGCGCCCTCGGCCATGACATCGCCATCTCGCCGCTGCAGGTGAAGCCGACCGACCTGGCGCAGACGGTCGCGGCGATCCGCAAGTTCCAGAACGTCGCCGGCTTCGGCATCACCATCCCGCACAAGATCGCGGTGGCGTCGCTCATCGACACGCTGCTGCCGCAGGCGAAGCTGGTCGGCTCGGTCAATTTCGTGCGCCGCGATCCGGACGGCACGCTGGTCGGCGACAATCTCGACGGCATCGGCTTTATCGACGGCGCCCGCCAAAGCGGCATCGACTTCGCCGGCAAGCGCGTGCTGCAACTGGGCGCCGGCGGCGCCGGGCGCTCCATCGCCTTTTCCATCGCGGCTTCCGGCGCCGCGGCGCTGGGCATCGCCAACCGGACCGCAGGCAAGGCGGCGGAACTGGCGCAGGCGGTTGCGGCCGCCTATCCGGCCTGCGATGCCTTCGCCGCGCCGGCCGACGTGCGCGGCTTCGATGCCGTGGTCAACACCACCAGCCTCGGCATGAAGGCGGAGGATCCGCTGCCCGCCGACGTAACCCATCTGCGGCCGGAGATGTCGGTCTCCGAGATCATCATGTCGCCGGAACTCACGCCGCTGCTGCGCGCCGGGCGGGAGCGCGGCTGCCGCATCAGCCTCGGCAAGAGCATGCTGGAGAACCAGGTGAAGCGGCTGGAGGCGCTGCTGGGGCTGGCAGCCGCAGCCTAGCCGCGCCGCGCCTTCTCGATCGCGGCGACGTCGATCTTCGTCATGCCCATCATCGCCGCGAAGGCGCGCTTCGCTTCGGCGCCGCCGGCGGCCATCGCCTCGGTCAGCGCGCGCGGCGTGATCTGCCAGTTGACGCCCCATTTGTCCTTGCACCAGCCGCAGGCGCTTTCCCGGCCGCCATTGCCGACGATGGCGTTCCAGTAGCGGTCGGTCTCCGCCTGGTCGTCGGTGGCGATCTGGAACGAGAAGGCTTCGCTGTGCTTGGGCCCCGCCCCGCCATTGAGGCCGATGCAGGGGATGCCGCAGACGGTGAATTCGACCACGAGCACGTCGCCCGCCTTGCCCGAGGGATAGTCGCCCGGCGCCCGCCAGACGGCGCCGACGGAGCTATCGGGAAACGTCGCGGCATAAAAGCGGGCCGCGGCTTCGGCGTCCCTGTCGTACCAGACGCAGATGGTGTTCTTGGCGATGGCCATGGCGTTACCTCTCCCGTCTGACTGCCGACCGGCTCGGCCTGCCCCGTGCTTTGGGGCGGATCACTGCCGGGCTTCGCCGTTCGCGGCGAACATGGAATGCGCAGCCGCCCGGTCATTCCCATGGCACGGAGCCTCAATGCGCTGCCAGGCGTTCAACCGCTCCAGTCCGAACGCATCAATTCATACCAGACTTCGCCGTGCTCGCAGCCCCGGGAATGGATCGGGCCAGTCGACGGAAACGGTGCGGGCGTAGTAAGGTGCCAGAGTGCAACAGTTAGTTGCTAGACAAAAGGTCATAAGATGGCAAGCGCGCAAGTGGTACTTGGTCGGAGCTGCGATGGGTGCGCGCTGTGCTGTATGGTCCTCAGTATCGATGAGATCGAAAAGCCTCAAGGGAAATGGTGCCAGCATTGTTCGACGAGATCGAACTGCGATATCTATCCCGAACGGCCGAAACAATGCCGAGATTTCTACTGCGGGTACCTCACGATCCCCGATTTGGATGATAAGTGGAAACCAAGCCGGTCGAAGATCATCCTTGTTGCGGAGTTGGATGGCGCGAGGCTCGCTGCGCATGTACATCCAAGTCACCCGCATGCTTGGCGAGAGGAGCCGTTCTATTCACAACTCAAGGAATGGGCTGCCACGGCGGCGCCAGAGATGGGCCAAATCGTCGTCTGTGTTGGCCGTCACGCCTACATGATCCTTCCAGACCGAGACGTTGACTTGGGTATTGTCGACGATGATCATCACATCGTATTGGCTGAATTCGCGACGCCTTTCGGCCCTCGGTTGGACGGCTTTCTGCTGCACAAGGATGACCCGCGCGCGGCGAAAATCCATCAGCCTGGATGGAAGATTGCGGACAAGATGGAGTAGCAGCTCCGACTTTGGTCTCTTAGCTACACACATCCAGGCGACGTGTGACCGTATTCTTGCACGATGCGCTTCAGGTGAAGCTTCGATTCCGGCTCGCATCGTATCCAGTAGAGGACATAGTCTGGATGCACTTCGCCATAGGCATGGCCGTCTGGAAGTCGATCAGCAAGCCATCGAAGAGCCGGATTTAGACGACGAGGCGCCCAACCTGTCCGCTGATGAAGTTCCTCCGCAGACGCACCCTCGGCCTCCAAGACGATTTCCGCTAAGCGCCCCCCGTCACGTGGCGTACTCCAGCCCATGACTTGCTCGTCGAAGGCTTCATAGAAACTCTGCGTCGGTGCCACGCGAGTTGCATTGACCCATTCTGTAACGCGGACCAGTCCGAAACTCTGCAGCAGATAAAGCGCCTCCTGAAGATCCTCCGCATTGGTAGGAGATGCGGTCATCTTCAGAAGATCATCAAACTCAAGGTTCGGGAGAGCGAAGCCGTCAGGACATCCCTTTGCTATGCCTTCGATGAGTGCTGCGGATGCACCTTCAAACGTGATGTCCTCTACCACCGAGTTATCGCTGCATTTGTTGACAGCTTCAGTGATCCTGTCTTCCCAAGCCTCCCGATCGGCAACTGATTTGGGCGGATGTGTATCCTGGTAGAGGCGGGCAAGCCCTGCGGTGATCGGGCTGGCTTGTGCGACTGCCTCCACAACAGCGCGCAACCCAGCACGTCGACGATCGCGCAACGGCGGGTCAATCCTGTCAGCCATTTTGATGCCCCTACATCGACTCGAATCTAACAATGGTCCCCCTCACGATGGCACTCGGTCAAGCAGCATGCCATGCCCTCTACTTACCGTGACTTTGGCTCCTTCTAAGGCTTTGATCTCGGCGATAATTCCGCGCGACTCGATAGCCAGATGTAAACTTAATAGTGTTTGAGGTGAGAACGGATGCTCCATATGGAATACCGAGTTCTGACTGCCGCCGACGACACGTCGCTCTTGCAAGATCGCCTGCGAGGCGTGACGGAAGCGAAGGGTCGCGTAATCAACGTCATCTGGCGGCCGGGTGCAGAGCGCCACGGTTCCACACAACCGTCCTATGTCATTGTCGCCGAATTTCCCGACGGTTTGGCCACGTAAACTTTTTGGAAAGTGCAACGTGTTCCCTGTTGAGCCTCGCCGCGACGAGTTCGATGATCGTGGGTGTTTTGCTGTCCGGGATACTAAGCTGACGTCGACGGTTCTGCCGCTGTTTAGTTTCAATCCGCAGGCGTCAGAAGAGCGGCCAATCGGCCACGGCACGGCGTTCCGCATTGATCCCTGGTCTAGATGTGCAACAGCATTTCACGTGATCGAGGATCTACTCGAGGTCGACTCCCGCGGGGAGTCAGTCGTCCTAAAACCAGATGTTCGATTGGTCGCTCTTGACGTCCCCGGTATCGCGCTCGGAACACCGCCCATTCCTGAAGATGCATGGCGAACCTTCGCGGGGTCCTTTGCGCTCGCCGGAATAGAAAGCCCGCCTTTCGAATCAGCCCGTGTGCGAAATGTGACAGAACTATCGGCGATCCGAATTCGGCCTCCAGCACCGTGTCCAAGCGGGACACCGTTCTTGCCTCTGGATTTTAGGCGCTGGCATCCGCAGATTGGCGAACGCGTAGTTGCCCTTGGCTACGCTGATCTCGATCGAGCGCAAGATGAGGCGCCTGATGATCGCCCAATCGACTTGACCCTCTATGGGTCCTTCGGACGAATCACTGACATCGAAAAGGCCGACGGCGGACGTGGGCGGCCTTGGCCGATGATTCGTGTTGAGGCAGAGTGGCCGGGTGGCATGAGCGGTGGGCCGGTGATCAACGAAGCGGGCCAAGTTATCGGGGTAGTCAGTACAGGATTGGGGCACGTTGGCTCGGCTACATTCTTCTCCGGATGGAATATACCGGAGCGGATATTTCGTTCGATAGATCCCGACAATCCGGGTCGCTTCATGTGTTTCGCAGCATTCGATGCAAGCGGCGAAGTGGTGCGCGCAGGGCAGAATGCCAAGTCTATTGAACAGTTTGCGCGCGCCAATGGTCTGACCGATCTGGGGATCGCGTCCGTTGAACCATTCAGCGGAGATTCCATTCGTCAGCTAGTGCGATCGCGGGGTGAACGCGCGGCGTTGAATGACTAAGATCAAAGCGATCGTAGTCTATGCTTCATGACTGATTGTTGGGAATAATGGCGCGCCCGAAGAGATTCGAACTCCTAACCTTCTGATCCGTAGTCAGATGCTCTATCCAATTGAGCTACGGGCGCGCGGGGCCTTGGGGGCCGGGCGAGCGGGCCTGCCGGCCGGCTCGCGGGGGCGGAACCTATAGAAGCGGGTCGCGTCTTGCAAGTGGGGGCGCGGGCAAGTGGGGGCGCGGGGTGCCGCCCTCCAGCCACCGGGGCGGGATTCCCCCGGGTCCCCGCCGGGTCCCGCCGCCGGGCCCCATTGCCGCGGGCTAGGCAAGACCTGCCGGCCCCCGGCAAGGCTGCGGCAGGCGTGCAACGCTGCCGGCCACACTTGTGCTTTCCGGGCCTCTAGCCACCCCCGCCAAGGGGGTATCCCGGTTGATTCTTGTGCCAAAAGCTGTCAAGAAACCAAGCAGGGAATTAAGGACCGGCTGCGGGATGGGCGGTCAATCATTGGGGTCCAGGCTAAAATGAAAAAACTCAGCCTTTTTGCGGTGTTGGCCGCAGCCCTGGCGCTGGGCGCCTGCGAATTCACACAGAATGCCGTAGGTCCCTCGGTCTCGGGCGCGCCGGTCGGCACCGTTCCCGCCCCCACCCCCGTCGGCGCCCCGGTCCAGCCGGTGCAGATCGCGCCCCTCGACGTGTCGCAGCCCGGCATCGCCACCGGCACCCTGGTGGGCGAGCGGGTGATCCAGTTCCGCAACGACTTGACCCGCCTGCAGCAGGCGACCGCCGAGCAGATCCAGCGCCACCAGCAATTGCGCGGCGATGCCGAGGCCAATGCCAACGCGTACCAGACCACCGTCGGCGCCATCAACGCCAAGCTCCAGGTCGGCACCACCCCGGGCAATCCGGGCGTGATCGACGCCTGGCGCCGGGCCCAGGGCCAGCTGCAGCTGGTCGGCGCCGATCTCGACCAGATGAACGCGCTGTCCAACAACGCGGCGACCAACGCGGCCTTCGCCGCCTATCTGCTGGAATCGATCCGCGCGTCCTATTCGGTCTATGGCGCGGTCGAGGAAGACCATCGCCAGCTGCGCATCCTGGAAGACGCCACCAGCCAGACCTCGGTCTCCATCGACCGGCTGCTGACCCAGCTTTCCGACGACATCTCGCGCCACAACCACTTCCTCGGCATCGAGCGCGCCAACCTGACCCAGATGGCGCTGGCGGTGAACAACGGCGAATATTACGGCACCACGCTCGCCGGCCAGGCGATCATGCCGGCCGCCATCCCGACCTCCCCGCCCGGTGCCGGCCTGGTCAGCGGCCGCCCGCTGGTCGTCATCCGCTTCGACCGCTCCGACGTGAAGTATGAGCAGGCGCTGTACCAGGCCGCCAACGCCGCGCTCGCGCGCCGGCCGAATGCCGCCTTCGACCTGGTCGCCGTGGCGCCGGCCGTCGGCACGCCGGCCCAGGTGGCGCTGAATTCCGACATCGCCCGCACCAACGCGGACAAGGTGATGCGCTCGCTCTTGAACATGGGCCTGCCGGCCGACCGCATCAGCCTGTCCCAGGTGACCGATCCGAACGTGCAGACCAACGAAGTACACCTCTACGTCCGCTAGATAACCTCTTTTCGAGACGGCCGGCCGGGCAGCTCCATTGGGCTGACTGGGCCGGCCGTTTCTCATTTCGGGCAAATCCAAGCCGGCACCGGCT
>WBZN01001123.1_pt1 | contig 16938 bp, 6 predicted proteins | sample 5204281 | NCBI WGS metagenome assembly WBZN01 (sample SAMN12344347, study PRJNA552823) | activated sludge metagenome | biome: Activated sludge suspended growth; feature: Nitrification reactor; material: Wastewater; isolation source: activated sludge from nitrification reactor of wastewater treatment...
GACGCCGAGCCACAAGCCGCTCCTCGGGATGTCCCAGAACAGGCCGAACTGCTCCTGTAGATCCTGGTCGTGGTCGATCAGGAACGGACCCGCAGTCAGACTGTCGAGGGCCCCGGCGTCGAGGAACAGACCGCCGACCAGGGGCGGTGTGTACAGAGCGTGCACGTGACCCACGGAAAGATAACCACGGAATCCCTGCCAAGGTCCACCGTCCAGGCGGATGTTCCAGCCGTTCAGATCGCCGGCCTTGAAGTTGAGCGGGAACACGATACCGGTACTGAAGAACTGGTCCTGGTCGGCGGCGTTCTCGACCTTGCGCTTCCAGTACGAAAGATCGGCGCGCAGGTAAGAGCCGATGCCCTGCTGCAGACCGAACTCATAGGCGTCGTGGCGCTCCGAGATGTTGAAGAGCTGGCCGAAGCCCAACTGACGGGCGGCCTGCAGGTCCGGCGGCACCAGGGCTGCTGCCTGCGGCGAGGAAGAGAGCAGGATGTTCTCGTATTCCGGGGTGATGAACATGCGGTTGTAGGAGGCACGCAGCACGGTGTGCGTGCGGTCGATCAGGTACGCGAGGCCGATGCGCGGTTGCAGCTGCGTTTCGTGCTCGAAGAGGCGGTTGCTGTCGTAACGCAGCCCCGCGTTCACGGTGAGGTTCTTCCACTTGAGTGTGTCCTGAGCGTAGCCGGCGAAATAGCTGCCGGTCTTGCTGCCGCTGAACTGAAACAGCTCTCCACCCCGGGTAAGGTCGAACGGCGCCAGATTCGCGTTGTAGCCGTCCGCTTCGGGATCGTTGCGGGCAGGATCGGTGATGCCGAAGCGGAAGTGCTCGCGAATCGGAAAGCGCTTCGCCTGAACCCCGAACTTGAGCTCGTTGATGTCGACCCATTTGGAAATCGAGGCATTGAGACCCTGGTTGGCAAGTGAACGGTCCTGATCGGCCGTCACCGGCGTATCGCCGGCGGAACCGAAGAGCTCCAACGTGTTGCTGCGGCCGTAGACCTGGCCATCGAACACCGTGCCGCCGGCGCTCAAGCGCTCGTATCCGAGATTGAGGTTCCAGTCCTCGGAATGTACCCGCTGATCCTGTCCGGCCGCCTCCTGGGTCGGCAGGTTCGTCACATCGCGGTTGGTCCGGCCGCGGTTGCCGGTGACACGCAGCGAATCGGAGCCGCCGTTGAAGATCGCGTCGTAGCGCAGAAACGCGCGCAGCGTGTCGCCGTGGTTGTGGAAGCTGTCGAACGAGACCGGGTCGAGGAAGCGGTCCGAGCGTGAGCCGTCGAGGCTGACGAACAGGCCTTGCCCGCCGCTACCCCAACCGACGTTCGCGGAGGCCTCTCCGGTCGAGAAGCTGCTCGCGCCGAGCCCGATGTCGCCGTGGAAGCCGAGGTGCCCGAGCGCCGAGCGGGTCGTGAGGTTGATGACGCCGAACGCCTTCTCCCCGTATTCCGCGGGAACGCCGCCGACCACGATCTCGACCGTATCGGCGACCGCTGGGTTCAATGAGTTGGAGAACGTGACGCCGGTCTGGTCGCCGATCGGCTGGCCGTCGATGACCATCAGCTGCTGCGAGTGACCGCCCTGGAAATGGTATCGCCCGTTCTCATCCTGGCTGAACCCGGGAGCCGAAAGCACGATGGACTCGAAGGCGCGCGAGGCAACCGCGGCGGGAAAGCGCTGAATCAACGACTTGTCGATGTCGACGTGGCTGGACGAGGTGTCGGTCTCGAGGGCCACCACCTCTTTCTGGGCCGTGACCGTCGTGCTGGCGGTGAACCCAGGGCGCAGCTTCACGTCGTGCTCGACGGGCACGGCACCGCGAACCTCGACGTCCGCGTGCGTGTCGAGAAAGCCGTCGAGCGCGGCGACGAGATGGTACGGGTTGTCGGGAACGTTGTAGAGATGGAAGGAGCCGTCCGTTCCGGTCGTCGTCTGCTGCGAGTGCCCGGTGACGGTATTCGTGAGTGTCACGGTCACACCAGGCAGGACTGCGCCCTCAGGATCGACCACTTTGCCCTTGATCTGACCGGCAAACAGCGCCGCCGGCAGGAACAGAACCCACGCGAACGCGACCAGGCGCGACAGGACCCAACGTGATTGAAACCGCATGAAGCCTCCACAGGTCTCCTCGCCGCGGCCCTGAGAGGGCGCGGCGGAGCGAATGAATGCAAGGGCCGCCCGCGCCACGGCGGCGCGGAGTCGGCTGCAGCCGTGCTGGAGGGACTTCTATGCGGCGGGCGGCCCGCGGGCCGACGTCGGCGTCCGTGCCGCTTCGCTGGGCGCGAAGACAGCCGACGCGTACTGCAGTGTGCAGAGACTCGGTACTGGGAGCGATTGCGCCGCGCTGGTGCGGGCACCAGCGGATTGCAGGCTACTGAGACAGGCGGGACAGCTGCGCTCCCGGACGTACTGCGTGGCCTCGATGTGGTGCGGAGCTCGCGGGTGCACCGCCGCCGTGGCGAGCGTGCGATCAGCCGCACCTTCGATCTCGCCGAGCCGAGCCGCGTGGTCGTGGAGCGGTACGAGCCCCGCGAGAGCGACAACGGCGAGCGCGCTCGCGACGACAGCTCGGACAAGCGAGTACCGCCGAGCGTTGGTCAGCACCGCGTCAGAGTATCAGGGCCTGCGCGGTCCTCGCCGATCGACGTCAAGATCCGAGGCCTTCCGGCGAGCTTCTCCGCTCTTGCCGCCGTCCGCGGCTGACTACTCAGCTCAGCCGGCCCCGAGCAGCGGGCACCGAGCGGGCGGCGCGCACCTCCGACTCAAGGTGCCCGCCGCTCGCGTGTTGCCCGACAGGGAAGCACCCGCCCGAGCTGGTGCACGGCGCCTCCGGCACGGCCTGCTCCATCCTGAGCCAGGACCCAGCCGACTACGGCGACCGATACTCGAATCCAAATCGAATTCGTGAGCCGGCGGCTCCCGACTCGGTGTAGAGCACGGACAGCAGGTCTCCGTCAGCGAACGTCACGGCATCGCTCACGTCGGAGCAACTCGTGTCGGTGCCGGCAACCGTGCACGTCAACGCCGTGTTTGCGCCGTTCTTGCGGACCGTGATGGTCGCCGAGTGTCCGACGCCCGGCGCCGTCGTGAGGCTCACGATCAGTCGCTCGGCCGTGCCTTGCGGCAAGGGGACGTTGGCATTTGCTTCCGTTCCCGTCGTGGTCGTGTCCCAGGGAACCAGGAATCGATTCGTACCGGCGTTGGCGTAGTTGCCGCCGATCGCCGAGCCGCTCGTGCCGCTCAATCCCGCAGGACCTTGCGGACCGGTCGCGCCCATCGCCCCCTGGGGTCCAGCCGGACCGTCCGCACCCTGTGGCCCGGTGGCGCCGGCAGGTCCGGTCGGTCCAGTCTCTCCCCGTTGCGCAAGCAGATCCCAAGCGCCGGGCGACGTATCGGGAGAGTTGCCCAGGTTCGATCCCAGAAGGCTGACGTAGCTCGATCCGCCGAGGCCGACGGAATCGCCGGCCAGATAGGTCTCGCCGGCGCTCCAGGCGCCCTTCCAGGTGAACCCCGCGACAGACGGTGACTCGGCGACCGAGACGTTGTCGATCCCCCAGTACTCATCGGTCAGCCCGATGCCGGTGAATCGCAACGTCAACGTCGACGCCGAGTGCGGTACGTCGTACACCAAGTGGTATTTGTAGAAGCAGCCGCCGCCTGGACCGGAGCCAATGGAGCCTGTCCCGACCGGGTGCGACGCCGGAACGTTCTCGGGGAAGGACTGAGTGTCGAAGGAATAGACGGTGAACGTCGCGTGCAGCAGCGTCGGCCCGCCGTCGGCGCTGACCTGAAACAGATCGGGACCGTTGCCGCCTTCTCCATTGCCGTCCCAGGAACCGACGCTGTAGAAGTCGAATTCGACATGAGCCGACCCCGTCGCCGAGAGGCTACCCACCGTCAATGCGATCGAGTCGGAATAGAACGGGCCCAGCATGCTCTCGGCCGGAAAGCACTCACCGGAGATATCGAACGGCCGGAAGGGCCCCAGGGCGGCGCCGGACGTGGTCCAACCCACGCCAGCCGCCGACTCGAAGTCGTTGAAATAGGGAACGGCCGCAGGCTGCCCAAGCACGACAGACGACATCAGCGCCGCGACACCGAGGACGATCAAGATACGCCGCATGCTCATCGACAGCTCCTTTCGAGGTCGACCGGACAAGGTCACCCGTCCTTATGAAGCTGCCGGCGTGGATCGAAGGCTGACAGGGGCGACGAATCCAACTCCGCGTGGCCTCGACTTCGGGATCGCCAAACCAAACGTGGATCGTCGGCGACCGCAGCGCGATGTTGCGATCCACCAGGCCCTCGATCGAGAGACCACCGACGCGGTTCAGCTCGCCAAGTTTTCGATAGCGGGGCCCGCGCGTCTGCCGGTAGCGTCCCCTCGAGAGGCGTCGCCTGGCGCGGCGAGCTCACAAAGGGAGATCGCGACATGGCACTGAGCCGACGCGAGTTGGCAGCAGCGGCGCTGGGGACGCTTGGCGGCGTGGCTTTGCGGCCCCGAGAGGCGCTAGCGATGGCTGGAGCGCAGACGACTCCCGGCAACGCGGGAGCCGCGACAGCCCTCGCGGAACCGGCGCCCACGGCAGCGCCCACTACGTCCGCAGGGTGGCGGCTCCAGCGCCTGTCCTGGGCCGGCGTTCGCATCGAGGCTCCAGGAGCGTCGGTCTTCATCGATACCGTCGCCGATGCAGGGATCTGGGACGGCAAGCGACCGGTGGTGCCTCCGGCAGCCGACAACGTTCGTCGCGCGGCCCTCGTCACCCACTTGCACAACGACCACTTCGATGTCGGCGCACTGAAGGCGTTGCTGGGGGATCACGGGCGACTGTTCTGCCCTCGGGCCGCGGCGATCGACGCCGCCTCACGCGGCTTGCGGGTCAGCGCCGTCGACGACTACCAACCGGTACCCTTCGACGAGTTGGTCCTGCAGCCAGTGCCGGCGGTCGACGGCTTCGGAGACGTTCAGGTGTCGTGGATCGTCCGCTTCGGCGAGCGGCGACTGATCCACTGCGGCGACACGCAATGGCACGGCCGCTTCGACCTCATCGGGCGGGCGTACGGCCCCTTCGATATCGCCTTTCTACCGATCAATGGCGTGCGCGTGCGCCGTGGCAAAGCGCTCGGCACGGTACCGGCGACCCTGCTCCCGGAGGAAGCGGTGGCAGCTGCGGTTGCGTTGCGCACGCGCTTGATGGTCCCCATCCACTACGGCGCCGGCGACGAGGACTACGTCGAGCAACCCGACGCGCTGACGCGCCTCGCCGCGACGGCGCATCGAGAAGGAGTGGCGATTCAGGTGGTGCCGGAAGGAGCGTGGGTGTCGCAACCCGCCGTCTGACGTCCATCCTGCGCGGCGATCCCGCGCGAGACGTTCCCGAATCCCCTGTGGCGGCGGAGCAGGATCTGGCGTCATGGCCACGCAGGCGCGCCAGCGGCGGCGCCAGCCCCTTACTGGAAGTACCCGTTTACATCCACGATCACGTCCACCGCTCCGCCCGTGTTGTTGCGGATCTTGAGCGTCGCGGCGCCGTCGGCCGAGAGCTTCAGCACCGAGTTGTTGGCGCGCGTGCGGCCGGCGCCGAAGCTGATGGCGGAGGTGTTGGGCAGCGTGCCGTCGCCGGCGTAGAGGGTCAGGCTGCCGGCGGCGGTGGCGTTGGTGACGGTGACGTTGAACGACAGCGCCTTCGCAGTGCCCGGGATCCCGCAGCGCGTTCCGGCAAGCAGCGTGCGCGTGCCGAGGCCGTCGAGGCGCGGGCCGCCGGCGGCGCCGTCGGGGTTGCGGGTGTCGAGCAGGCGGCACGGCGCGACGGTGACGAAGCCCTCGCCCGCCGGCGGCGCAGCCGGCGCGAGATTCGCCTTCCAGTACTGGAGCAGATCGGCCAATGCCTGTGGCGCGTTCGTGGGCGGCAGGTGGCCGGCCTGGTCGAAGTGGCTCATGCCGTGGCAGGACGTGCAAGCGCGGATTTCGCCCGGCTGCATGGTGAGCCAATAGCGCTCGTGCACGACCGGTTTGCCGGTGCCGTCGGTGAGCTGCCACGAGATCGCCCGATGCGCAGGAACCAGCGCCGCGATCGAGCCGTCGGTCGCCACGGGGACGCTGCCCACCGGCCCTCCCGGGTTCGGCGGATTCTGTGCCGACGGGTCGTGCAGAAACTGCGCGATCGGACGCCGGCCATCCCTCGGGTTCACCATGCCGCCCATGCCGCGGATCTGGTCGGCCTGCACGATCTGGAGGTCCGTGACGTCGTAGATCGGCCCGCTGCTCGACAGATCGCTCTCCAGGCCCGGGGTCGGGCGCACGGTCTGCACGCCGCCGGGCACGCGCAGATTGAACGGCTGCTGGACGTCGAAGGCGTCGCGCGTCGTCACGTTGCGCGTCACGATCACCGCCAGGTCACGGGCGCGCAGCCAGTTGCGAAATGCCGTCAGATCGACGCCCGCCGCGGTGAAGACGCCCTGCTCGACCGGGTCGAGCGTGAACCCGGTGGTGGCCGGCTTGGTGCGCGAGCGGACTTCGACCGGATCGAGCTCCCAGAGCGGGCCGGAGTAGCTGACTTGGACGTCCGGGTCGAAGTAGGAGATCGACTTCGAGATGCCGTTGGGGATCAGCTGGGTCCCGGCCAGGGAGCCGCCGCCGGCGACGAGATTCAGCACCTTCAGCCGGAAGTCGTAGTGCGACGCCGGATGCGCGCGGTCGCCGGCGTTGCTGTCGCCGTAGGTGTACGGACTGTGCGACACGATCACCGTACCGTCGGAAAGCGGCAGCGGATTGCGGTACATGCCGCTCTGATGCGCCGTCGGCGCCTCCGTCGGCGGCGTCGCGAACGACGTGTCGCGGTGGGTCCAGTACGTCACTTGCACCTGGTCGGCGCGCGTTCCGACCGGCGCGTCGAAGGAGACGATCTGCCCCGCCGCGTGCGTGCCGAACTCCGGCGAGTCGACCCCGAAGTAGCGCCCCGCGGTGGTCGGGCTCTCGCGCATCTGGATGAAGTTCACCAACGGGTTGGGGTTCAGGCGCGGCACGACGCCCGGCGGGATGAACTCGACGATGTGGCGGTTGTCGGTGAAGGCGCGATCGAAGTAGCCGGCGAAATCGTGCCGGCCCAAGTGATTCACCGTCTCCTCGTTGGTGCCGTCCTCGTTCATCGCCCACGGAAAGAACTGGTTGAACTCCAGCCCCTCGACGCCCGGCATGGTGCCGAGCAGGTCGATGCGCGGCGAGCGCGGCTCCGGGAAGACCTCGTTGCGGTTGCCGGCGAACGCCGACGTCGCGGTCTCGTCGACGTAGTTGAAGGTGCCGTGCGGGCCCGCGCCGACCGCCGAGGTCGAATCCGCGTCGGCCTGCTGGTCGCGCTGCAAGTGATCCCAGCGAATGAACACCAGGCGGCCGAAGCTGTCGATCGAGGGCGAGAAGACCCCCGACACCGCGTGGTTCAGCAGATGCAGGTCGCCGCTCACCGGATCGAGGCTCCAGACGCCGGTGACGGTCGGCGCCGATTCGTATTCGTCGAGCTGCGGATAGAGCTGCGACTGCCCGTTACGCGGCCGGTCGGAGGTGAAGAGGATGCGCCCGTCGGTGCCGTACATCGGGCTCACGTTGTTGTAGTTCGCCGGCTGGTGCGGCACGCGCGTGATCGTCACGGCGTCGCCCTCCTGCAGCCCGGTGACCTCGTAGATCTGCCAGTAGTAGGTCTGCACCTGGAACTGCTCACTCGGCGCGCCGATCACCATGCTGAACAGCGCCCTCGTGCCGTCCCACGACACCGAGGGCTCGCGCACCGCGATCGACGTCGCCCCCTGGAATCCCACCACCCCGAAGCCGGCCGTCGCCGTGAGGTTCTTCAGGTGGTCGTTGGGGTAGAGGATCCACAAGTCGCCGCCGCGGTTCGAGGCTTGCAGGTCTGGATGCTGGTTGCCGAACACCGCGTTCATGCTGGTGAAGTCGCCCGGGAACGGCGGCTGGGTCACGAACAGGATCGGGAACGGTCGAGTCGCGAAGGCGGCGCCGGAGAGCGCGAGCAGGGCGAGGAGCACGAAGGGGAGAACGCGGATCGGGCGCATAGACCTCTCAGGGCGAGAAACGGCAATCAGTTAGCGAAACATAGCAATGCGCGCATGCTACCGAGGGGGTGCTCGACTGACAAGGGGCGCGGTGGCGAATCGATCGCACCGGGTGGTCGGCGGATGCCGCTACGCACCGGCCCGCGCGTTCCTGGTGCGCATCTCTCTAGTGGTCGGAGCGCCTGGGCGCGTTTGCCACCCGGGCCGGCGCGGCGTGCCGCCGGCCCCTGCCCTGCTGGAGAGCCCGCCGCGCTACTCGAAGTACCCCGAGACGTCGACCACCACCTGCAGACTCTGGCTCGAGTCGTTGCGCAGGGTGATCTGGCCGGCGCCGTCGACGCTCACGCGGGCGACCGAGTTCAGGGCCCGCGTTCGGAAGGCCCGGAACGGGAGCGTGTCGAAGGCTGGCGGTGCGGCGAGATCGCTTCGATACCAGGCCAGCCCGCCGGTGGCCGGCGGCTCGACCACGGTAACGTTGATCGCTACCGCCGTCGCGCCAGACGGAATCCCGCAATTGCCGGTCAGCGTGAGAATGCGCGTCGCTCCAGCGGACAACGCTCCACCGCCACCCGACCGCGTGTCGAGCGCCCTACACGGCGAGAGCGTGTGGAACTCGAGCGCCTCGGGCAGCACGGTCAGCGTGAAGGCCTGGGTGCCGTCGGGCGCGATGCCGTTCACGACCTGGAGCTGGATCGCGTACACCCCCTCCGTGCCCGCGGCGGGCGTGCCGCCGAGCACTCCCGTCGCGGGGTCGAGCGTGACGCCGCTCGGCAGCGCGCCGGTTTCGCTGAACGTCGGAGCCGGCGTTCCCGTCGCGATCACCGCGAAGCTCTCCAGCGTCAGCGCCGTGAAGGTCGCATGGTCGGCGCTGGTGATCGCCGGCGCCGCGCCCACCAGCGTGTCGCCGTCGGTGGCGGTGTCGTTCGCAGGCGTGGCGTCCGCGCCGCCGCTGCCGTCGTCCGCGGCCGACGCGGTGTCGCTCAGCAGCGTCCCGATCGGCGCCGCGGCGTCGACCAGAACCGCGAAGGCGTGCTGCGCCGGCGCGGCACCGGCGACGACGGTGCCGGCGATCGCGAGCGTGCAGGCGGCACCGGCGTTCGCATCCGGCAGGCAGCTCCACCCCGCGGCGCTGTGCGCGCCGTCGAACGACGTGTGCGCCGGCACGGTCTCGCTGAGCGTCACGCCGGTCGCGTTGCGCGTGCCGACGTTGCTCAGGCCGACGACGTAGGTGAGCGTCGCGCCGGGTGTGGTGGTGGTGGCGCCGTCGCTCACCGTGACCGCGAGATCCACGGCGGCGGCGATCGGCGTCGTGTCGCTCGCCGTGTTGTCGGCTGGGTTGCTCTCCGCTCCGTTCGTTCCGTCGTCCGCGATCGCCGCCGTGTCGCTGATCTGGACGATCCCCGCGGGCGCCGGGCTCGCCACGTCGACCGCGAAGGCGGCGCTGCCGCCGCCCCCGCCGCCCGCCAGCGTGCCGAGCGCGAGCGTGCACGCGCTGCCGGCCGCCGAGTCCGGAACGCACGCCCAGCCGGCCGTGCTGGTGCCGGCGTTGAAGGTCGAGCCCGCCGGAACCGTCTCGGTCAATTGCACGTTCGCGGCGCCGCGATGCCCGGCGTTCGCATAGGTGAGCGTGTAGGTCACCGTGCCCGGCGGCGTCAGCGAGGCCCCGCCATCCGAAGTCTGCACCGTGAGATCCGGACCGCCGGCGAGCGGCGTCGTGTCCTGCGAGACGTTGTTACCGGCCGCGGTGTCGGCTCCGTTGCCGCCGTCGTCCGAGAGGGTCGCCGACACCGCGAGCTGTGCCACGCCCGCCGGCTGCGGATCGTCGGCGCGTACGGCGAAGGTCGCGGAGCCCGCAGCACCGTCGCCAGCCAGTGTCCCGAGGTCGAGCGTGCAGGCGCTACCCGGGTTCGCATCGGGCACGCACAGCCAGCCGGCCGTGCTCCCCGCGGCGCTGAACGCGGCGTGCGCGGGCACGGTGGTCGCAAGGCGCACCGTGCTCGCGCCGCGGGTTCCCGCGTTGGCGTAGCTCATCGTGTAGACCACGACCGCGCCGGGTGCGACGCTCGCGCTCTGGTCATCGACGGCGAGCGCGAGATCCGGCCCGCCGACGATCGGCGTCGACGCGGCGGCCGCGTTGTCGGCGAGATTGGTCTCGACGCCGTTCGTGCCGTCGTCGGCGATCGACGCGGTGTCGGCGATCTGAGACTGCCCCGCCGCGACCGGCGCCGCGACCACGACGGCAAAGGTGGCCGAGCCGCTGCCCCCGCCGCTGGTCAACGTGCCGACGGTCTGCTGGCACGCAGTGCCGGCGGCGCTGCCGTCCGCACAGCTCCATGCGCCGGTGCTCTGCGCGGCACTGAACACGGTGCCCGCGGGGACGGTCTCGGTGAGCTTCACGCCGTTCGCGTCGTGGGTGCCGGCGTTCGTGTACGCCAGCGTGTACGAGAGAGAGGCGCCCGCCGCCGTCGAGACCGCGCCCGGCGTGAGCGTCAGCGCGAGCTCGGGCGTTTGCGTCGACACGGAGTCGCCGCAGCCGTTGTTGCTCTCGTTCGACTCCGGGATGGCATCGGCCGGGTCGGCGGCGCAGACGCCGCCGGAGCGCGGGTTGGCGAAGATCGCGGCGGCGCTCGCCGTCACCGGCACCTTGACCGACAGGGTGCCGCCCGCCGGAATCGAGACCGCGCCGCTAGCCGTGCAGCTCAGCGTCGAAGTCGCTACGGCGCAAACCACGGTGCCGCTGGTACCGCCGCCCGGGGTCACGACCGGCGTCCCGTAGGCGATCCCGGTCGTCGTGTCGGGCAGATCATCGGTGAGCAGCACCGCGCCGTTGCCGAAGGCCGCGGTGGCGCCGGTGGCGCTGTTGGCGACCGCCAGAGTCCAGTTCCAGCTCCCGCCGTTGTGACTGTGGCCGGACACGTCGTTGGTCTTCGTCACGGTGAGGTCGGGCGCGGCGTTCACCACCTGGCTCACGGTCGTCTGGCTGACATTGAACGAGCCGTCTCCCTGGTAAGCCGCCTTGAGCGAGTGCGTGGCGACCACCGACAGCGTGATCGGGCACGAGCCGGCACCGGCGCCGTCGAGCGTCACGGAACAGGTCGCCGCGCTGAGGTCGTCGCTGACCACGACCGTGCCTCCCGGCGTGCCGGCCCCCGGCGACGATGCCGCGACCGTCACGGCCACGGTGACGGCCTGCCCGCCAAACGACGGCGACGGCAGGTGCGAGCCAATCGCGGTTGCCGTGTTCGCCTTGTTCACTCCTTGGCTGACGCTTCCGGAGCTGCCCAGGAAGTCGGCCGAGCCCGAGTACGTCGCCGCGACGGCGGCTCCGCCCACCGCGATCGAGCCGGAGCTGAAGCTGGCGTGTCCGCTGCCGTCGAGCGCGAATGGACTACCCGGCGCGGGCGACCCGCCGATCGTCACCGCCACCGTTCCGCCGGGCGTGCCGGTGCCGGGCAGGGTGGCCGCGACGGCGATCGTGAACGTCACGTTCTGACCGAACACCGAGGGATTGGTCGCCGACTGCACGCTGGTCGTGGTCGCCGCCTGGTTCACCACCTGCCCGCCGCTCAACGTACCGCTGCTCGCCAGGTGATTCGTGCTCCCTTGATACGCCGCCGCGATCGCGTGCGTGGCCACGCTCAGGCTGCCGGTCGTCCAGGTGGCCGTGGACTGGTTGGCGCCCTGGACCAAAGTGACGGCGACGGGAGAGCCGCTGTCGGCGCTGAAGTTCACCGAGCCGGTGGGCGCTCCAGCGCCCGGCGCGACCGGCGCCACCGTGGCCGTGAACGTCACCGACTGGCCGAACACCGACGGGTTGACCGACGACGTCACGGTCGTGGTGGTCGACGCGGGGTTCACCGTCTGCCCACCGGCGAGGGTGCCGCTGCTCGCGAAGTACTGCGCGCTGCCGGCGAACGCGACCGAGACCGGGTGATTCGCCACCGTGAGCGCGGCCGGCGCGTACGCCGCGGTGCCGCTCGTCACGTTGATCGCGGCGCTGCTCGCGGCGTCGACGGTGAAGGTCGCCTGGCCGGTGTTGACCGTGCCCCCCGAAGCCGCGGTGACGGCCGCCGTGAAGGTCACCGCCTGGCCGAAGACCGAAGGGTTGACCGACGAGCTGACCGCGGTGGTGGTCTGGGACTTGACGAAGAACGAGACGCTGACGTCGCCGCTCTGGTTGCCCGCGAGATCCGTCTGGTAGGCGCTGGCCGTATGCGCCCCCAGCGCGAGCGCGGAGCCGGCGACCGAACAGGTCCACGCGCCGCCCGCCGTGGCGGTGGCCTGGCAGAGAGTCGTCGCGCCCTCGTGCACGGTGACGATGGCGTTGCCCTTGGCGTTGAGCTCGGCGCCGCCGCCGCTGAAGGTCACCGTGTTGGCCGCGTCGAGCGCCGCTCCTCCGGCGGGCACCGTGAACGTCACGTTGCTGACATGGGTGTCGATCTCGACCGACAGCGTCGGCCCGTTCGCGCTCTGCCCGTAGCCGGTCGCCGTGTACGAGCCGATGGTGTAGGCGCCGTCGGCCAGCGCCGGGGCATCGATCTGATACGTCCCCGTGCGGCAGATCTGCCGCTTGCGCGGCGCGGTGAGCGCGCCGTTGACGGTGAGAAACGTCGTCTGGCCGACCGTGCACGGCCCGGTGAACGTGGGCGTGGAGTCGTTGGTCACGTCGTCGATGGTCGAACGCCCGGAGTCCGACGTCGTGGCGAGATCCGGCGCCGCGGTCGGCGTCGTCGGGGCATCGTCGCCCGTGAGGCCCACCGCGGCGAAATCGCCCGTCGACCAGTCCGCGCCGCCGCCGAGAATCCGGCCGGCGAGGCCCGATCCGGTGCCGGGGCGCACGACGACGCCGCCGGGCAGGTCGTTGCCCGAGCCGAACGTATAGGTGTTGAACAGTCCGCCGGTCGCGAACGTCGAATCGAGCGACCCGTCGTCCCAGTTGTAGCGCGCGAAGCCCCAGTGGCTGACGCCGTTGCTCACGCTCGCGGTGACGAGACCGTAGGCGACGAGCTTCTCGTCGAACTGCAGCGCGGCGCCGAAGATCTGGTCGATGACCCCAACGCCGGCCGCGGTGCGAACGTAGCCGGCCGTGCCGTACGTCGCGTCCAAGGTGCCATTGGAGTCGTAGCGCGCAACCGCCCACTTCGCCGACGCCGCCGTGCCACCGACCAGGACCTTGCCGTCGCCGTCGACCGCCACCGCCGAGGCGTAGTCGTTGCCCGAGGCCGCGAAGGCCGGCGTCACGAGGCCGCCGCCGAAGCCGGTGTCCAAGGCGCCGGCCGAGGTGAACCGCGCCACCATCGCCAGCGAGCGCGCGGGAATCGTGGTCTTGCCGGCCACCAGGATGTTGTGCGCCGCGTCGAAGGCCAGGGCGTGGATCTCGCCGAAGCCCACGCTGCCGATCAACTTGACCGCGCCACCGTTCCAGCCCGTGTCGATGGCGCCGTTGGTCTCGAAACGCACCAGCGCGAGGTCGGTGTGGTTGTTCGAGCCGGTCGAGGGCGTGGCCGCGCCGCCGACGACGATCTTGCCGTCCCATGGTTGCACCGCCACGACGAAGGCCCGGCCTCCCCCCGCCTCGGGGTTGAGCGTCACCTTGCCGGTGCCGTTGAACGTCGTGTCGAGCGCGCCACCGGTGGTGAACCGCAGCACCGTGAACGGGGACGCCGAGCCGGACGCGCCGCCCTGCGAGCCGACCACGATGGCACGGCCGCTCGAGTCGACGGCGACGCCGTTGGCCTCGTCGCCGAGACCGCCGAGGTCGAGCACCACCTTGCCCGTGGCGTTGAAGGACGTGTCCAGGGCTCCGGCGGACGTGTACCGCGCCAGGGCCACGTTCCACGACGTGATGGAGTCGAAGATCGTCCCGGCGAGATACAGCTTGCCGGTTCCTGACGGGTCGAGGGCAATGGCGTCCGCCGTTTCGTTGGTGCCGCCCGTGATGCCGGTGATGGCGGCGTAGCCCGTGGGCGCCGCGAAGGTGGTGTCGATGTTGCCGTTCGCGGTCAGCCGCGCGATGTAGATCGTGTTGTCGGTCGCCGTCGGCGACGGCCCCACCTGCAGGATCTTGCCGTCCGGCTGCAGACCGAGCGCCGGCGCGAGCTCCGAGCTGCCGAGGTCGATGCGGCGTCCGCCGCTCGACCCGTACGTCGAGTCGAGGGTACCGTCCTGGTTGACGCGGATGGTGCCGAAATCCGCCGTGGTGCCGACGCCGGATCCGACCTCGCCACCGAGTACATAGCGGTGGTTGGCAGCGACCGTGGTCTGCACCACCATGGCCTCGCCGGTGTTCTGGCTGCCGTCGAGGGCGTAGGTGAACGTGCCGTCGGTCGAGAACGTCGTGTCGAGGGCGCCGCTCGGGCCGTAGCGCACGATCTCGAAGAGCGAAGCGCCGTCGAACCCGCCGGCGACGATCATGTCCGTGCCGCCGATGTTGTCGATCAGCACGGCGCGGGCGGTGCCGCCGCCCACGGTGGTGTTGACCAGGCCGCCGGACCCGAACGTGCCGTCGAGCGTGCCGTCGGTCTTGAAGCGCGCCAACGCAAACTGCAGGCTGCCGCCGATGCGCGAGTCTCCAGACACGACGATCTTGCCGTCGCTCTGGATCGCGATCGCGTATCCACGATCCTGCGTGGAGCTCGGAAACGTCACGAGCTGCGCCCCGGTGCCGTTGAAGGAGGTGTCGATGGCACCGTTGGCGGTCAGCCGCAGCACGTCCATGCGGTACGGCGGCGGTGTGGCCGCCGCAGCGTCGTTCTTGCCGAAGCTCGCGATCACGATCTTGCCGTCGCTTTGAATCGCCACGCCGCGCGGGAACTCGATCGGCACAATGGCCGTGCCGTCGCCGTGCGCCGCGGGCGGCGAGGCGATGGCGGCGATCGGCGTGTCCACGATCCCACCGTTCCCGAACGTGGTGTCGAGCAGTCCGTCCTTGGTGAGCCGGATGACCACCAGGTTCTGATGGACGCCGACCACGTTGGTGTAGCCGATGGCCACGATGCGCTCGCTGGCGTCCAGAGCCATGGCGTTGATCTGGTCGTTGATTCCCACCTGCACCTGAACGATGCCGCCACTGAAGGACGTGTCGACGCTGCCGTCCGGCTTCAAGGCCGCGAAGACCGTCTGCGCGCCGCCGCCGTTCGTGCTCTGGCCGGCGACGATGATCCGCCCGCTCGATTGCACGACCACCGCGCGCCCGTTCGCCGCCGCATGGGTCGTGCCGAAGTTGGTGAGCGTCAGACCGCTCGTGCCGAAGGCGGCGTCGAGAGCTCCGGGGGCCGCCAGCGCGGCGCCCGGGGGAACGATCCAAGACCCGACGCACAACCCAAGAATCGCGGCGCCCGCGGCGCGAAGACGCATCCAATCCATACACTCCCCCCGGAAACCTGCAGAGTCATCGAGCATCGAATGGCCATCGTGACGGCTCCGAGGACGCCACCCGCCCGTCGCGTGACGAAGCGCGCCGAGGCCGGGACGAAGCACTTGTGGAGCCCACGGATGAGCGCGCGCTCGCGCGCCGTTCCGCGCGGCGGAAGAAACGAGCTCGTTGAGACCACTGAGCCGGTCGATCGCCTTCGCTGCGCACCTGCGGTTCGCGGTGCGCCCGGACGGCGTCCTCCGCGGCCGACGTCGTTCGCGCCCATGGCTTTTCCAGTCGGGCGCGATCCGGCCACGTCGCGCAGGACCCGTCTGCTGCTTCGGGATGAGCGGCGCTCGGGCCCAGCCCTCGCGCCGGCGGCTGTTATGCTGGCGCTGCCGCTTCGCAGGGCGCCGCACCGCGCGGCATTGCTTCGTGTACGCGAACGTGGCGGACTGGAACGGAAGCCCGCTCCCACCATGAAGAAAGACCCCCGACAGAGCAGCGACCGCCTCATCTCCGGCAAGCTCCGCCCCAAGGCGGCGCGCGGTGGCGCGAAGCACACCATCGTCGCCGTGGACGGCGTCGACTACGTGTGGGCGCGCCGCCACAGCTGGTACATCCGCGGCACCGGCACGAAGGCCCTGTCGATCTCGGTGTCGCTGCGCCCCGAGCGCACGCGCGAGCTCATTCTCGAGTTCGCCCTGCCCACCGACACCGCCGACGGCTCCAAGTCGGAGGTCGCCGTGTCGAGCGCCATCGCAGACGGCATCCGGCAGGCCTGTGCGGCGGGCTGGGATCCGGAATCGCGTGGGCGCGCGTTTCGGTTCACGGTGGGCGACGTCGCGGGCGAAGACGACTAGCTCGGGCCGCCACGGCCTGACCGGGTGTCGGGATCGTTCCTCCGCGAGGCGCCGCGCCGTGCCGGCTTTGAACGCTCGCCACCGCGCTCGGGTCTAGGAGCCTAGGGAACCGTCGGCGCGCTCGGCACCGCCTTGGTCCCGCCCCTCCTCGCCGTCACCCAAGCGCGCAGTCGCGCGTCGAGAATGTCGAGCGGCATCGCCCCCTGACGCAGGATTTCGTCGTGAAACGCGCGCACGTCGAAGGCCGCGCCGAGCTCCTGCCGCGCGTACGCTCGCAGGTCCTCGAACTCGAGCGCGCCCATCGTGTACGCCACGCCCAGGCCGGGCTCGTAGACGTAGCGGTTGATCTCGTTGTCGATCGCGCGCTGGTCCTGGGCGGTATTGTCCCGGAAGTACGCCACCGCCTGCGCTCTCGTCCAGCCTTGCGAATGAATGCCGGTGTCCACGACCACGCGCAGCGCGCGCCACATCTCGGACGACAGCTGGCCGAACTTCGCGTACGGGTCGCGGTAGAGACCCATCTCGTCGCCCAGCGTCTCGGCGTAGACGCCCCAGCCTTCGACGTAGGGCGTGTAGTCGTGGTAGTTCAGGACCCGCGGCGGTCGACGGATCGACTGCGCGGTCGTCACCTGCAGGTGATGACCGGGCATGCACTCGTGC
>WBZN01001124.1_pt1 | contig 16931 bp, 12 predicted proteins | sample 5204281 | NCBI WGS metagenome assembly WBZN01 (sample SAMN12344347, study PRJNA552823) | activated sludge metagenome | biome: Activated sludge suspended growth; feature: Nitrification reactor; material: Wastewater; isolation source: activated sludge from nitrification reactor of wastewater...
AGGTGATGGCCGGGCATGCACTCGTGCAGGCTGAGCGCCGTCATTTCCCACATCGGCCGGCCGCGCAGGTCGAAGGTGTTGACGAAGCAGGTACCGGCACGTCCGTACGCGACCGAGCCCGGCGCGTAGTAGAGCGTGGTCTTGCCTTGCGCCTCGCCCTCCGGCACCGGCAGCACGTCGAGCCGCAGTGTGGGCAGCGTGCCGAACAGCGCCGGCAGCTTTGCCGCGACCTCTTTCGCAATGGCGCGATAACCCTCGACGAGCTCCTCCGGCTTGGTGGCGAAGAAGCGCGCATCGCTGTGCAGGAAGCCGACGAACTCAACGAAGCTGCCCTTGAAGCCGGTCGCCGCGATCAGCTTGTCCATCTCCCCGCGAATGCGCCGCACCTCGGCGAGTCCCCGTTCGTACACCCGCTGCGGCACGGCGTCCGGCAGCGTGATCGCGAGGCGCAGCCGGTGTGCGTACCAGGCCGCGCCGTCCGGCAGAGCGCCCATGCCGATGCTGTCGCGCGCCGCCGGGAGGTAGGTCGCCGTCAGGTATTGCAGCAGCTTGCGAAACGCCGGCGCCGCCCGGTCTCGATACGCTGCCGCCGCCGCGGCGCGCAGACGCGCGGCCTCCGCGGCCGGCACCGCAGCGCCGATCTCGCGAAAGCCGGCGAGCAACGGGCTCTGCCACGGATCCTCGGGCACCAGCGCGCGCACCTGATCGGGCACGGACTGCATCTCGCTCTTCGGCGACGTCACACCCGCCAAGCGCCCCTTCTCGAGCAGCGCCAGGTTCTGCTCGACCAGCTCGGGAATCGCGCCCAGCCGGGCGAGTTGATCTTCGAGGTCGTGCAGCGAGGCGGCGGGTGACCGCGCGAGCGCGAACGGCACGTCCTGCTGCACGCCGCCGTAGTCGTTGATCCGGATCTCGTCCTCGGGGAAGCGGAAACCGTCGACCTGACCCTCCAGACGGCGCAAGAAGAGATCGAGATCGAACTGGTCCGCGGGCGACAGCGCCCGGCGATCGATGGCTCGCGCCGCCGCGAGCTGCTCGCGCGTCGAGGCCTCGCGCCGCGCCATGCCGGCCGGCGAGTCGTCCGTCCACAGGTTGTTGTGGCCCGGGAACCCGATGTAGGTGGCGAATTCCGGGTGCTCGTCGAGCTTGCTCTGCCAGGCGCGCTCGAGCAGCGCGTGCAGGCGCACGCTCTCGCTGTCCGCGGCGCGGGCGGCTGGCGCGAGCAGAATCAGCGTCGACGCGATCGGGATCAGGAAGCGAAACGAGACAGCGCGCGGCATCGTGCGGCACTTGTACCACGCGGCAGCCGCGCGCGACCCCTCGCTTTCGTCGGGTGTCGTTCGACGACCCGGCGCTCGCCGAACCTCGCGCCAGGCAAGGCCGGCCTCGGCGACTCTCGGCACCGCTCCACTACAATCCACCCTTTACATGCCATCTCGCACTGCACGGCGAGCCCGTCTCGCCCGCGCCGTCTTCCTCGGTGCGTTCGCGGCGGTTCCGACCGTGTTCTGTCAGGCTGCGCCCCCGCCAGCGATCTTCGAGCCCTCGGCCGGCGAGCCGGCGTCGCCGCCAGCCACTCTCGAATCGCTGATTCACTGGGACGCCCAACGCGGTGCGTTTGCCATCGCTGACCGCGGCGACTCGCAGCACCGGTCGCGGCGGTCGCCGAACGGCCAACAGGCGCTGCTCCTCCTCACGTACGGCAGCGAGGTCACGCAGGGGCGGCCGCCCCACCGATTGCGCCGCGACCTTCCGTGGCTCAACTACGAACGCCGGCCGGGTACCACCGTCGGCATCGCGCTGCTCCATCTCGATCTGCGAACCCACACCGTGCGCGCGGTCCATCTGCCGTTCGGCCTGGAGCGCGCTCCCGCCGACGTCGCATGGTGGGGCGACGACCGCATCGCGCTGGTGGGCCCGGTGCGCGACGGCGTGCTACGCAACAACGACCCGACCCTGCGCGGACCGGCGGCGATCACGCGCGTCCGGCTGCGCGACGAAACGTACGATGAGATCGCGATCCCCGATCGCGTGGGTCAGACGCTTTTGGCCGGCGTCGCCGACTTCACGAGCTCGCTCGTCGCCTCGGGAAGCCGCGTCGCCGTGTCGCTCTGGCTGCCGCAGGTGGCGGGCGGCGGCTCGGGCACTGTCCTCTTCGACGTCGGCAGGGCCGCGCTGCATTTCACGCGGGAGGTCGATGGCTACAGCCTGAGCAACGCCTGGTTCGCGGACGGGCGCCTGCGCGGGCCGGACTGGACCTATTCGACCGCAGGAGATCGCAAGTCAACGCTCTCGCCCGCCGAGCTCGAGCCCCGCCTTGGCCGGGTGACGGGGACCTGTCAGGCGATGCTCAGCGGCATCGACTGCACGCGACCGGAGGGCTTCTACTTCCCCGACGCCCCGCAGGACCCGGCCGTCGCCGTGAAGCCGGCCCGGCTGCCGCCCGACTTGCGCCCGCATGTAGTCACGGTCACCTGGAAGATGAGCTCGCGCTTCGATCCCTCTGCGCAATGTCGCATCGACAGCGTGAGCAACAGCGAGCCCGGGAGCGACGACGACTGGAAGATTCTGGACGCCCATCGCGCTCGGCTGCTCGCCCGCCCGCCAGCGCCGCCCAGCCCGATCCTCGAGCCGGGAATGCGCGGCGACGACGGTGCACAAGAACGGGTCTACTCGATTCTTGTTGGATGTACCGACCGGGCTGGAGCAGCCGTCGGCACCGCCTACGTGACCGTGCCGCGTCCGCCGAGACGGCGCTGAGCCGCGCCGCCCGCGAGAGTTGCTACTCGGGAGAGAGGTTCCAGACCACCGGGCGCGCATCCGCTTCGGCGCGCGGCGCGGCCGAGTGGAGCTCGCCCGCCAGACCGCGGTTGCTGAGCCGTCCGGCGAGCGCCTGGGTGACGTGCCCATCGGGGTCTTCGACCGTGACCTTCACCTCGCAGACGTCGCCGCCGAGGTCCGCGACGTCGACGCGGAACTGGTGCGCGTCGCCGGGAATCTGGCGATTGCCGAAGGTACCGGTCGTCTGGCCCGTCGTGAAGTGGTAGCCGCGCACGCCGCCGCTGCCGTCGTAGTCGACGTCGACGGCGCCCCAGAGCGCGAAGCCGCAGTCGCGGTCGACCAGCGTGAGGAGATGATCGAGCGCCCGCGGCGCGATGTCGATCGTCGGCGTCATGAAGCCGCCGACCAGCGGCAGCGGGCCGTCTCCGGTACAGGCCGTCGACTCGGGCGCCGCGCAGCTCGAGACCGGGCGGCAGATGGACGTGCCGTCCTTGATCCGCACCGAACAGCCGCAGTCGGCGCCCGGGGGCGCTGCGGACGGCGCGCATTCGCCCTCCGGCACGCAGCGGGAGCACGCGAGCGTTTCGCCCCCGACCCCACGACCAGGCGGCGCGGCGGTCAGCACGAGTGCGCTCGCCAGGATGCACGCGCGCTGGAACTGTTTCGGCATCGGTGGTTCCCTCTTCGTTCTTCCGCGGTAAAGAGCGGAGCGAGCGCTTCCGAGCCCGCGCGCATCGGCAGCGCCACGCGCCGGCGGGCCGATTCTACGGCCTTCCGCCGGAACCGGAGAGCGACTCCGGGAGCAACCAGGGAGTTGGAGCCGGACGGCGTGGGCCGTCACTTCCGTGGCGCGTGTTTCTCCACTTCGGCCAGCATCTTCTTCGCCGCCTCGCGAACGTTCGGACTCTGCGCGGTCGACAGGAGCTGGCGCAGCATGTCGCGAGCCTGCGCGTAGCGACTGGCGTTCGCCGCCGCGATCGCCTGATTGAAGGTGTCGATCTCCGCCTGCTCCTTCGCCTGCAACGCGCGCTGCTCTGCCACTCGGGCCTCGAGCTTCGCGAGCTGCTCACTCAGGAACTGCTTGTATCTCGGATCGGACTCGGCTGCCGCGGCCTCGCGCAGAAGACGGATTCCGTCATCGACCCTGCCGGCGGTGAGCGCATCGTTGATCGCCTCGCGCCGCTCTTCGCGGGCCACCGCCGCAGCGGCTACGCCGTCGCCGGGCAGATTCCCGAGCGTCGCCTTGGCGCCCTCGAACTGGCCGGCCGCCGCCTGCGCCTGCGCGAGCAGGCGTTTGAGGTCAGCGCGGCCGGGCAGCGCGCGTGCCGCCTTTTCCAGGTACGGAATCGCCTCGGCCGGTCGCACCGGGCTGGAGCGCAAATACGTCAGGCCGTAGAGAGCTTGCGCCTCGGCGTAGTTCGGAAAGGCGTCCAAGGCCTTCTGCAGCGCCGCGCGGGCGCGCTCGCGGTCGGCCGCGGCGGCATCGCCAGGTTCAGCCTCGCTGCGCGCGGCCAGCGAGCGTCCGATCACGAACCAGCCTGCCGGGTCGACGAGCGACAGCGACGCCGCGCGATCGAACAGCGCTCGCGCTTCGGCCTCGCGACCGTCCTGCTCCGCCAGGGCGGCACGCATGACGACGGCGTCGCCGAAGTTCGCGTCGAGCCGCTGCGCGTCCGCGACCAGTTGTGCCGCGCTGCGCAGCCCGGCCGCGTCCCCGGCGCGCAGTTGCAGCGCGGCGAGGCGAGTGAGCGCCTGCTCCGGCGGCAGGTCGGCAAGCGCGATCGGGGGCACGGTCGGGAGGTCGGCGAGCGGCATGCGCAGATACGACAGCACGCGGGCCGACAGGTAGCCCCGCAATTTGCCTTCGAGCTCGGCGAACGACATCTCGAAGCTGTCGTGAAACGCCTTGTCGACCGGCGCGCCGCCGGCGAGCGCGGCCCGAAAGCTACCGACGCGCGCACCGCCGTCCGGAACGCCCACCATCAGGTAGTGCAGCAGCAACCAACTCTCGGCGTAGAACGTCGACCGGTCGTCCCCCTCGAGGTACTCCGGTGACTGATGATCGATGGCGAACAGCCGGCTCAGCGGAATGAACGAGTGCGCGCGCAGCCAGCGGATCTCGTCCGCTTGCGGCAGGCCCAGGCGGGCTTCGCCGTCCTCGATGCGAAAGGTGCCGTAGAACTCGGCCAGCCCCTCGTCCATCCACAACGGCAGGCCCGCGTAGTAGGTATGCAGGTATTCGTGGACGTACTCGTGGTACACCAGAGGCAGCGAGCTGCCGCGGTTCGGGTAGACGTTGAGCGCCATCAGATGCCCGAAGGGCGACACCTGGAAGTGACCGCCCGTGCTGGCCTTCTCCATGGCCGGCGGCTTGAACGGGTCGTAGGCGCGGTTGGACTCGAAGAGATACAGCCGCAGCGGCACGGGTGAAGCGCCGGTGCCGACGCCGAGCCTGGCGAGAACGGCGCGGAACCGCGCCACGTCCTCGACGACCTCACGTGTCTTGCCGTCGCTCACCTGACTGAAAACCGACAGCTCCTCGAAATGGGCCACCCGCCAACCCTTGCCAGCGATCGCGGCAAGGCTCGGCGCGGCGGCCAGCAGGAGCAGGGCGAGCGCGAGTCCAGCGCTGCGGTGGAGGCGTCGTACCGCGGGGATTGCCCATCCGGAGATCACGGCGAGGGAGTCTACAGGCACCGCGTACGAGCGTCGGTGCCCGCCGAGCGGACTCCCGGCCGAGCTCGAGCCGAGGGCGTCAGCGTCCAGGCGGCTTGGCCGCTTCTTCCATCTTCTTGCGCAGACTCAGCGGCCGCATATCGGTCCACACACGCTTGATGTACTCGAGACAATCGGCCTTCGAGCCCGAGAAGCCGGCGTCGTTCCAACCCAACGCGTTCTCCCGCGCGGCCGGCCAGATCGAGTACTGCTCTTCGTGATTCAGCACGACCTTGTAGATCGTGGCGTCTTCCTGTTCGTTGGCGGCCGGCGGAGGGCTCGGGTTGGTCGCGGGACGGGCTGGGAGCGCTGGAGCCGGTCGGGTCAGGCCGGGCTGCGCGGGCTCGGATGCCGCGTCGTTCTCCGCCGGTACCGCTCTCGTGGACTCGGCAGGCGTGGAGTCGGAGGTCGTGGACTCGTCCGTGACCGGCGCCGGATCCGTGGCGTTCTCGTCCTCGTCCGCCTGGGCCGGCTCGTCTGCCTCCGGCGCGTCGCCTTCGGCGCCGTCCGCTTCCGCCTCCGGCGCCTCGGCGCTCTGCGGCTGCGGTTCGTCGACGGTGGACCCATCCGGAACGCCGGTGGCACCACGGACGCTGTGCGCCGTCGCTCCCGGCGCGGCAAGAAGAACCCACGACAGCCAGAGGACGATCGAACCGAACGACGCTGACTTCCGGCGAACCTGCATCCAGTCCTCCTCGAGTGGGCTGCGTCCGCCACCCTAGCATCCAGGGCGAAAGGCGTGGCGGCGCGGCAACGGCTCGAGACGACCGGTATCGCTCGACGGCATCGCGCGTCGAGCGGCAATTCCCAATGGCTCCGCTTCGCTCAGCGCGGTGTCGCCGTCGCCGGGGACGACGGCGCGCTCACCAGCGCGTTGTCGTTGTGGGCATGCGGGGGCACCACCGCGCGCACCGTGAACCAAGCGGGAAGGCCGCGCGCCAAGCCGGACAGATCGATGCTCCGCGCGCGGAGATTCGCGGTCGTGGCCACCGCGATCCAGGGTCCGTTCGCCGCCGGCGCCCGAAAGACGCGATAGAAGCCGGGGCCGTCCTGCCAGAGGATCGGCGTCCACGCCAGGCGGACGCGGGTCGGCCCGAGCACCGTGGCGGTCAAGCGCTGCGGCGGCACCGTCTGCGAGGCGCGGAAGTCGACTCCGCTCACCTGGCGCTCACGGAGCCACGCCGCCAGTGCGACATCGCCCGTCGACAGCCGGTTCCAGCGCAGGTCGATGGTGCGGAAGAAACGCAGCGTCGAGAGCGTCACCGGCACGGCGCCGATGAGCTGGTTGCCGTTGAGGTACAGCGCCTGCAGGGTCGGGAACGTGGAGCCCCACGCCGACGGAATGCCGCCGGTGAAGTGATTGCGCGACAGATCGAGCGTGCCGAGCAGGTAAGCGTGCGCGAGGGCCGGCAGCGCGCCGGTGCGGTTCGTGCCGGCGAGGTCGAGGAAGGACCAGGTCCGCACCTCGAAGCTCGCGGGCACGCCGCCCGCGACGAAGGCGTTGTCGGCGAGCGCGAGCACCGAGAGATCGGGCATGCGCCCCAGCCACTCGGGAAACACGCCGGTGCGGTTCGTGCGCGCCAGGCGTAGCTCCGAGAGCTGCGTCCGCGCGATCCACTCCGGCACCGGGCCGGGCACGAAGTCGTTCTCCGAGAGGTCCAACGCGTACAGGCGGTCGCGTTCGACGAACCACTCCGGGATCTCCCCCGTGCGGTGCGTGGCGCTCAGGCGGAGCTCCGAGTAGAGCGCATCCCAGGTGCGCAGCCACTCGGGCACGGGTCCGGCCGTGAATGGATTGCCCGAGAGATCGAGCGCGTACAGGCCGAGGCCGGAGATCCATTCCGGAATCGGACCGCGCAACCGGTTGCGCGCCGCCTTGAGATAGCGGAGCGTCGTGCAATTCGCGAGCTCGCTCGGCAGCCGCCGCAGGTGGTTGCCCGACACGTCGAGCTCGTAGAGCGGCAGCCGCGCGAAGGCGGCGGAGAAATCCTCCAGCAGATTGTCGGCAACGAAGAGCGACGAAAGGCGCGGCGCGTCGGCCAACGTCAGCGGCAGGCTCTGGATCGCGTTGCCCGAGAGGTTGAGCGTGGCGACGGCGCCGTGCCCGAGCTCCGCCGGCACGCTGGTGAACCGGTTGGAGTGCAGGTCGAGGTAGGCGAGCTCGGAGAGCCCGGCCAACGACGCCGGGATCGCCCCGCTCAACTGATTCTCGCCCGCGCTCAGCCAGGTGAGCCGGCTCAGACGACCGAGGGCGGGCGGCAGAACCCCCGTCAGCCGGTTACGTTCGAGGTGCAGACTCCAGAGGTTCGCGAGGTCGCCGAGCGCAGCCGGGATCGCGCCTTCGAACCGGTTGTCCGAGAGATCCAAGTAGCGCAGATCGGTCAGCCGGCCGAGCGAACGAGGAATGGAGCCGGAGAATCGATTGCTCGACAGATGCAGCTCCTGCAGGCGCCTGGCGTCGCCCAGCTCCGGCGGCAAGGGGCCGGACAGCTGATTGCTCGACAGCCAGATCTCGTACAGGGCGGGCAACTCGCCGATCGCCGCCGGCAGCGGACCGCTGAGCTGGTTGTCGCTGAGCTTCAGAATGGCGAGGCTCGCGAGACCGCCGAACGTTCCCGGAATGGGACCGGTGAGCCGGTTGGTCTCGAGCAGCAGCTCCTGCAGCGCGGTCAGATTGCCGAGCTCCGGCGGCAGGCTCCCCGCGAGCCCGTTCCCACTGAGCACCAGTCGGCGGAGCGACGACAGGCGCCCGAGCTCGGGCGGGATCCGGCGCAGACGGTTGCCGCCCGCGTTGAGATCGACGAGCCGCGCGAGATTTCCGAGGCTTGCCGGGAGCCCTCCCAGGTGGTTGCGGCTGACGTCCAGGGTCTCGAGCTCGGGCAGCTGGCCGATCTCGACCGGCAGGCCGACCAAGTCGTTGTCACCGAGGTCGAGCGTGCGCAAATGCGGCAGGCCGGCGATCGCGGCGGGAATGCGGCCCGCAAGCTGAACGTAGTGGAGGCTGAGGCCGATGACCGTCGACTCGCCGGCGTCGCACTGGACTCCGGTCCACGAGCACTCGGTCCCCACGGGCCCGAGCCACTGTCTCGATTCGGCCCAGTCCTGACCTCCGGTCGCGTTGCAGACGGCAATCAGCGCGGCGCGCTCGGATGCCGGAATGACCGCCGAAGCGGCAGCCGAAGAAAGGATGCCGGCGAGGAGCAGTTGGGCGAGGTACCGCGGCGCACGGGTCATGGAGGACACCTCCGCACCCAGCCTGCGCGCACTGGGCCTCCCGGACCGCCCCACGCCGGGGTGGCGGGGGACGAATTGCGGGGTGGGTCGCGATCAATCGCCGAGCACCACCAGATCGAGATTGCGCAGGGCGCCCAAGCTGCCGTCGAGCAGGGCCAACTCGGCGAAGGGCGCCCCGGCCCTTGAACGTCTCGGCTACGGCGTCGGCGCCGCGCAGCCAGCACGGACGCGGCATCGGCACGAAACACGACGTCCGGATCGAGCACGGCCAGGAGTCCGGAGAAGCCGCCTTCGCGGGAGGCGGCCAGGAACGCGCTGACCACCTTGCCGCTGCCGCCCGCGATCGCCCCTGGAAACGGATCCGGCACCCTGCACGCGCCGGCGGGCGCCAGCATCTCCAGCACCCAGGCGAAATGGGCGGCCGCCACAGCTTGACGATCGAGCCTCTGATCGCTGAGCGACGGGATCGGCGCGCTACCCGGCGATCCGAGCAGCGCGCCGGAAGGACTATGACCGACGAGCGACCAGGGCGGCGCCGGCCAGGGCCAGGGCGACCGCCAGCAGGGCGAGCCCACCCGGCCCGAGCGCCGGCACGGCCACCACCGACGGGCTCGCCACCGACAGGGAAGCGGTCGCGGTATTGCCGGTCCCGGCGCTGGTGGACGTGACGGTCACCGAATTCAGGACCGGACCGAGTGTGGATCCCACGGTCACGTTCACCGAGAAGGAACACGATCCATTCGCGGCCAATGTGGCTCCGGCGAGCGAAACCGTGCCGCTACCCGCCGTCGCCGTGATCGTGCCGGGCGGAATGCAGGTCGTGGCGGAGAGTCCGTTCGGTGTCGCCACGCTCATCCCGGCGGGCAGGGTGTCGACGAATCCGACGCCGGTCTGCGCGACCGTCGGGCTGGCGTTTTGAAGCGTGAAGGTAAGGGACGTGGTGCCGTTGGGCGGTACGCTCGAGGCGCCGAACGCCTTGGCGATCACGACCCCGTTGCCCACGGCGGCAAAGCCCGCCGAATACGTCGTCTTGACGGTGCCGCTACCGGCCAGCGTGGTGAGCAGCGTCTGAAAGTTGGTAGGAATCTGCGCCGTGAAGACGGCATTCACCGCCGCCGTCTGCCCCGAGGAGGAGTCGACGAGAGTCCCTTCCAGCACGAACGAGAGGGTCGAGCTCGTCGCGGTCTGATTGAACAGGTTGAGCGGGCTGCCGGCAGGCGTGCAGGCTTGGCCCGCGGCCGGCGCCGCGCCGCAAGAGGCCGAGCTCAGGATTCCGGAGAGCAGCTTGGTCACGGTGAAGCTCACCGTGGGCGCCGCCGAAAATACCAGCCAGTTCGGGACACTCACCGTGGTACCCGCGGGTTCGGCAGCCGCCGTGAGCGGTTGCAGCGTCGCGAACGTCCCGACGAGCGGCGAGAAGAACCCTCCCGATGTCGCGTCCACGACGAAGGCTCCGCCGCCCGCGGGACCGGAGTTGGTGAACGTCATCGTGCTCCCCGCGAGCGTGAGCGATCCGTCTCCGTTGAGGCTGCCGGTGAGGCCTGCGGCCAGCGCGCGGGAGGACACTCCGGTGGCGGCGGCGAGAGCCAGCACGAGGGCGGCGCGACGTGCGATGGCGCGCCTCACTGGAAGGTCACCGAGTAGGTGCTGGACACGGAACCGCCGCCACCGAGCGCCGACAGCACGTTCTGGTAGCTGCGATCTGGAAACTGCGCGGTGAAGACCGCCGTCACCGGGGTGAGCACTCCGAAGCCGACGACGTTCACCGCCGTTCCCTGGATGGCGAACGTCACCTGCGAGCTCGAAGCACCGAGATTCGTGAAGCTCATCGGTGAGCCCGCGGGCGTGCAGACCTGCCCCGCCGCGGCCGGCGCAGCGCAGGAAGCGGCGCTGAAGACTCCGGGCAGAACCTCGGTCAGGGTCACGGTCCATGTCGGCGCGGCGGCGAACGCGAGCCAGTTGGCGACGCTGACCGTCGTGCCGGCCGGCTCCGTGGTGCTGTCGAGCGCCTGCAGGATCGCAAAGGTTCCGCCGAGCACCGCGAAGGATCCGCTGGAAGAGGGATCGACGAGGAAGACTCCGCCCCCCGGGCTGGTCGTATTGCTGAACGTGACCGTCGAGCTGGCCAAGACCAGCGCTCCCGAGCCATTGAGGACGCCCGCGCCCACGGCGGCCGGACGCGCCGCGCGCGGCGCTGCGGCCATGATCGACAACGCCAGCAGCAGAGAAACGCGTCGACTAGCGAGTGAGCTCATTCGGTGCACCCCCGGACGTTTGCGCATTCTCAGATTTGAATGTCTCAAACCTAACACACGACCAGGAAGGCTCCCTGGGCCGAAATGCGGGTTCCCGGCCCGCGCTCCCATGGGACACTGCCCGCGCATGGACACCAGCCAGAGCGACCTGCTGCGCGACGATTCCGGCGCGCCCATTCCACTACGCCGGGTGGGAACGATCCGCTCGATCCTCAAGACGCGGGCCGAGGCGCCGCGGCAGGGTGAGGAGGGCGCACCGGACGCGTGGCTCGAGGTCGATCCCGAGTTGTCCGAGGCGCTTCAAGCCGTCGCCGCGGGTGCCGAGATGCTCATCCTCACTTGGTTCGATCGCTCCCGGCGGGACGTGCTGCAGGTGCACCCGCGCGGCGACTGCAATGTGGCGCTCCACGGAGTCTTCGCGACGCGTTCGCCGGATCGCCCGAACCCGATCGGTCTGCACCGCGTGACGGTGCGGGAGATCGACGGCACCCGGCTGCGCATCGGACCGATCGAGGCGCTCGACGGCACGCCGGTCGTCGACATCAAGCCGGTGCTGGACGACCGGGAGGCGTGACCCGTCGCGAGGTGGCGGGCGAGCGGTGCTGCGCTTCGCGGTTCACGCCTCCGCGGTGAGGCGGCGGCGCAGCTGGTCGAGGCCGCGATGGTTCTCGCTGTGCTTCCGGACCGGCCGCGCTAGGCGGCGAGGGTGAAGAACACGGTCGTCCCGTGCTCCACCTCACTCTTCGCCCAGACTCGACCGCCGTGACGATCGATGACGCGTCGCACCGTGGCGAGGCCGATCCCCAGCCCGGGAAACTCCGCCTCGCTGTGCACGCGCTGGAACGGGCCGAACAGCTTGGTGGCGGACTCCATCTCGAACCCGGCGCCGTCGTCGCGCACGAAGCACGCCGGGTGGCCGTCCGCCTGCGGCGAGACGCCGAACTCGATGCGCGCCGACGGGTGCTTCGAGGTGAACTTCCAGGCGTTGTTCACCAAGTTCTCGATCGCGATGCGCAGCAGCGTTTCGTCGCCGCGCACCGTCACGCCGTCCGCGATCACGAACTCGGCAACCCGTCCGTCCTGCGGCAGCTCCGCGACCACCTGGCGCACCACCGCGCTCAGATCCACGGACCGCATCTCCAGGCTGCGACTGGAGAGGCGCGCCAGCTCCAGCAGCGCGCCGATCAGCGCGTCCATGCGGTCGGCCGAAGCGCGGATCCGTTGCAGCATCTCGAGGCTCTTCGGGCTCGCGGAGGCCGCGAGCTCATCCTGCAGCCCGTCCGCGAAGCCCACGATCCGCCGCAACGGCGCGCGCAGGTCGTGGGAGACCGCGTGGTTGAAGGTCTCGAGCTCACGGTTGAGCGAAACGAGCTGCGCGGTGCGCTCCCGAACCCGCTGCTCGAGATCGGCATTGAGCGCCACGATCTGTGCCTCGGCGCGTCTTCTCTCGGTGATGTTGCGGATATTGCACTGGGCCACGCGCGTGCGGTCGACCAGGTAGACGTTGCTCACGAATTCGACGTCGACGAGCTCCCCCGAGCTGGATCGCAGGGGAAGGTTCTCGTAGCGCACATAGCCTGTCTTCTGCAACTCCTCGAAGGCCGCCTTGGACGCCGCCTTGTCGTGCATGGCGCCGATCTCCCACAAGTTCTTGCCCAGGAAATCGGCCCTGGAACAACCCAGCATCTCGGTCAGGAATGGGTTCACGTCGAGGATCCGACCGGCGTCCGCGTCGAGGATCAGGATGCCGTCCTGCGCGGTCTCGAACAGCCGCCGATAGCGGATTTCCGAGATCTCCAGCGCGTCCTTCGTGCGCTGAGTAGCGCCGCGCGATGCGACCTCGTGCAGCTCGCGCTCCACCGCCGGCACCAGGCGGGGCAGCTCGTGCTTCTGGACGTAGTCCTGCGCCCCCTTCTTCATCAGAGAGACGGCGAGGTTGATGTCGATCTGCCCGGAGACGATGAAGAACGGCACGTCCGGGCACAGCTCCTTGGCCAGTGCCAACGCCGCCGGCGCGCTGAAGCGCGGCATGGCGTGATCCGAGGTGATCACGTCCCAGCTCTGCTCCACGAGCGCGGCGCGCATGGCGGCCGCAGTGTCGACCCGGGTATGCGTCACCGTGTAGCCGCCCCGGGTGAGGGCCTCGAGGAGGAGCGTCGCGTCCTCGCTCGAATCGTCCACGATCAGCACGCGCAACGGTCGAGTCATGAGGCCCCTTTCCAACGCCACGGACGGACTCCGCGCGCAGGGGTCGCACTACCCAGCGCCCCCCGGGCTGTCCGAGATTGGGAGGCGCTGCCGGTCGGCTAGGCGGGCGTCGACGACGACCGGTTCGGTTGGGCTCTGAGGCGGGCAGCCCTGAGAGTGCGCCGCGGAGCCTAGTCTGTCCGCGGCTGGGGGTCAGTTTACACCCCTGGCCAGGAACGCTTCCCGCCTCTGCCCGACGGATGCCTAGCTTCGGGCTGGCGCCGGCCCCAGGGACCGTGCTAAGAATTCCCCCGCTCACCAGCCCACAGATCCACGCCCGTCCTCTGGAGGAGAGTCGATGCCTCATCTGACGCTCGACACCGGCAACACCGGCTTCATGCTGCTGTGCTGCAGCCTCGTCATGCTCATGACGCCCGGACTCGCCTTCTTCTACGGCGGGCTCGTGGGACGCAAGAACGTGCTCGCGATCATGATCCAGAGCTTCGTTTCGATGGGCTGGACGACGGTCCTGTGGTGGCTGTGCGGGTTCTCGCTGTGCTTCAGCGGCGACTTGAAGACCGGCACCGACCTCGGGGGCATCGTCGGCAACCTCGACTGGGCGATGCTCCGCGGCATCACGCTCGACATGCCCTCGCCGGTCAACAACTCGATCCCGATGATCGTCTTCTGCGCCTACCAGATGATGTTCGCGATCATCACGCCGGCGCTCATCACCGGCGCCTTCACCAATCGGGTGACGTTCAAGGCTTACATGTTGTTCCTCACCGCCTGGCTGCTGCTGGTGTACTTCCCGTTCGTCCACATGATCTGGGGCGGCGGGCTGCTGGCCCAATGGGGCGTGCTCGATTTCGCCGGCGGCATCGTCGTGCACAACATCGCCGGCATCGCCGCCCTCGCCTCGGTGCTGTACGTCGGCAAGCGCCGCGTCAAGGATAGCGAGCCGCACTCGATTCCCCTGGTGGCGCTCGGCACCGGGCTGCTCTGGTTCGGCTGGTACGGGTTCAACGCCGGCAGCGAGTTCCGCGTCGACTCGGTGACCGCGGTCGCCTTCCTCAACACCGATCTCGCGGCGAGCTTCGCCGCCATCTCCTGGCTCGCCATGGACTGGATGATCCATCGCAAGCCGCGTTTCCTCGGCCTGCTCACCGGCGCCGTCGCCGGACTGGCCACCATCACGCCGGCCGCAGGCTACGTCTCGCCGGCCACCGCGTGCCTCATCGGGCTGATCGCCGGCGTCGTCTGCTTCTACGCCGTGGCGCTCAAGAACCGCTTCGGCTGGGACGACGCGCTGGACGTCTGGGGCGTGCACGGGGTCGGCGGCTTCCTCGGCATCGTGCTCTGCGGCGTGTTCGCGACCACGGCGTTCAATCCCGCCGGCGTCGACGGGCTGCTGCGCGGCAACAGCCACTTCTTCCTCATCCAATGCGCCGCCGTGCTCCTGTCGTCGGCGTGGGCCTTCGGCTTCACGCTCGGCATGCTCTGGCTCATCGACAAGCTGACGCCGGTCAAGGTCGAAGCGGAAGCCGAGACCACCGGTCTCGACGAGGCACTGCACGGCGAGATCGCATACCCGCAGCCGATCTGACGGCGGCGGCTCGCGGTTCCGGCGCGGACGGTGGGCGACCGTCCGCGCCTGCCGCCCACGACACCGAAGTCCTCCGCGCGCGACGACTCCTTCCCTGCCCAGGGCCCGCGAGGCGTCGCCGCCGTCGCTTCGAGTGGCGATCGACCTCAACGTTCCCAGTCCCGGTCGTGCCTCGACGCGGTCCCTTGAGCCGTCCGGCCCCCGGCCCTAGACTCGAGCCGACCGCGCAGTCCAACCAGGGGTAGGTACCTCAAAGGAGGTGGGAACGTGAGCATCCAGAGCGAGAACGGCTTCGGATTCATCGCCTCGCACAGCGCGAGCGGGTACACGTCCGGCTTCACGGTGAGTCATGACTTCTTCGTGATTCCTGGCTTCCTCGTCGTCCACGTCGGGCTCAGCCGATTCCAGGGCACCCACGACGGTCCCGGCGGCGCCACCATCGGCGTGTCAGAGCTGACCTTCATCGACGACGATGGCGCGCAGGTCACCCGCGTGCACGCGAATCCCGAAGACTGGGAGGAGTCGGTGTACCGGACGATGTCGGCCTTCACCGTATCGGCGAACGTCGTGCGCGGCACGATGCGTGGCTGGGCGATCGTCCAGCACTGGGACTAGCGCAGGAGACGCCGATGATCGCGAAACCGCACAACCCGCTGCACGCGCATTCCAGCCGTTGCTACGTCGCCTACGATGCCGAGAGCGGCGACGTCGTCCATGTGCATCGCGTGACGAGCTTCCTCTCGGGCACGATCGCGGACGTCGCCGCCGATCACCGGCGCGTGCTCGAGATGGCGGGGCGCGCCGGCCACGACGCCGGCCGACTGCGCGTCCTCGCCCTGGATCCGTCGGCGCTCGATCTTCAACATGCGCACCGCGTCGACCTCGAAACCATGCGCGTGGTGCGAGGGACCAAGGTGTAGGCGGCGAGCTCGCTTCCAGCCGGGCCCGCTCCCGTGGGCGTGGGCCCGCGGGCGGAGACCAGGCGACGAGCCTTCGATTCGGGGCGAGTCCGGCCTTGCCTTAGACTGCCGCTGCGACTCGATCCATTCTCGTCCGTCAAGAGGAACCCATGCGCATCCTCCGAACCACCCTGGCCCTCTTCCTGCTTTCCGCTGCGCTGCTCGCCCAGACACCGGCGCTCCATGGCATCGACACCGGCGATCTCGATCGCAGGGCGGCGCCCTGCGACGACTTCTTTCAGTTCGCGAACGGGACTTGGCGGGCGAGCAATCCCATCCCGGCCTCGATGACGCGTTGGAGTCGGCGCTGGCAGGCCGGGGAGAACGCCAAGGATCGTCTGAAGGAGATCCTCGACGCGCTGCCGAAGGAAAACCCCAAGGGCAGCGTCGAGCAATTGCTTGCCGATTACTACGGCGCCTGCATGGATCAGCCGCGCATCGACGCGCGCGGCGCGCAGCCGCTCGAGCCTTGGTTCAAGCGCATCGACGCCGCCAAGAACACGGCCGCGCTGCTGCCGGTGATCGCCGATCTCCACGACATCCAGGTCGCGGTGCCGTTCGCGATCAGCGGGCAGCAGAACCTGCACGATCCCACCCAGGTGCTCGCCGACCTCGGCGCCAACGGCCTCAGCCTGCCCGATCGCGACTACTACCTGAGGTCCGACGCCCGCTTTCAGGACGCGCGGGCGAAGTTCCTCGAGCACGTCGCGAGAATGTTCGAGCTCGCGGGTCGGAACAAGAAGACGGCGGCGACCGCGGCGCGGACCATCCTGGCGATGGAGACGAAGTTCGCCACAGCAGCGCTCGATCGCGTGGCCCTACGCGATCCTTCGGCCGTCGATCACCAGCTCAAGCTCGCCGACCTCTCCGGCCTGGCACCGCACTTCGACTGGACCGCCTACTTCCGCCAGCGCCGGCTGTCGCCGGACGCCGTCATCAACGTCGACCAGCCCAGGTTCATCCAGGAATTCGATCGCGCCCTGCAGCAGACACCGCTCGCCGACTGGAAGGTCTACCTCGAGTGGAGCCTGCTGAACTCGATGGCCGAGGCCTTGTCGTCGCCGATCGAGCAGCAGGACTTCGCCTTCTTCGGCAAGTTCCTGAGCGGCACCGGCGAGATGAAGCCGCGCTGGAAGCGCTGCACCGAGATCGTGAATCGCCAGCTCGGCGAGGCGTTGGGCAAGAAGTATGTCG
>WBZN01001125.1_pt1 | contig 16926 bp, 11 predicted proteins | sample 5204281 | NCBI WGS metagenome assembly WBZN01 (sample SAMN12344347, study PRJNA552823) | activated sludge metagenome | biome: Activated sludge suspended growth; feature: Nitrification reactor; material: Wastewater; isolation source: activated sludge from nitrification reactor of wastewater...
GGTGCGGCACCGCGAGCCACGACCGGGCGGAAACACGAAAGCCGCACCCGAGGGCGCGGCTCCGTCTGCGGCGGCTCCGTGAGGTGGTGTCACGAAGCGTTGTTCTGGTGCCCGAGGCGAGATTTGAACTCGCACGGGTTTCCCCATACGCACCTCAAGCGTACGTGTCTGCCATTTCCACCACCCGGGCACCGATACTCGGTACTGCGAAGATCAGCGATTCGTCCCCGTCGCGGGAACCGGCGTGGCCGGCGCTCCCGTCGCGGGCGCCGAGCCGGCCGGCAGACCGGTCGAAGGCGCGCCACCCGCGGGGGCACCCGGCGTCGCCGGGGCCGCGGCGGCCGCACGCTTCGCGGCTTCCGAGACGACACTGCGCCGCACTCCCGTGCCCTTGGTGGTGAGCAGGGCCATCGAGAGCGAGGTCACGAAGAACAGCACACCCAGCACGACCGTCGCGCGGGTCACGAAGTCCGTGCCGCCACGGCCGCCGAACACGGTCTGCGTGGCATTGCCGAAGGCCCCGCCCGCGAGGCCGCCGCCCTTGCCCGACTGGACCAGGATCACGGCCACGAGACACAGGCAGACGAGCAGATGGAGGCCCAAGAGCAACGCGTACATACGACTCCTCGTGATTCGGGGTGCACTTGCAGCAGGTCCGATCGGGCATCCGACCGGGCGGCCGGTCCGCGCGAGCGGTCCGGCCCACATCTGAGAACGGGCGAAGAATCTATCAGTCCCCCGCCCCGGGCGTCAAAACCGTCCGCCGCCGGGCCGGTGCGGGCCACGGCGCTCAGGGCGCCGAGGCCGCCGCGGTCACGATCTTCCAGAACGAGGCCGCCTCGAGCGACGCCCCGCCCACCAGCGCCCCATCGACGTCGTTCTCGGCGAACAGCGCCGCGGCATTGCCCGCGTTCACGCTGCCCCCGTACAGGATGGCCACGTCTGAGCCGGTGCCGGCACCGCAGACCTGGTCGAGCGTCAGCCGGATCACCCGGTGCGCGTCGCGGGCCTGCTCGGTGCTCGCGACCTTGCCGGTGCCGATCGCCCACACCGGTTCGTACGCCACGACGGTGGCGCGCGCCGTGCCGGCCGGCAGGCCGTGGTAGGCCGCGGTCACCTGGCGGACGAGCACTTCCTCGGTGCGGTTGCCCTCGCGCTCGGCGAGCGTCTCGCCCACGCACACGATCGGCAACAGCCCGTCGCGGTGCGCGGCGCGCAGCTTGGCGGCGACCATGGCGTCGGTCTCCCCCATGAGCTGGCGGCGCTCGGAGTGCCCGATGATCACCCAGCGGCAGCCGACCGCCGACAGCATCGCACCCGAGACCGCACCCGTGAACGCACCGTGCGTCTCGGCGTGCAGGTCCTGCGCACCCAGCTGCAGGGTCGTGCCGGCGAGCGCACGCGCCACCGACTCGAGCGCCGGGTACGGCGGGCACAGCACCACCTGCGGCGCGCGCGAGGAGGCGGGATCGGCGGCATGCAGCGACGCCAGTTCGCGCGCGAGCGCCGAACCCTCCGGCGCCGTGCGGTTCATCTTCCAGTTGCCGGCCACGATGCGGGGCCGGCGTGCGATGGTCGCGGGCGCGCTCATGAGGCGTTCTCGAGCGCGGCCACGCCCGGCAGCACCTTGCCCTCGAGGAACTCGAGCGAGGCCCCGCCGCCGGTGCTCAGGTGCGAGAAGCGCTCGGCGAGCCCGCTCTGCTGCACGGCCGCCACCGAGTCCCCGCCACCCACCACGGTCACGGCGCCCTGCGCCTTGAGCTCGGACATGGCCTTCGCCACGCCCATCGTGCCCGCGGCGAACGCGGCCACCTCGAAGATGCCCATGGGCCCGTTCCACACCACCGTCTTCGCGTCGCGCAGCTTGCCCGCGAACAGCGCCAGCGATTCGGGACCGATGTCGACGCCCATCTCGTCGGCGCCCAGCTGCCCGACCCGCTTGGCCGTGCCGGGTGCCGTGCCGTCCGGCGCCGTGGACGCGATGGTGTCGACCGGCAGCACCAGCTCGACGCCCCGCTTCGCGGCATCGGCCAGCACCTGCTTCGCCAGCTCGAGCTTGTCGTCCTCGACCAGCGAGCGCCCGGTGGGCACGCCCTGGGCCTTCAGGAACGTGAACATCATGGCGCCGCCGATCAGCAGGCGGTCGACCTTGCCGAGCAGCGCGGTGATGACGTCGATCTTGCCGCTGATCTTGGAGCCACCGAGCACGCCCACGAACGGCCGCTTGGGGCTGTCGAGCGCCGTGCCCAGGTAGTCGAGTTCCTTCTGCATGAGGAAGCCGGCCACCGCGGGCTTCAGGTACTTCGTCACGCCCTCGGTGCTGGCGTGCGCGCGGTGCGCCGTGCCGAACGCATCGTTCACGTAGCAGTCGCCGAGCTTGGCGAGCGCCGCCGCGAACGCGGGATCGTTCTTCTCTTCCTCGGCGTGGAAGCGCAGGTTCTCGCACAGCAGGACCTGCCCCGGCTGGAGCGCCTGCGAGGCGGCCTCGGCGGCCGGCCCCACGCAGTCGTCCGCCCACGCCACGTCCTGGCGCAACAGGCGGCTCAAACGCTCGCGCACGGGCTTCAACGAGTTCTTCGTGTCGGGACCGCCCTTGGGGCGGCCCAGGTGGGACACCAGCACGACGCGGGCGCCCTTCTGCAGCAAGTAGCGGATCGTGGGCAGCGCGCCCTCGATGCGCGTGTCGTCCGTCACCGCGCCGTCGGCCACCGGCACGTTGAAGTCGACGCGCACGAGCACGCGCTTACCGGCGCAGTCCAGGTGCTGGACGGTCTTCTTCGCGAAGCTCATGGTCGCGGCCCTCAGGCGAACTTGAGGAGCGCGTCGACGACGCGGTTCGAGAAGCCCCATTCGTTGTCGTACCACGACAGCACCTTGACCATGTCGCCCTGCATGACCACGGTCGAGAGCGAGTCGAACACGCTGCTCGCGGGATTGCCGATGACGTCGTTCGACACGATCGGGTCCTCGCAATACTCGAGGATGCCCTTGAGCGGGCCGTTCGCCGCGGCCTTCATGGCGGCGTTGACGTCGTCCTTGGTGACGGTCTTCTTGACCTTGCACACCAGGTCGACGAGCGAACCGTCCATGACCGGCACGCGCACCGCGAGCCCGTCGAGCTTGCCCTTCATCGTCGGCAACACCTCGCCGATCGCCTTGGCGGCGCCGGTCGAGGTCGGGATCATGCTGAGTGCGGCCGCGCGCGCGCGGCGCAGGTCCTTGTGCGGCAGGTCGAGCACGTTCTGGTCGTTCGTGTAGGCGTGGATCGTGGTCATGAGCCCGTGGTCGAGCCCGAAGCTGTCGTCGAGCACCTTCACGATCGGGGCCAGGCAGTTCGTGGTGCACGAACCGATGCTGTAGACCTTGTGCTTCGCCGGATCGTAGAGCTGGTCGTTGACGCCGATGACGAACGTCAGGTCGGCACCCTTGGCCGGCGCCGAGACGAGCACGGCCTTCGCTCCCGCCTCGAGGTGCACCGCGGCCTTGTCACGGTCGGTGAAGCGGCCGGTGGCCTCGAGCACGACATCCACCCCGAGCGCCTTCCACGGCAGCTTGGCCGGGTCCTTCTCGGCGGTCACGGCGATCGAGTCGCCCGCGATCACGAGCTTGCCGTCGACCGGCTTGCTCGAGGCCTCGTGCCACACGCGGTGCACGGTGTCGTACTTGAGCAGGTGCGCCAGCGTGGCGGCGTCGGTGAGGTCATTGACGCCGACGAAGTCGATGTTGGCCTTGCGCTGCTTGGCGGCACGCACGACGAGACGGCCGATGCGGCCGAAGCCATTGATCGCGACCTTGATGGCCATGGCGGGATCCCCCTGGGAGGGCCCGCGAACGGTGCCGCGGGCCCCGTATGAGTAAGAGTCGCCAAGCCTTGCGCGCCAGGGTCCCAGTGGACCAGTCGGAAGCACGCAAGTGTGGCGGCTTCAACGGGTTATGCGAGCAGAACCAAGCGAAGATGACACGCCGGGATGCGGGGGTCAAGGGCACCGAAGGCGCAGCGCGCCGCTGGCGGGCATGTCCATGGCATGGCTCGCGATGCGTCGCGAGCTTCACGCTCCGGATGAACCGGGGCGCGGGCTACTCCGTGGAGTAGCGCAGCGTGTAGGTGCCGAGGCCCTGTTCGTCGACGAACAGGAACAGCATCCGGCGCTTGCCCAGCCGGTCGGCGGCCGCGCTCGGATCGACGTCGAACGGCAGCGGGATCTCGCCCTCGTAGATCCAGATCTCGTACGGGCGCTGGTCGCCGCCGGGGCCCTTCTGGTTCACCTCGCCCATCGTGCGCTGCTCGTTGGCGATGATCTCCTCGAGCGCCTTGCTGAGCGTCTCCTGCCCCGCGGGCATGACCTGCTTGAGGATCTCGGTCGGCGGGCCGTAGCGGATGTACGTGCGGCCCATGTCCGTGTACATGCCCTTCTCGATGCCGAACTGCGAGTAGTGCTCGTTCACGTGCTCGACGCGCTCGCGGAACGCCAGCTCGTTCTCGTTCACCGCCGTCTCGGGCGTGGGGTCGCGCTTCTTCCAGAACGCGGCCAGCTGCTTCTCCTGTTCGCCGGGCTGCAGCACCGCGAACTGGTCCTCGTCATCCGCGCCGAGCAGGAAGTGCACGTCGTCGGCGATATCGGCGGCGTTGCGGTTCCAGGTGTCGGGATCCCAGCCGACGCTGAACTTCGCGCGGCGCTGGAGCGCACCCGCGTCGCCCTCCTGCCACGCCTTCACATCGAGCTGGTAGCCCCCCGCGGGCTGGTCGCGCAGGTCCAGGCGCACGCCGCCCTCGGCGAACCGGCCCGCCACCGACGTGCTCTCGGTCTGGGCCACCACGCGCCCTTGCTCGTCGAACACGCGCACCACCCAGTGCCACGGCCGCTCGTCGCCGGGCTTGGCCCGCGCCGTGAACGCCGCCTCGAGGTCCTGCGCATACAGGCCGTACAGCCGGTCCGGGTTCGGCACGCGCGCCTGGCCGCCACGCACGAACGCGATGCCCGGGGGCTGGCCCGCGACCGGCCACACGAACTCGGGATCCGACAGGTCGCGGCCGGCCTGCGGGCGCGGCACCTCGATCTGTCCGCGGATCTCGGTGTTCTGGGTCTGGTCCTTGGCCGAGTACACGAGCCCGCGCTTGTGCGAGAGCAGGTCGTCGAGCCGGGCGCTCAGCCGGCAGGTGCCGGGCGCCACCGGGAAGTGGAACACCAGCACGCGCCCCTGTCCCACCTCGGAGGCCGTGCTGCTGATCGGGAAGTCCTGCGTCGTCGTGAGATCGCCCGTGCCGCGGCCCGAGGCCTTCACGGTCGCGCGCAGGTGGGCATCGCCCTGATCGTCGTGCACGAGCTGGCGCAACGTCGCGGGCGGCACGCGCAGGTAGACCTCGAGGTGATAGCCCGCGGAGTCCGGGAACACGGCGGTGTCGAGCGTGAAGCCGACCCGCCCGCCCACACGCCACGGCGTGGGCCCTTCGGCGCGCTGCGCCGCCTGCGCCCCCGCGGGGGCCAGCAGCGCCAGCGCCAGCAGGAAGGCCGGGCGGAAGCCAGCACGGCGCGCTCCCCTGCGGGAACGCGCCGTGTCGTGGTCACTCCTGATGCCAGTCATCCGGCGTCCAGGCTCTTCCAAGGATCAGAACTGGAAGCGCATCGAGAACCGGTGCGAGGCACCGAGATCGAGCATGTCCGTGTACGAGTAGTCGAGGTCGGCCGTGCCCGCCACCGAGGCCGGGAAGTGGAAGCCGACGCCACCCGCGAGGCCCTCGCTGTCGTAGTTGAACGCATAGCCGCCGCGCAGGAACAGGTACTTGTGGAACGCGTACTCGGCGCCCACGTTCACGCGCTCGGAGTTATCCGGCGGGTGCGAGAACTCGAACGAGCCCACGAGCTTCTGGTCCGCGCCCGACAGCAGCGTCGCGGTCGTGCCGACGCGGAAGATCGAGGGGATGCGGGCATCGCGCTCGATGAACTTCTCCTGCGAGCCGATGTTCTGGATCGCCATGCCGATCTTCATGCCGGCGGCACCGACGTCGTAGAGCGTGCCGAGGTCGACCGAGAACGTCTGCTGCGACAGGTCGGCCAGGCCGGTGTGGATCATGTTCATCGTCAGGCCCGCGCTGAACTTGTCCGTGAACGAACGCGCGTACGTCACGCCCGCGGCCAGCATGCCCGCGTCGAACGTCTCGCCCGTGCCGAACGGCTGGAACGCGGTCGTGACTTCCATGGGCTGCATGGTCAGCGCACGCGCGTGCACCGCGAACGCACCCGGGATCTTCTTCATGTGGAACACGTAACCGACCTGGTCGAACGACAGCTCGGCCGGCCAGTTCGCGTGGTTCATCGAGAGCTGCGACTTGTCCGCGTCGATGCGCGCGATGCCGGCGGCGTTCCAGAACACGGCCGTGGCGTCATCCGCCATGGCCACGAACGCACCGCCCATGCCGGCGCCGCGAGCCCCGACACCGATCTTCAGGAACTGGCCACCGAACGTGCCGACCTTCTCGAAGATCTCGGCCTGGGCCATTCCCGGGATCAGCAGCGCGACGAGTCCCGCCAGCGCGATCAATCTCTTCACGGTTATTCCTCCTGGCTTCAAGCGGTCAGCGGATGACGACGAACTTGCCGCGCTGAGTGCCCTTGCTCGATTCGACGGTGAACAGGTAGATACCACTCACGATGTCCTGACCGTTTCGCGAGATCAGGTTCCAGCTCGCCTGACCGTCCGCGGACGTGTCCTGCTGGCGGGTGACATTGGGATGCGAGTTGCCGCGGCTGTCGATCGCGTTCGCATTGCGGAGCGCGGCGTTGACGGCGTGGTCCGAGGTCAGCGTCTCGACCAAGTCGCCCGACAGCGTGAAGATCTTGATCGTCCAGCGGCCGGACGGCAGACCCATGAAGTCGATGTGCGTGCCCGTGGGGTCGCCACCGTTCGGGGTCAGGTCCCAGGCCGAGGGCCGGTCCCCGATCGCCTTCAGCCCACGGTACGGGTTCGGCACCACCCACACGCCGCGATCGGTGTTCGTGCCGATCTGCGGGATGACACCTTCGGACTCGACCGCGGCGCGGCGGCCGTTCAGCTGCACGTTGCCGCTCGTGGAGTCGAACGCCGACACCGAGTAGAAGTACAGGAAGCCGTTCTTCACCTGGCGGTCGACGTAGCGGTAGCGGCCGACCGGGTAGCGGATGCGGCCCACCTTGGGCGCCGGCGCCGACGTGCCGAGCGCGAACGCCGAGTCCGCGACGCAGTTCGGATAGTTGATGCAGTGCACGGTGGTGTCCGGGTGGATCACGTCACCGCTCTGGACGTCGTAGAGATCGCCGCGCTCGAGGCACAGCGGCTCGTTGACGCCCTTCTGCGGGATGTACGTGTCCGGGCACTGGAGCGTGGAGCCCACGAGCACCTTGTTGTTGGCGGCGTGGTCGAAGATCCGGTACTCGGCGAGCAGGGTCCAGTCATCCTCGGCCGGGCCACCCGAACCGATCGGGCGCTGCCAGTTGGACACCTTCCAGATCTTGTAGCCACGGAAGTCGAACTGACCCGACTTGGGATCCGGCGACGTCTCGGACAGGTTGTCCCACGCGATCGTGACCGCGCCATCCCCCGCCGGCGGGAAGCGCCGGTCCGGATTGTCGGTGTAGTTGTAGAGCACGCCGAGATTGGTGTTCGGGCTCGGCGGCGGCGACTCGGCCAGCCACGTGCGGTGGAACAGGCCCTTGTTGAGGATCTTCGAGTACGCGCCCGTGCAGTAGTCGCAGTCGAAGTCGAAGTAGCTGTACTGCCGGTCGTTCACGAAGCGAGGCGTGGGGTCGCGCGAGTCACAACCCTGGGCCTGGATGACCTGCCCCGGGGGCGCCTTGAGCGCGGTCTCGCGGCCCGGGAAGTCCGGCAGCGTCGGCCAGTCGCGCTCTTCGTACGAGCCTTCGAACGCCACCTGGGCGGCGATCGCGTTGTCGAGCGAGGGGTACTTGGCGAGCAGGTCGGTGCCGCTCGTGACCGCCCATACTTCATCACCCGTCAGCGGGTCGGTGCGGTAGAACGTCGCGGCCTTCTGGTAGTCCGCGGCGTAGGCCTGCGCCAGCTTGAGATCGCCGGGACGCACGCCGATCGCGATCGTGCATTCGATCTGCGAGCCCGACGCGAGATGGAACCACGGCCCGATGGACGCCCACTCGGAGTAGTCGCCCTTCTGGTCGCCGGTCGGGGCGTTGATGAAGCCACGCATCGCCGGGGCACTCGGGTCGTTGCTGATGTTCTCGGTGCCGGTCATGAACTCGAAGCGCTGCTGGTCGATGGTCGGGTTGCCGCCCTGCACGAACGGCGTGCCGCCCGGGAACGACCGGAACGCCCGGAAGCCGACCGAGCGCGGGCCCGAGATGCCGAGCGGGTCGATGGTGTGGTCGACGAGCAGGAAGTGCGGCACGCCGGGCGTCTTGTTCTCGTCGCCGTCGTCGTCCGCGACCGAGAAGCCCTGGACCGTGACCAGGAAGCGCGGGCACAGCGACGAGTCGGCGAGCGACGCCTCGGGCACGTCCGGGTGGTCGTTCTTCGGCTGCAGGCGCTTGTCGGTCTCCTTCGTCTGGATCACGAAGCGGCCGAACGGGTACTGCGGGGCGTCGAAGTCGTCGCTGAAGTAGTTCGACTTGTCGGCCGGGCCGCAGTCCATGTCGACGCGGAAGCCGATCACCACCGAGTCGAGCTCGTGACCCGAACGGTTGATGAACTTGTAGTTGATGACGTTGAAGTCGGTGAAGCCGGGGATCGAGTACGCCCACGCGGTCTGGCGGCACTCGAGGCCCAGCGGCACGTGACGCTCGGCCGACGCCGCCTGGATGGCCTGCGGCGTGTCGTCGCGCATGACGCAGCTGTACATCTGCTGGCCGACGGCCGCGAAGTCCTCGTCGATCTTGCCGTCGCCGTCGTTGTCACGGCCGTCGAGGAAGTCCTCGTCGATCAGCGGGTCGTTCGTGGTGCTGGTCTTGTCGTTGTCCGAGTCGTCGTTCACGAACCGGATGCCGTTCACGATGCCGTCGTACGCGCGGTACATGCGGTCTTCAGCGTCGAGCGTCGCCGGCCGCCACTCGGCCGGCTGCAAGCCGTAGCTCACGCGGCGGACACCGGTCGCGTCCGTGGCGCGCGGGTTCACCGCGCCCACGGCGATGCCCATGAAGTTCAGGTACTCGATCGAAGATGCACCCGGCCACTGCCCCGAAGGATCCGACGAGAAGTTCGTGAATGGGTTACCGAGCCAGCCGTTGTTCGTGACCTTCATCACGAAGTTGCCGACGTTCAGCACCGAGCCCTGACCGAAGATGTCGGGGAGTGCGTTCGGGCTCGCTCCCCGGCGGCCGCCGGCCGGGTTCGAGTGCCCACGCGTGCTCATGACCTGGGCTTCGTATTCGGCGAGGGCAGCCGGATCGACGTCACCCAACTGCGTGATTCGAGAGTACGCGGGCACCGCGAGCATGCTGGCCAGTACCGCGAGCCACACCGCCCGAGTTCCCGACTTCAGGACTGCATTCATGCGTTGCTCCTTCTCGGCCCCGGCCATCAGAAGGTGACGCTCACACCCATGCGCACGTTGCGGCCTTCTTCGAAGACGCGCGGATCATGCGTGGGAACCCAATCGAGGATGCTGTCGCCGTTGATGTCCTGGAGATAGGCACCACCGGTACGACCCGTCTCGGTGAAATAGATCGTGTAGTCGTCACCCGCGGAGTTCACGAACGGGCTGCGGCGCCCCGGGCTGAGGTTCTGGACATTGCTCGCATCGAGCACGTTGCGCGCATCGACGAACAGCTTCACGTTCTGGCCCCAGATCTTGTAGAACTTGTCGCCGTCGATCGTGAGCCGCGCCTGCGACGGCATGCGGCGCGAGTTCGTGAGCGCCGGGTCCGGACGACGGTCGTTGCGGAACGCCGGCGTGAACGGGAAGCCCGAGCCGTACGTCCACAGCATGCGCAGGCCCCACCGCGCGTCGCGGATGGTGCTCGAGATGCTGACCGTGTGGCGCTGGTCCCAGTTGAGCGCCTGCTCGCTGATCGGCAGGTAGAGCCGGCCGCCGTTGAAGAACAGCAGGGCCGTGTTCGGGTCCGACGCGACGCCGGTGGCGATCGAGTAAGTGTAGTTGACGTCGGCCGAGAACTTGTGGCTGAAGCTCTTGATGAGGCTGGCCTCGAAGCCGCGCGCCGACGCGTAGTCACCGTTGAAGTACACGTTCACGGGGTTGCCGGCGTCGTCCGTCTCCTGGCGCACCGTGATCAGGCCGTAGATGTCCTTGAAGAACACGCCGAACTGGCCCGAGATGTCCTTCGTGAACAGGTGCTGCACGCTGGCCTGGTAGGCGATGTTCGTCTCGGGCTCGAGGTCCGGGTTGCCCTTCACACCCACCGTCGAGCTGGTGCCGCGGTTCTCGAAGATGAACGAGCGCGCGGGCGTCTGGTACGTCCAGCCGTAGTGGAAGCTGAGCACGTCGCGATCCGAGATCGGGTACGCGATGCCGAGACGCGGGCTGATCTGCTGCTTGTAGCGGTTGCCACTGCGCAGGTCGATGTCCGAGATCTGGTCACCGGGCGTGAAGAAGTCGTAGCGCAGGCCGGCGTTCAAGACGAGACCCTCGAACTCCCAGCGGTCCTGCAGGTACGCGGCGCCCTCGGGATTGAAGTTCGTGTAGTCCGAGCGCGTGCCACCCGGCAGGCCGTTGCTCTCGCCGTTCGGGAACCCGAGCGACAGGTTCTGCACACGGTTGTACTTGGCCTCGATGCCGGTCTTCACCTTGTGCTGCTTCCAGCGGCCGGTCTGGTAGTCCGTCTTCATCGTGTACACGCGCGTCTGGCGCTTGAGGTACGCCGGGACGTCGCCGTGCGTGGCGAAGAACGGATTGTTCTCGGTGCCGACGCCGATGTTGCCGTTCCAGTAGAACGGGCTCTGGATCCAGTACTCCCACGGGTCCTTGCCGCCCACCGAGTTGCTGGTGTTGAAGTTGAGCGACGCGACGCGCGTGGTCCACGAGCTCTTCTCGGACAGCTGGTTCGTCCACACGGCCGTGAACTGCTGGAAGCGCTCGTCCAGCGTGGGCACGTGGTCGGCGAGGTTCACGAACTGCGACGTGCTGTCGACCGGCACCTGCGACCAGCTGCCGTAGCGCGGCGCCAGCGTGAACGTGCCGTCCAGCGCCTTGGTGGTGTCGTAGGTCACCGACACGTAGCCCTTGCGCGACCACTCGTGGTCGTAGGGCGTGTTGATCGTGTGGTTGTTGATGGTCTCGAACGTGACCTTGTTCCGCGGGTTGATCTTGTAGGCGAGCTTGAAGTTGGTGTTGATCTGATTGCTCTGCCGGTTGCCGAGCTGGATGAAGTCCAGCAGCGTGCGGTGCGGGCGGCTCATGCCGGACTTCAAGTACGTGTCCTGGAACGAGCCTTCGTAGGTCGCGAAGTACGTGAGGTTCTTGACCGGCGTCGGGCCACCGAAGCCGAACGTGAAGCGGTCGTAGTTGTCGAAGGTCTTGGTGGGATCGCCGTAGCGGTCCGTGTCCCAGCGCACTTCACCGGCCAGGCGGTCGCCGCCTTCCTTGGTGGAGACGCTCACGACACCCGACAGCGCGTTGCCGAACTCGGCGTCGAAGCCGCCCGAGAGCACGTCGGCGCCGGCGACGGCGAGGCCGGCGATGTTCGCCTGGCCGCCGAACGCGGGGTCCGTGGCCTCGACACCGTCGAACTGGAATTTCACTTCGCCGGCGCGGCCGCCGCGGAAGTGCAGCTCGCCGCCCTGCGCCACGATGCCGGCCTTGGTGGCGATGGCCTGGCTCAGGTTGTCGACGGGGATCTCCTTGAGCTTCTCGGCGGAGATCGACTGCTTCGTGCTCGAGGACTTGGTGTCGATGCGCTTCTCGGCGCGGACTTCGATGGTCTCGAGGTCCTTCACGACCTTCGTCTGGCCGACGCTGAAGTTCACGACCGCGGTCTGGCCGGCATTGACCTGCACGGTCTGGATGACCGGGTCGTAGCCGATCGCCTGCAGCTTGACCTGGTACGTGCCGACCGGCACGCCCGCGATGATGAACGCGCCGTTCTCATCGGTCTGCGTGCCCTGCTTGGTGCCGAGCACGACGACATTGGCGTACGAGACGGGATCCTTCCCCTTCTCGGTGGCCTTGCCGGCGATCCTGCCGGTCGTCGCGCCGGCGGCCGCGGGCGCAGGGGTGGCCGGTCGTGTCTGCGCGATCGCCACCACCGAGACCCCGAGCAACGAGAGCACGGTGAACAGCGACAGCAGAGAGCGTCTGGCGGTACCGAACATGGGTGGGAGCCCTCCCGAAGAAACCATCGAAGCGTGAGATCGAAGCACGGTCGAGACTTGGTTGTTCCGGATTATCCGGGACAAGGTGCCAACATCCAGCGTCGGTGTCAACGCGTTTCCATGCCCCAACTCGTTCCTGAGACAGGAGTTCCGGAGGCGAGGACACCGTGAGTCATGTTGCCTGGAGGGGGACGGAGCAGGGAGCCACTGAGGGAGAGGCTCGCTCGACAACGCACGCGTGGGTACGCGGAAAACTGACCCTGTCACCGCTGCAGTGACCGAGGATCGTACGCCCGTCAGACGCGAATATCGGTGAACGTCCGCTGCAGGTCAAGTCCCAATCGGACGAACGCGGTCCCCCACCCGTCCCGGGGCAGTCGAAAGCCCCCCGGTCCGCGAGCGCGGGCCGGGGGGCTTCGGTACTCCGGGCTGACTAGAACGCCCAGTGGAGCTGGGCCGCCAGGTGGTGCCGGTTCTGCCGCTCGTCCGCGGGATCGCGGTCGTCGCGGCCGCGGAACTCCACGGTGTAGCCGGTCTCGAGCGACCAGCTCGAGGCCGCCGGCGAGTAACCGAGCCCGACCGAGCCCGCGTTCGCGATGTACTCGTTGAGCGTGGTGAAGTCGTCCTCGTCGACCGAGCGGTAGGCATAGCCGAGGCGCAGCTTCATGAGCGCCCCGAGCGGGCGCTCGAGCCCGGCGCGGATGTCGTAGGCGATCCGGCGCGGCCCCTCACCCACCACCGTGGCCGAACGCATGTCGCGGCTCCAGTGGTACTCCATCCCCACCGTCGTGCGGCCGAACAGATAGCTGGCACCACCGCCCGCGGCGACGGCCCAACGGCGGGACTCATCGTGCGAGATGCTGTCCGGGAATGCCAGCGTGTCGGCGTTCGGGCGATTGAAGGCGGTGTTCATGAAGCGATTGAACGACGTCGGGTCGTCCGCGTCGGGCGGATCCACCGTGATCTTGTACGCGCCGGTCTGGACGACACCCGCGAGCACGGCCTTGCCGGGCGTCCAGCGCACGCGCGCGCGCATCTCGCTCGACTTCTCCTTGCGCGTGAGCAGGTTGCCGCGGCCGCTCAGCGCTTCGACGCCGACGCCGGCGCTGGTCGTGAAGCGCCAGTCCTGCTCGGAGTCCGACACGCGGCCGGTGCCCTCGACGCCGAACTCGATGTCCTCGCCCAGTCCGCCGATGATCGCCGCACGGCCGACCCAGTACGGCCGGGTCTCCTGCGTCTCGGACTTCGAGCGCTTGAGTTCGTTGATCGCCACGATGCGGTTGCCCTCGTGCTCGATGCCGAGCGCGAACTTGCCGCGCTTGCCGATCGAGTACGCGGAGCTCAGGCCATACGCGCTGGTCGTGACGGTGACCTTCGTGGGCTCGAACTCGCTCGGCGGATCGAGCTCGGTGCCGGTGAGGTCGATCCACTCGCCGGAGGCGTTCTTGATGATGCTGCGGTACTGCTCCTCCACGGTCTCACCGCGGAAGCGCAGGTGCGCCGCCCACGCCATGTGGCCGTGGAAGAAGCGCGGCAGCGTGCCGCCCAGCACGCCCATGACCTCGGGGTGGCTGAGCGCCTCGCGATGCTCGACGTCGCTGGAGTACGGACGGTCCCAGCGCAGCCCGCTCAGGTCACCGACGACACCGAACGAACTGCCGGTCTCGTGATTGCGGTACACGCCCTCGAACCCGGCGGCATTGGTGCGCGCGCCGAGGTTCTGGCGCTCGAGACCGTTGCCGAGCCGGCGCACCGAGTAGAGCGCGCCGGTGCCAGGACGGATGTCCATGGTGGACGTGGTGTCGTCCGACGCCAGGCCCACGGGCATGCCGGCGAAGTCCCACAGGTTCGTCTGGGTGTCGCGGTCCGGAGCGACGAGCGAGAGCCCGCCCATGCCGAGCAGCCGCGGGCTGCGCGCCACCGAGCCGGTGGACAGGTCCAGCGCACGGAGCGCCGGATCGTAGTACTGAGCGGACGCCGTCGCGGCGCCGAGGACGGCAGCCAGCAACGACAGGGACAACGCGCGCGGCAGGACCCAGCGCGTGGGGCTCATCCACTGCTCCTTTCCATCGCTCTCAATGACGTCGGGGACACCGTGCGCACGCAGGACGACGGGCCTCCGCCCGAAGAGGCGAAAGCACGCACGGTCAAGGAAGTGCCGGCGGATACTAGGAACGCCCCTCGGGGGTGTCAACGCAGTTCTCGCGCCCGGGGCCGGCCGCCGGGCCCCGGTCCCCCGCCGCGCGAGACATGCGGACTGACCGCCAGCCAGTACCGCCACGGCCGGTCGGCCGCCCGGCGGATGCCGATGCGCGGCCCGGTGAGCACGCGTCCGCGCGCGCCGGGCGCGGGTGCGGCGAGCCACAGCGGGCCGCGCGTCGTGAGGTCGAGGCCGTCGTGGCGCAGGTCGAGGCCGAGCGCGCGCGTGAGCCGCCCGGGCCCGGCCGCGAGGCGCGGCGACGCCGCCCCGGAGGCGGCCCGGGCGGACGGCGGCGGAGCCAGCCGGGCCATGGCGGCCACGCCCTCCACCGGCTCGAGTGCACGCACCAGCACGGCCATGGCGCGCCCCTCGCGCCCGCACACGATGTTGAAGCAGTGGTGCATGCCGTACGTGAAATAGACGTACGCAACCCCCGGCGGCCCGAACATGACGCGATTGCGCGGCGTCATGCCGCGCCAGGCGTGGCTCGCGGGATCGTCCGCCCCGCCGTACGCCTCGGTCTCGACGATCGTGCCCACGAGCCGGCCGTGCTCGGGATGGTCGTGCACCAACCGGCAGCCGAGCAGCGCGCGCGCCAGCGTGCGTGCGCCGCGCGCGTAGAACGCGCGCGGCAGCGGTCGCCCGAGCGCGGGCGAACCGCGTCGCGAAGCGCGCGGCTCAGTGCCCGACGGTGACGTCCTCGACGCCGACCCGGCGCAGTGCGGCCATCATGGTGTCCTTGATCTCGGCGAGCCGTGCTTCGGTGCGGGCCTCGAAGCGCACGACGAGCACCGGCTGCGTGTTGGACGCGCGCACGAGTCCCCAGCCATCGCCGAACTCCACGCGGATGCCGTCGATGTCGATGACCTTGTACTGGCCCGCGAACTCGGCCTTGAGCGTCTCGGGCACCTGGAACTTGCGCTCCTCGGGGCACGCCAGACGCGTCTCGGGCGTGGCGAAGTACTGCGGCATGCTCTCGACCAACTGGTCGAGCGTGCGGCCCGAGGCGGCCACGTAGCGGAGCAAGCGGCCCGCGGCGAACAGGGCGTCGTCGAAGCCGAAGAAGCCCTCGCTGAAGAACATGTGGCCCGACATCTCACCGGCCACCGGCGCGCCGGTCTCGGCCAGGCGCTTCTTGATGAGCGAGTGGCCCGTCTTCCACATCTCGGGCACGCCGCCGTGCGCGAGGATGTCCTCGGACAGCGCCTGCGAGCACTTGACGTCGAAGATGATGCGGCCGCCCGGCACGCGCGTGAGCACGTCGCGCGCGAACAGCGCCAGCAACTGGTCGCCCCACACGATGCGGCCCGAACCGGTGATCGCCCCGATGCGGTCGGCGTCGCCGTCGAAACCGATGCCGAGGTCCGCCCCGGTCTCCTTCACCTTCTTCTGCAGGTCCACGAGCAGCGCGGGCACCGTGGGATCCGGCAGGTGGTTCGGGAAGCTGCCGTCGAGTTCGGCGAACAGCGGGATGACCGTGTGGCCCATGCGCTCGAATACCTGCGGCACCACCGTGCCGGCGCAGCCGTTGCCGCAGTCCATGACCACCTTGAGCCCGCGCGGGCTCTTGCAGCGGTCGATCAGCATGGCGCGGTAGTCATCGAGGATCGGCTGCGCGGTCCAGCTGCCGTTCGGACCACTCGCCAGCTCGCCGGCCTGGATCGCGCGGCGCATCTCGAGGATCTCGGCGCCGTAGAGCGGCAGCTTCTTCTTGGCCATCTTGAAACCGTTGAACTCGGGCGGGTTGTGGCTGCCCGTGATCTGCATGCCGCCATCGAGGCCGCGCGAGGCGACCGCGTAGTAGAGCGCGGGCGTCGGCACGGTCCCGACGCGCTCGACCACGAGTCCGGCGGTGATCATGCCGCGCTCGGCCGCGCGCGCGAGCCGCTCGCTCGAGGGGCGCACGTCCTGCCCCAGTGCCACGCGCGTGCCGCCCTCGGCCTTGATGCGGGTCGCGAACGCGCGCCCCACCGCCTCGGCGGTCTCGTTGGTGAGTTCGGTCTCGTGCAGGCCGCGGATGTCGTACTCGCGGAAGATGTGGCCGGGGATCATGCGGGCTCCTTCTTCGGCTGCTGGCTCTTCAGCCACGCGTCGATGAACACGTCGAGGTCGCCGTCCAAGACGGCGTGGACGTCGGTGATCTTGGTCTCGGTGCGGTGATCGTTCGCCATCGTGTACGGCTGCAGGACGTACGAACGGATCTGGCTGCCGAAGTCGATGTCCTTCTTGGTGCCGGCGATCGCGGCGGTCTTGGCGCGCGCCTCGGCTTCCTTGAGCATGAACAGGCGCGACATGAGGATCTTCATGGCCGCGTCCTTGTTGCGATGCTGGCTGCGCTCGGCCTGTGACTGCACCACGAGGCCGGTGGGCAGGTGCGTGATGCGCACGGCCGATTCGGTCTTGTTGACGTGCTGGCCACCGGCGCCGCCGGCGCGCATGGTGTCGATGCGCAGGTC